>Ga0136846_1223061_pt1 | contig 15633 bp, 11 predicted proteins | sample HopSoiMetagenom2_FD_96841 | JGI IMG/M metagenome (GOLD analysis project Ga0136846, IMG submission 96841) | Grasslands soil microbial communities from Hopland, California, USA - 2 Assembly 2016 (version 4) | ecosystem: Environmental > Terrestrial > Soil > Grasslands | place: USA: Hopland... | reverse complement strand
TCAATGTGAAGCTCGGCAGCGGCGGGATTTCCGCCTAAAGCGCGTCGCGTTTGAACGGATTCAGGCGACGCGCTTTAGATCTTTATTTTTATGCATGTCGTTCTCTCAAAACCGTGACCACTTTTGAGCGACATGCATTGGGCGGCGAAATCCGCAAAGCCGCGCGAGGCGATGAGCAGGAAGCAGAGAGTGTCGGCATGAGCGATGCAAACAGGGTGCTGTGGTCGGAGGGGCTTTTTCTCCGCACCCAGCATTTCCAGCAACAGGACCGCTTCTTCGAAGCGACGGTGCGCGGCGCCTTGCAGGCCGGGCATCTGCACACGTTCGGCTTCCGGACGCTGACGCTCGATCAGGCACAGCTCGACGCCGGCCAGATCTCGGTGCTTTCGGCGCGCGGCATCTTTCCCGACGGGACGCCGTTTTCGATCCCCGAGACGATGGATGCGCCGCGGCCGCTGGCGGTGACGCCGGAGATGGGCGCCGGACCGGTGCTCATCGCGCTGCCGCTCGAACCGCCAGGTGGCGTCGGTTTCGACCCCGCGCACGCCGAACCGTCAGGGGCGCGCTATCGCGGGCGGATCGTCTCGGTGCGCGACGCCGTGCATGGCGGCTCCGATCCGGAGGAAATCGAGATTGCAAGGCCACAGGCGTTGTTGCTGGCGCCGGGCACGGCCGTCGGCGGCTACACGGCGCTGCCGGTGGCCGAGCTCAAGGGCGTGCGCGCCAATGGTGGCGTTGCGCTCGACGACACCTTCCTGCCACCGACCTTGGTCATCGGCGCGGCCTCCTGGTACAGCCGCCTGCTGCAGGAGGTGGTCACTGGCCTCGACCAGATCGCCGAGGCGCATGGCAAGATGGTGCTGGGCGGCCCGGGGCGCAGCGTCGAAGACCTGTTGATCCTCAACCTTGTCAACGCCGCGCGGCCGCGACTGGCGCACATGCTGGCGCAGGACGTGTTCCACCCGGCCGAGGTCTATATGGAATTGGCGGGGCTCGCTGGCTCGATGGCGACCTACGGTTCGAGCGCGAGGCGGCTCGGCGAGCTGCCGGTCTACGACCACATGGCGCCAGGGCCGGCCTATTCGGCGCTGGCCGATGCGCTGCGCTCGCTGATCCTCAGCCTGCGTTACATCGAGCCGAAATCGCGCGCGCTGCCGGTCATGCGGCATGCCACCAATGTGTGGAAGATCCGCATCGACAATCCGAAGCTTCTGGTGGCGAGCCGGATCGTGGTGCGGATCGGCTCCGAACTGTCGGAGGATGCCTTGCGCAAGATTTTCGTCAACCAGGCGACGGTCGGCTCGGCGAGTGAATTCGAAGGGCTGTGGAAGTCCCGCCTGCCCGGCATCCCGCTGAAGCCGCTGCATTCGCAGCCACGCGAAATTCCCTATGACGGCGACCGGCTGTGTCTCGAGCTCGACCAGAAAAGCGAGCACTGGGCCTCGCTGCTCGAAGCGCCCGGTTTTGTGATCGGCGTTTCGGGCGTGCTGCCCAGCGAACCGCAGGTCGACTGCTACTCGGTCAACAGGTGAGATGATGAGCCGCGACGATCCATTCGGACTGTCCGAGGATCGCGAACGGACGCGCATCCGGCTGAGCGGAGCGCCGACGCCGCGCGCCATGCCGCTGCCGGCCTCGGGCGTGACCGCGAAGCGCTCGTCGCGCGCGCACCCGAACGTGCTCGTCAACGCGTTCTCGCCACTGCTGGAATTTGCGCCGGAACTCGAAAACGCGCTGCCGCCGGAGAACCCGGAAGCGCTGCGCACAAGGCTGCTCGATGAGCTGGTGCGCTGCCGTGACACCGTCATGGCGCAAGGGTCGTCGCTGGAGCGCTCCGATCAGGCGGCCTGGCTGGTGGCTGCCCTGCTCGACGACCTCGCGCTGAACACGCCATGGGGCGGCGCCAGCGCCTGGCCGCGCCAGCCACTGGTGGTGATGCTGCGCGGCGACGTCGATGCCGGCGCGCAGTTTTTTGCCCGCCTGGAAGAGCTGGAGCGCCATCCCAATCGCGATCGCGAAATGCTGGAGCTGCAGTATCACTGCATGGCGCTCGGCTTCCGCGGCAAGTATCGCGTGCCCGGTCGCTCCGGCGACCGTTCGCTGAATGCGGTGCGCGTCGCGGCGGCGCGCTTCCTGCGCGACAGCGATGCCGAGGGCGCGCCTTTGTCGCCGAACTGGAAGGGCGTGATCGCCTCCGACGAACCGCAGCGTTTCATCGTGCCGATCTGGGTGATGGCGGCGGCCGCGGCGGTGATCGCCACCGCCATCCATATCGGCCTGTCGATGGGGCTGAGCAGCCAGGCGGTCGAGCTTTCGGCGCTGGTGCGCGCCTTGCCGCCACCGACGCGCGCCGACGTCACCCGCGCATCGCCGAAGGTCGACGCGCCGCCGCCGGTGGCGGTGGATTTCGCGCTGCTGCCGGAGTTCCAGAAGGCTGCGCCGGCGGAAACGAGTAAGGCGCTGAGCGGCACGGAGAGCGTCTCGCTGGCCAAGCTCGTTATCCAGGCTTCGAGCCCCGAGCTCTTCCAATCGTCGCGCCCGACACTCACCCAGGGCTATGAGCCCCTGATCGAGTCCATCGCCAAGGTGATCCTCGACAACAAGGAACTGATTGGAAAGATCACGGTCGTTGGCCACACCGACAATGTGCGCCTGCAAAGATCCAACCCTCTTGCCAGCAACCAGCGCCTGTCGGAAGCGCGCGCCGAAACCATAGCCGAGCTTCTGGTGCAAGCCGGCGTGCCGAAGGAGAGCATATCTTCCGAAGGCCGCGCCGAGAGCGATCCGGTGGCCGACAACTCCACGCGGGAAGGCCGAGCGCTCAACCGTCGCGTCGAAGTGCTGGTCGAAAAGAGGCTGTGAGATGTTCATCCTGCGCTTCCTCTGGGCGGTCCTGACATCGCGCTTCCTGTGGACGCTGATCGGTCTGGCGCTGCTGTCGCTGATCATCTGGGTTTTCGGCCCGATCGTGCGGGTCGGCGACTACGTGCCGATGGCGTCCGAGACGGTGCGCATCGTCATCATTGCGCTGCTGGTGATCTTCTGGCTGATCTGGCTGATCGTCGCGCAGCGCCGGGCAATCCGCGCCAACCGCATGTTCGTTGCCGAGATCGCCGCACCGGTCGAGGAAAAGCGGCTCACCCCCGGCGAGGAAAACGTCGCTGCGGTCGGCGCCAAGTTCCAGGATGTGATGGCCGAGCTGAAGCGGCGCAAGCTCGGTAACCGCAAGTTCCTGCGCGAGATGCCGTGGTATGTGATCGTTGGCCCGCCGGCGACCGGCAAGACGACGGCGCTGCGCCAGTCTGGCCTCAATTTTCCGATCGACCTGACAGACGATCTGCAAGGCATCGGCGGCACGCGCAACTGCGACTGGTTCTTCTCCGAGAACGCGGTGATGATCGACACCGCGGGACGCTATGTCCAGCAGGAAAGCCAGCCCGACGTCGACGCCACCGAATGGCTGGGCTTCCTCGACCTGCTGAAGAAGCACCGTGGCCGCCGCGCGCTCAACGGCGTCATCGTCGCGCTTGGGATCGATGCGCTCTCGGAGGGCGACGAAGCCGTCAAGGCGCATGGCCGCAAGATCCGCAGGCGCCTGGCCGAGCTCGAGGAGCGGCTGGAAATCCGCCTGCCGGTTTATCTGATGCTGACCAAGGCCGATCTGATCAAAGGCTTCGAGCCCTTCTTCGGCGGCCTGTCGACACAGGCGCGCGAACAGGTGTGGGGCACGACCTTCCCGCTCGACGCGCGCATCGACGCCAAGACGATCGCGGGCGAAATCTCGACGCTGTCGCGAGAGCTCGAAAAGCGGCTGGTGCCGCGGCTGGAGGATGAGGACAAGCTGGCTGAGCGGGCCGAGATCTTCCGCTTTCCGGCACAGCTGCAAAGCCTGTCCGAGCCGATCCAGGTTCTGGTCGAAGCGATGTTCGGTGAAAGCCGCTACGAGGAGGCAGCATGGCTGCGCGGCCTCTATCTGACATCGGCGACCCAGGAAGGGGCGCCGATCGACAGGCTGACCGCGGCGCTGGCCTCCTCCTTTGGGCTGCCGGCACGCCGCTCGATGCCGGCGCAGCGTTTTGAAAAACGCAGCTTCTTCCTGAAAAACCTCCTGACCGAAGTGATCTTCAAGGAGGCCGGGCTTGGCACGTTCGATCCACTGGCGCAGCGTCGTCGCAGCTGGATCTGGCGCGGTGCCGCTGCCGCCTGCGCGGCCGCCGCCATACTCGCCGGCGGGCTGTTCACCTGGTCGTACTATGACAACCGCAATGCCATCGCCGCGCAGGCCAGCCAGTTCGAGGCGCTGCAGGCGCCGCTGACCTCGGCCGCCGCGACGCCGGCCTCCGTCGAGCAGCCGGCGATAGAGGCAGCGCTGAACGCCATGGACGAGGTCGCCAATGCCAGGACAGCGCCACCCTCGAATGCGCAGGACCTGCTTGGACCGTCGGCATCAGCCGAGATGATGCGGGCGCAGACCGACACCTATGACCATGCCCTGCGCAATGTGCTGGAGCCGCGCATGGTGGCCCTGCTGGAAGCAACCATGTGGCGGCAGATCCGCGATCCCGACTTCATGCTGGGCGCGCTCAAGACCTATCGCATGATGACCGGCCTGTCGCAGATGGACACCGATTTCGTAGAGAACTGGTGGGTCAACGACCTGCCCGAATTCGCACCGGCCGCCCCCTTCCCGACCGCCGATGCGGAAGAGCATCAGCTCGCCGCAATCCGCCGCATGGCGGTCGACGACAGCTATGTCACGCCCGACCAGTCGCTGGTCGCCGAAGCGCTGAAAACCGTGTGCACGATTTCGCTGCCGGCGCGCGCCTACAAGCAATTGCTGGCCGATCCGGAAGTCGCCGGATTGAAGGAATGGATCCCGGCCAATTTTGCCGGTCCGAACGGCGCCAAAGTGTTTGCCCGCCGCTCCGACAAGACGCTGCGTGTCGGCATATCAGGCGCTTTCACCTATGACGGTTTCCACGATGCGATCCTCGACCGGGTCGAGGACGTCGCCGCCCAGGCGGCACTCGACCGCGCGGTGTTTGCCGGCGGCTGTTCGGAAAATTCCGAGACGTCGGTTTCGGCGCTGTCGGAGGACATCCTGAAGCTCTACTACGACGACTATATCGCGCAGTGGGACAGTTTTCTGCGCGATATGCGGCTAGCGCCGCTCAGCGATCTCAACATTGCCTCAGAGAACCTAAAGGACCTGTCCAGCGCCGATTCCGCGTTGAAGCGGCTGCTGACGGCAGTGGTCCAGGAGACCGAGCTCACCCGCTCGGACGACGCGCCGGCGACGGACGACAAGGCGGCGGCGAAGGGCGGCTCACAACTCCTGGGCAAACTCGGCAAGCTGGGCAAGATCGTCAAGACCGGCGCCAAGCTGTTGCCGCGCGCCGGCTCGGCCAGCGAGGTCGACCTGACCGGCACGCTGGTGGCCGAGCACTTCAAGCCGCTCAAGAGCACGATTGCCGAAGTCGACGGTCAGCCGCCGGCGCTCGACGCCGCGGTCGTCGCGCTGACAGCGCTGTCCAATGTGCTGCAGACGGTCACCGCCAATCCCGACCCGCAGGACGCGATCAAGAAACAGGGCGGGCTGGCCGAGCTGACCGGCGCCGTCGCCCGGCAGGCGCAGATCCTGCCCGATCCGGTCAACACCTGGCTGAGCGGCATTGCCGGCGACACCAGCGGGCTGACGCAGAAAGCCGTGGCCTCGGAGCTCAACGCCATCTGGCGCGCCGACATCCTGCCCTTCTGCCAGGCCGCGCTCAACGATCGTTATCCGTTCAGCCCGGAAAGCGCTGTCGACGTCAATGTGCGCGACTTCGCCCGCCTGTTCGGACCGGCAGGCATGATCGACGCTTTCATCAACGACCATCTGATCGGCTATGTCGACACTTCGGCCCAACCGTGGAAATGGCGCGCCGATTTCGGCCTCGACCCATCGGCGCTCGCCGCCTTCGAGCAGGCCAGACACATCCGCGACGATCTTTTCCCCGGCGGCCAGGGCCCGGTCATGGCCTTCACACTTGAGCCGACCGATCTGTCGCCCAACCTCACGCGCGTTACCCTCAATCTGGATGGCCAGACCCTTACCTATTTCAACAATGCGACGCGACCGCAGCCGATGACCTGGCCCGGCAAGGACGGCACCGGCGTCATCTCACTCGCCTTCCAGCCGATCGACGGCTCGCCCGAAATCATGCTCAATGAAACCGGTAGCTGGGCGTGGCTGAGGATGCTGCGCGGCGGCCGCTTTGCCGCCACCTCGCTGTCCGACGTCTACAGCCTGCGGCTGGGGACGAAAGGCATGTACGCCGATTTCAAGCTCAAGGCGGCGAGCGTCGAAAATCCCTACAACCTCCAGATGTTCAAGAAATTCTCATGTCCGCCGCAGATCTGATCCTGCCCGGCTTCTACGGCAAAATGCCGGCCACCGGCGACTTCGTGACGCGGCGGCTGACCGGCGACTTCGTACGCAGCTGGGACCGTTGGCTGGCGCAGCATCTGGTGCCGCTGTTTGGCCAGGACATCTGGCCAGCCGCCACGGCGCTGCGATTTCTGGCTGGCCCGAATTCCTTCGGCGCGTCGGCCGGCATCATCCTGCGGAGCGCCGACAAGGTCGGCCGGAGATTCCCGCTGAGCGTCGTTGCCCTGCTACCCGAAGCGCCTGTCGCTCTGACGCATGCCGAGGCATGGTTTGCCGGGATCGAGGATGCGGCCATTGCCGTCCAGCGGGGCGAGCTGACGCCCGACGAACTCGATGCAGCGTTGGCCGGATTGCCGGTGCCAGAGGTCGAGCCGGGCGAAGAGCTGATCGCCGACATGGTGATGTGGACACGGTACTCCGACATTTTCGACATCGACCCGCAATCGCCACAGGCGACGCTGGAGACAATCCTCGCCGGCAGTTGGGAGACGAGTTGATGCGCGGCCACTTCGACGATGTTTAAGAGCCGGCACAGACGCCGGCACGACCGATAGTTCATTCCGGGGCCTTGAGGCCGGCTGTTTCATCACAGCGTAAGGATGCGTGATTTCGAATGTGGATGCTGTTCAACCAGACGCCATTTGCCGCCCAGCAAAGCTGGACACGTGACGAGCGCGGCCATGAGGTCTGGTTGATTGCTATCAAGGCGTCCTTCGAGATCGACAGCGACGGCAAACAGCGGCTCCTCAAGGAGCAGACGCCAATCAATCTGGCGCCGGTATATGGCGCGGATCCGAACGAGTTGCTCGACGAAACAGATCTCAATCTGGAAAAGAAACATACCGACATCCTGGTCGAAGGACATGTCTATGCACCCGGAGGGCGTCCGGGCACCGAGAGCGCAGCTCGCTTAAAAGTCAGCGACGTGGACAAGACCGTCAACGTCTTGGGTGACCGCGTCTTCATGCCCGGCGCGGTCTCCGTGCGGATGAGTCGAGCGGAACCGTTCACGAAGATTCCGCTCAGTTGGCGGCGCACCTATGGCGGCACGGATATGGAGGCTTCGAAGCCGGATTGGGATCAGCGCAATCCCGTCGGAACGGGATTTGCAGTCGCACCGCAGCGATTGGTCAGCAAAACTGGCCCCAACTTTGAGTATAGCGACGCACCTTATCGCGACCACAAGAGCGGTAAGCCAGCCGGTTTCGGTCCTGTGGGGCGGCACTGGCAACCGCGCATGAAGTACGCCGGCACCTATGGCGAAGAATGGCAGAAGACGCGCGATCCACTTTTGCCGCGGGACTTCAACCGGCTGTACTATCAGTGCGCGCCGGAAGACCAGCAGACCAAGACACCACTCATGGGCTATGAAGCTGTGCGGCTCGGCAACTTCACGCGGGATGGGTTCTGGCAGTTCCTGCTGCCACGCATCACCTTCAACATTGTCACCCAGTTCTACAGTCGACCCGACCGCAAGAACGGTGAGGCCGTCATCCATACGCTGCGTATCAAGCCAGATCTGCGGCAGTTCTCGATCACCTGGATGTCAACGCTGCCCGTACCCTACGATGAGGAGCGCCTCAAAGGTACGCATATCAGAATCCGTGAGCGCACCGGCGTGTCGTCTGCAATCACGGCGACCGGCGTCTGGCTTGGGGAAGATGCGTGATGGCCAAGGTCGACACCATCGTCGTGGTAGGCGTGGGCGCGCGAACGCCTTTGGGTTTGGACGCGCCATCCAGCGCGGCGGCGGTGCGGGCCGGACTATCCGCTATCCAGGATCATCCTTATTTGACCGATCGATTTGGCGAGCTGATGAAGGTGACCCGCGACGCCGGGGTTGCTGTAGAACTTCAGGGCGCCGACCGTGTGGTCGAGATCGCGCTTTCGGCGAGCCTTGAGGCGTTGCGGCCGTTGCTCGGCTCCGGCCATCCGGCGACTGTATCGCTGATCCTGTCGACCGGCGAGCCCCGGCCGGGGCAACCGGAAGGCTTCGCCGCGCAGGTCAGCGGTGCGCTTCGCAAGCGGCTCTCACAGCACGTCATGCTGGAAGGTGGAGGGTCCACCGCAGGCGGCCATGCCGGAGGCCTGCTGGCAATGCATCACGCGTGCAAGTCGCTACGCGAGCGTAAGGCAAGGTTCTGCCTCGCTGGAGGTGTTGACAGCTATTTCGACCTGGAAACGCTGGAGTGGCTGGACGACAATGAGCAACTCCATTCCGAGGGAAATGTTTTTGGCTTCTGTCCCGGCGAGGCGGCAGGCTTCTGCCTGCTAACGACGCTCGCAACGGCCCGGGAGTTTGGATTGACGCCCTTGCTAGAAATCGTCGGCACGTCCACTGCCGCCGAGGAAAACCGGATCAAGACCAAGACCGTCGTGTTGGGAGAAGGGCTCGGCGCTGCCTTTCGGCTCCTGTTCGCAGACGCACCGATAGACCCCGTCGACCGCATAATCTGCGACATGAATGGCGAGCGCTATCGTGGCAACGAATATGGCTTCGCGGTCCTGCGCAACCCTGGACGCTTCAAGGATGCCGCAGATTTTGAGACGCCGGCAGATTGCTGGGGCGATGTCGGCGCGGCCTCCGGACCGCTGTTCGTCAGCCTGGTCGCCGAGGCTGAAGCACGAAACTACCAGAAAGGTCCGCTATCCCTCATCTGGGCGGGCTCCGAAAACGGCGCCCGCGCAACAGTACTGCTCGGTGGGCCTGGAAGGAGGTCCTGATGCCGAGTCATATCAACGTCAACGGCCTTGGGTTGACCTACAAGAGCACGCTGGGCCTTTCGATCGCGACGATCCCGGACGTCTGCAAGACCCCAAGCCCGGGCGGGCCGGTCCCGTTGCCTTATCCGAACATCGCAAACCAGGGGACTTTGCAGGACGGCACCACGACGGTTTTTGCCAAGGGCGGCAAGATGATCGCCATAAAGGGCTCGCAATACGCCATGAGTTCAGGCGATGAGCCCGGTACGCTGGGAGGTGTGAAATCCAATGTCTTCAAGAAGGCCACCGACTGGATCACCTATTCTTTCGACGTCAAGATGGATGGAAAGAATGCCTGCCGCCACACCGACAAGAAATTCCACAATGACAAGAATACGGTCGACCTCGCAGGCAACTTCGACCCCAACGTCCCGCAGCCAGGACTGAACCCGTATCAGATATCGATCTGGAAGAAATGCGTCGAGCAGCACAATAAATACGAGGATATCAAGAAGGAAAACGAAAAGCATTCCAACGACTACAAGACGGCCAATGGGGAAAAACCCAGCCTAACGAAGGGCAAAATCTGGTCAGGAACGGCGACACCGCAAGAGAAGGCAAACTACAAAAAATTCCTCGAGGGACAAAACGAGATTTTCGAGAGGCTGGCGCACGAAAGAGCCGTTTACATCGTGGAAGATTGCGACGATATCCCGTGGGACGGCGGCAAACCTACGAAGCAAGAACGCCTCGATGGTCACTACGATGCACATAAAACGGCTGAGCAGACCATCAAGAACAATAAGCTGACACTTGCCGACGCCAAGCTAGGGCCGTGAAATGACGACAGCACTCGAAATCGCTCAAGAGGTCAAGAAGGCGTGGTCGTCCATCGAGCCGCCACCACATGACGATATGGCGTATTTTGTCACCGGCTGGGGAAAGGGCGAGCGGCACCTGTTCCTCGACATAAAGCCTGTCGAGGTTGATCGCGATGATTCGAGGTTTCTCCTGGCCGACGTGCTGGCGGAGATGTCGCCGCACGCCACGGCCGCGTACCTTGGCCCGTATCTGATGACGTTCTTCGAGGATCTGGCGTTCCAGGAAGACATGGGCTTTTTTTCTGAACCGATGGTACGCGCAGGCGTCCTGTCGCTGCTCAACTTGCCGAGAACGTGGTCCGATATCCGGCCCTACCTGCCGAAAAATTGCAGGGAAGCGCTCGGCGACGCGGTGAACTATATCCTGAAATCCCACGAGATATTAAAGCTGGACCGCGCGCATATCCTGTCCCTGGAAAAACTTTCCCGATCCATTGCGAGAGGCATTGACTGGGAAGCATAGCTTGTTGGACGCAATCTCAGACAGCATTGTCCTCAGCTCACGCTGTCGATCGGGCCGTTTGCAGCTGCCCCGGGGAACATGCCGTCGCTCCATGCCCTGACGCTCGCCGCCACGGGAAGCTTCACCGCAAAGTCTCCAAAATGATCCTCGAATGCCTGACCCAGCTCGGTCGGATCGAGCGTGAACAACCCTTCAGCTGCGCGAGCCTCCGGAAACAGTTCAAGCAATGCCGCACCGGCGGCCGGGGCCATAGCCGGCGTCCGCATCTGGTGGATCAGCCAATGGAGGACCGTGCGGTCGCCCAGCATGCCGGCGCCGCGCACCGCAAGCGCCGCCGTTTCGGATTTCTGCAGCAACCCGCCCATCCAGGCGCGGACCTCTTGATCAGGCCCAGCTCTCACCACAGAGCGCAGCGCAGTCAAGGCATGCGCGCCCCCATTGGCCGCAACTTTCCGCAGTTCCGGCGACGCAAGATCGCCTGACCCCAATTCCGTCAATGCCCAGGCCGACCAAAACCGCACCTTCTCATTATCATCCTGCAGCCGCGCGGCAAGCTCCCGCACCAGGTCTGCACGCTTCAGTTTCCCGGCCAACCGGAGGCTTGCCGCGCGAACGCGTGCGTCCGGATCGCGGACAAGTCGAACCAGCATTTGCTTTGGGTCGACGTCATGCCCAAGGCAAGCCGACACGCCGAGAAACCGTTCGAACGCGTCCTGCGCGCCGATCCAGTCTCGTACCAGCGGGGCGATCGTTGCAGGATTGTGCCAGGCTAACGCACCGACCAATCCGTGAGCGTCGCCCTGGCTTTGACGACCGAATTCGACTGCCTCGGCCAAGCGGTCGCCGTTGCCCTGCTCGATCGCCATCCAAGCGTAGAGAAACAGCTCGCCCTTTTCGGGGAAGTCCTCATAGGCCGCGACGACGAATGGCCAAGCTGCCGGGCCGGCGATACGCAACCCATCGAGATTGGCCTCCAGCCGGCGGTCGACGCCCGCGACGACATGAAGGTCCGGCGGATCGTCCAGCATCAGCGTGTCGCGCTGCGCCCAGAAGAACGCGGCCTGCTCTGCGTGCTGCCTGACGACATCGGCAACGATCGGTCGCTGCGGCGCGCCGTCCGATTTCTGTTTCCGGGTCACCATCAATTGAGATCGATCGAGCCGCCACGGATACGATTGGCGGCGCTCGCCTGGCTGGTGACATAGGTGCCGCGAATGGTGATGCGGCCATCTTTCTCCATGATGATCGTCGCCTTGCCGCAGCGCAGTTCGATGCGTTCATCGCCGACGATGAGAACGCGCTCACCGTCGCGCACGACCTGCGGCGCGGCGGTCTTGCGCGCCGGTTCGACGATCCGGCCGACAATCAGCGGCTTCATGGAATCGCCCCCCTGAAACAGCAGGGCCACTTCCGAGCCGATCATGTCGGCCGTCAATTCGGTCAGGCTGCGTGCCGGCAAAGCCGCCTCTTCCGGGTTGCCGGGGAATACAACCAGCGGCGACGCATCATCGTTGAAACCGAGAAAGATGCCGATCACCACGCCGTCAATGCGTTCGCGAACTTCGCCCATCGCTGCGCCCTCAATTCTCACTGATCTTCGAGCCCTTCATCGTGATGTCGCTGGAAGCCTTTATGCTGATCTGGCCCGAAGCCTTGACCGAAATATCCTTGCCCTCGATGGCGATCGTGCCATCTTTTTTCATGAAGATTTTTGCCGATCCAGTCTGGATCAGAATTTCCTCGCCCGCGTCGATGACCAGCTTTTTGCCGACCTGGATGGTGCTGTCGTCGGTAATCTTGATCGAGCTTGCCTTGCCCACCGAGAGCGAGTGAGCCCCCCCAACGTTCGTGGAATCATCGGCAGCGATGCTGGCGCTGCGCGCCGCGCCGACACTGAAAGTCTGGGCGCTGCCGGTGGTGACGCTCTGGTCGGCGCCGATGTTGACGGTTTGACCGGCGCCAATCGTCCAGCTGTCGGCCGCGCCGATGCTGTGAGACTGCGCCGCGCCTACGGTGACCGAGCGCGAGGCTCCGATCGTGTTGTTCTGTATGGCACCCACAGTCCTCGTCTCGGAAGCGCCGACGCTGTCGACCCGCGCCGCACCCACCGTGATGGTCTGGATCAGCGCCACTGTCTGCGTGTGGCTGGCGCCGATGGTCTCGGTGGAGTTCGCGCCGACGCTGATCGTCTCGTTCGAGCCCACCGTCAGCGAGCGGTTGACGCCCACCGTCTCGGTGTCGTTGTTGCCGATGTTGGTGGTCTGGTCGACGCCGACCTTGACCGTCTTGTTGTTGCCGACGTCCTCATCGAGGTTGTGGCCGACCGAATGCTTGGCATCGTGGTCGATGCGGTCGGACTGGTCGTGCTGCACCAGCTTGGTGCGGTCGTGCTTGATCAGAAGGTGGTGGTCCTTCTGCGCCTGGAAGTTGACCAGTTCGGAGCCGGCCTTGTCCTCGAACATCAGCTCGTTGTAGCCGCCGCCGCCTTTCGACGAATTGGCCTTCCAGCCTGACTGCGTGGCGTTGCGAGGCAGCCCGTAGGGCGGCATTTGCGAGGCGTTGTAGACCCTGCCGGTGATGATCGGCAGGTCCGGATTGCCTTCGATGAAATCGACGATCACTTCCTGGCCGATGCGCGGGATCTGGATGAAGCCCCAGCCGCTGCCGGCCCAGGTCTGCGACACCCGCACGAAGCAGGAGCTCTTCTGGTCCTTCTTGCCGAGGCGGTCCCAGTGGAACTGCACCTTCACCCGGGCATATTTGTCGGTGAAGATCTCCTCGCCGGACGGACCGACGACGGTGGCCGTCTGAGGCCCACGCATGATCGGCCGTGGCGTCATGCGCGGCGGCCGATAGGCAACTGAAGTCGGCGCCACGCCGAGCACGGCCTTGAAGTTCTCGCCGTCGGTGTCGACGCCGGCGCGGTAGCCCGGATCGAACAGCCGGTATTCGGCGCTGACCACCAGATACTCCTTGTTCTGGTCGTCGCGCGGGAAGCCGTCGAGTTTGAAGGTGCAGCCGGAGAACAGGCCGCGCACGGTGCCGACGGCGGCGATGCGCATATGCGGCGCCTGGATCTCCTCGCGCCTTATCGCCGCCAGGCTGTCACCGCGGCCGACGTCCAGATGCGCACCAGGGTGGCGATAATTCTCGCCCGCGGCCTGCTTGTGGCCAAAAGGCTGCGCCGACTTCGCCATCAGATCGGCGGCGGGCTTTTCGAAGTCATAGTCGGTGTGGGCGTAGGCGCCTGGGCGCACGGCGCTGCCTGGAATCCATTCGGTGATGTATTCGACGTCGCGGCGCGAGCCCTGCCCTTCGAATTGATAAAGCACAGTCTCGTAGCCCGGCGCCGGCTTCAGCTTGCTCATGGCGTCGGCCAGGATCAGCGTGTGCTCACCCTCGGCGTGCTCGAAGAAATACATGATGCCTTCGTGCTCAAGCAGCCGCTGCACGAAATCGAGGTCGCTCTCGTCATACTGCACGCAATATTCGCGCGGCGGATAGGATCCCTGCAGCCGCTTTTCGAACTTGGCGATGCCGCCATATTTGGAGAAGATTTCCTCGACGATCTCGACAGCGGTCTTGTCCTGGAAGATGCGGCAATCGGTGGTGTTGCCGAGGAACCACAACCATGGCCTGACGACCGCTTCGTAATGGGCCAGCCTATCCTCGATGCGTGTGAGGCGAAATTCGGCAATAAGGCCGCTGAACCAGCGTTTGGGGTCGGCCTCGCCTTCGATCGAGACGACGCCGCCCAGCATCTTCAGCGGATCGATATCCGCATTGGTGCTGACAAATCCCACGGTATAGCCAAAGCAGCGGCTGATCTCGTCGCGACCGACGAGATGCGTAAAGGTCAGCAGCTCGGCGCCGACCGGCGTTTGCACAAGCGCGGCGCGTTGTTCACTCGGCATGGGTCGTGCCCCTCCTGGACGCGGCCTCCAGAGCATGATCCCGAAAAGTCGAAACCCGTTTCGGAAAAGACCATGCTCGAACAAAGAGATAGAGCCCACCCCCCGCCCTGTCGGAGATGGAACAGGCTCCAGTGTGGCAGGTTCTAAGCCCTTCCTGTGTTAAAGACCTCACGTTCAGGGACTTTTCGGACCTATACACTGCAAGCCATGTTGAGCCTACCACATGTTTCGTGGCAGGCTAAAGAGGGCAAACAGCGAAAGGCGGCTGTCTTGCCACGCGCGCGAACTGCTGGAGTGGCAGCGAGCCATATCAATGAGGCAGCGAAAGGTCGGCGGGCGACAGGCCCATGTTCATCAGTCTGCAGATCAGCAATGTCGACGTCCTGCCTGCCGGTCTTGCGCCCGCCTACGGCGCGCGAAGCCGCGGCTTCGAGATCGGGCGTGAGAACTGCGCATGGACCTTGCCTGATCCGGACAAATTCATCTCCGGCCGGCATTGCGAAGTTCGCTACGAAGGTGGCGCTTTCTTTCTCCACGACGTCTCGCGCAACGGCACCTTCATCAACGGCTCCAGCCAGCGCCTGACCGGCCCGCACCGGCTTGCCCAAGGCGACCAGCTTCGGATCGGGCGCTATATCGTGTCGGTCTCGATAGATGATGGAAATGCAGCCTTGGGCGGCCATGGTTCGACGCAGCGGCAAATGCCCGGCGACGGGGCCATTCCCAGCCAGGTCGCAACGCCTCGGCCGCCGACCGCGCCACCCGCTTCGGCTGCCAGGCCGCCACGGCAAGCCGACGAGATCCTGCGCGCGATTGCCGCCGGTGCCGGCATCCCGCCCGAGGTGCTTTTGGTGCGCGAGCCGCATGAGGTGGCCGGCGAGATCGGCGCGGTGTTGCGGATCGCCGTCGACGAATTGGTGCTGCTGTTGAAGGCGCGCGCCGCTGCCAAGGTTTTGGCCAAGGCCAGCAACCGAACCATGATCAACGCCGCCGATAACAATCCGCTGAAGTTCGTGCCCGGGACCGATGAAATCCTCGACATCATGTTTGCGCGACGCAGGGCCGGCTATCTCGATGCCAGGCACAGCATCCAAGACGCCTTCCACGACCTCAAGACGCATGAATTTGCCACCTTCGCCGCCATGCAGGCGGCGCTGTCGCGGCTGCTCGACGATTTGTCGCCCGAGGCGGTCGCGAAAAGACTGCCGCCATCTTCCTTTGCCTCGAAGAAGACGCGCGCCT
>Ga0136846_1214882_pt1 | contig 15636 bp, 12 predicted proteins | sample HopSoiMetagenom2_FD_96841 | JGI IMG/M metagenome (GOLD analysis project Ga0136846, IMG submission 96841) | Grasslands soil microbial communities from Hopland, California, USA - 2 Assembly 2016 (version 4) | ecosystem: Environmental > Terrestrial > Soil > Grasslands | place: USA: Hopland... | reverse complement strand
TGCATCTACTAAACCTCTTCTTGATAATTCTAACCTATTAGTGATTTTAATAAAGTCTAAAATGGAAAGAGATCCTCTTGACTTTCCAAATCCAGATGTTGGAAGCACGTGGTTCGAACCAAGTACGTAATCGCTTGCTGAAGATGGAGTGTATTCACCAAGCAGAACCAACCCCGCTGACGTAATTTTATTTGCAAGATTCTTTGCATTCTTACTTATTATTTGTAGATGTTCAGGTGCGAGTTCATTAATAAACTCAACTGCCGAAGCCTCATTTTTACATATTGCGATAAATCCGTTATTTCGTATGCTTCTTTTGACTATGTCTGACCTAGCGAGCGGTTCGTGCCTGTTGCTAATAATTGAAACAAGTTCTGATTTAACTCCATCAGCGATAACTTCAGAGGTAGTTACCAAACCACAGAGAGTATCAACACTGTGCTCCGCCTGAGAAATTAGGTCACGAGCAACAAACCTTGGATGAGCCTCATCATCAGAATAAACTACGAGTTCTGTTGGACCTGCAATCATATCTATCGAAACATGTCGTGAGGCGACCATTTTTGCATGAGTAACGAATATTCCACCCGGACCAACAATCTTGTTAACGCTCTTTATTGCGTTTGTTCCAAACGCTAGTGCTGCTATTCCCTGTGCTCCTCCTATTCGATAGAATTCATCTACATTACATATATCAGCGGCTACTAGAGTCATTGGATCCACCTCTCCATTCCTCATGGGTGGAGAAATTGCTACAATTCTTTTAACTCCTGCAATCCTAGCAGGAACTGCGCACATTACTAGTGTGCTCGGATACCTTGCATTTCCTCCTGGGATGTAGCAACCAACACTATTTAGCGGTTGTATTAGTTTTTGTAGAAAAATCCCATTACTAGATGTTTGCATCTTACTGGCAGTGAGACGTCGGAGGAGCATGGTTTCCGTCTGCACAACTCTCTTCTTCATTAACCTTAATGATCGAATTTGCTTGGCACTTACATTACTATATGCGTGTTTGATATCTTCTCGTGAAACTCTTAAAGATTTAAGCTTAATTTTGTCAAATTTCTCTGTGTAACCAATTAATGCGTCATCTCCGTTAGTTATGACGTCTTTAAAAATGGAGTTTATCGTTTTATCAATGTCGTCGGGCGGATTGTAGGTACCGCCACGCAACTTCGCAGCATCAGAGGTGGGATCTTTAATCCTAAATTTCTTGATCATAAGAATCTAGATTTATTTGATCCAATGGAAGAATTTGTCTTGGTTCTATTACGACCAAACCTTGGGCCAATTCCCGTAAGTTCGGTACAATCTTAATAAATTCACTCTTCTCTATAATCGTGTTCACGCTATACCATCCGTCTTCACTTAACTTGCTTATCGTGGGTTTTTTTAGAGCAGGAAGACGTTCAAGTAATCCTTTAATGTTATCCTCTCTCACATTGACGAAAATATGCAATTTCTTTCGTGCTTCCACTACCCCTTTCAGCAATGCATACATGTCCGCAATTTTCTCTCGCTTGTGAGGAATTTTAAGAGTATTCTTATTGGCAACAAGTACTGCGGTAGATTCCATTACCGTGTCAATAATTTTTAAATTATTACGTCCAAGCGTCGTACCAGTCTCTGTGATATCGAAGATTGCATCGACATCTTCAGGAGGTTTAGCTTCAGTGGCGCCGAACGAAAGAAAAATTTCAACCTGTTTATTCTGTCCAACTCGTAACCATGGTGTTATTATCATTGGGTCGGAACTGCCAAAATGTTGTTGATAGATTGGATTTGATTTTATGTACGATGAAGTAGTGGTAAGGTATTCTGAAGATATTCTGAGAGGCTTATTATGAGTCACAAAATGGCTAATCAATTCAGATAGATTTTGAGCATCGAAGCTTTCTGGGATGGCTAGGACTTGCTTTACCCGGCCATACTCTAGGTCAAGCAGAACTTTTACGTCTGCTTTTGCTTCGTTTATCCAGTCCTTACCAGTAATCCCGACATCATAAAATCCTTCTTGGACATAAGTCGGTATTTCCTGAGGTCTTAGGATTTTGACTTCTATTTCAGGATCACTCAATCTCAGGCGGTATGTCCTGCCCCTGCCAATTATAGATTGCCAGGCTTGTTCTAATATCTTGTATGTTGCCTCTTCTATGCTACCTTTAGGGACAGCGAACTTTATTGTTGCCATTTTATAAGATAAATAACTAGAGTCATTGAGGTAATGTATATATTTACTCATTCTTTGAGTAATCCGTCAATGAAGAGATAGTATGGTTTTTAAAACTAGCTTTGATCGATTATGGATAGAATAATTTCCTTTGCTCTTGATGTACTTATCTTACCCTCTCGGATCATTTTGTCTGCTACTATATCGATTTGATTCCCTAGAGCCCCAGCAGAGATAGCTATATTTCTTGCGTGGAGCCGCATGTGGCCTTTCTGAATCCCAACAGTTGCTAAGGCAAGGATAGCTGAGAGGTTCTGTGCCAAGCCAACAGCTGAAAAAACCATTGCAAGGTTCGCACTAGATTCGACTCGCAAGAGTTTCAACGCTAACATAACCATTGGATGGACATTTGTAACACCTCCAATTATCCCAACAGCTATGGGTAGCTCTAATTCACCTAGCAAATCGCCACTACTGGTTTTACTCCATCTTGTCATCGAACGATATGTTCCATCCCTTGAGGCATAGGCATGAGCAGATGCCTCTATGGCTCTAAAGTCTTGTCCAGTCGCAATTGCAAGCGCATCTATTCCGTTCATTATGCCTTTATTATGAGTAACTGCACGATAAACATCAGAATATGCAAAGCTATACGAATAAAGAATTCGATCAACGATGTTTTCCCCCCCAAGGTCCTCCTTATGAAATACGGCATTAGACCGTACAAGTCGTCTCGTAGCGTAATTGGACAGGACCCTCACTACTGCTTTACCATCTGTTATCTGTTCCAACGCTGGAGAAATTGCTTCACACATAGTGTTTATCGCGTTTGCACCCATTGCGTCACTCGTATTTACAATAATCTCTACAATAAGCATCTTACCTGCACCGCTATTGATCAAATCGTCTAACCATTTCACCTTAATGTCAGTGGCTATCACTGACCTGCTGGTGCTATTTGCTAAAGATAACAGCCTTTCTTTATTTGATAATACCTTTAACCCTGAGTCTGGAAAAAAAACAGATACAAGTTGTACCTGACCTATCATTATTGCCTCATCTGCATTCGCCTTAAATCCACCTGAATTTCTCGCAATTTTGGCAGCCTTGCTACATGCAGCTATGACCGAGGGTTCTTCAGTAGCCATCGGTATAATGTATTCTTTACCATTAATCAGAAAGTCCGTTGCAATACCAAGAGGCATCGATATTATTCCAATGGCATTTTCTATCATCCCATTTATCATGTCGAAACTAATGCTAGAACTAGGATTGGTTAGCAGTTCTATTTGAGATTCTGAAAGATTAGCCTCGTTTCTAAGGAAGAGCAAGCGTTCATCTTTATCCATTTGATAAAATTTCTTTTTCTGTACCAACTGAATTGTAACAGCAAATAATTAGGTGCTTTCTGCCATAATAAGAATGTGAACAATTCGAGGATTACCTATCACTGGTTTACTGACTACAATTGAGCTTCAACCAAGACTCGCGCACTAGACAACCAAATTAAGCCTCTTGCTTGTTGATATTGGATAAAGAAATAACTTCTTTATACATAGATCCATTTCTTTCAACGGTCGCTGATAACATGCATTAGAGTAACAAAAGCGTTTTATTTGATACCAAGTACCTAGGTCTAGCAAGGTATCATATGCGAATAGTAATGAAGTTTGGGGGCTCCGCGATCGACTCTGTCGACAAGATTAAAAACGTCGCTGAATTAATAAAAAAATACAAGTCTCACCTTGATCAGCAAGATGGTTCCACCCGTCCAAACGAAATAGTAATTGTTGTTTCTGCCTTAAGAGGTATGACCGACAATATCTTGAAGATCTGTGAGAAGGTAAGAAAAGGACTTAGGCAGCCGATTTACGAATTCGTTCAACATACGCGAGACGCCCACTTGCAGATACTCGAAAATGGTATAGGGAGCAATAGTCTGAAGATCGAGGCACGTGCGAAGATACTTCCCATACTTGATGAGTTAAGAGATGTTCTAGAGGGGTTGGTCTTATTAAGCGAAGTTACACCGAAATCTATCGATTACCTTCTATCCTTTGGCGAGAGACTATCTACTCCGCTTGTCTGTTTTTCCCTGCTAGACTACGGGTTAAAATCCAAATCCTTAACTGCTAAGGACATAGGACTTCTAACGAACTCTGATTTTGGAGAAGCCAGTCCGCTGATGGATACGACCAAACTCCGAGTATCACGCAGTCTAGAACTTTTGCTGAAGGAGGACGTGATTCCCGTGGTAACTGGTTTCATTGGAGCAGATCAGAATGGTAACTTTACTACCATTGGACGAGGGGGATCTGATTACTCTGCTACGATAATTGGGTCCAGTATTCAAGCAGATGAAGTTTGGCTCTGGAGCGATGTAGACGGTCTAATGACTGCGGATCCAAAGATAGTCACAAATGCCAAAGTACTAAACGAAGTCTCATTTACGGAAGCCATGGAAATGGCGTTGTTCGGTGCAAAGTATATACATCCCAGAGCCCTAGAGCCAGTAATCGAGGCAAAGATACCGGTTAGAATTCGAAACACCTTCAATACTCAGAACATTGGGACTCTCATCACTTCGGATCCAAGCAACGAATTTCAGAAAATTGTAAAATCGATAAATATGATCAGAAATACTGCACTAATTGACGTTAGTGGGAGCGGGATGGTGGGGGCTCCTGGGACAGCAGCAAGAATATTTGATACGCTAGCGAAAAATAGGGTGAATATTATGATGATATCTCAAAGCCCCTCAGAATCAAGTATCTCGATGGTCGTAAGAAAAAATGCCTTGGATAAGGCGACAAATATATTGGAACTTAATCTATTGGGCAAGGTCATTAAGAAAGTCAGTGTAAATGATGACGTTGCTGTCATAGCGGTGGTAGGATCAGGAATGCGTGGAATAAAGGGAGTTGCTGCGAAGGTATTTAGTGCTATTGCAAAGCGAGAGGTAAATGTTATCATGATTACTCAAGGATATTCAGAGCTCAACCTGGCCTTAGTTGTAAATAACAAGGACTGTGAGGAGGCTGTCAAAGCTTTGCACACGGAATTTGAACTATCAAAATAGATTTGGTACTTTGGTTAGCCTTACTGCACCTAGAACATGTAGAAACATGATTAGTCTGTTTGTCAATCAAGAAAAAGATAAATGCGCTTTAATGAATGAAAATGAGTAAATGAATACCGGTAAATTATTTGTCGTTGGATTGGGTCCAGGCCACCATGACCAAATGACTTTTCGTGCGAAGGAAGTGATAAATCAGAGCGATATTGTCATCGGTTACGATACCTACATTACACTGATAGAGAAGTTAATTGAAGGAAAGGAAATTTATAGATACCCTATGACCCAAGAGGTAGAAAGGGCAAACCAGGCAATAGACTTTGCCGAAAAAGGGAAGACCGTTTCGCTCGTGTCGTCGGGCGACCCAGGTATTTACGGAATGATTGGATTGATTTACGAAATCTTGGCTGAAAAGGGCTGGAAGAACGGGGAAGGGCTATACCTAGAATGCGTACCTGGTGTTTCTTCCCTTAATTCATGCGCAGCCTTGGTGGGTTCACCGCTAATGACTGATTTCGCAGTTGTGAGTATGAGTGACTTACTCGTTCCCTGGGAAATTATTGTAAAGAGAGTCGAAGCCGCAGCGCTGGGAGATTATGTTACAGTTATCTATAATCCTGCCAGTAAAAAGAGAGTACATCAATTGATAGATACAAGGGATATATTTCTAAAGTACCGCAAGCCTGATACTCCAGTTGCTATTATTAAAGGAGCATATCGCGACAGTCAGGCTATAGTCCTAACTACTTTGAACAACATGCTTGAGCACCAGGATATGCTCGGCATGATTACTACTGTAATAGTTGGAAATTCGTCAAGTTTTCTCTACGACAATATTATGATTAACCCTAGAGGATACAAATCAAAGTATGAAATAGTAAAGGAGGTTTCATCGAGCAGTTAAACTCAAAGCCGTATAATTAACTGAATTTAGCTTTGTATTTACGTTAGATTTTAGAATTTCGGTTTTGCAATTGAGGGCTAAACTTACGTCATTTGATGTTTAGCTTACTATATTATTGGATTTTACAAGTAGATGGGGGACAGAAGAAGCGTCAGACTTTACGGCTAAAATTCAAAAATTTTGGGGATTTTGAGGATAGCAGTCAACCCGCTATCTGCTCAAATCGGAGCGCCAGCTCTCCTTTCAGCCTCAGTATCTACGGATCGGCGTTTAGCCCTTGATGCAAATAAAAGCCCAGTCAGTACTGCAAAAACCCCAGTCGTCAAACCAAACATAAACATTTCATCAGCCATTTCGTTAGTATATGACTTGCTTAAAGATAAAGTTGCCGTTAGCCCTGAGTCATACGGCCTAGTTACAAATTGATATGGTACGAATCGTTAGAGATTTGCAGTTCATCATTTTTTGCAAGTACACTAAAGACTTAAATTTTCTTACTATTATCAAGAGCTTAAACTTGAACGTTATTTTTGTGCTTACTATCATACTTGCACTATCTCTGTCACTTTGGCAATCTGATTTATTTCTTTCAAATTATGAAGATACAGTAGCTTTTGGAAAATATCAAGCGGAGAATACAAAACCTGCAGTTTCAGGTATTGGTTACCCGATTTCGATATTTGGAGATTTTCAATCAACCAACAGCCCGACATTCCTTTCTTCTGCGCAATTTCAAAATTCTGCGGCACTCCAGTCTACCAATATAGGCAACAGTTCCTCAGCTAAAACTCAAACCGTTACAAAGCCTCACTTGGTTGGTTCCAATACCCTAGAATATACATCCAGATTTATATGTGGGACTATAACTGGGGAGGATGGTCCTTTGAGACCGGGCCGTTATAACTCGGACATAAATATCTTCAATAGGCAAAACTTCCCAATTTCCTTCTTCTGGAAAGCATCGCTTAACAACGACACACATGATCACAATTATAATATTCAAAGCCTTGGACCATCTAGGTCGACGAGCATTGATTGTAAACAAATTCTAACTTCAATTCCCGAAGTAGGAAATGCCTCTTCGGACAAGTATCTTGAGGGGGTATTAACAGTAAACTTGGATTTAGACCCTTCAATACTTTCAGCAATCTCATCCAGCAAGAGCGGAGTCGCAGGGGTATTATCGGGCTCTGAGGCGACTAGCGTTCTCAGTGTAGATGCAATATATACAGTTAATGCACTAAAGGTCTCCAACAGGGAGATCGTACTACAATTGATCGAATATTCGATTAACAGCCGAAGCAGTAATGTACCTTCAACTATGGTATCAAAAGTCCTAAGCATAGCGGTGCCTATAAAAACTAACCAGACAGTAGACCCAGACAGGCAAGTAAGAACTGTTCTAATGAGAGAGTTTTCACTGACTCCTGTAGAGGCAGCCAATCTAGATATTACAATTAGAGGACTCAGTCTAGGTGTTGGAGCGTTAGATGATAATCATGCACTTTCTCTTGAGCGAATTAATCCTTATCAGCCGCCTTCTTAACCCGATTTTAAGTTCTCTTATCGGGTAAAACAGTTATCAAATTTTGCTCTTATGTATAACTGAAATCATTAGCCAGATATCATTTGGTATCGAAAAATTCAGCTAAATCGACTTTCAATTCCTAATGTAATGGAATCCTTTCCTACAGCACTTCTAGTCCCAAGAGGGCTACAAGATTCACGCAACTTCGACCTCTCTCGAATACACTTCGTACATCCATTCTAACAAGTGCCCGAGATCCGACTATTTTTGCTTGGCATTGTAATGCATATTGATCCAGATATAATAAATGATACGATAATGTTATTTGTGGAGACGGCGCTGCATAGCTATTAACAATTCCCCTTAACTCCCATTAGAAAGCTTTTGACCAAATGTTCCATCATGAGCGCATTAAAAGACATGTTTTTTAGGCAAATTATGAATTAAATCTTATGAAGACATGCAAAGTCTGTAAAAGGACAAGATTCTTCTCACTAAATTTCCTTTTCTGTAATGATATCTGTAACGATTGTTATTTTTTAATTAGGGATTTCAAAGGAGAGAAAATTTGATGTGAATGTCGAAAAATAAACGGTTGAAACTATAGCACTTCTGGCCAGAACAAAAGGCCTAACTTGATGTAAGTCCTCAGGGATTTTACCTATTAAACCGCATAATAAATCAGAACACTTTAATTCTAACCACAATTATAGAAGGATTCTCCTGTACGAATTTAACAGTATTGAATGTAAACGTTAGATTATGCTAGGTGATCGGTTGTCAATTCTGCTTATTTCCGCATCGTACACAGAATTTTGCGTGTATTCCGATCGGATTGCCACATTCTGTACAATATTTTCGTTCTGCAAACCCAGCGTGTCTTTCTAATCTTTGATCATCTAAATTGTCTTTAGAATCTATTCCGACGGTAGGGCTTGGCTGCTCTGCATTAGGCATCTCTGGCGCTTTTTGTAAACCATACATATCTGTCACCGCTCCACTAGGCTTAAACGAATCATCAACATTCGGATTAATCCTCGTAATTCCTTCATCATCGTCATTTTTCAGATCTTCTATATATGACAATAACCTTGGACTCTTCGAATCGCCAGGACCAGGCACTTGCTCACCCAGCCACATGGCGAATTTATTAAGAGTCATTTCTGGGGTCGAAAATGTTAGCGAATGGGTAGACATGTACTCATCAGTGGCTGACCTCCCGTTAAAGACTTTCATTAATTACTTTAATACTGAGATATATTATTAATAGTTGTATTTCTACATTCTAGGATGGAACATCCTAACTTGATAGATTAAACTGACGTTTTAATCAGAATTGTTGTCTTCTTCAAATTTTGAATTGATCTCATCTTTCTGATTACGAATTATTGTTATCTAACAACCATAATTTTTTCAATATCATGACGAGATGATGGCTTAATACAAATAAGAAGTGAGGCTACACGTTATCTTGTTTAAAAGTGATATTTAGCCTAGGACCTTTAGATAGTCTTCACAATATTACGTTGCCAACTCTAAATACAATGACAAACAAAATTTTATTTCTAATGTACACTCTTGCAATTTAAGTATCTTATCATTTGGGTTGTAGCATATTGACATACTCCCTATGCCTCTAGACACCTAGCAATTTCGGACCGAGTTAGTCTTTTGGAATATTATGTTTCTAGAATGGTCAACGTTTAACAAACACTAAATGGCTCATTGTCGGCAAATATATTTGATAACGTTTTTTTGGTAATGCGATTGGTCGCACACTACTCATCTTTAATTCAACCTCAGGAGTTAATAACTTCTTATACGTTTTTTGTGCATTCTATCTATTTATCTATACGAACTGTATAAGCATGGTTCACTAAACTATAGCAAATAATATGAAAGTAATTTCAGAAATTCCTATAAGTCTTATATACTGGCTATATATCTAAAGATTATTGTATACTGATATTATATAGTCTTAGTATATAAGACCAAATTTCGAGTTTAGTATCAAGAAATTTAAGCTAAGTTAAGTTAGGCTTTCGAACGAAACCGATTGTTGGAATACTACTGTGAACTTCCACATTTATTACAATATTTTGCTCTAATTGATAATCCCTGACCGCACTTGCGGCATTTTCGTATTGACACTGGATTTCCATCATTTCTGCGATGTGGATTTTCCAATGTGATCGTAACCGGCTTAAAAGTGGGCTCTTGTATATTATGTGTATCATCGCTGCTAGAATCTTGGGGGTTTAATCTGGATAAAGGCTCGCCGCTATGTGCAGCTTTTGAACCGAATTGTGGAGTCAAGGATGGATTGGAAGTTTGGCCCTTATTCTCTTCAAAGACAGACTTCAATTCTAAAATAATTTGAGTTGAAAGAAAATTCATAGACGACATAGACTTCATGTATTCACTGAGTTTAAATAAAAATTCCTTATCGTTAAGGTTACCCTTTTTATAGAGTTGAGCAGAATCAATGAGATTTTCATATTGCTCCTGAATATCGGTAATCATTTTTTTCAGCTTATCGGTCCGATGTAGGATGTCTTCTTGCCCCTGCTCCTCTGGTACCACTGCTTACTACCTTAAATCTATCAGCCTAATAAAAGTTTGAACTGTACTGAAATGGCCTTTGCAGAAAAGAAATGAGTCCTAATATTAAAAATGAATGTATCATTTGATGAGGGTCGTTGCGTCAGGAATTACCCAATTATGGGAGTAATCAGTCACGCCCTTGACCAGGTGGGTTATTCCCTCGCAGGTCAGCTTGATAACGACAGCATTCTAGATTCATTCGCATAATATTTTCTGGCGCCTACAAAGACTTTATAATAGCACGTGTTAACATCATCAGCCGATAGCTTACCATTTTTATTGGCCGCTTTGGTAGTGCAATTAAAGTAATTTTTGAGAGCTAGCGCCGGCACGGCAATTGAGACAGCTAACACGAAAATTGCAAAGACACCAAGGGCAACCAATAACGTCGATCTCCGTATTTCTATGCTCATAGATATTCAGCCACGTATAATATATTTATAGACTATGTGTTTTTTTTAGATTAGTATTCTATAAACAAGTATGCTAATAATTTTTATTGACTAATAGTACCTATTTTCGGAACCATGACAATGTCAGCTAAAATTGAAAAATAATATCCTTACTCATGGAGACATCGATCGTGGCATTAAGTCTATTAGCTGTACTACAAAAAAATAATTACGCATAGGCTACGTGCAGTATGAGAAAGCCTTTATTTAGAAGCCTGATTCTGATTTAGGATTGCGTCTGCTTGTATCAAATGACTTTTATATGCATACACTCAACTTTTTAGTCACGTCTATTAAGGAGGGGTGGTCTAGATTGGTTAGGATACCTGCCTTACACGCAGGTGGTCATGGGTTCAAATCCCATTCCCTCCAATTAACGCATGGACTGCAAAATTAGTTTCCATTACTAACAAAAGGTACATGAGTAAGTTTTAATTGATGGCAATTAAATCATATGGTGCAACAGCTACTGCCACTATAACAAAGTGCATTAGGTGTACGATAAAAGTGCAAACACTGAAATAAAAAATCTGTTAACCATGGTAAGGTCGGACCGTAACTATCATCTGTAGTTGCAATCGATCACGTAGAGCAACCTTCCTTCTGACTAAGTCATTGTTGCCTATCATATTAACCTACTTCAGGGGCCCTATCTGATCTTACATTAAGTCTTGAGTTAATGTTATGGTTAAGGCTTGTGCACAGCCATAAGACCTTAGTATCCTGTGCCCTATTGAAGAGGGATGCCAATGCCAATGGCTTGTAATGACTATTATTCGTTTACTGTATGAAATCCAAACGTTAGACATTTCGTATGAAAACAGTGGAAGTAATCTGTGCCCGTTAATTTATTCAAATCTAATTCAATAATCCATAAGACATTCCTTGACCTTATTCAAGCCGTAAAACTGGGAATGATGATTAGCAGAAATAAGCCACATTAATGCCTTTTAAGAAGTACTTCCATAGCTAAAAAAATTTAGGAAAAAAATTACAGGACTAACTTGCTTAAATCAAATATAACCAGAGGTCAGAATAAAAATTGAAGAAATACGACTCGATATGATGATTCCAGGAGCATTAAAAAGTATATTGCTAATGATCTATTTTTTAACCTGTTTGTATTTCTTTGCGTTATTCTCCTGTGTTCCCTGACTTTGCTGCATTATGCAACTAGGCAAGCAAATGCTGAGACTTCTGATATTCGTCTAGTTGATTATAAAGATAATGCTGATGTCAAGATAAAAAATAGTAATGAATTCTCGGCTAGTCATGCTGGAGATCAAACGCAATTCTGGAAGAATCTTGCCAACCCAGCCTTGGGTTATTCTGCTATTAATGATGTAGGTAATGGAATACATGTTGATTTGTAATCAACGTCATCAGATCCTCAGCAGTATAACGTGGACAGAGAGCACAATCACAAAGTAGGAGATAACAAGGTAAATGCTAACGGAAACAAAAACAAGAATAGTGATACTCCATTTACTTTACCATTTCCGTAAATTTCGCGCAGAGATAGAAGTGCTTGTAATCGGAGACTATAAATTTTTTGACCTACGCTAATTGTCATTATTGTCATGAAACCTAATTCTCAGTGTATTAACGTCCATATATCATAAGAACTGCGTACTGCTATTGCAAACATGAGCTATAAGTAAATGAAATGCCAAATAACTTTAGCACCTATAGTCGGTGTTTGATGGCTCTAAAAATATAATTGAGCGTGGCTCATCTGATGCAGGAGTTAACACAGTTAAACTTTATGGGTCATTAATTTGTAATTGCGCTACAACGGGCAATTTTGTCAAAAGCAGCGCCGACCTTATTTCTCCAGTAACCGCAGTTAGACGAGTCACCGAATAACATAACAGCTTTACGAAATAATCGTATCATACGTCCAGGGGTAAAACGAAAGAGTGATAGTAAGTTAGTAGGGACAGAACTAATTAGACATATTATTTATTCTTCGATCAGTTCGTAAGAAACAGATTTCCCTTATTAATCTTCATAGGCTTAGCCTCCCGGAAAACGAAAAACATTACGCAAAAATCATGCTTTTTTGGCATTTGGGATGTGCGTATTGATGATGTGTGCAGTTCTTGATATCAACTAGCGATAAGGGAGAGATGCTATGATGGGATTAAGTGCAGCAGTTGCATCTTCTATCGGCAAAGTTGTAGAATATATAATTAAGGTGGTGGGGCCATTAATATCCTTTTGGACCGTTTTACTAACGAAATCGTAAGTTGAAAGCACTCTGAATTTAGCAGCCAGTAAATCTGTCCTGTATTTTGGTAATAGTGATGTTGGAACGAACATGCCACCAGTCACAAGATTGTTACTAGTAGCCTTCTCTTTGCCAGACACATTTATGGTTCCAGTCATGTTCTTATATTTTTGATCTGTCACTACATACGTCCCTATAGGTAGTACCTTAGCGTCGGAGCTACCGGGATGTGTTATCGGGACAGTTTGCCACACTGTTTGTCCGGATTTTGCATCCTTTAATATCTCTATATGAATATGATTAGGATCGCCATGCATGTAAACTAAGGATGTTCCTGATGGAACAGTCAGATTACTAGGGATGAAGTGAGCATTTTTCAGACTAATTGTCTTGTGCTCTGAAATTGAATGATGTGCTTCGTCAGGTATGTAGATAATAAATCCGCTCACTGAAGCGGGGAGGGAGATGCTGCCTGTTTCATAGACTGATCTAGCTGTTGGTACTGGGACATTACCTGAATTGCTAGTTATTTTGATGCTATCTACACTAGAAACATCATATGTCTTAGTGCTCAATAACGGATGTCTTGTTTCTAATATGTTCAAGGCATATGCATCTGGTGTAAATAAAATTATAGCCAGGGACATAGGCAGGATGATCGTTATTGATGTAAACAAGATAGGAGACTGAATGCCTAACCAATTCGAGTTCATTATAATTGAAGATAACAAGCTAATTTTGGTAAAATTATTCTCAATCTTTAAAAACCTTGCTGAACTGAGTTATTTTTAGAATGACTGTTCACTAATAGAACAGTAAATGAATAGGTTATACTCTTCAGCATCCTGTTACCAGTCATATTAATTCGGTTATAAAGTAACAGACGATTAGAACAGAACTAAAAGCCCTTTTATATTGAATTAGCAAGCAGGCAGGCAGGCAAGATGTACGGCACTGTAGACAGTAGGTTGCAAATGAGTAACTAACCTTTAGAAGAAGCAACGGTGTTGAATCCATGATTTCAGCCTTGCTAATTATCCATGATTGGATTATCGCATCTAAAGTGCCGAAACTCGCTTTCTATGCGTAAGTAAATATATGGAAGTGTACCTATTGTAACCACCGGTCTTTAAGTGAATGGCTTACGAAAATGTCATCCTAGTTTTGGTGGCAGTGGGACTAATCTTGTTTGGCTCCAAGAAATTGCCTGAATTATTCAAATCGTTGGGAAGAGCCAAAGTAGAGTATGAGAAGGCAAAAATAGAATCGAAGTATGAACTCGCCAAAACTGAACAGATTCTCCAACCGCAAGAAGAAAAAACGACAGGCAAAAGTATCTTGACAAGAGATAAACTCGAAGAAATGGCTTCAAAATTGGGTGTTGCTGAGCATGAAAGCATTAGTGATGATGAGTTGAAAGAAAAAATACAAGAGCGTCTTAGGCAAGGATCTTGAATTTGGTCAATTTGTCGGAGACTACATTTAATTTTTTTAGAATAGCTTCTGCATCACTTTATAAAAAGATTTAATTGGACTTTCTTCGATTTCTCGTTTTGGAAAGGAATTCATTTAAATCCGATATTAAATCTGGCGGGATGGGGCATCAGAGTCCAAGGTAGCAGTTCTTGATAATCAGTAGGAAGATTGAGTTTTCATTCCATTCAATCTAGGACATAGTGTGGTCAGGCCTCCTCTAAAGAGATATCAACTATGTTATTTTGTATCACTAATCAAGGGGCATGACAAGAAAAAAGCTAAAAAAAGGGAATTCTAATCTGGCACCGACCACTTAGCCCGTATCTTGTGCATGATATACCTCGTTTACGTTTGCGAAGGAAATGTCTGGGGTGGGTCCGCCGCCTATCACATAAATGTCGTTTCCAATTGACGCAGCTGCCAGACCGTGGCGAGCCGTTGGCATGGGTAATTCTTCGACCCATTTATTATTCTGCCGATTATACATCTCATTATTATTGAACGTCTTGTCTGGAGCTTCTCCTCCAAAAACATAGATCTTTCCATTGACCACAGATGCGGCAATGCCGCCACGCTTAGTGGGCATAGCGGCCAACGTACTCCACGAGTTAGTCTTAGGGTCATACGCTTCGTTATTATCTAGGTTTGAAGATTTACCTGTAGGTCTACCTCCTATAGCGTAAAATTTTCCCTCAACTACAGCTGAAGCTAGATGTTGCCTTGCAGTGGGCATTGGCGCCTTTTCAGTCCAGGTGTCGGTCCGAGGATCAAATGCCTCATTAGTATTCAAGGGCTTGTTGGATGTTCCACCTACTACATACAAGACTCCATCTATGAACTGAGCAGCTAACGCTGCTCTTGCTGTTGGCATATCCTTATCTATAAGCCATTTGTCTTGTGAAGGATCGTAAACAAAGAGTCTGCTAGACGGCACTTTGTTATCCAAAAACCCCCCAACCAAATAGATTTTGTTATTATAAGTAGCCGCAGCAGCATGATTCAAGTTTACCGGCACCGGAGCGGCAGTTGACCACGAATTAGTTTTTGTATCGTATACTTCCACAGTATTCTTGTTTCTCTTACCTGTTTCGCCATAACCAGCGATTATGTAGATCTTATCCCCAACTGCAGCGTATGCCGATTCCATCTTAGAGACCGGATTGGCCTTTGCAGTTTCCCATGACATTCTTTCT
>Ga0136846_1208979_pt1 | contig 15636 bp, 13 predicted proteins | sample HopSoiMetagenom2_FD_96841 | JGI IMG/M metagenome (GOLD analysis project Ga0136846, IMG submission 96841) | Grasslands soil microbial communities from Hopland, California, USA - 2 Assembly 2016 (version 4) | ecosystem: Environmental > Terrestrial > Soil > Grasslands | place: USA: Hopland... | reverse complement strand
TCGTCGCCGACCTCGCCACCACCGGGACGGCCTCCGAGCTCGCCGCGCGCCTGCTCGACGTCTCCCCCGCCGGCACCGAGACCCTGGTCGCCCGCGGCCTGCTGCGCCCCGGCGCCGGTGGCGCCAATCGAGTCTTCCAACTGCACCCCCAGGCTTACCGCTTCGATCGCGGCCACGTCGCCAAGCTCGAGCTGCTTCCCTCCGATGCCCCATATGCGCGGCCGTCGAGCGCGCAGGCCCCGATCACGGTCTCCAACCTCGAGCTGCGCCTGCCGGTCCGCGAGCAGCCCGGCTCCCTCGGCGGCGTCGTCGAACCACCCGCCCCGAAGGTCGTCCCGCCAGGTTATGAACTGGCAAGCGATTACCGCAGTAGCGCTGGTGATGCTGAAGATGGCGGCAGGCCTGCGGTTGCCAGGGGCCGGGCCGTTCTCGGCCGCGGACGCATCCTCGCCCGCCGCAAAACACTGCTGCTGTGGCTGAGCTGCACCGGTCCCGGCGATTGCAGCGGTCGCCTCTCCATCAGCGCCAAGGCGGGCGGCAAGGGCAAGCGCCGGAAGGTGGCCACGGGCTCTTATGCCTTGGCCAGTAATGCTGCAGCGCGGATCACCCTCCCCCTCACCAAGGCAGGCCGTCGCTTGGTGGACGCCCAGCGACGCACCCGAGCAAAGCCGTTTCCGGTCCGCCTCGAGCTGAGCGACGCCGGACGCCCGGCACCGCTCGAGCTAAACCGCCGCGTCCACTTCCGCCGCGGCCGCTAGGCAGACCGCCGACAGCGGGAGCGCGGGCCAGCGGCCGCTAGAGCCTCGCTGTCACGGTCAGGGTCCGAGGAACCTCGTTGCCGGCGGCGTCGGTGGCGACGACCGTAACTTTCAGCTTTGGCTTCTTTCCGGCAAGCAACCGCTCCTCGATCGCATCGCGCTGCTTGCGGTTGAGGTGCAGTTTCAGCGTCTTGGCCGGACCAGCGGGAATCTTCTTGGTCACCTTTTTGAGCTTTGCGACCTTGCCGGCCGCCTTGACAATGGCAGTGCACGCCTCCGCCGGGCAGCGAAGCCGCACGATCACCGCCTTTTGCTCGACCAGATGCTGGGTCCGCCTGCCACTGAGCCGGAAGTCAAGCGTCATGTCGCCTGGCGCAGCGTTTCCGCCCGATCCCGCCTTTCCGCCCGGCTCGGGCAGCGCATCGACGACCTCGCAGTCCGACTGGACGGTGTCGAGGCTGCGCCGGTCGGAGACGGCTTTGTCGAGCTCGCTGCCGCAGCTGGCGTTGTCGGCAATCCCGTCGCGGACGTTGACGAGGTCGGGCCCACCAAGCGCCTGGACGACGTCGGCCCCGGTTCCTGCCGTGATCGTGTTCGCGCCGGCACTTCCGGTCAGCGTGTCGGCGAAGGACGAACCGACCAGGTTCTCGAAATTGGTCATGGTGTCGGCGCCGTCGCCGCCGCTCGCCGTCCCAGCACCAAGGTTCACCGCGACGCCCGCGGGAGCGTTTGCGTAGGAGACGGTGTCGGTGCCGATGCTGCCGTCGAGCACGTCGCTGCCGCCCCGGCCCTCGACCATGTCATTGCCGGCGCCACCCTGCAGTTCATTGGGGCCGGCATCGCCGATCAGGACGTCGTCGGCCCCCGTGCCTTCCGCGTTCTCCATCCCCGAGATCGTGTCTTTGCCGTACCCGGTCTCCTGCAACGCCGTCTTACTCAGATCGAGAGTCAGCGGATTCGACGCGGTGAACGGAAGCCCGAACGTGTCGACGCCGGCGCCCCCGTCGATCGTGTCGTCGCCGTTGACCAGGAAGTCGCCGACCAGCCGGTCATTGCCGCCATGACCGCGCAGAACGTCATTGCCGTTTTCGCCTTCGATCAGGTCACCGGCCTCACCCCCGTCGAGAGTGTCGTTTCCGCCGTCACCCGCCAGCTTGAGGAACGACCCGGTGAGGGCGGCGCCGGTCCCCGGGCTGCCCTGGGCGCCGATCGTGTCTTCGGCGGCGCCTCCCTCGGCCGAAATTTCTCCCGGCTTCGCGATGAAGTTGACGTCCTTGTCGCCATCGCCATCGCCGTCGACGCCCCCGTTGCCGATCACGAAATGGTTGGCGGCGGAGAGGGAGCCGCCAAAGAAGAGCGTGTCGCCAGCGCCGATCAGGATGCCGACCGAACCGGCGAATTTCGTGACGTCGGGGATCGAGACGGTGGTCGAAGTCGCTCCCGCGCTGCCGCCGATGCTGATGAATTCCGTGTTGGCAAAGGTTGCCGGGCCATTGGCGCAGGTCACGGGGCCGGTTGACTGGTTGACCCGGATTTCGGTTCCGCTGACGCTGAGGATCGCCGAGTCGTTGGGAGCGCCGAGGTTGATCGAAAGGACTTCCGCGCCGCTTTCATAAGAGCACGTCGTGTTCGCCGACGCACTGGCCGGGATGACGATGACCGCAGCCAGCGTCAGCACCGAGGCGAGCCCTATGCGACGGACGATCATGGAACCAAGGCCTCCAGTCACTGTGTGAATCCTACGCTGCCCGCGAGCCGGCTCGGGCCTCACGGGACGCGCCCGTATGAACAGCCGTCCTTTCCACGGGAAGTCAGCAGGAGAGGTTGGCTCGCCCGCCTCGACAGGCGCCAGTAGATCAGGCCGACCACAGCGACGATGGGCGCGACACACAGGGCGCCGAGAAGCGCGCCGCCTGTGCCGAGTTCGTCTGTCACCACGCCAGTAAGTGCTGACGTGCCACCAAGGCCGGCCACGGCCGCGATGAACAGCGAGAGGAACGAGCCGGCGCCGAGAGCCGACGTGAAGAGACTCGGAATGTCGGCGGGGGTGAGCGCAGGTTCTTGCCCCGTTTCGAGGCGAGAGATGCGCGCATCCAGAAGTCCCGGGTGCGCTAGCGATGCTGTTGTCATCTGCTCGTGGCCCGGCTGCTCGAGCGCCTTCAAGAGAGCTCCGAGAAGCGGCCGGCGACCGCAGGCGCCTTCGGCGTGGCGATCGGCCGCCAGCTCCCGAGCGGCCTCGTAGCGAAGACGCAGCACCTCCAGCGAGGGCAAGAGGAAGAACGCCTCGGTCAGAGCCTTTGCCAGCAAGGCACGGAGTGGGTCAAGTTGCCGAACGTGGTAGCGCTCGTGCTCGAGTGCCGCTCGAAGCTCGTCGGGGGTGAGGGCTGCGAGGAATGCTCGGCTGATCGCGACGCGGGGCGCCCAAACGCCGTAGACGAACGAAAACTGCTCGGTCGAATCGATCATCGCGACGCGACCGTCTAGTCCCGCCGCTTTCGCGGTGGCCAGAAGCTCGGGCGGCGCGGGCAGCGCAAGAGCCTTAACTCGACGGGCGAGACGGCGAGAGCCGCACGTCTGGCGGCCAAGCGTCCTCAGCGCGAGACCGGCGGAGGTCCCTACCAGGAGGGTCAGAGCTGCCGCCGGCAAGAGGCAGACCAGGCTGAGTCGCGCGAGCGCTGCCGGGTGGAAGCCGAGCAAGGGGACCAGCACATACCCGACGAACCCACAGGCGGCGTAGGCGGACAGCGACGCCGAAATGCCAACCAGGCCGAGGAAGTTGCGGGTGGCGCTATCCATCGTCCTTGTCCAACAACCGCCGCAGGCGGCGTCGGAGAGAAGGGTCGGCCCGTGCCTCATCGACGAGTTGGGCCACGGCCACGTCGCCATAGGCGCGCAGCACGTCTTTGACCGCGATGCCGGCGGCATCCGGGGCGTTGGCCTCGTAGAGGTAGCCGCGTCCGGCCTTGCGGCGACTGAGCACGTCCTTGTCAGCCAAGCGGCTCATCACCGTCATCACGGTTGTGTAGGCGAGGGGCTCGGAGCGGGACCCGTTCAAGTCGTCGACGACCTCGCGGACGGCTACCGGCCGGGAGGCACGCCACACCGCGTCCATAACCTCGCTCTCGAGTGGGCCGAAGTCCTTGCGGTTGAGCTTCTCGCCAGCCATCGCGGTTTGCAAACTACTACAGACGCGTAGTATAAGCTCTGGCCAAATGGATGCTTCCTCCGAAAATCACCCGACCCGTAGGTCCCAAAGCGCGAATACCAGGCGGTACGACCGCATAGCTCGCTTCTACAGCACCTTCGAGCCGCTGTACCTGGTCTTCCCTCCGGCTCGTCGCAGGGCGGTGGCCGCACTGGGCTTGAAGGCCGGCGACACCGTGTTGGAGATCGGGGCGGGCACCGGGCGGAACTTCCCCTATCTGGTTGAGGCAGTTGGCCCGAGCGGAACCGTCATCGGGGTCGACGCCTCTCGGGGGATGCTGGCCGAGGCAAGCAAGCTGAGCGAGCGGCACGGCTGGTCGAATGTTCAGCTGCTCCACCAAGACGCCACGAAGCTCCAGCTCGACCGCGACGTCGACGGGGTGCTCTTCAGCCTCAGCTACTCGGCTCTGCCCGAACCGCAACCGGCGCTGGCGCGAGCCTGGGAGCGGCTGCGCCCCTGCTCGCGCGTCGTCGTCATGGACATGGGGTTGACGCAGGGCGGCCCTTACAGCCTGCTCGCCCCAATCGCCCGGCTCCTCGTCAAGTATGCCCCAGGCGATGCGTACTCGGATCCGTGGAGCGACCTCGCCAGGTACGGACCGGTCGAGACCGAGCGCTTCATGGCGGGCTTCTACTACGTCAGCACTGTCGCCAAGCCCCAGCAGCCTTAGCCGCCGGCTGAGGACATGTTCAATGCCACCGCGGCGCGGATCAGCGCCTTCAACGCCTTTTCATCGATCTGCTCGTCCTCGTGGAAATCGATCGCACGCCGGGTATTCCCCTCGAGGCTGGAGTTGAAGAGGCCTGAAGGGTCCTCCAGGGAGGCCCCCTTTGCGAAGGTCATCTTCACGACATTCTTGTAGGTCTCGCCGGTGCAGATCATTCCGGCGTGGTACCACACCGGAACCCCTCTCCATTTCCACTCCTCGACCACTTCGGGGTCAGCCTGCTTGACGAGTTCTCGGATTCGAGCGAGCGTCTCCCCCCGCCAATCGCTCAGCTCCTCGATTCTCGCGTCAATCAGCTGAGCGGGGGAGTCTCCTCCAGCCGCCCCTTTCGAGCCGCTCTTCTTCTTCATGGTTGCTGTCGCTTTCTTGATGGTTGTCCGATGGCCGGCTGCTCGGCGCCTCAATGAATCAAAAACGGCAGGCCTGCTGTAACAACTGTGCCTGACCGCACACTTACTCTCAGATGCTTCCCGTTGACGATCCGCCGAACGCGGTCCCAGACATCTATCGCCACCGCTTCGAGCGCTGCTTCCGCGACCATTACGCGCAGTTGCTGGCCTTCTTGATGCGGCGCATCTACGGGCGCGAGATTGCCGAGGACGTGGTCGCAGAGACCTTCGCGATCGCCTGGCGCCGACGCGACCGCATTCCCGATCCGGCCCTGCCCTGGCTGTATGCAATCGCCGCTCACGTCATCGCCAACCAATACCGGTCGACCCGCCGCCGCCACAACCTCGATCTGCGGCTGGCGCACGAGACGGGGGGCCTCGAGCCGGCGCCCAGCCCTGCCGAATCGCTCGATCGCCGCGACGCCTTCTCTACCGCCTTCGCTCTCCTCGCGGAGCCAGAGCGCGAGGTCCTGCGCCTGATCGCCTGGGACGGCCTCGACACGCGCGACGCCGCACAGGTCTTCGGCTGCTCCCCGGGCGCCTTCCGAGTGCGGCTGCACCGCGCCCGCCGCAAGCTCGCGAAGCAGCTCGAAGCGGCCGGAAAGCCACCCCATGAGGACCGTGCAACAGCCTTCAACCCCGCCGAGGAGACCAAATGATCCGCAAGGGCCGAAACGACGATGCGCTCGCCAGGATGCGGGCGGCCAATCCCTTCTCCGCGACGGAGCTGCGAACGGCGATCACCGAGGCGGAGCTCTCGCTCGCCATGCAAAGGGTGATCGCGGCCGACGAATCTCCTTCTCGGCCGATTCCGCCCGGCGATCGCGTCGCTTGCGAGGACGCCGTCCGCACCCGTGCGGCTCGCCGCGGAGTTTTCTCGCGGCATCGCGGCGCCTCGCTCGGCCTCAGCCTCGGCGGCCTCGCCTGCGTCGCGGTGATCGCTGCGCTGATCCTCCTCTCCGGCGGCTCCGTCACGTCGGTCCGAGACGGCGCCCGTCCGACCTTCGCTGCCGCTGCAGTCGAGGTCGCCGAAGCAAATCCCCGCTTGCTCGTCACCTTGCCCGGCTGGTCGGTCGTCCATGCCCGCAGCTTCGAAGTCGACACGGGCGAACTGATCTACAGCGACGGCGTGCATCCGCCTTACGGCCCTGGCGGGCGCCAGCTCAACCTCACCTGGTATCCCGCTCGCTTCTACCGCGAGAGGTTGCGCGAAGACGGTCATGCCTGTTGCCATGTCAGCACGCCGGTGACCTCGACTCTCCTCGGCCAGCGGGCGGCCACCTTCCACTACGCCGGACAACGCCCCAACTTCTCGACGGTCCTCTCCCCACAGGGGAACGTCTTCATCGAGATCACCGGCACGCTTGCAAGCAAAGAGGAATACGAGGCCGTGCTGCATTCACTGCGCTCGGTTGGCGTCGATGCCTGGCTCGGTGCGATGCCGGCCGAAGTCATCCGTCCCGCGGCTCGCTCGGCGGCGATCAGGCAGATGCTCCACGGCATCCCCGTGCCGCCGGGGTTCGATGCCTCCACTCTGCACTTTCACGTGTCACCAGGCTCGGGTACCTCCGCACTGCAGAGTGAAAGCGCCCTCACGGATCGCTTCATGCTCGGGAAGTCGGTAACGGGAGCAGTCGCTTGCGACTGGCTTCGGCGCTGGCTGTCCGCGACCCGGTCCGGGGATGGCGCCGCGGCGCAGGAAGCGGTCGACGCGATGGGCACGGCTCCCGACTGGCCGGTCCTTCTGCAGATGGTCCGGGAAAAGGGCTATCGGGGGAATGCATTGCCTGGCCACGGTCGTGGGTGGCCGTCGGAGATCCTTGCCGCGGCAAGGGAAATCGCCCACGGCCACCTCAGGCGCAGGCCGGCAGTCAAGACGATCTACGTCAAGGGGCATCCGGTCGGCTTCCGGACTCCCCCTGGAGCGGCCCCCGCAAGCGTCATCGGGTGCCTCTAGCCGGGGGCTCGGCCGCCGCTTCCCTGCGCGCCTTGCCGTCGGGACGTCGAGGCGCGATGACGCCGGCCTCGGTGGCCGGCGCCGCATAGGCGGCGGCGAGCGTCGCGACCGTCTCGTGGGCGTTGAGCCCGCTTGGGTTGGGGACCACCCAGAGCGCCGCGCCGGACCAGCGAATCGCGCTTTCGAGCGTGTCCGGCTGCCGGCCCAAAGCCGCCCCTCGCGCCCCAAACGCATCCCGGTAAGCGGTGACGCCGGCGATCGCCACCACCGCAGGCCGGTGTTCGGCGACGAACCGCTGTAGCCGCGCACCGCCCTCGCCCAGCTCTTCGCGCGAGAGCTCTGAGGCGCGCGCGGTCGCCCGCCGCACGAGGTTGGTGATCCCCACCCCCCGGGCGACGAGATGCGCGCGATCGGCCTCGCTCATTCCGGCGACTCGATCGACCTCGTAATCGGTGATGCGGGCCGTAGCCAATGCCGGATAGAAGCGGTTGGTGGGATGCGCGAAGTGGGTTTTGACCGCGGCCGTCCAGAGGCCCGGATTGATGCCGACAAACAGCAGCCTGAGCCCCGGCCCCACGAGATCGTCGACCTCGCGGCCGCGGAAGGCCTCCAGCTCCAAACGCGTGAACCGCATGCCGCGATTCTGCCAATCCGCGCGTCGCCGCTTACCGGCGATTCGCACGCGCCCTCAGCTCTCTTCGACCTCGAAGACCTTCATGACCTCGTCGCCATAGTCGTTGATCACCTTGACGGCGATCTTGCCGGAGTCGGGGCGCGGGAAGGCCCTCGATTCGGTCGCGTTGAGCGTGGCCCAGGCGTCAGGGTCGATCTCGGCCTTGAGCGCCGTCTTCAGGCGCTTGTAAGGATCCTGGCCGCCGGTGAAGTAGCAGTGGCGGACGAAGAACGACTCGCCGTTGTAGGCGGTGTCGATTATCCAGAGCGCTATCTGGTCCGTGTCGTTCGAGCGGACCTCGCCGGTGTTCGGGTCGTAGACGTCGACGCCGTTGAGGACCACCCGGAGCTGATCGCCCTCGGCGACCAGCTCGATGTCGGGCTCTCCGAACACTGTGAAGAGGTTCCCCGCGCCGGTCTTCTTCAACTCATCGCCCATCACGAGATCGGCGTTCATGCGGACGAGGAGAACTGGAACCTTGCCGAGCCGGCGCTCTGCGGCGACACTGGCAAAGCCGCCCTCTGCGGTCACGTACCCGTCATCCGCAGTACCGACGACCTGCGGGTCGAAGGCGAAGGCGAGCACGCAGAGCAAGTCGACGTCACCAGCTCGGTTCGCCTCACGCGCGGCGTCCTTGATGAAACCGGGGCCGACCGTTCCGTACTGGGGGCCGATCGTGATCCCGACGCGTCTCGCAGAGTCGTTGTCTGCTCCATTTCGCTCGCCGATCGCCTGGATGTGCGTGGAAGCGTAGGGCTCGAGTGCGTCGAACTCGAGCCGCTTGTCCTTCTCGCCCGTCTGGATGCCGGCTTTACGCAGGTTGTCGAGGATGGTCTGCTCGAACTGCGCGTCGCCGCGCGAGCCGTCGTCCAAGGGCTCCTTCCTCATCGGCCGGTGCGCGTCCGCGCTCCTCGTCCCGCCCCCGTCCACTGCGCTTCCCGCAAAAGCAAGCGAGCGGTGGGGCGAGAGGCTCTCGACTGTGAACGGCCCCGCGACGCGAACCTTTTGCTTGTCTTCGTACGGCTTGTCATGGAGCAGCTCGAACTCAGCGTGTCGGCTGATCGCCTCGTCGACCTCCTTCCGGCTCATGCCCTCCTTGACGTCGGGATTGTTGGCGATCGACTTCAGCGTGATGTGCTGGACGTGCTGGTAGACGAATCCGTGGCGGATGTCCCCCTCGGTCTTAGCCGGCGGCAGCGGCGCTCCCCCCGGTTGACCCTCCCTTTCCCGACCCTCCGGTGAATCTGCGAGCACGTAGTGAGGGAACTTGGCGCCCATCAACCGCTGGCGGGCAAGCGCGAGCGCGACGCGGGACGTGTCGATCGTGATCCAGCGGCGTCCCCACTGCTCGGCGACGTAGGCGGTGGTGCCGGAGCCGCAGGTGGGGTCGAGTACGAGGTCGCCGGGGTCGGTGGTCATGAGGAGGCAGCGCTGGATGATCTTTACGTTGGTTTGGACCACATAGACCTTGTCGGCGGTAAACGAGCCGGTTCCGACGTCCGTCCAGACGTTGTTCAGCGGCATGGCCGGGAAATCGTCCAGGTACCGCTCGTACTGCAGGGTGTCGTTCTGTGTGAGATAAAGGCGCCTAGCCGCGCGCAATCGGGTCATGCCAGCCGGGTTGGTCTTCCAACCACCCTTGCCTGGCCGGATCGACTGACCGTCGAAATCAACCGCAAACGTTGCGCTCTCCGGGGAGCTCTGGCTCGTTAGGTTGTCCGGCCTGAACAACCGGGCCCCTGCCGGCAGCGTTGCCGGATCGAGCATCTCTTCCGTGGTTGCCGGCCGCTCGCCCCCGTCACCAAGCCGAACACGGCGATAGAGCGAGCCTCCCTGTTCAGTCGACTTGTCCGCATACAGTTGCCGATACTTGATCTTCTCGCGATCCCGGGCATACCAAATGACGTAGTCGTGCACTCCTGCCAACGTCAGGGTCCCGCCGGAGGGGCTTCCGGCACCGCTCGTGGTACGGAGGACGACCGCCGACACGAAATTCTCACTACCAAAGACCTCGTCCATCAACGACCGCACGAGGTGCACGTTCTCGTCGCCGATCTGCACGAAACACGAGCCGCTCTCAGTAAGGAGATCTTTGGCTACGGTCAGTCGGTCACGTAGATACGTCAAATACGAGTGGATTCCCAGCTCCCAGGTATCCCGGAACGCCTTGATCTGCTCGACCTCGCGCGTGGCATCCTCGATCTTGCCGTCCTTTACGTCGCGCTTGCGCGCCGAAACCTGCCAGTTCGAGTTGAACTTGATCCCGTACGGCGGGTCGACGTAGATCATCTGGACCTTGCCACGCAGCGCCTCCCGCTCGGAAAGGGACGCCATCACGTTGAGTGAATCGCCGAGGATCATCCGGTTCGACCAGTTCGCGTCGTGACGGTAGAACTCGACCAGGTCGAGCTCGTCGAGACCGTCAAAGGTCTCGAATAGGTGCAGCTCCGGCTCGTCCTCCCGTTTCGCGGCGGTCTCCCGCAGGTTCTCGACTAGGACGCGCGGATCGATCTTCTCCTGAATGTAGATCGGCGGCGCGTCGGCAACCAGATCTTCACCATCCAGCTCGTCCTTGCCCTTCCAGACGAGCTGCGGGTCGAGCGTCGGGTCGCGCGGATAGCGAAGGGACACAGGCGCCTCGGTCTCAGGCGCGACGAACTCCTGCGCGTCGGCGGTGGGCAGGTTGGCGCGCTTGTCGGCGTGGGTTATCGCCTCGACGGGCTTCGGGTTTTTCGGTCTGATTTTTCGCTGTGCCATCCGCCGAACCCTTTCAGTCCGCAAGCCCGAGCAGCTCGCGGTCATCCCCATAGAGGCGGTCGATCGCCGCGTCGAGGCGATGCCACTCCTTCCAGGGGTCGTGTACCTCGACATAGCCCCATCGACCGTCCTCGCCCCAGTTGTTAACCGCGGCACACCACTGGTCGCGTGCGGTCGTCGCCTTCGCCTTGGTTGGGCCCGGCGACTTCTGGCTGCCCGAGACCTCGACGATCAGCGTCCGTACGTCTTCTCGGTGATCCTTCCGCACGAGGCGGACCAGAAAGTCAGGCACATAGTCGTGGCTACGGCCCTCGTGAACATAGGGCATCGTGAAGCCGAGGCGCTCGTTCTTGACATAGGCGGCGACACGCCCGTCATTCTCCAGCTGCTGCGCCAACCCCTCCTCCCAGGTGTTGCCGCGAGGGCCGTCGAGGACGACATGATTGAGGTGTGACTTCTCAGGCGGCGGATCCATCACGACCTTCCGCGTCAGGAAGCTCACCTCGCGGGTCGAGCCATGGGGGTCGAACGTGCGGATGATCGGCATCACGAGCTGGGGGCGATCCCGGTCCTCCCCGTAACGGACGATCGCTCCGTAGATCTTCTCCGCCGCCTCCGCTCCAGGCTGAGCCAGCAATAGGTGCCCCGTGGTCACCTCGCGATCCGTCGTCACGCATTGGTCAAGCCATTGCCCGGCGATTTCGACCAGGCGGGGAAAGAGCCAGGGGCGCGCCGCGCCGTCGTGCGCCGCGAACTGTCGCCGGGTGAGCTCCCGGGCAAGCGCGAAGGCAACCACCTGCGGACGCGCCTCGCGGATCTGGTCGAGATCCACCTCCTCGCTCTCACCGATCACCGCTCCGTGCTTGACCCAAAGCGCGAGCCCGGCCTGATCGAGGTGCATTTGGGAATCGCCGGTGAAGTCGGCGTGGAGTTGCTCGTCGGGCAGCTCGATTCTGTAACCGTCGAGCTTTGGGAACTCGATCGCCAGCTCCTCTCGCTCTGGCACGGCGCGAACTTCGACCGCCGGCCTTGGGGCGCGGGGCTTGGGGACGGGTTTGTCTGACGGAATGAAAGCGAAAGGCACCCCGTAGACCTCTGCGTACTCGGGCTCGAGGCGGTTGTTCTCGTTGACGGCGTAGCTGCGTCGCCGTAGTCCTCTCCCCACCACCTGCTCGCAGAGGAGCTGGCTGCGGAACGGACGAACTCCGAGGATGTGCGTCACTGTATTTGCGTCCCAGCCCTCGGTCAGCATCCCGACCGAGACGACGCAGCGGATCTGCTCGCCGAGCTTGCCCTTCTTGCCAACCGTGTTCATCGCCTCGCGGAGCAGGGCGGCGTCGTCGACCTTGGCAACGTCGGCCCCCGGGCTCCGCCGGCGGAGCTCGTGCTTGAAAGCGTCGATCTCATGTGCGGCGTCCTGCTTGAAGTCCTTGCCGAGCGGCTCGCCCGACTCGAGTTGAACGGTGTCGATCAAGATGGTTCGCTGTCGCGCTGTCCAGGTCCCGTCCTCGACATTCGAGAGCAGCTCGAGCTCGCCCGGCACAAGCGTGGTCGTGCTGTCGTCAAGCCCCTTCTCCCAACCTGAGATCCAATCGAAGATGAGCTTCGACACGGCCGTGTTCGGGCAGACGACGATCATCACGGGTGGCGGCTCGCCGAGATCTGCCAGCTCATTCCGATAGCGGGAGTAACCACGAGCATAGCTCCGGTAGAGGCTCTGGAGCGCGCCCTCGAGGGTCTTCGGGATGGTCCAGCCGGCGACGTTCAGCTCGCTGCGTTTGACCCGTTTCGGCAGCGGCGGCTGGATGTTGTCCCACAGGTGCAGGTAAACGACCTGGTCCTCCTTGGCGTCGTCGTCGACGGGAATGCGCGGCACCTTGACGATTCCCGACTCGATCGCATCCATGAGGGAGAAATCCGAAACGACCCAAGGGAAGATGAAGCCCTCGCTGTAGCCGGTGCCCTTCAGGTAGTAAGGCGTGGCCGAGAGGTCGTAGACCGCCTTGACCGGAGCAGCCCCCTGCAGCTCCTCGAGCCCCCGGAACCAGACCCTCGCCTGGCGGTTGCGCTCTTTGTCCTCTTTGTCCGCTTTCTCGTCAGGATCCAGGTTGTCCTGGTAGCAGTGATGCGCCTCGTCGTTGAGGACGACGATTCCTCCCTTTCCGCCTGCGAGGTCACGAAGCATCCGCGCTGCGACGTCGGCGGGTTTCTCGCGGAAGGCATCCGCCTCTTCGCCGTTGCCGCCGCGGAGCAGCTTGCGCGTGTTCTTGGCTATCCCCTTGATCTCCTTCGCGTCGCGGGGAAGGAACGTGTGGTAATTGACGATCCCGATCTCGGCCTTGAGCAGCGCATGCCACAAGTCCGGCGGGACGAGGTCGCGCTCGCGGTAGTAACTGTCGTCGCGCTGGGGATGGAGCACGCCAAGCCGGTCGCGAATCGTGATCCCCGGCGTCACGACGATGAATCGCTTCGCGAAGCGCGCGCGGACGGCGCCATCGCCTTGTTGATCGTTTGCCAGGCGATCAGCATCGCCATCACCACGGTCTTGCCAGTCCCGGTCGCCATCTTCAGGCCGACGCGGGGAAGGCCCGAGTTCTGTTCGGCGTTGAGAGGCTCGAGCCGGCGCCGATAGTCGGCGCTGCCGTGGCGGCCGGCGACCTCGGCGAGAAAGATTGCGGTCTCAGCGGCCTCGCGCTGGCAGAAGAAGACGGGGTCATCCCGATGAGGCCCTGCGGTCCAATGAGCCAGCAGCTTGCGGGTGTAAGGGGTGACACCATTCCAGTTGCCCGCTCGCCAGCGTTCTACCTCGCGGCGAATGTCGTTAATCAACGAGTTCTGCTCCAGGCGCTCCCCGGTCGCATCGAAGTCGAGAGCCTGCTGCTTGCCCGAGCCCTTGGTCGGCTTCGCGACCGGGATGAATGACTCACTTGGCCGGCGCCCCTCCCTGATCTCCCCCGTGGGTCCGCGCTCGCCGAGCTCGAAGTGACGCTCGGGCGGGTCGAACGGGGAGTTCAGGATTGGATTCGAAAGGTCGGCTTCAGCCACCAGTTTCTCTATGTGCAAGTCGGTCGTACTTTCCGGCGCGATTCTGACAGGCATGGAGCCGGCCAACGGCGACGAGCCAAGACCTCGTAGTCGAATTGCAGTACCGGCAAGGGGAGTCGCCCGCTTTGCGGTCCGCGGATCGAGGGTAGCCGTGCCTCATGCCCCGCCGAGGCAGCCAGCCAAAGCTGTCCAACACCCTTGCAACCACTCGTAAAGAAAAGACCCGGAGGAATTCATGAGAGCCACCGTCATGCACAGCGCCGGTGACGTCCGCATCGAGGACCTTGCCGACGCCAAGTTGGTCGACTCGACCGACGCCCTGATCCACGTCACCCGCGCCTGTATCTGCGGCAGCGACCTCTGGCCGTACAAGAACATGGAGCCGACCGACGGCGGACGCCCGATGGGCCACGAGGCGATCGGCGTGGTCGAGGAGATCGGCGCCGAGGTGAACACGGTGAAATGCGGCGATCTCGTCGTGATGCCGTTCGCCTTCTCCGACGGCACCTGCCTCTTTTGCGAGGACGGCCTGCAGACCGAGTGCATCCACGGGGGCTTCTTCGGCAGCAGCGAGGTCGGCGGCGCCCAGGCCGAGGCGCTCCGCATCCCGCAGGCCGACGGAACGCTCTACGCGCTTCCGGCCGAAGCCGACGAGGCGCTGATGCCCGCCCTCCTGACGCTCTCAGACGTGCTCGGGACCGGCCACCACGCGGCGGTCGTCGCCGGAGTCGAGCCCGGGAAGAAGGTCGCGGTGGTCGGCGACGGTGCGGTCGGCCTCTGCGGCGTCATCGCCGCCAAGCGCCTTGGCGCCGAGCAGATCGTGATTCTCGGCCGCCATCCCGAGCGCACCGACCTGGCGCGCGAGTTCGGCGCCACCGACGTCGTGTCAGAGCGCGGCGAGGAGGCGGTTGAACGGGTTCGCGAGCTCACTGACGGCTTCGGCGCCGACTCGGTGCTGGAGTGCGTCGGCCTCGATCAGTCGACCCGGACTGCAATCGAAATCGCCCGACCAGGCGGTGCCGTCGGGCGAGTAGGGGTTCCCCAGGGCGAGCCGATGCCGGGGGGACAGACCTCGTTCTACGGCAACGTCACGATCGGCGGCGGCCCGGCCCCGGTCCGCGCCTACATCGACGAGCTGCTTCCCGACATCCTCGACGGCACGATCGAGCCCGGCCGGGTCTTCGACCGGACCGTGGACCTGGACGGGGTTCCCGACGGCTACCGGGCGATGGACGAGCGCGAGGCGTTGAAGGTGATGGTCCAGCCGTGACGCGGTCAATCGTCATCCCAGAGGCGAAACGACAGCCACCGCAAAGGAGTGCGAAATGAAGATCACGAGGAACTCGCTGGAGACCAACGTCGGCCCGAGCGATTGGTTCACCGGCACCGTTTACATAGACACAGTCGCGACGGCAGCGGAGCCTTCGCGGCTGGCGGCGGCCAGTGTCCACTTCACACCGGGGGCTCGTACGGCCTGGCACACCCACCCCTTCGGGCAGACGATCTTCGTCATCGAAGGCATCGGCCTCTGCCAGCGGGAGGGCGGCCCAATCGAGGTCATCCGCCCGGGCGACCGCGTCTACTTCGAGCCGGATGAGAACCACTGGCACGGCGCCACGGCCGATCGCTTCATGACCCACCTGGCGATGCAGGAGGTCGACGACTCGGGCAGCCCGGTCACTTGGGGCAAGCAGGTCAGCGACGAGGAGTATGCGACCGACTCCTAGGAATCGAGACCCGTAGCCAGGGACGTCGTGTCGCTACAGTCGAGCCGATGACGATCCAGCGCATGGACCACGTCGGCATCGTGGTCGACGACCTCGCGGCGGCGACGGCATTCTTCGTCGAGCTCGGGCTCACGCTGCAGGGCGAGGGGTCGGTCGAGGGCGGTTGGGTGGACCGCGTGGTCGGGCTCGAGGGGGTCCGGGCGCAGATCGCGATGCTGGAGACTCCGGACGGCCACGGACGAGTCGAGCTGGCGAAGTTTCACGCTCCCTCGGGCCGGAGCGGCGACGGGCACGCGCCGGCGAACACCCCGGGCATCCGCCATGTCGCATTCGCAGTCGACGACATCTCCCACTGCACCTGCCCCAACTGTCCCGTACCATTCGCCGTACCGGCCGAC
>Ga0136846_1211030_pt1 | contig 15638 bp, 15 predicted proteins | sample HopSoiMetagenom2_FD_96841 | JGI IMG/M metagenome (GOLD analysis project Ga0136846, IMG submission 96841) | Grasslands soil microbial communities from Hopland, California, USA - 2 Assembly 2016 (version 4) | ecosystem: Environmental > Terrestrial > Soil > Grasslands | place: USA: Hopland... | reverse complement strand
TACCTGCCCGCGTGGAGCTCCCGCGCCACGGCCGCAGCCACCTATACCGTCGAGGACGACGGGCTGCACCTCACGATCCCTGCCGACCACCCGCTGTGGTGCCCCGACCTGCACACGACCCCGCTGCGGGTCTCGGCCGTGCAGAGCGGCAACTGGTCGGGTCCCGTCGGCAGCTCGCGAGGCCAGCAGCCGTTCCGCGACGGGCTCGTCGTGCGCGAGGAGCAGCCCACCGTGCTCGGCTTCACCCCGCACCACGGGCGGGTCGAGGTGACGTGTTCGGCGCGTGTCCAGCCGTGGTCGATGTTCTCCGCCTGGATGGTCGGCATCGAGGACGAGCCCGACCGGTGTGGGGAGATCTGCCTGGTCGAGGTGTTCGGCGATGCCGTCGACGGGGACCGGGCCGCGATCGGGTCCGGGATCCACCCCTTCCGTGACCCGCGCCTCGTCGAGGAGTTCTCCGCCGAGCCGATGACGATCGACGTCACGCAGCCGCATCGCTACGCGATCGACTGGCAGCCCGGGCGGGTCGAGTTCTTCGTCGACGACGAGCGCACCCGCGTGTGCACGCAGGCCCCCGACTACCCCCTGCAGCTCATCCTCGGCGTCTTCGACTTCCCGGGCCGCAGGCCGACCGGAGAGGTGGCCGTCGCCGAGCTCGTCGTGCACCGGGTGCGCGGAACCCGGTGACCCCGATCAGCGCCGCTGCACCGCGATGTTGACGTCGTAGGTCCCGTAGGCCTGCGTGATCGACCACCAGAGCAGCACGAAGCCCTCCGCCCCACGCGCCGCCACCAGTCCGCCCAGGTCGACGATCCGATCCGGACCCCAGCCGAACTCGCCGAGCAGCGCCGACACGGTCGCCTTCGCCTCGGCGTCGTCGCCCGCCACGAACACGACGTGGTCACCCGGAACGCGGTCCGGGTGCACCATGACCTCGGCGTTCATGGTGTTGAGGGCCTTGACCACGCGCACCCGCGGGAACGCCCGCTGCAGCGTCTCCGCCAGGCTGTCGGTGTTCGCGACCGACAGGGCCGGCCCGTCGGCCGTGAAGACGAGCGGGTTCGCGACGTCCAGGACCACGAGCCCGTCGCGCTCCCCCACCTGTGCGGCCGCGAGCGCGTCCGCCGACGCCGCGCCCGCCGTGGCGTTGACCAGCACCTCCGCGTGGGCGCCGGCCTCGGGCAGCGGGACCAGCCGCACGTCGGAGTTCTGCTCCTGCCACTGCGCGTATGGCGGTGTGCCCTGCACGTCCGGCTCGGTGCGGGCCAGCGTCGCCCCAGGGTCACGCGTGCCCACCACGACGTCGTGTCCGAGGCCTTCCAGGCGACCGGCGAGCGCGCGGCCCACCGAGCCCGTGCCCAGTACTGAGATTCTCACGATCGGTCGTCCCCTCGTCCGGTACCTCCGTGAACGCTAGAACGTCGAGCACGGTCGAGGTCAACGACGGCAGCGCGTAGTTCATCGGTAACGCGGTGAGAACCTCTCGGCTCGCGCACGGAACGTCACCCGATCACCGGAGCCCGGTTGGGCCATCCGCATCACTTCTGTCACGAGAACGGCGCGTGCACTGGCGCTCGCGCCCTGTCGTCGTCACAGTGATCACATGCCGCGGTGGCTCGTTGCCTTGATCATCATCCTGATCATTGTCGTCTTCATCCTGCCCAACCCTGCGGCGGTGGGCAGCTACATCGGCAACGCGATCGACTCGATCGTGATCTTCTTCCGCAGCATCGGCCAGTCGGTCAACAGCGTCTGAGGTCGGCAGGACCACCGGAAGAGAGGCAGCGGCGCGAGGTCACCGCCGGGGCGGGTAGCGGTCGACCGACACGTACCGTGGTCGGCGTGATCGTCGGGATCGAGGTTCGGGCCGCACCGGTGGCGCACGTCGTGCGCGGCGGGGTGGTCGAGTCGGTGCACCACGGACACCTGGTGGGGCTCGACGGCTCCGGCGCGACGGTCCTCTCCGTCGGGGATCCGGACGTCACTTTCTTCGCCCGCTCGTCCCTCAAGCCGCTACAGGCCGTCGCCATGTTGCGTGCCGGGCTCGACCTCGACGGCGAGCTTCTCGCCCTGGCCGCAGCCAGCCACTCCGGCGAGCCGGCCCACCTGGACGGGGTCCGGCAGATCCTCGACCGCGCCGGTCTCGGCGTCGACGACCTGCAGAACACCCCTGACGTCCCGCTCGACCTGCGCGCCGCCGTCACCTGGCGCACGGCGGACCGGCCGCCGTCGTCGCTCGCCCAGAACTGTTCCGGCAAGCACGCGGCGATGCTCGCCACGTGCCGCGCCGCGGGCTGGGACACGGCCACCTACCGCGACCCCGGTCACCCCCTGCAACAGGCGGTGCGGGCCACGGTCGAGGACCTGACCGGTGTCCCCGTGGCGCACACCGCCGTCGACGGGTGCGGCGCCCCGCTGTTCTCCAGCACCCCGGCCGGGCTCGCCCGGGCGTTCGCGCGGATCGCGACCGCACCGCCCGGCACTGCCGAGGGGCAGGTCGCTGCGGCGGTCCGTGCGCATCCGTGGTGGGTGGCGGGCACCGGACGCGAGGTCGTCCGGCTCGGCGCCGCGGTTCCCGGCCTGATCTCCAAGGACGGCGCGGAGGGCGTGTTCGCCGCGGCGCTGCCCGACGGGCGGGCGGTGGTCCTCAAGGTCCTCGACGGTTCGGCGCGTCCCGTGGCGGCGGTGGTCGCGGCGGCGCTGCGGACGCTGGGCGTCGACGAGCCCGGCCTCGCCTCGGCCGGATACACGCCGGTGCTCGGCCACGGCGACCCGGTGGGCAGCGTCGAGCCGGTCGTGGACGGCTCCGCCGCAGGCTGACGGGCTGCCGGTGCAGGATCTCGACGCCCGACGTCTCGCCGACGCCCTCGCTCCTGCCGTCGTCCACCTCGCGGTCCGCGCCGTCGGGGTCGCCGTCCTCGGTCTCATGGCCCGCGTCCACGACACGCCGCTGGTCACCGAGCTGCGCAGCTGGGACGGCGTGTGGATGCTCAGCATCGCCCGGTACGGTTACGACGGCGTGCCCGTCACGCTCGTCGACGCCCTCGGTCGCCACACGGCGGACACGGCGTACGCGTTCTTCCCCGGCTACCCCGCGACGATCGCCGCGGTCGGGCTGCTGACCGGCGGAAACCTCGTCGTCGCCGCGTTGCTCGTCACCAACCTCGCCGGGGTGGCGGCGGCGTACGGGCTGGTGCGGCTCGCCGAGGTGGTGCCCGGCGGGTCGCGTCGCGCGGGGCTGCTGCTCGTCGCGCTGTTCGCCGCCTCCCCGATGGGCGTGGTCCTGAGCATGGCCTACACGGAGGCGCTGTTCTGCGCGCTGGCGGTGTGGGCGCTGGTCGGCGTGCTGCGCGGGCAGTGGCTGCTCGCGGGCCTGTGCTCCGCGGCGGCGGGGCTGGTCCGGCCGACGAGCAGAGCGCTGGCGCTCGCGGTCGGCTTGGCGGCGGTCGTGGCCGTCGTCCAGCGGCGCGACGGCGTCCGCCCGTGGCTCGGCGGGCTGCTGGCGGTGTCGGGCCTGCTCGGCTACCTCGGCTACGTCGGGTGCCGCACGGGCACGCCGACGGGCTGGTTCGACATCCAGCGCACCGGGTGGAACTCCCGGTTCGACGGAGGTGCGTCGCTGATGCGGTTCGTCGGGCAGGCCGTGCTCACCGGGCACGAGGCCTACGACCTGGCGGTGCTGCTGGCGTTGACCGGTTCCATCGTGCTGCTCGTGGTCGCCGTCCGGATGCGTCTGCCGTGGCCGCTGCTGGTGTACACGGCGGCGGTACTGATCATCGTGTGGGCGAGCGACGGGCAGATCCACTCACGGGTGCGGTTGCTCGCGCCGGCGTTCCCGCTGCTGCTCCCGGTCGCCCTCGGGCTCGCGCGCCGCCGGACCGGTACGGCGATTGCGGTGGTGGTCGCGGCGGCGCTGGCCTCGGCCTGGTTCGGCGGCTACGCGTTGACGATCTGGCGCTACGCCATCTGACAGGGGAGGCGGCCCCCGCACGCCCACCTGATGCGACCGCGATTACGGTCGTCGCGTGGACTTCGGGCAGGGCGGACGGATCGGTCGGTACGTGCGGATGGAGGCGCTGCCCGGCAAGGGGTCGGTGCTCGCCGGGAAGCTGCTGACGGTCGCCGAGGGGATGCGCGGGGCGCCGGGCTGCGAGCTGTACGTCGTCAACCTCTCGGCGGACGAGCCGGACATCGTGTGGGTCACCGAGGTGTGGGCGGACGAGGCCGCGTCGGACCGCGCCCTGTCCGGTGACCTCGGCGAGGCCGGGATCGGCGAGGTGATCGAACTGCTGGCCGGGCCGCCCGAGCTGGTCGATCTCACCCCGCTCGGGGGCCCGGGCCTCCCGCGCTGACTCCGGTCAGGGACGCTCGACGTCCGCAGGCCGCTTCTTCGACGCCTTGAGAGAACCGGGGTGCGCCTTCGCGCTCGGGTCGTTCCGGGTCTTGATCAGGCTGGCCACCGTCACCACCGTCAGCACCACCAGGATCACCCCGAGGCTGACGGGCGTGGAGATCTCCGGCACGGCCGGGCTGATGTCGACGTGCAGCCAGTGCAGGATCAGCTTCACGCCGATGAACGCGAGGATCAGCGCGAGCCCCGTCGAGAGGTAGACCAGCCGGTCCAGCAGGCCCTTGACGAGGAAGAACAGCGCCCGCAGGCCCAGCAGCGCGAAGGCGTTCGCCGCGAAGACGATATAGGCCTCCTGCGTGACGCCGAAGACCGCGGGGATCGAGTCGAGGGCGAACAGCAGGTCGATGCCGCCGATGGCGACCAGCACGATCATCAGCGGGGTCACCATCTTGCGCCCGTCGACCCGGGTGACCAGCTTGCCGCCGACGTACTCGTCGGTGACGGGCAGGAGCTTACGCGCGCCCTTGACGACGGCGTTGTCCTCGATGTCGGGGTCTTCGTCCCGGTGCCGGAACAGCTGCACGGCCGTGAAGATCAGCAGCAGGCCGAAGATCAGGAACATGAACGAGAACAGCGAGAGCAGCGTGGCACCGAGTGCGATGAAGATCGCGCGCATGATCAAGGCGAGCACGATTCCGAACGTCAGGACCTTGTGCTGGTGCTCCTCGGGCACGGCGAACGTCGTCATGATGATCACGAAGACGAACAGGTTGTCGACCGAGAGGCTCTTCTCGACGATGTAGCCGGCGAGGTACTCGGTACCGAACTCGCTGCCGTGCTGCCACCACATCCAGGCGCCGAATGCGAGCGCGACCGCGATGTAGAACACGGACCAGGCGGTGGCCTCCTTGAAGCCCACGCGGTGCGGTCGCAGTGCCGCCAACGCCAGGTCCAGCGCGAGCAGCGCGACGATCACCCCGATCGTGACGGCCCAGGTCAGCCCGCTGATCTCCAGCACTCCCGTTGTCCCCCTCCCCGTGCGCCGCGCCCTTCGGGACGGATACCCCCGGCCGCGACGTCGATACGTAAAGAGTACCTAAAGTCAACGGCGAGCCTCCGTCGACGATTCGCGAACGGCGGGACTGGACCGGTGATCTTCCGGGTAGTCCCGCCCGGGCCACCGGCTCAGGTGGCGACGACCCGAGGAGGATCAGTGGCACTCGACGACGAGGACATGACGACGAGCAGCGGCTCCGGCAGCGAGGGCCCGGCCGACTCCGGTGCGACCGGCGGCACCCCGGGCGTGCACGACGGTGGAGCGGACGGCGGCGCCGACAGCGGCGCGGGCGAGGGCCCGGCCGACTCCGGCGCCGGCAGCGGCACCCCGGGCGTCCACGACGGTGGAGCGGACGGCGGCGCCGACAGCGGCGCGGGCGAAGGCCCGGCCGACTCCGGCGCCGGCGACGGCACGCGCGGAGTGCACGACGGCGGGGCCGACGGGGGCGCGGACAGCGGTGCCAGCTGACCCAGCCGTCGCCGACATGACAGCTCCGGTGACCGGGCGGCCCGCACAGGGCCGCCCGGAACCCGGGCCGCTCGCCCGCTGCGTCGGCGACCCGGACGCCTTCGCCGCCGAGCACTGGGGCCGTACCCCGCTGCTGACCCGGAACGGAGCAGGCTTCCGGGATCTGCTCGACCTCGACGGGATCGACGACCTGTTGTCGCGCCGCGGGCTGCGGACCCCGTTCATCCGCATGGCCAAGGCGGGCCAGGTCCTCGACTCGTCGTCGTTCACGGCGCCGGGCGGGGTGGGCGCCGAGATCGGCGACCAGGTCCGTGACGACAAGGTGGCGGTCCTGTTCGGCGAGGGCGCCACCGTCGTCCTGCAGGCCCTGCACCGCACCTGGCCACCCGTGATCGACTTCTGCACCCGGCTCGCGGCCGAGCTCGGCCACCCGGTGCAGGCCAACTCCTACGTCACACCCCCGTCGTCGCGCGGATTCTCCGCGCACTACGACGTGCACGACGTCTTCGTGCTCCAGCTCGCGGGCCGCAAACACTGGACGATCCACGCTCCCGTGCTCGCCGACCCCCTGCGCGACCAGGGGTGGGGACAGCGGTCGGCGGCGGTCGCCGCGGCGGCCGAGCAGCCGCCGGTGATCGACGCGGTCCTCGAGCCGGGCGACGCCCTGTACCTGCCGCGCGGATGGCTGCACGCCGCGACGGCGCTGGGCGAGGTGTCGGCGCACCTGACCGTCGGCATCCACGTCGTCTCCCGGTTCGCGCTGGTCGAGGCGCTCACGGCACTGGTGGCCGACGATCCCGCCCTGCGGGCGACTCTGCCGCTGGGTATCGACGTCGCGGATCCCGCGGCGCTCGCTCCGCACCTGGCGTCCGTCCGCGCCGCCCTGGTCGACGCGCTCGGCCGGGTGTCGGACGACGCCGTGGCCCGGCGCGTGCGGCGGCGGGTGTGGTCGGGCGGCCGCCCCGAACCCGTCGGTGTGGTGGCCGGAACGGCGTTCGCCGCGGGCCTGGCGCCGGGCGACGTCGTGCGGCTCCGCGTCGGCCTGCACCACCGTCTGCGCCACGCGGGGGAACAGGTGGTGCTGGAGCTGCCGGACCGGGAGGTCGCCCTGCCGGCGTTCACCGAGGAGGCCCTCCGCGCGCTGCTGGGCGGAGATGCGGTCGCAGTGGGTAGCCTGCCGAAGATGGAGGAGGCCGACCAGATCGTGCTGGTGCGCAGACTGCTGCGCGAAGGTGTCGTGGTGCCCGCCGGGCGGCCGTGACGGCGCCGGCTCCCGAGCCGCAGCGGGTGCGGTGCGCCGACGCCGCCGAGGCTGCGGGCGACCCGATGGAGGGGTCGGCACCGCCCGCCGACCACTGGTTCCTCGTCGAACACCAGGGCCCGTGGGACCGCTTCGTGTTGGCCGGCTCCGGGTTCGACCGGGCCGCTGCGGGCGCACTCGACCGGTGGACGCGCGAGTGGGTCGGGCGGGTGCTGTTCGTCCGCCGGCCCGGTCGCCAGGTGCGGCCGGCGCAACGGCGCTGGTACCGCGTCGACGGCCGCCCGGGGCACGAGTCCGTCCGGACGGGGCTGTTCACCGCCGAGGCCGAGCTCGTCGACGTCGTCGCCGACCCCGCAGCGGGTGTCGCCGACGACGGTCCGCTCGTTCTCGTGTGTGCGCACGGCCGGCACGACCAGTGCTGTGCGATCCGCGGGCGCCCGTTGGCTGCCGCGCTCGCCGCCGAGCTGCCCGACCGCACGTGGGAGTCGAGTCACGTCGGCGGGTGCCGGTTCGCGGCGGCGATGGTGCTGCTGCCGCACGGGGTCGTGCTCGGGGACGTGGCCGCAGGCGACGGCCCGGAGATCGCGGCGCGCTACGCCGCAGGCCTGCTGCCCGAGGCGGGGGTCCGGGGCCGGGCATCGCTGTCGCCGGTGGTCCAGGCCGCACAGCACCACGCCCGGATCGCGACGGGGGCGTACGGGGTCGACGCGCTCCGACCCGTCGACGCGAGTCCCGACGGGGCGGGGACCTGGCACGTCCGGTTCGCGGCACCGGACGTCACGATCGTGCTGCGGGAACGGCGGGTCGACGCCGACCGAGGACTGACGTGTGCCGCGACCGCTCCCGGGTGGATGCGGGTCTTCGACCTGCTCGACGTCGCGGCGCCGGACCGGGCCGCCGCGACGCACTGAGCGGTCGCCCGGTCAGGCCTCGTCGTCCTTGCTGAGGCCGTCGATCAGCAGGCTCAGGCCGGTCCCGAGCATCCAGATGTCCTTCGAGATCGTCAGGCCCTCCGGGGTCGAGCGCGGGTCGAAGCGGCCGCGGCGCATTCCCGGCGTCCTGACGTAGAGGCCGAGCAACCCGGCCGAGAACCCCACGAGCGCCGCGCCGGCGACCGCGGCGGGCACGACCGGGAGCAGCAGTGCCGACCCGACGGCGATCTCGCTGGCGGCGAGCAGCCTGAGGAACTTCGGCGGCTCGATCTGCTTGACGAAGGGGTAGGTACCGCTGGCGAAGCCGTGCACGCCCGCGGCGGTCTGCTCGTCGCCCTTCCACTTGTCGAGGCCGGTGCTGAGGATGAACGCGCCGGTCGCGACGCGCAGTGGTGCACGACGCAGCTTGAAGCGAGACATGTGTCCCCCTGAATGAGTACTCAACAGGTGAGCGGTCAACGTACTCGCGGAGGTGACCATTGAAATCCCGGGGCGGGAACGGGTGACGGCTTCCCGTTGTTGCACAACTTGTGACCGCATTACTCGCCCCGGCCCGCTCCCGGCTCTGGACTCCCCGCCATGTGGTCGTGACCCGGTCGGCCGCCGAGCGCCCGCACACGGCGGAGATCCTGCGGCGGGTCGAGGCCGCCGGGATCGACGACGTCGAGTTCCTCCGTGGCGACCGCATCGCGGGCCTGCGGGGCGCAGACGAGCGGGCGACCTACGCGCGGGCCAAGGCGACGCTGGCCGTCGTCGTCAGCCCGCCCTCGAAGCGCAAGCTGCAGCCGATCCCGCCGAGCGCGGACTGGCGGGTGGACCTGGCCGAGGGCTGCCCGGCGCACTGCCAGTACTGCTACCTCGCCGGATCGCTCGCAGGGCCGCCGGTCACCCGGGTCTACGCCGACCTCGACGAGATCCTGGCCGGCCTCGACGCATACGTCGGCACCGGGCAGGTCACCTCGGGGACGGACGCGCGGGGGCATGAGGGGACGACGTTCGAGGCCTCCTGCTACACGGACCCGCTCGGGATCGAGCACCTGACCGGCAGCCTGGCCGCGACGATCGCGCACGTCGGCACGCACGAGTTCGCCGGGCCCGTGCAGTTGCGGGCGACGACGAAGTTCGGTGCCGTGGAGCCGTTGCTCGACCTGCCGCACAGCGGGCGCACGCGGATCCGGGCGTCGGTCAACTCGGCGTCGGCCGCGCGCTTCGAGGGCGGCACCGACCCCGTCGCGACCCGCCTCGCCGGGCTCGGCCGCCTCGCGCGTGCCGGCTACCCGGTGGGCCTGACGATCGCTCCGATCATGCCGTCGGGCGACTGGCGGGCCGAGTACGGCGCCCTGCTCGATGCGGCCGCCGGCGAGCTGGCGCCCGTGCCGGGGCTCGACCTGACCGTCGAGTGCATCACCCACCGGTTCACCCCGAACAGCAAGCAGGTGCTGGAGACCTGGTACCCGCGCACGAAGCTGGAGATGGACCCGGACGCCCGCAGCCGCAAGTTCGGGAAGTTCGGCGCGGTGAAGTACGTCTACCCGGCAGCCGAGATGCGTGAGCTGCGCACCTGGTTCGAGAGCGCGCTGGCCGACCGCCTCCCCGCCGCCCGCACTCTCTACTGGACGTGAGTCACTCCGGCGCAGGCGGCGGGGCCCAGCCGTAGCTGCGGTCGACGGCGCGGCTCCAGTTCTCCCGCTCCCGGCGGCGGACCTCGGCGTCCATCGCCGGTTCCCAGGCCGCCGCGCGGTGCCAGTTGCCGCGCAGCACCTCGAGGTCCGTCCAGTACCCGACGGCGAGGCCGGCCGCGTATGCCGCGCCCAGCGACACGGCCTCCGACCCCAGCGGGCGCTCGACGGGGACGTCGAGGACGTCGGCCACGAACTGCATGAGCAGGTGGTTCGCGGTCATCCCGCCGTCGACCTTGAGCCGGAGGACGGGCAGGCCCGAGTCGGCGTTCATCGCGTCGACGACCTCGCGCGTCTGCCATCCGGTGGCCTCCAGCACCGCACGGGCCAGGTGGCCGCGGGTGATGAAGGACGTCAGCCCGACCATGACTCCGCGGGCCTCCGGATGCCAGCGCGGGGCGTACAGCCCGGAGAACGCCGGCACGATGTAGCAACCGCCGTTGTCCGGCACGCTCGCGGCCAGCGTCTCGATCTGCGGGGCGGTGGAGATCATCCCGAGCGCGTCGCGGAACCACTGCACCAGCGAGCCGGTCACCGCGATCGATCCCTCGAGCGCGTAGCGCACCTCGTCGCCCAGCACGTACCCGACGGTCGGGATCAGGCCGTGCGTCGACCGCGCGATCCGCGGCCCCGTGTTCATCAGCAGGAACGCACCCGTGCCGTAGGTGCACTTCGCCTCGCCCGCTTCGAAGCACGCCTGCCCGACGAGAGCGGCGTGCTGGTCGCCCAGCGCCCCCGCGACGGGCACACCGGGCAGCACCGTCGTACAGGTGCCGTAGACCTCGGAGTTCGACCGGATCTCCGGCAGCATCCGCCCGGGTACGCCGAGCGCGTCGAGGAGCGGGGGCGACCACTGCCGCGTACGCAGGTCCATGAGCATCGTGCGGCTGGCGTTGGTGACGTCCGTGATGTGCCGGCCGCCGTCCGGGCCGCCGGTCAGCTGCCACACCAGCCAGCTCTCCATGGTCCCGAACAGCACGTCGCCCGCCTCTGCGCCGGCCCGCGCGCCGGGCACGTGGTCGAGCAGCCAACGCAGCCGCGGCCCGGCGAAATAGGTGGCCGGGGGGAGCCCGCACAGCTCCGTCACCAGCTCGGCGCGCCCGGCCTCCACCAGCCCGGCCACCAGCCCCTCCGTCCGGATGTCCTGCCAGGTGATGGCGCGCGCCAGCGGTGCACCGGTGTGGCGGTCCCAGATTACGGTCGTCTCGCGCTGGTTCGCGATGCCCAGCGCGACGATGTTCTCCGGCCCGAGCCCGGCGCTGCGCAGCGCCGCGGGGACGATCCGGGTGACGTTGCGCCAGATCTCCTCGGCGTCGTGCTCCACCCATCCCGAGCGCGGGTAGTACTGCCGGTGCTCGCGCTGGGCGACCGCGAGCATCCGGCCGGCCGGGTTGAACAGCAGGCACCGCGTCGACGTCGTGCCCTGGTCGATCGCCGCGACCACCCGTTCCGTCACCGTGCCACCCTCATCTGGTCGCCCCCAACCCGACCGAGATCTCCCGTGCCGCGTTGAGCAGGTGCTCCACCAGCCGCGGCGTCGGCGTCCCGCCACCGCTGAACAGCTCGTCGACCGGCCCCTCGACGCCGAGCACCCCCACCACCAGCCCGCCCGAGGTGCGTACCGGCGCGGCGAGGCCGCCCATGCCCGTCCGGTACTCCCCCACGTCGGCCGCCCAACCGCGGTGCCGGAGCGTCGCGAGGTGCTCGGTCAGCATGCCGACGGCGACGACGGTCCGGCCGGTGTAGCGCTGCAGATCGAGCTCGTGCGGCCGCGGCACGGCGATCGGCGCGAAGCCGAGCAGGCACTTGCCGAGGGCCGAGGCGTGCAACGGGAGCTGCTCCCCTGTCCGCAGCCGCTGCGGCGAGCCGTCAGGGCGGAAGACGTGGTGCACCAGCTCGACCGTCGATCCGGCCGGCATGCCGAGCAGGACCTCCTGACCCGCGCTGCCGGCCAGCGAGTCGGCCCAGTTCATCGCCCGGGAGCGCAGGTCGTGGCGGTCCCAGCCGCTTCCGAGCCGGCTCAGGCCCGCCGCCAGCGCGTAGCGGCCGGTGTCGCGGTCCTGGTCGACGAACCCGACCTCGCGCAGCGTGCGCAGGATGCCGTGCACGGTGGGGCGAGCCAGGTCCAGCGGCGCGGCGATCTCCGCGAGGGCCATCGGACGCCCGGCACTGCCGAGCAGTCGCAGTATTGCGGCGGCGCGTTCGATGGACTGGATGGTGCCCGGCATCGAGCCGCAGCCTAGGTGGGTGGTTCGACCATGTCGAACAGCTCGGCTTGAGCGGCATCACACACTCGGCCGGGTGCAGCCGCCGTCGCTCGGGATGCGGACCAGCGCGCCGAGGGGTACGCCGGAGGTGTACGGCATCGCGTGCTGTCAGGAAAGGACACACCCATGAGATCGGTCGCCCTGTCCCCCGAGACGCGGGAACGCGCGCTGGACGCGCTGGCGGCGACGACGAAGCCCGGCGGCGAGCTGGACATCCTGGTCGTCGGCGGCGGTGTCGTGGGCGCGGGCGCCGCTCTCGACGCCGCGACCCGCGGCCTGAGCGTCGGACTGGTCGAGGCCCGCGACTTCGCCTCCGGCACGTCCAGCCGCTCGAGCAAGCTCATCCACGGCGGCCTGCGCTACCTGGAGATGCTCGACTTCCGGCTGGTCGCCGAGGCGTTGCAGGAACGCGGGCTGCTCATCCAGAAGCTCGCCCCGCACCTGATCAAGCCGGTCCCGTTCGTCTACCCGCTGCAGCACCGCGGCTGGGAGCGGCTCTACGCCGGGTCGGGCGTCGCGCTCTACGACACCCTCGGCCTGCTCTCGGGTCGGTCTCGCGGGGTCCCGCACCACCGCCACCTCACGCGCCGCGGAGCCCGCCGGATCGTCCCGGCGCTCAAGAAGGACGCGCTGGTGGGCGCGCTGCAGTACTACGACGCCCAGGTCGACGACGCCCGGCACACGATGTTCATCGCCCGCACCGCGGCCGCGTACGGGGCGCACGTCGCGTCGCGCGCACGGGTCGTCGGGCTGCTCAAGGAAGGCGAGCGGGTCGTCGGCGTCCAGGTGCACGACCTGGAGTCGGGGCGGGAGTTCGACGTCCGGGCCCGCCAGGTCGTCAACGCCACCGGCGTCTGGACCGACGAGACCCAGGGGCTGGCCGGCGAGCGCGGCCAGTTCCACGTCCGCGCGAGCAAGGGCATCCACCTCGTCGTCCCGCGCGACCGGATCCGTTCGGAGTCGGGGCTGATCCTGCGCACCGAGAAGTCGGTGCTGTTCGTGATCCCGTGGGGCCGGCACTGGATCATCGGCACGACGGACACCGACTGGTCGCTCGACAAGTCCCACCCCGCGGCGAGCGCGGCCGACATCCAGTACCTGCTCGACCACGTCAACTCCGCGATCGAGCCCGCGCTGACGCAGGAGGACGTCGAGGGGGTCTACGCGGGGCTGCGGCCGCTGTTGTCGGGTGAGTCGGAGTCGACGTCGAAGCTCTCCCGCGAGCACGCGGTGGCGCACTCGGTGCCCGGCCTCGTCGTCATCGCGGGCGGGAAGTACACGACCTACCGCGTGATGGCGAAGGACGCGATCGACGCGGCGGTGAACGCCCTGGAGACGGTGAACGGGAAGAAGGTCCCGCAGTCGGTGACCGACGACACCCCGCTGCTGGGCGCGGAGGGCTACCACGCGCTATGGAATGGGCGGTCGCAGCTCGCGCAGCGCAGCGGGCTGCACGAGGCCCGGATCGAGCACCTGCTCGACCGGTACGGGTCGCTGGCGCACGAGGTGCTCGACCTCGTGGCGGCCGACCCGACTCTCCGCGAGCCCCTGGCCGGTGCTCCCGACTACCTGCGGGCCGAGGCGGTGTACGCGGCGTCGCACGAGGGGGCCCGGCACCTCGACGACATCCTGGCCCGCCGCACGCGCATCTCGATCGAGACCTTCGACCGGGGTGTCGGGGCGGCGTCGGAGACGGCCCGGCTGGTCGCGCCGGTGCTGGGGTGGAGCGACGAGCAGGTGGAGCGGGAGGTCGAGCACTACCGCAAGCGGGTGGAGGCGGAGCGCGAGAGCCAGCGGATGCCGGACGACGAGACGGCGGACGCTGCGCGGATGGGGGCACCGGAGATCGTTCCGGTGCGGTGATCCGCGGCCGTTTGGCGGCTCGGGTTGTCGCAGCATGGTGGCTTTGCTGCGGTCGGAGTGCAGCAAAGCCACCATGCTGCACTCCCGGAGCCCGCCCGGAGCCCGCCTCGGCCGGCCCGGTTGAGCCGGTGGGCACGGGGTAGGCCTACGGCCCCGTCCACGATCCGAGGAGCACCGATGACCCGCGCCGCACAGATGCTCGAGACCTACCCGGGCGACTTCGGATTCGACGCGAAGGCCCTCGCCGAGTGCATCGCCGCATGTCAGGAGTGCGCGCAGACCTGTACGGCGTGCGCCGACGCGTGCCTCGCCGAGGAGCAGGTGGCGGAGCTGCGCAGTTGCATCACCCACAACCTGAACTGCGCCGCCGTCTGCACCGCGACCGCTGCGGTGCTCTCCCGCCAGACCGCCTACGACGACGCCGTCACCCGGGCCGTCCTCGAGGCGTGCGCAGCGGCGTGCAAGGCGTGCGGCGACGAGTGCGCCCATCACGGCGAGATGGGCATGGAGCACTGCCGGGTGTGCGCCGACGCGTGCCGGCGGTGCGAGCAGGCCTGCCGGGCGCTGCTCGTCGCCGCGTCCTGACGGCGGCGCCCCGCCGCGTGACGTGGACGTCAGCGCGGTCCAGCACTGGCTCGAACAGCGCTGACGTGAACCTCACGTCGGCGTCCGGAAGCTGCACCTGCGCGGCAGTGTTTCCCAGGCGTGCGCACGGATGTCGTCGTTATCGGGGCCGGGCAGGCCGGGTTGTCGGCCGCCTACGGCCTGCGCCGCGCCGGGCTGGAGCCCGGGCCGGGGTTCGTCGTCCTCGACGGTGAAGACGGCCCGGGTGGCGCGTGGCGGCACCGCTGGCCGACGCTGCGGGTCGACGGTGCCCACCGCATCTCGGACCTCCCCGGCATGCCGTTCACCCCCGACGACCCGACGCGCCCCGCCAAGGAGGTCGTGCCGGAGTACTTCGCCGCGTACGAGGACGAGTTCGACCTCCGTGTCAGGCGCCCGGTCCGGATCGACGCCGTCCGGTCGGTCGGCGCCGAGCTCGCCGTGGAGACGTCCGCAGGTACCTGGACGACCCGCGCACTGATCAACGCCACCGGCACCTGGACGCATCCGTTCGTCCCGCGCTGGCCGGGGCAGGAGTCCTTCCGCGGCCGGCAGTTGCACACCGCCGACTACCGCGGGCCCGCCGAGTTCGCGGTGAAGCGGGTGGTCGTCGTCGGAGGCGGGACGTCCGCGGTGCAGCTCCTGCTGGAGATCGCGCCGGTCGCCGCGGCGACGACCTGGGTCACCCGCCGGCCGCCGGTGTGGCACGACGGCCCGTTCGACGCCGAGGCCGGTCGGGCGGCCGTCGCGCTGGTCGACGAGCGGGTCCGGGCGGGTCTGCCGCCGCGCAGCGTGGTGAGCGTGACCGGGCTGATGCGGACGCCGGAGGTGCAGGCGGGGATCGCGGCGGGCGTGCTGCAACGCCACCCTGTACCCGAGCGCTTCACCGCAACCGGCGTGATGTGGGCCGACGGAACCTCCGTGGAGGCCGACATCGTCCTGTGGTGCACGGGCTTCCGCGCCGCGCTGGGCCACCTCGCCCCGCTGCACCTGCGCACCCCGAGCGGCGGGATCGTCATGGACGGCACGCGCGTCGTCGCGGACCCGCGGATCCACCTGGTCGGCTACGGGCCGAGCGCCTCGACGATCGGCGCGAACCGGGCCGGTAAGGCCGCGGCGCGGGAGGTCGTCGCGCTGCTGGAGCACGCCCGCGCCGC
>Ga0136846_1237095_pt1 | contig 15641 bp, 13 predicted proteins | sample HopSoiMetagenom2_FD_96841 | JGI IMG/M metagenome (GOLD analysis project Ga0136846, IMG submission 96841) | Grasslands soil microbial communities from Hopland, California, USA - 2 Assembly 2016 (version 4) | ecosystem: Environmental > Terrestrial > Soil > Grasslands | place: USA: Hopland... | reverse complement strand
GCCATGAACCCTGACAAGGTCCCTCCTGGGGAACGGTGCGCATCGACGAGCAACCGCAATTTTGTGGGACGCCAAGGACCAGGAGCGCGGACACACCTGCTCTCGCCGGCAATGGCGGCGGCGGCTGCGGTAACGGGCCATCTTACCGATGTGCGCGACCTGATGGCAGGGGCATGAGCGCGCCCGTCACAAAGATCCGCGGCAGCGCCTACCCGTGGGGTGTCGAGAACGTCGACACCGACGTGATCATTCCGGCACACTGGATGAAGACGACCTCTCGCATCGGGTTGGGAAGAGGCGCCTTCGAGACGTTGCGGTCTCGACCCGGCAACCTCTTCGACGATCGACGCTACGCGGGGAGCCCGATCCTGATTGCCGGCGACAACTTCGGTTGTGGATCGAGCCGTGAGCACGCGGTCTGGGCGCTTGCGGACATGGGCGTGGGCGCAATCATCGCTCCGAGCTTCTCGGACATCTTCTCCGGCAACGCGTTCAAGAACGGGATAGTGACCGTCGTCCTCCCGCAGGCGGCGATCGACCGACTGCTCGATGTCGCAAGAACCGGCAACCTGACGGTCGACCTGGAGAGCATGACGGTCACTACGGACAGCCGGGACCGTTTCGCGTTCTACCTCGACCCGTTTCGTCGCGAATGCCTAATGCTGGGCCTCGACGAGATCGGCGTTACGCTGGAACGGCGCGGCGAGATCGCCAGGTTCGAGGATCAGGTGTCCCTCTTCCGTCCTTGGGTCGGCTTAGACCCAGCCGGCCCGCGCCCGGCGGACATCGGCGATTGCCCAAATGACAGGGTGTGAGGAAGTGGCCATGAATTCCCGCTCCGCCGTCGCGTTCGCAGGCCAATCATGTCCTCGCCCACTTCCGGCAACTTTATCTGAATCTTACTTACTGGCAGGTTTCCACCTTGTCGTTTAAGGCAAGAGAGGAAAGCCCGCCCAGAGGGACATTAAAATTGGCCAAACCTACGACGCGAAACGAAGACCCTCCAGCGGAACACACTTCGAGGGACAAGATCAAGGCCATCGCCTCTGATCTGGTCACTATGCGAGGATATCATGCTATCACGTTCCGGGAAATTGCTGAGGCTATCAAAACTACCCGTGCAAATCTTCATTATCATTTCGGCAGCAAGGATAAGCTGATCGAAGAAGTTCTCGCGGACTACGTGACCGTGACTGTCGACTTCTATCGGACTACTTTTACGGCTCCGCAAATAAGTCTGCGCGAAAAGATGCGACGCGTTCGCGAGTTCCTGAAAGCCCGATATCAACGCTTCAATCCTGAGGGCTTGACGTCGCATCCATGGAGCCTGTCAGCGCGACTTCGATCGGATTGGGAAGCACTGTCACCCCAGATGAAGGAGACGATGCGGGAATTCAGCTCAGAAAACGACATTTCGGTTAGGATCGGGATTGGGCTGGCCATCAACTCGGGTGAGCTCCGCGAAGACACGCCGCAAGAAGACGTGGCACTGCTGCTGCTCAACAATATTCTATATGCTGCGAACGTTACGCGAGACACTCAATCATTCGATCGCCTTACTGCGCTTTGGGAAGCCACGCTGGACGCTATCCAGGGAGCATATGGTGCACAGGAGGGAGAGGGCTCCAATAAAAGGCCGATAACGAACCGGGAGAGTTCAGCTACGCAAAGAGGTCCGCGGGATAAGCACGCCAAGCGATGAGTCCACTGACGAAACCGGCGGAGGCTGTCCGAACCGAACGCGCTATCGTCGACACGCAGGCGTGGTGGAACTGGTAGCGCGCCGGATTCAAAAGGGGGCGCAACGAAGCGTTCGTTCTACGCGACAGAGAATAATATAATAAAATCAAGGTTGTTACGCGCGGGCGATTGGGTCCGGTTCGTCCCTGGCTCTTTGCTAGTAGCCATATAGGAGTCAACAAGGTTGCGGTGCTGCTCCTCCCTTTGCGACGCAGCAGACTAAGATCTGACTCCACCGTCCCGCACGTATCCCTCGGCGGCCAGCAATAAACCCAGGCGTTGGGCCGCTCTCGCGGCTGGTTCGCAAACTCGCACCTGCGTTCTGTCGATTCCGGATTCCACCCACGGGCGGGGAGCGCCACACGCTCTTCGCAGAAGAGCTGCGCGGGTGTCAGTGCTTAAGATAGGCGATGCACATCGTCGCGAGTTCTCCTTTGAGCATATGCCAGTCTCCGCCGTCGGCCGATTCCGCCGTCGACCCGAGACTCAGGAAACGAGCGATCGTGGCGAAAAGCACTTGGAATGCGGCGCTTGCTCGACGCCCTGGATCGTTGGAGGCGATCTCGCCGCTAAAAGTCAAAATGGCCGCCACCGAAGCATCTGCCGACTTGTGTGCGGTCAGTTTGCCGGCTTCCGAAACGCTGGCGTCGAACGCCGCTCGAGCCATGATCAGTCGCAGAAACGGAGCGTGCCTCTGCAGCACGTCGTAATAGCTATCGAGGAACAGAGGCAGGAAATCACCAAGCCTCGATGACTTTGCCAGCACGGCATCGATCATCTGATGTTCGTCCTGGCTGAGACGTTCCAACTCCTCCGCTATCACCGCGTGCAGCAAATTGTCCTTACTTTCGAAGCGGAGATAGATCGAGCCGATCGAGACACTCCCGCGCTCGCTCACATCCTGCAGCGTGAAATCCTCGCTTCCCCGTTCGAGCATCAACTGGCGCGTAGTCGCCAGCATGCGCTCATAGGACGCCTGGCTACGCCCCTGGCGGGGTTTCCTCGTGACGGCGCCGGCGGCGAGCTCAGCAATGGCAGCTTCGGCGGAGAAACTCGTTGACATAATCACCTCACACCGTATCAGAAACAGAATGTCAATTCTAATATGACAGTCCGGACGACGCCAGTCTGGGTCGAACAGGTGAGGGCACGGCCATGCGATTCTCGATTTTCCTTAATGCTCGCTCGATGCGGCCGGAGGAGGACAGGAAGCTGATGAAGGATCTCGAGGCGCACGCCTTACGTGCGTCGGAGAAGGGCTTCTCGGCAATATTCATGCCGGACCACCACTTCAACGGTTACATGCCCGTCGCCAGCGACAGCTTTATCTTCGCGGCCTATCTTGCCGCGAAGATGCCGCACATGCATTTCGGCTTCTCGGTTGTGTCGGTGCCGCTGCATCATCCGGTCCGCTTAGTTGAGCGCGTCAATATTCTCGACCAGCTTACCGACGGAAAGGTCCTGGTCGGCGTCGGCTCCGGCACTACGCCGGAAGAAATGATCGGTTTCGGCGTCAACTATCAGGAGGCGAGTCCGCTCGCTGAGCGCAACCTTGAGATTGCCGAAGCCCTGTGGTCGAAACAGATGGATGATCCGGCGGTGATCATCGACAACGGACCGCACCAGGGGCGCGTTCTGCAGCGCATTGCTCCGGCTCCGTTCCGAAGCCGACCGCGGTTGATGCCCGTTGCGATGAAGGAGGCAAGCATGCGCCGGGCCGCCGAAAACGGATGGCCTGCGTTCATTCCAGCATTCACGCCGCCAAATATCGGCGGCACAGAGCCGTTCGTCCACGTGAAGAAATACTTCGATGCCTATCATGCCGCACTTACCGCAACGGGACATTCGCAGGCGGTGGTGGACGAGGCGCTGTCATGGACCACGCACACGTACCAGGCGGTCCATGTCGCTGAGACCGACGATCAGGCGCGTGAGGAGCTCGAGGTTATCCTGAAAGCATATCAGGAGGCGATCGACCGCGAAGCCGAATTCAACGCTCGTGCCGAAAGCGACGCGGCGAACAAGAAGACCGATCGCACCGCGAACGCGTTGAGCGAGGATTGGATCGGGACCTGGTGCCTTTACGGCTCTCCCGAAACCGTAATCGAGCACCTGCGTCCTTATAGGGATCTCGGCATCGGCAACATTCTTTGCGGGACCACGACTGGTCCATTGTCGGAGCAGCGGCTGGCGTTCGCCAATCAAACGGTCGATCTGCTGAGCGACAAAGTCTTTCCCGCGCTTGAGATCGGCGCGCTGCAGGCGGCCGACTGATGTTCGTCGTTGGGATCGGCGGTACGCTTCGTCCGGGCTCGTCGAGTGAGCTGCTAGTGCGGGCAGTCCTCGACCGGTGTACGGTCCACGGTGCAGAGACCGCGATGTTCGACGGACCGACGCTCGCAAAGCTGCCCCATTTTGATCCGGCGGCGCAAAGCCGCAACGAGACCGAGCAATTGCTGGTCGACACGGTTCGGCAGGCGGACGGTATCGTGATCGGATCGCCGGGCTATCACGGTGGGGCGTCCGGACTGGTGAAGAATGCGATCGACCTGCTTGAAGACCTTCGAGATGACAGCCGGCCTTACTTCGACGGGCGTGCGGTTGGGCTGATCGTCTCCGCGGCGGGCTGGCAGGCGGGGGGCGTGACCTTATGCGCGTTGCGGTCGATCATCCACGCGATGCGCGGCTGGCCCACGCCTACTGGCATCGCCATCAATTCCGCGGCGCAGCGCCCGTTCGGCGCTGACGGTGGGATCGTTGATCCTGCGATTGCGGAGCTTGTCGATGCGCAGGCCCGTCAGGTGCTGCGGGTTGAGCAATAGACCAGGAACGGTTCGTCAGCGTCGGAACAACTAGTCACAAAAGGGGCGGAGCTTCTTGCCCCGCCTGTCAACGGTTCTGCCGGGTCCAACGTAATTGACGTTAAGGGAGGCTGAAGTGCGCGAAGTGCGGTTCGAGGAGCAATGCGCAATGACCGCAGGGTCGGCGATGTGGGCCTCTGTCGCCGTGGAGGATGCCGGCATTCCTGCGTTCATGATGGGCGACGGGCCGATGGGAATCGCGAGCGGGCGGGTGGATGAGCGTGACGTCGCCCGACTGAGCCCGTGTGCTACTGCGCTTGGTGCGAGCTGGGACGTGGATCTCTTGCGCCGGGTCGGTTCGCTGATCGGCGACGAGGCGGCGGCCCGCGGAATCGATGCGGTCCTGGCTCCCAACATCAATCTCGCCCGCAGCCCTTTGGCAGGACGAGCGTTCGAATATTTCTCGGAGGATCCATTGCTCGCCGGAACGCTGGGAGCGGCGTGGATCGACGGACTGCAGTCGACCGGCACCGGCGCGATTGCCAAGCACCTTGTCTGTAACGACAGCGAAACCGACCGCGACCGCGTCGATGTCCGCATCGACGAGCGGACGTTGCGCGAAGTCTATCTCCTGCCCTTCGAACTGGCAGCGGAAGCCGGCTGCGTCGGGATGCTCACTGCCTATAACAAGGTCAATGGTCATTGGTGCGCTGAACAGCATCATGTGATGAGCGAAATCGTCAAGGGCGAATGGAAGTATCCCGGGCTGATCATGAGCGATTGGTTCGGCACTCACTCGACGGTGGCGACGATTGGTGCGGGACTTGATCTCGAAATGCCTGGACCGGCGCGCTTTTTGGGGGCCAAGGTTCAGGACGCCGTGGACGACGGTTCCATCGCGAGGGAGCGCGTCATCGACGCGGCCCGGCGCGTCGCCCGAACTGCCCAGCGGATTACTGGCGCCAAGCGTCAGCCCGGTACCCGGGAGGAAGCGGACGCACTGCTGGTCGAGGCCGCCGCGGCGGGCTTCGTCCTCCTGCGCAATGAGCGTGGCATGCTCCCTCTGGCGCCCGGTACGGTTGCGCGGATCGCAGTTATCGGCCCCAACGCGGCGGCGCCGTGTTTCCAGGGTGGGACCTTCGCGAAGATCGCGGTGGACCCCAATATTCCGAGCCCAATCGACGCCATTCGCGCGCGGTACGAAGGTGCTACCGAGATCGTTTTCGAACCCGGCGTCGATCCCCAGCCGCGCCTGCCTTCCATGCCGGTGCGGCCGGCGCTCGACATAGGCGACGGTTGCTCGAGCGGCATGACGCTCGAATATTTTGCCACGGAGGATTGGAGCGGCGAGCCCGTCTCCCGTGAGACGCGCGCAACCAATTCGCTGGTCTGGTTTGTCGGCGTACACGAGCAGGCGCGCTTCGATCAGGGCGGTTCGATCCGCGCGAGCGGAGTATTCACCGCTGAACGTACGGGCGAGCATCGCTTCTATCTCGGCGCGACCGGCGAGGCTGACCTGGCGATCGATGGTGAACCGGTCGTTCGCACCCGCCAACGCCCTGCCGCCGACGTTATGGGTGCACTCAAGGCGGGTGATGCCGAGACCGCTACCTGTTCGCTTGAGGCGGGACAGGAGGTACGGGTCGAGGTTCGGTTCCGCTTCGTCCCGGCACGGGTTCAGGGGCTCTGGTACGGCGTTCGCTCGCCTGACAGCAGCGAAGCGATGCTTGCCCGTGCCGTCGAGGCAGCGCGAAGCGCGGACGCCGTATTCCTGATCGTGGGCGAAACGTCGGACTCAAGCGTCGAAAGCAAGGATCGGCCGGACACCAGATTGCCGATGGAGCAAATCGACTTGATCGAGAAGGTGACCCAGGCGAATCCGAGGACCGCGATTGTCGCCAATGTCGGTCATGCATTCGACTGCGGCTGGGAAGAACGCGCGGACGCGCTGCTCGCGGCGTGGTATCCCGGCGAAGGCTTTGCACATGCGCTGGCGGACGTGCTGGCCGGCGATCGCGAGCCAGGCGGACGGATGCCGGTGTCGATCGCGCGCAACGAGGACGACTATTGCGGCTATGCACTGCAGCCCGACACTGAAGGGCGGCTCGCCTATGCGGAAGGCACGCGGTTCGGCTATCGCGGGCTCATCGCCAAGCGCGTGCCGGCGCGCCACGCTTTCGGGAGCGGTATGGGTTATGTCGCATTCGAGTGGACAGAGGCGCACGCGGATCATCTGACGCTCAGTATCATCGTACACAATCGCTCCGGCCGAGCGGGTTCCGATGTAGTTCAGGTCTATCGCGATGAGCCCGAGTGTACGTTGATCGCGTTTGCCAAGGTGCATCTGGAGGCGCGGGAGAGCCGTCGCATACAGATAGCGCTGTCGCCGCGTCGCTTCGTTACGTGGCACGACGGGGCATGGGCGCGGATCGCAGAGACCGTGCGGGTTCGGATTGCCCGCTCAGCCGAAAGCGCAGGCCTGCCGCTGTCGATCGAGGTGGCTCCAGCCATCGGGCTCAATGCACCGGAAGGCGTGCAGGCGGGATAAGCACGAAATCGCGTTCAAATCTGCGCAGCAATTATGGATCTCGCCCAAGTGGCCATCGCACCGAGCTTCGATTGCTTGGCTCTGCAAAGGCGGGCACGGAGCGGTCGGCGACGACTCCGAGGCGAGGGGCCCCCGACCAAGAATGCCGTGGACTTTACCGGTCAAACGACCGGCTCGCGGTACGGGCGCGGACATGATGAGCCGGTGCGTCCGTCTGACCGCGCTTCCGTCCACGTCGATCCGATGGCCAGGATCAGGCGGGCTGAGCAGTGGGACGCAGGTCGCGGCGGACCAGCAGAAAGACAAGACAGGCGCCCACCACCCCCGAGAGTCCGGCGACCAGGAACGCGCCCTGCATCGTGCCAACCGAGCTGTGGATGATGCCGACCAGTAGCGGCGAAGAGAACTGCCCGAAGAAGAAGCAGGCGGTCCAAACACCCATGCCGCGGCCCCGATGCTCGAACGGCAGTCCGCGTTGCGCCCATGCGATCAGCGTCGGTACCGCCATGCCGGCGCCGGTCTGTTGGATCACCACGCCGGCGATCATCCAGCGCCAATCCGGCGCAAGGCCCATGATCGCAAGCCCCGTGCCGAACAAGCCGAAAAACGCGGCGAGCTGGCCCCGCGAGCTTATAGCGGCGCGGTCCATCAGCCAGAAGACGCCGGCGCCCGCCATCACGAACAGGCTGGGAATCGCCGTCAGCCGTCCAATGTCGGCTGGGGATTGAACACCGATCTCACGCCAGACGAGGCCGCCATTGATGATGAATACGTAATATAGTGCCGATGCGAACAGTGTGACCGCACCGATCGCAGCGATCAGGGGCCAGGGGAAGGGCGTGTGCGGAGGGGGGGCGTCGATGCCCAGCATCCTCCGCGCCATGGAATCGTCCTGCGGTTCGTAAAGGAACGCCCAGATCGCCACCGCGATCGGGAAACCCACCAGGTAGATCAGGAAGACCGCGTTCCACTGTGCATTGCTGACGATCCCCGATACCAGCACGAGTCCCGCACCGAGGAACGGCCCGGCAAGGCCTTGAAGCGTCAGCCAGTTGCGGCGTCCGCGCTCGTCCCAATAATCGCCGATCAGGGTGTTGAGCGTGGTGAGGATCGCTGCTTCCGACAGCCCAAGCGCGAGACGAGAGGCGTAGATGGAATCGAGCGATGCGAGGAAGAACGGGGCGGTGCCGAACACCCCATACAGCATCGCGGATCCAAGGAGCAGCTTACGGCGGCCAAAGCGGTCGACCAGAATCCCGACGAACAGCGCTATGACGGCAATGCTCAGGCCGGGCGCCGAAACCATGGCCGGAACTTTCCAGGTTGCGGTGGGGTCGGCCGAGAAATGATCGATCATCGCCGGCACGGCAGGAAACATCGACACGATAGCGAGAATGGGCAGAAAGCCCGCAGCGATGACCGTAAGCCCTTGGCCGAGGCCCGGCCGACGCGAGGCGACAATCTCAGCTTGCATTCTTCCTCTCCGAGCCTCGCATTTTTTCTCTAGAATTAGAATAGTTATTCTGTTTTATCCGTTGCGGACATGCTGTCAACCCGCCTCAGCTCGACAGGAGGATCGCCCTCCAGCTCAGACGTAGAATGACGGCTTGGCGTTCGTCGAAGTGGCTTCCTGCCAGGGCTCCGAGGGAAGTCGCTCGCGCGAAGAGCAGATGCCCGATGCTCGGCGACCGCAGGTTTCCTTTGCGGTCGCTGACCGCGTTCGTGTCCGAGCTGCCCGAGCTGGACGTCAATCCGCGCGGGGCCAGCTGCGTCCCGGCGTCGTTCGGTCCCGATAACGCCGACCGGGCAGGCGCTGCCCAGGCTCGTTGGGCGGCACTACGTCTCTTCCATTCCCGCACTGTCAAAGATAATAAGAATGCGTATTCTAATGTTGTGCTTCTGATTCGTCAGGGGAGGAGCGTAGAGTCTCTCTTCCTTCCCCGAGAGAAACTGAGGCGACGAACGCATTGGGCGCCAGACCGATCGCATCGCACGCACGACGATGGAGCGGATTTGAACGTCCAAGCGAGCTGGAGAGCGATAATGAGCCGAGTGACTGATATCCGCTATGTCGGCTATGGTGTGCCCGATCTTGAGGCAGAGCGCACCTTCTACCGCGATGTGTGGGGGCTGCGTGAGATCGGCGCGCGCGACGGTCTGTGGCACTACGCCGCGCCGGGGAGCGAGGAACTCTATGTCGTGCGCCTGCGCGAGGCAGCGGAACGGCGTATCGACGTCATTGCGTTCGCCGCCGACGATGCGGCCGATGTCGATGCGCTACACGCCAAGGTCGTCGCCGCTGGTTGCGACATTATCTTCGCGCCGCGCGAACTGGCGACGATGGGCGGCGGCTATGGCTTCCGCTTTTTCTCGAATGAAGGGCTGACCTTCGAGATTTCCGCCGACATCGAGCGCGGGCCGATGCTGGCGATGGCGCGCTGGGATGCGGTGCCGCAACGCATCAGTCACATCGTCATGCACGCACCGGATCATAAAGCGGCGGTGCAATTCTTCGTTGATGTCCTGGGCTTCAAGGTTTCCGACTGGCTCGGCGACTTCATGGCGTTTTTGCGCTGCAACTCGGCACATCATCGCGTGGCGTTCCTGCCCGGTCCGCCGTGCGTGAACCATGTCGCCTATGACATGCTAACCGTCGACGACATGATGGCGGGAATCTCGCGCCTCAGAAAGGCGGGAACCGATATCCGCTGGGGGCCGGGCCGACATACCGCAGGGAACAACACCTTCAGCTATTTCACGACGCCGAACGGTTTCGCGGTCGAGTACACCTCCGAACTCGAACAAGTGGATTTCGAAACCCACGAGGCAAAGGTGCACGTCCCGGGGCCCGGCGTGATGGATCAGTGGGAAGTCGGCGTCGGGGGCCCCCAAACCATGCCGCATCCCGAGCCCGACAAGGGGCTGTTTCAGGCGGTAAAGGCATGATCCGGTACCTCTCCACTCTCGTGACGACCGCAGGACTGATCGGCGCTTCCTCCGTCCGGGCAACGGAACAGAATCGCGCGATCGTCACCAAATTCGCGCGGCTGTTCTATATCGAAAGACATGTCCGCGAAGCGTTCATGCCCTTTGTCGCAGCCGATTTTGTCTGGGATGATCCCGGTATTCCCGACGGTGATCATGCTGTGATCTATCTGCTCGGAAGAGGGGGGGCGACGGAGGCGCGGTTGGGGCCTCCGACATCTACCGGCTGAAAGACGGCAAGATCGTCGAACTTTGGGATGTGCTTCAGCCGACGTCCGAAGAATCCGCCAACCCGCATCCGATGTTCCGAAGTGAGAGAAAATCCGTGGCGTTGTTTGAATATTTTCCCAACTATATCTGGAACCTCTCCATCGCGATCGCGATGGAGAGCGGTGCTCAGCTCGGCGAAATCATCGACATGTGCCAGCCGATCAAAGATGCCTCCGCCGATGGCGCGGATGCCGGCACTCCAGCATTCATGCGGCAATGGGCCGCGATGGGAGACAAGTTGCTCGTGCTTGCCTCCGAGGACGAGGCGAAGGGGCGCAGACTTTCCGCCTCGAACAAGCTGGAACGCGCGTCGCTCTACCTGATTACCGCCGAACGGATGCAAGGGCATGGGGCGCCCGGGCGCGAACAGATCTATGCCAAGGCGCGCGATGCCTTCGACCGATCGACCGCCCTTGGCCGGATCAATCGCGAGCGTGTCGAGATACCCCTAGAAATCGGCACCATGCCTGCGCTGTTCACGCGTGCGCCTGGCGAAGGCGCCAAGCCGGTCGTGGTGTTCTGCAACGGTCTCGATAGCTCCAAAGAACTGCTGTACTGGACACGACTCCCGCAAGAATTGGCACGACGCGGTATATCGACCCTTTGCGTCGACCAGCCAGGCTCCGGCGAGGCCCTGCGGTTGCAGGGCCTTGCGGTCGATCCGCTCAGCGAGCACTGGGCGAGTAAGGCGGTCGACTGGCTGGAGATGCAGCGCGAAGTTGATCCTGCGCGCATCGGTATGACAGGCATATCGCTCGGTGGCCATTTTGCGCCGCGTGCGGTTGCCTATGAGCCGCGCTTCGCCAGTGGAGCGGTGTGGGGCGCGAACCACAATTGGCGTGAAGTGCAAGACAGGCGCGTTGCGCGTGAGGGGGAAAATCCGGTCCCGCATTACTGGGCGCATGTCCATTGGGCATTCGGGGCAAAGGACCAAAACGATTTCCTCGCGAAGTCCGAAGCGATGAACCTCAACGGGCACATGGACCGCATCCGCGTTCCGTTTCTGGTGACCCACGGCGCGCATGATCGCCAGATTAGTCTGTCCTATGCGGATGACTTGTACGTTCAACTGGTCAACTCGCCTCGGCGCGAAAAGATGATTTTCACCGAGCGTGAAGGTGGGATCGAGCATGTTGGCGCCGACAATATGGCATTTGGTCGCGACCTGATCTCCGATTGGTTCGCCGAAACCCTCGGCGGGACTGTCGCATGAGCCGGCGCTTGATCGATCTCTCGATCATGCTTGAGAACGAGGTGATCACCGATCCACCGTTCATGCGGCCAAAGATCACCTACCAGACACATGGCGAGACGATCCCTGAGCTCCAGCACTTCTTTCCGGGCATCACCGCGGAACAGATGCCCGACGGCGCCGGCTTCGCGGCCGCCGAATGGATTACGCTGACGACGCATAACGGCACGCACCTCGACGCGCCCTATCACTATCATCCGACAATGGATGGAGGCGCGCGCGCGATCACGATCGACGAGGTTCCGTTGGACTGGTGCCTCCGGCCGGGCGTCAAGCTCGACTTTCGTAATCTCGACGACGGTTATGTCGTCACCGCCGCCGATATCGAGACGGAACTGGCGCGCATTGGCCATGCGCTTGAGCCGCTCGACATTGTGTTGGTGAATACGCGTGCCGGCATGGCCCTCGGTGATCCGAACTTCGTCAATCTCGGATGCGGCATGGGCTATGAGGCGACCATGTATCTTACCACGCGCGGCGTGCGCGTGACCGGCACCGACGCGTGGAGCTGGGACGCGCCTTTCAGCTATACCGCTGGGCGCGTCGCGGAGACCGGCGATACATCACTGATCTGGGAGGGGCACAAGGCCGGCCGCGATATCGGTTATTGCCACCTGGAGAAATTGCACAATCTCGAGGTGTTGCCGCCACATGGCTTCACCGTCAGTTGCTTCCCCTGCAAGATCAAAGGCGCCTCCGCGGGCTGGACGCGCGCCGTCGCGATCATCGAGGATTGACGTGCGCCTCGCGACACTGACTCGTGGCAGCCGCGACGGCACGCTGGTCGTGGTGAACCACGACGGCACGCAAGCAGCCGAGGTCAACGGCTATGCGACCCTCCAGGCTGCTCTCGACGATTGGGACGTGGCACAGGTAGCGCTCGCTGCGGCGGAAAAGATCATCGATGGCGGCGCTGGTGTGCCGTTCGCATGGGAGGAGCTAGCCGCCCCGCTTCCGCGCGCCTGGCAATGGCTCGACGGCTCCGCTTTTCCGACCCATGGCAAGCTCATGCAGCAGGCGTTTCACCTGCCGCCAATCGAAACCGATAAGCCGCTCATGTATCAGGGAATGTCCCACCAATTTCTGGGGCCGTTCGAGCCGGTACCCCTTCCGAGCGAAGAAGACGGCATCGATTTTGAGGGCGAATTCGGCATCATCACCGACGATGTGCCGATGGGCATCAGCGCCGAGGAGGCGCTCGTCCATGTCAAACTGATCGTTCAGATCAACGACTGGTCGCTCCGCGCGATCGCGCCCGCCGAAATGAAGACCGGGTTCGGCTGGGTTCAGGCCAAGCCCGCCTGCAGCGTGGCGCCATTCGCGGTGACTCCCGAAGAACTTGGCGGAGCTTGGCACGACGGGCGCGTTTGCTTGCCGCTGACCGTGGAGGTCAACGGCAAGTGGTTCGGAAGCCCTTGCGGCGACGCGATGGAGGTGGGGTTCGACACCCTGATCGCCCATGCCGCGCGCACCCGTTCGCTGCCGGCGGGGACGATTATCGGTTCCGGGACAGTATCGAATGCGGACTACCAAGCGGTCGGCTCGACGTGCATTTCCGAGCGCCGCGCAATCGAGACCATTCTCTATGGGAGTCCGGAAACGCCCTTCCTCATCTTTGGCGACCGCGTCGCAATGCGAGCGGGACCCAACTCGCCCTTTGGTCATCTGGATCAGCGAATCGTTGAGGGCTGCGTGCCGGTGCGGCCGCGCTGTTGAGCAGAACGGGGACAAAAAAGGCTGATCGGCGATGCACACAGCCTTCAAAATAAGCTGACAAGCAGCAGGCAAAGCGGAGGGATGGCGCGGTGGTGAAGGCGACTGGAGCTTTTCTGGCAGGCGTGCCGCTGTTTCGGCAATGGGCCGCGCTGCGCGGTTGGTTGCAAATTTCCCCGCGCAAACACGGCCGACTTTTTGTCTCGGCCACGGCTGCGCGAACATAGGAGAAAATCATGATCGACCGCCGAGCCATCCTCGCCGCAGCCACCGCCACTTGCATTGCAACGGCATTCGAAACGCCTGCATTGGCCAGGGCAGCGGGGGCAGTCGATCCACGATTCCCGAAGGGCTTCCTTTGGGGCGCCGCTACGGCCGGGCATCAGGTCGAAGGAAATAACGTCAACAGCGACGTCTGGGCGATGGAACATGCAAGCCCCACGGTTTATGCCGAACCCTCCGGTGATGCAGCGAACAGCTTCGCACTCTGGCGCACCGATCTCGACTTGGTGAGGGGCCTCGGACTCAATACCTATCGCTTTAGCTTGGAGTGGGCGAGAATCGAGCCAGCGAAGGGCGAATTCTCGATCGCCATGCTCGACCACTACAAGATGATGATCGAAGGTTGCCGGAATCGAGGGATTTCTCCGTTCGTAACCTTCAACCATTTCACGACGCCAAAATGGTTCGCCGCGCAAGGAGGCTGGTCCAGCAAAGAGGCCGTGACGCTCTTCGCGCGATATTGTCGGAAGGCGGCGCTGCATCTTGCAGCAGAGATCGGCTACGCGACAACACTGAACGAACCCAATCTTTTCGGTGTGCTAGATATCGTGTTGCCCGTCGAGATCGCCAAGCGATTGCTCGGTATGGATCGTGAAATGCAGGAAGCCGCCGCACGCGGGCATGGGGTGCCTCGCTTCCTGCCGGGCAACGCGGCCTACGTTGACGAGCCTGAGATCGTCCAAGCGAATCTCCGCGCGGGTCACAAGGCCGGCCGCGAAGCGATCAAGTCCGTGCGGCCCGACCTGCCAGTCGGTGTCAGTCTCGCTATTCTAGACGACCAGGCTGCCGGAAGGAACAACCTGCGCGACGCCATGCGCGCGAAACTATACCGCCCGTGGCTGGAGGTGGCGCGCGGCGACGACTTCGTTGGCGTTCAGAATTACGAGCGCGCGGTGTGGAATGACAAGGGTCGCCTGCCAACGCCGGTCGGTGCCCAGACGAATGATATGGGCTCCGAGATCTACCCGGCTTCCCTCGCGGGTGCGGTGCGATATGCCAACGATGTATCGCGGGTGCCCGTTATCGTGACCGAGCACGGCGTAAACTCGGCAGACGACGCCAAGCGAGTCAGCTTGATTCCAGCCGCACTTCTCGAACTCAAGCGCGCTATGGATGATGGCGTACCAGTGCTCGGCTATGTGCACTGGTCGCTGGTCGACAATTTCGAATGGGTGCTCGGCTATGGGCCTAGATTCGGCCTGCATGAACTCGACCGAACCACGTTTTCCCGTACTGCCAAACCCTCTGCCAAGCTGCTGGGAGCAATCGCCCAGCGGAACTCCTTGTGACCCGTCGAGGAGCACTTCGCCCGAGTGCGTGACGGGGCGTTGTTCAACATGCGACGTAGTCATCGGCGCTGCGGCGGTTCCCGAACTGACGCACTGGTCGAAACGGCAGCAAAGGCGCAGATCCGTTAGCGCTGATGGCCAAGCAGCGTAAGCGGACGCGAACTTCTGCGCCGTCGCCCAGGCGAACATCTGAGATGCCGGTCTTCAGATCCTTGCGCAGAAGCCGGCCTGTCGCGAGACGCTGCAGCGCGTTCGCGAGGCGCAAAACCCTAGGTCGACCTGCCGCCCATCAGGAGAGCGAGTAGCAAGGCAGCTGAAGTCGCGCGCGGGCATGCCGTGCTCGCGCTGCTAATCACACGCGTCGCCGTCGCGGCGCATGCGCACCCACCAGCGCTGAACGAATCCACTTGACGATATTAGAATGAGAATATTAATACTGAAAAACGGGCGCCCTAGATTAGCGGATGGGCGCCGAATCAGAACCCCGCTCAACCGGGGCTGGCCAAAAGGGAGGATTGGATGTCTGGAATGCGACTGTTGCTGCTTTGCGCGAGTTCCTTTGGTGCGATTGGCACTGCAAGCACCGCTTGTGCGCAGAATTCTAGCGCTACGACGGCGGAAACGCAGGAGTCCAAACCCGCAACGGGCCAGGCGATTCCGGACATCATCGTGACGGCGAACCGCACGGCGTCCTCCGCGCAGGATACGCCGATCGCCCTCAACGCCTATACCGGCGATACGCTGCGGGACCAGGGTGTCAG
>Ga0136846_1229423_pt1 | contig 15641 bp, 7 predicted proteins | sample HopSoiMetagenom2_FD_96841 | JGI IMG/M metagenome (GOLD analysis project Ga0136846, IMG submission 96841) | Grasslands soil microbial communities from Hopland, California, USA - 2 Assembly 2016 (version 4) | ecosystem: Environmental > Terrestrial > Soil > Grasslands | place: USA: Hopland... | reverse complement strand
TCACCGTCGCGGTGCACGACTCCGCAACGGTCGAGGTCCCGCCCGTGCAGGACATGGTCGCCGACCCGCCGCCCCCGACCGTCAGCTGTCCGAAGTGGTCGACCGGCAACACGACCGTCAGCGTGTAGGCGTCGGCCGTGACGTCGTTGAACGTCCACTTGTAGACGCCGGGCGTGCTCGTGTCGGCCGCCGGGTTGGAGTAGTCACTGCCGCCGGTGGTCTTCGACTGGAGGGTGAGCGTCGACGTGCCGACGTTGTCGGCGCCGACGGTCGGCGTCAGCGTGACGACCACCGGCGCGCTCGACCGCGGCAGGGTGACGTCCGAGAACGCCATCGTCTGCCCGTCGAACACGAAGCGCGTCTCGGTGCCCACGACGCTCTGGTACGTGTCGTCGTAACCGGGACCCTTCGGATCGTTGTACAGCACCTGGTAGGGCCCACCGCCCTGCACCGTGGTCACGCTGAAGGTGCCGTCGGCCGCCGACTGGGCCGCGAGCGGCTTGCCGTCGGTGCCCTGCGCGGCCACGAAGTCGGCCGGGGTGGTGCCGTGGCCGATCGAGATGGGGATGCCCTTCGCGGTCGTCGTGCCGCTGCCGACCTTGGCGAGCGACACCGTCCCGTTCAGGGTGTTGTTGGTGAGGGTGACCGGTACCGGCACCCGCTGCACGGCGTGGTCGGTGGGCGGGAGGGCGACGTCCACCCGCTGCGAACCCGGCTGCACGCTGCCGCTCAAGTCGGCGTACGTCAGCCAGTAGCTCGCGAGCGGTGGCACGCAGCTGGGGCCGCAGCTGAAGGTGTAGTTGCCGGAGCCGTCCGGGTTGGCACTCGGGTCGGGTGAGTAGGACGGTGAGCCGGCGAGCGTGGCCAGCCGGATCGTCGGGCAGCCCGGGCTGGCCGTACCCGACACGCAGCTGTTCGTGTAGACCGAGCCGTCCACCCGGATCAGCTGCACCTGCAGCGTCGCGCGGTTGAGCAACATCGCCGACGACTCGGTCGCATCGACGGCGCTCGCACCGATCGTGATCGTCTTGAGCACCGCGACCAACGACTTGCCGCTCCCGTCGACGGCATTCGCCCGCCACCCCGGCGCGGTGATCCTGAGCTGCCAGGAGCCCCACGACAGCAGGCCGGATCCGGGTGCACCGAAGGAGTAGTTCCCGTTGGCGTCGGTCGTGGTGGCGAACTTCGTCGTGGTCAGCGAACCGCACGCAGCGTCGGTGCACTTGGTCAGGCTCACGGTCGCGCCGCCCACCGGCTGGTTGCCGACGACGGTGAGATCGGCGACGGTGTCGTCGGTGGTGAGGTAGCCGGTGACGGTGCCGTTCACCGAGCCGAGCTGATCGAGTTCGAGCGGGTCGGCGGTGCAGGTGACCGGCCCGAGCGGGCAGGTGAACGAGGTGGACGCGCCGACGTAGCCGGGCAGGCTGACCCGGATCTGGTAGTCGCCCGGCCAGATCTGGTCGCCGGCGCCGATGTTGGAGTCCAACCAGCGCAGGTTGCCGAAGGCGTCGACGCTGGCGGTGATCGTGCCGGCACCGGCCGGTTTGGCCGTGACCTGCACCGAGACACTGACCAGGGCGCCGTCGGGAACGCCGTGACCCGGCGAGAGGCTGACCTTGCCGCTGAACACGTCCGGCTGCGGCGTCAGCGGGACGGGCGTCGGGTCGGGGCTCGAGCCGGTCGACGCCTGGGTGGCGAGCGTGAACGATTGGGTGCCGCGCGTGCCGTAGTGGGCGGCGGAGGCGGAGACGTTGACCGTGGGCGAGATGAAGCCGAGGTCGGCGAGGTTGGTGAGGTCGAGAGTGGCGCCGCCACTGGTGCAGGCGGTCGGCGGCCGTAGCTTCGACAGGTCGTAGTTCTTCGGTACGATGCCGAAGCAGCCGTTGTCGTTCGACAGGACGGTGGTGCTGTCGGTCGTCGGCGTCGAGCCGGTGAAGCCGGTCGTCCCGGAGATCGTGACCGTCGCCCCGGCGATCCCCGCGGTGGGCTTGTCGCTGCGGACGACCCGGCCGAACGCGGGAGCGTTGGCCTTCGTCATGATCAGGTTGGCGGCCACGTCGGCGTCGATCACGCCGACGACACCCGCGACGCTGCCGGACTGGGCGTCGCCGGAAGGATCGGTGTAGCTCGCCTGGCAATTGCCCGCCACGTTCGTCGGCAGGCCCCAGATGACGACCTGTCCGCCGGCGTTCGTCGTCAACGGCGGCACCGCCTTCGGCACGCCGTCGCACGACGCCGTGACGTGCGCGGTGTTGGCGAGCGGGCTGGTGGTGCCCGAGCCGGGGTTGAAGCCGAAGATCGTCAGGAGGACGCGGCCGAGCCGCGGGACGTGCGGCGAGAAGGTTTGCGTCGTGCCGTGCGTGACGCTGAAGGACGAGTCCGGGCGCGGCGGCTGGAAGTACGGGTTGGCCAGCCGCACGACGGTGACGTACGTGCCGTCACACAGACCGTCGATCACGTAGGTGCCGTCGGCGTTGACGTCGGCGAATCGCGGCGCCGGCTTGCCGCGGTCGGTGCACGGCGACTGATCCGGCTGGTCCTTCGGGTCGCAGCTGCTGGCCGTGGTCGTCTTGTCGTCCAGCGGGATCGCCCACACGCAGTTCGTGTAGGTGATGCTCGAGTCGTAGGGGTCGGCCGTGAGGGCACTGTTGCCGGTCAACGTGCCCGAGATCTTGTTCGCCGGATAAAGGTTCAGCTGGGGAGCCGCCCCCACCCCGTTGCGGGGTACCTCGACGAAGGTCGAGCCCGGCAGGTATCCGTTGACGCTGACGCTGACCTGGTACTGCCCCGGGGACAGCACCGACGGCGGCGCCGCCTTGAGCGTGTACCGCGTGGGACCGTGGAGGGTCGACTGGATCGTGTTGCTCACCAGGGTGACCCGGTTGCCGTCGCTGTCGGTCAGCCGGAACGTGAGGGTGCAGGACGGGTTGCACAGCTCGCCGCCGGTCGAGATGGCCGAGGCGACGGCGCCGGTGATGGCCGCGTCGGTGAACGAGGGCGGCGCGATGTCGTCGAGCTGGATGACGATGCCGCTCGCCGAGGCACCGGCCACGGCCGTGACGCTCTTGTACGCGGTCTGCTTGCCGAAGTACTCGGCACTCAGGACGTAGGAGCCCGGGGCCACGCCGTTGAACTGGAACTGGCCGCCGCCGGTACTCATGATCTTGTAGGTGTTGTCGGGCGAGGTGAGCGTGAGACCCGCGCCCGCCCGCGGACCGCTCGAGTCGAGCACCTTGCCCTCGACGGTGGCCGAGGACGAGATCAGCGTCGGCGAGAGCACCTGCCCCGGCTGCCCCTTGCGCAGGTGCACCGTGAGGGTCTGCGTCTGGTAGCCCGGCGCGGTGACCGTGACGATGTAGGTGTCGGGCGAGGGCAGGTCGGGCAGGCGGAACGCGCCGGCGTGTCCGGCCGAGGTGATCGTGGTGGCCGACCGGGTGAGCGTGCCGCTCGTCGCGGTGACCGTGGCGCCGCCGATGCCCGGGCCGTGCGAACCGCCACCCCCGGCCGCGTACACGGTGCCGGTCAGGGCACCCACCCCGGCGCGCAGCGTGAGGTTCACGGTCGAGTGGCCGCCGCCGGTGAACGTCACGATCGCCGACTCGAGCCCGAGGCCGTGCTTCGACGCGCTGACGAGGTAGGTGGCCCGCGTCGTCAGGCCGGTCACCGACCACGCGCCCGGGTTGTTCGTGTTGCTGCTGTTCGAGCTGCTCGTGATCGTCGTCGTGCCGTCGCTGATCGTGATGTCGGCGCCGCCGATCGGCTTGCCGGTGTTGGTGCGCACCATGCCGCTCAGCGCACCCGTCCCCGGCTGCATCGTGATCTTCAACGGCTGGGCGGCGGCAATCGTCTTGGCGTCGACGAAGTAGCGCTGCGTCTGGAAACCGGCCTCGGCGAAGGTGACCATGTAGTACCCGGTCGGGGCGAGCCGGCTGAACGACCATGCGCCGTCGACCTTGGTCACCTGCTTGCGGTGGACGTCCGTGCGCGGCGAGCCGTTCTGGACGGAGCTCGCCGGCACCATCGCGATCTCCTGCAACGACTGGGTCGACAGCCCGACGCCCTGCGCCGACGTGACGGCCGGGTCGAGCAGCGTGGTGGTGTCCACCTGCACGGTCACCCCGTGCGAGCCGCCGCCGGTCACCGTCCCGCTCAGCCGCAACAGCTTGGCCGCCGCGTTGACGGCCGGGCTGCCGGGACCGCCGCCAGGGCCGCCACCCGGGCCACCACTGCTGCCCCCGCTGCCGCTGGGGCCGCCGCTGCCCGAGCCCTTGCCCGAGCCGGGTGACCCGCTCCCGCCGGAGGACCCGGAGCTGGGCTGGCCCGACCCGACGACGTTGGCCGCCGCCGCGTCGAGCGCCTTCGTCGCCTTGTTGTGGATGGAGTCGGCCAGCTTCGGCACGAAGATTGCGGCGAGGCCGGCCCAGATGGCGATGACCGCGATCAGGGCGGCGATCTTCGCCGGACCGGCGCCGAGCATGGCCCGCGCGGTCAGCGCACCCTGCACGTGCCGGGGCGCCCCGGCACTGCGGGCCGTGACCGTGTACGCGTGCCGCTCGGGATCGCCGACGAACTGGGGCGAGCGCACCCGGATCCGCGCGCGCACCCGCCGCGTCGCCGCCGGGGCGAGCAGGAAGCGATCGGTCTCGAACCGCACGCGGAGGCGGTCGGTGTGGCGGGCTTCGAGGTCGACCGGGGCCGCTGCGGTCCCCTGGTTGTGCACGACCACCGAGACGCGCTTGCGGAACACCGCAGCGGCGTCCATGGGCTCGATCGTGAGCTCGATCGAACCCGGCGCGTCGACGAGCAGCACGCTCTCGGCGATGCTCGCCGACGACATCACCCGCCCGTCGGCCGGGTCGAGGGCCTGGACGGTCACCACGAACGGGTAGCGCGCGGGCAGCGTCCCCATCGACGGCGTGACCGGCAACGTGACCTGCACCGACGTCCCGGCCGGCACGATGCCGCTGCGTTGGGGCATCGGCAACCAGGCCGCGTCGACGCCCATCGCGGTGACGAGCATGACCCGCGGCGCCGCCGCCCGGTTTGTGATCACGACGGGCGCGACGACCGGGGACCCGCCCGCGGTGCGCAGTACGGCCGGTATCTGGACGAGGGCCGGCGGCTCGGCGGGGGACCGGCCCGGCAGCTGCGACCTGGGTGTCGTCATTGCGTCACCGTGATCGTCACGGACTTCGGGTCGCTCGGGCGCACGGTGACCCGCAGGGTCGCGACCGGGTTACTCGGCGTCGGGCCGACCGAGATGATGTAGTCGCCGGCCGGGATGGCCCGGAACTGGAACACGCCGTCCGCCGAACCGCAGTGCGCCGGGTCACCGCTGGTCGTCGTGGAGGCGAGGGCCTTCGTCGGGTACTGCGTCTCCGGGAAGAGCGCGACCGTCCACCCGCAGAGCCGGTCACCGATGGTCGTGCGGACGATGCCGGACAGCGAGGCCGGCTGCGGCAGCGAGAAGTTCTCCCCGCCCAGCCCACTGCTGTCGTTCACCAGCTCGTCGCCCGCCGTGAGCGTGACGACCTGCGACTGCGGAGCCGTAGCCGTACCCGCGTTGGCGGTGAGGGTGTACGTGCCTGGCGGCACGTTCTCGATCCGGTACTGCCCACACAACCGGGACGGCACGCTGGCCGTCGTCACCGTGTAGGTGGACGTTCCCGAGCTGAGGGAGACCGTTGCCTCGCCGAGCAGGTTGCCGGCACAGCCACCCGCGCCGGCCTGCTTGACCCACCCGGCCACCGTCGCGGTCGCCGACTTCATCCGCACCGACATGTTGCCGTTGGCGTCGAAGGTGGTGCCCCGCGAGCCGGGCGTGATGTGGCCGGTGGCGTCCAGGGACACGGAGACGATCTCGGTGGCCAGGTCGAGGCGGCTGAACGTCACGGTGTAGGTGCCGGGCAGGGGCAGGCCCTGCACGTTCCATTGCCCGGGCGCCCGGCCCGCCTCGTCCACGCTCTGCGTTTCGGTCTGCACGGTCAGCTGCCCGTCGGTGATCGTCACGGCGACGCCGGTGGCCGCGATGTCGGCCTGGTGCGGGCGCTGGATGGTGACGGTCCCCGCCAGGGAACCGGCCGACGTGCTGAGCGTGATCGCGAGCCCCTTGAGCCGCTGCCCGGCCGTCAGCGATGTCGTGAGCGTCTGCGAGGCGTAGCCCGGTTTGGTGACGAGCAAGGTGTACGTCGCCGGCGTCGGCAGCTGCGGCATCGTGAAGGACCCGCCGGCGACCGACACCGTGTTCACCGCCGTCTGCCCGCTCGTGGCCGTGATCGTGACGTCGCTCAGCGGTCCCGATCCGGAGGTGACCGTGCCGGCGATCAACCCGTCGCCCTTGTCGAGGGTGATGTTGACGCCCGTGCGCGTCTCGCCGGCCCCGACGTCGATGACCTGCTGGGACGTCGCGTAACCGGCCTTCACGACCACCAGCTCGTATCGCGCGGGCGAGAGCACGTTCGTCAGCGAGAACGCGCCGTCGGCCCCGATGGGGATCGTCTGGACGACCGCCGTCCCGTCGTCCGGTGGCGTCGTCGTGCCCGTCCCGACCGGCACGATCCGGTTCACGTTCGGCGTCGAGGCGTTGGTCGTCGACCCCTTTGCCGGGCCGATCGTCTTCAGGAACAGCGTGGAAGCCGAGACGTCGTCACCGGTGATCGTGCCGCTGATGGTGGCCGGGGAGCCGCCGACCTTGACGTCCAGGCCGGCCTGCTCCTGTCCGGACTTCACCGTGACCTTCGTGCCGTCGGCATCGGTGAGCGCGGCGGGGTACCAGAGCGCCTGCAGCCCGGCGCCCTGGAACTCGATCTTGTAGTCGCCGGCGGCGAGGTTGTTGACGCGGTAGACGCCGTGATCGTCCGTGGCGGTCGTCGCGATCGGCGTCTTGGTGTCGGCGGCGTCGAAGATCTGGACGGCGACGCCGGGCACGGGCACCGGTTTCACGCTCGTGATGGAGGTGACGGTGCCGGCCAGTCCCGAGGTGCCGGTCTTGCCCGTCGCGTTCTGCGCGGCGGCGATCTGCAGGACGAGGTTCCGGTCGGCCGCGCTCTGCCCGGCCAGCCGGGACAGCGCGATGGTGATGACGAGGGCGAAGACGCTGACCGCGGCGAGCAGGCCGAGCAGGGCCAGGGCGCCGCGGGCGAGGAACGCCCGCTGGATCAGGGTGCCGATCGCCAGGGCGTCGGCCTCCTCGCGCGGCGCGGGCGGGGCGGCGTCGGCGCGTTCGGCGAAGAACGCGTCGTCCTCGACCTTGTCGAGGTACAGGTTGAAGGTGCGCACCACCGGCGAGCCGAGCAGGCGCCGCCGCGCCTTGATGCGCAGGTCGACCACGGCGTGGTCGCCCGGGGCGAGGCGCACCACCGGTGGCTCGAACCGGAACTCGACCTTGCCCTCCGGGTCATCGCCGGCCGGGCGGGCGCGCAGCAGCGTGTTGCCGGTGTTCTCCACGAGGACGCTGTACGTGCCCTTGCGGCCGGCGGTCACCGCGAGCGGGTCGAGACGGAAGGCGACCGCCTCCCGCTCCGGCACGAACAGGTCGATGTCGTCGACGGTGTTGGCGTGCGGCGGGGTGAGCTCCCGGACCTGCACCGCGATGCGACGCACGCCGGCCGACAGCCCGCGCGGGACGGTGATCGTCGCGTGCACCGTCCGCGTCTCGTCCGGGAACAGCGAGACCCGCTCGTCCTCGAGCGCGATCCAGGACGGGTCCGCGCCGAGGACGCGGATGACGTAGCCGCCGATCACCGTCGAGGTGTTGGCGATCGTGATCGCAAGGTCGACCGGAATCTCCGGCCGGACCTCGATCTCGCGCGGCGAGACGTCGACGCGCACGTCAGCCGCCCAGCCGGAACGACTGGCGCGGACTTGGTTGGTCAGGGGTCACGCTGACCAACGACGTCTGCTGGCCGAGGACGGGGTCGGTGACGGTGACGCTGTACGCGCCGAAGTGCAGGCCGGAGATCGCGTAGCCGGTGTCGGTGACGGTCACCGTCCAGATCTTCACGCCGTCGGTCGCGGTCACGGTGTCGCCGCCGCAGCCGGAGCTGGCGCAGTGCTGGCCGGACGCCGGGCGCACGAGTCCGCGGATCGAGCCCACGTTGCGGCTGAGCGTGATGGTCACCTTCGCCGCGCTGCCGTCCACCTTCAGGTCGATGGGCGTGGTCGCCGAGCCGTAGCCGTCCAGCGAAGCGGTGATCGTGTACGAGCCGGGCGCGACCAGGCCGTTGATCGTGAAGTGACCGATGGCGCCCTTCGTGTACGTCGTCGTCGCCGGCGGCTGCCCGGAGTCCGTCGTCGCGCCGCCGACGACGATGGAGACGTCCCCGAGATCGTGGCCGGCCGAGTCCCGGACGAGCCCGTTGATGCTGCCGGTGCCCGACGTCAGCTTGACCGAGATTGCGGACAGGCTGGCGCCGGCCTTGAGGCGGTAGGGCTTGGTGACGGTGCCGTGGCCGGGGGCGCTGAACGTGATCACGTACGTCGCCGGGGTCACGAGGTTGTCCAGCTCGAAGGCGCCGACGCGACCGGTCGTCGGGGTCAGGACGGTGAGCGCCTTGCCGTTTACGGTGGTGCTCACGGTCGCTCCGCCAATGGGCGACGTGCCGTCGGTGATCGTCCCGGTGATCTTGCCGGTGCCAGCGCCCAGCGTCACCTGCGGTTCGGTGCGGTTCTCCCCGCCGGTCACCGAGTCGGTGATGGCGCTGACCTTGTACCCCTGGTTCCCCTTGACCTTGAACGTCAGCTCGTACGTCTCCGGCGCCGGGAGCTTGCGTAGTACGTAAGCGCCCTTGCCGTTCGTCTGCGCAGTGATCGGTTTCCCGGTGCCGACGAGCGGATACGCGGTGACCGTCGTGACCGCGTTACTGAGAGCACCACTCTGCCGCACGGCGCCGGAGATGGTCGCCGGCCGCCCGGCGATCACTGCGTCCACACCGGTCGTCGTGCGCTGCGCCCCGGCGGTGACCAGTTGGGCGTGCGTCCAGCTCGGCGCGGCCGGATACCAGACCGGCGTGAATCCGGTCGCGCTGAACTTCACGTAGTAGTCGGTCGGGAAGAGTCCGGCGAGGGTGTACGTGCCGTCGGTCTGGGTGGCGGCCGAACTCACGACGAGCGGCTGACCGTCCTTGAGGCGGACGGCCTGCACCAGGATGCGGCCGACCGGCTGGCGGTCGCTGCGCGCATAGGCCGTGCCGGTGATCTGCCCGCCGACGCCGGCCGGAACCTGGCCGTCCTTCGGGATGGTGCCGGCCGGCGCACCGCCCGACTGGCCGTCGACGAAATTGGCCGCGGCGTTGTCCGCCTTGACGAAGAACGAGGCCGGGGCGTCCTTGGTCAGCGGGTCGTTGGCGAACACCTTGGCGATGCCGAGGAGGAAGGCGCCGGCCCACAGGGCGACGATGCCGGCGAGGACCAGCGCGGTCATGACTCCGCGGCTGATCAGCGGCCGCTGGTGTACCTGGAGGGCGAGCGTCCGTACCCCGGCCACGCCGTCGTCCGGCTCCGGGTCGTCCTCGGGAAGATCGAGCCGGCGGGGCGTCGCCTCGACGTTGACGCTGCGTCCGATCTCGCTGCCGGCCAACAGGCGCGGGCACCGCACGGTGAGGAACAGCGCCACCGTGGTGCCGGCCTCGATGCGGACGGTGTCCTGCGAGAAGCGGTGCTCGCACTTGCGGTCGGCGTCGGCCGCCCGCAGGCTGACCTCGAGCGGCACGTTGCCCACGTTGCTGAGCTGCAGGACGAAGCGGGCCGAGCGCCGGGCGCGGACCGTCTTGGGCGTCGCGCCGAGCGTCAGTGCGGGCCGGGCCGAGACGTCGAGGTTGAGGTCGAGGAAGACCGAGGGCGTCCGGGCCCCGTGCGACGGCACCTCCACGGCGACCTGCCGCCGGCCGGCCGGGAACCACTGCGGGACGTCCAGGTTGATCGTCAGCGTTCCGCGAGCATCGGGGAACAGCGGCAGAAGCGCGGGCGACGTCGTGACGAACTGCTCGTCCACTCCGATGACGCGGGCCCCGACGCCGTCGATGACCTCGGCCGTGTTGGCGACGTCGACGGTGACGGCAGCAGTCGAACCGGGGTCGACCTCGAGTAGGTCGGAGTCGAGCGCTGCACGCATGGAGGGGGACGCCTACCGCGAGGTAACCGTGGCGGGGGAAACGGTCGACGGGCGCGCCCCTAGGAAGCCCTGTGCCATGTCACCCCTCGAACCGACGTTGCCCCGTGAGCGCCCGCGCCTCGGACCGGCCCGAACCCGGGCGGCGGTCAGCGGATCATGGTGATGCTCGTTCATCGAGCAGGGGTTGTCCAGAGGCCAAACGGACCTAATTACCCCATTGCAAGCGCGCGTAAACAAACGGCGCGCGCGCTCTCGCCGAGCTAGGCGTCGGCGCTCTCGTCGGAGCTGTCGTCCGAGCTCTCGTCCGAGCTGTCGTCCGAGCTGTCGTCGCTCGAGTCGTCGGAGCTGTCGTCCGAGCTGTCGGAGTCGTCACCGAAGCTGAAGTCGCTGCTGCTGTCGTCCTCCTCCGGCTTGACGGTGATCACCTCCACGACGTCGTCGGTGTAGACCGACAGCCAGTTGCCCGAGCCGTAGGTGCCGAGGGTGCCGACGCCCTGGACGGCGACGTCGAGGTTGCCGTCGCTGATCACGTAGCGGTCGGCGCTGGCATACACCTCGCGGGTCGACGGCGCGCCGTGCTCGTCGCGGGCAATGATGACGGTGACAGGCATGGGCCGGGATGTTAGCCGTTGATCGCGGCGTCCGGTCGGGACCTTCGGCCCGGAAAACCGGGCGCTGTTCAGACCGCGATCTTGGGAGTAGCGTCCGCCCGACGTCGATCAACCCGGCCGGCGGACGCTCTCGTCCGCACGGGTCGGCAGCGGGGACCGCGCATGACCAGCAGCCGAGCGCCCGGGCACGGTGCGCCGCGTCATGCCCGCGGGTCGCTCTGGCGCCGGACCGCGGCCGTGCTTCGCTGGCTGCGAGCGGCTCGCTGGGCCCTCGTCGCCGCCGTGGGCATCGCCGGTACCGGCGTCGCCTTCGCGTACGGGGCCGGTCTGGGAAGTGACCCGGTGCCGCCGCCGGCGCCGGCCGCGCCCGCGTTGGCCGCACAGGGCGCTCCCGTCCTCGCCGGGGTGAGCCAGTACCCGCTCGCGAGCTACCGGCCGGGCGTCGTGCCCCTCGCCGGCCAACCGTCGGCTTCGGCCGCGACCGACCTCCGGGCCGAGGGCTTGGCCGCCGACGGCATCCCGCGCACCGCGCTGGAGGCCTACCAGGACGCCGCGTCGCGCGAGGCGATCCGCCGCCCGCTGTGCCGGCTGCCGTGGCAGCTGCCGGCCGCGATCGGTCGAGTGGAGTCCGATCACGGTCGGTTCAACCACGCCGTGCTGTACGCGAACGGCGTCTCGTCGCCGCCGATCATCGGCATCCCCCTGAACGGCAACGGGACGGCGCTGATCCGCGACACCGATCACGGCGCCATGGACGGCGACAAGGTCTACGACCGGGCCGTCGGGCCGATGCAGTTCATCCCGTCCACCTGGGCGTCGTACGGGGTGGATGCCGACGGCGACGGCGCCGCGAACCCGTTCGACATCTTCGACGCCGCGGCGAGCGCCGCCGACTACCTCTGCGCCGCCGGCGGCGACCTCGGCACCGCGCGCGGGCAGCAACGAGCCGTGTCGGCCTACAACCACTCGTCGGCCTACGTCGAACTGGTGCTGCGGATCGAACGGATCTACTCCGACGGCACGATCGACTTCGGCGCGCCGGCCGACCCGCCGCCGCCACCGGACGTCCCGCCGGCCGCACCGGGACCGCCGTTGAGCGCCGGCGACCCGGGCGGATCGACCACGCCCGGCCCGAGCAGCTCGAGCGGCGCGACGTCGACGCTGCCCGCGCCGAGCAGCTCCGCGCCAGCGAGCGGTTCGGCGCCACCCAGCTCCGCGCCGCCGACGTCCGGCCCACCGACCGACGCGTCGCCCAGTGACTCCGGGCCGAGTGACGCGGGGTCGACTGACGCCGCGCCGACTGACGCCGCGCCGAGTGACACGGCCCTGACGAGCGCGGACCTTACGAGCGCGGGCGCGGGACCGCCGAGCTAGCGAGCGACGTGACCGACGGCGCCTCTTCGATCCAGTCGACGGCGTCAGCCGCGACGATCACCTGCATGGTGAACGACGCCTTGAGCTGCCCGCCGGCGGCGCCCCAGATCTCGCGCAGCCGGTTGTGCTCGTCGTCGCCGACCGACAGCGAGATGCGCGAGTTCATGTTGGCCGGGACGTATTCGGCCGGCAGCTCCGACATCGGCGCCAATCGGTTGAGGACGTCGCCCAGCAGCTGGTGCTCGTCGCGCGGCGAGCCGGCCCAAGCGCTCACGAGGTAGCCGAGCTGGATCATCGGCTGCGGCGCCCGACGCTGGTTGATGCCGTCCTCGCTGATCCGACGCACCGGCGCCTGCGCGACGTGCGAGCTGCGGGTGACGTCGTACAGGAACAGGTTCACGGTCAGCCGCGACAGCGTCGCCGACCAGTTCGAGGTCGGCGGTTCGAAGGCGATGTCGCCGACGTCCTCGGCCAGCGGCAACGCGCCCCGCAGGAGTCGTTCGAGTCCCTCGTCGACGGCCCGGATGAACATCGCGAACGGCCCTTCTGCGTACCGGATGCACTCGCACCGGAGTCCGGCGCGTCGCCACCCTACGCCCGACGATCGCCCAGTGATCGCCCGGTGATCGCGAAGACGGACCAACGTCCCGCACGGTTGACCGTCCGTTGACGGTCCGGTGGCGCGGGAGTAGCTTCCGTGGATCTTGCGCCAGTTGGCGGGAGTGGATTCCAGCGAGAGGGGCGGCCGATGCCCTGGGCCACCAATACCGCGCACCAGGTAGTCGTCCCGGGCCTGCCCGACGCCGCCAAGCGCACCTACAACACCTGGGCGCACGCGATCAACGCGAACCAAAATCCCCTGCGAGCCGCGGCCGCCTGGGACTCCGACTACGAAGTGCTCAAGCAGAAGACGGTGGGCGGCGCGAAGCTGAAGCTGTGCAGCATCCGGCTCACCGAGGGGCACCGCGTGTACTTCGCGCAGAACGATCGGGACCAGATCTGCGAAATCCGCAAGGTGGGGTCGCACAAGCCACCGGCCGGGTTCTAGCGGCTCGACGGGTCGCCCTGCCGCCGGCATCGTTGCTCTCTGACGGCCCACACGCGCACGCGAAGTCGAACCTCCACCATGCATGATCGCGTGGCGCGCGTCGCCGCCCTCACCTGCGCGGCGCTCGATCGCCGCCCGCGCACGGACGCGGCGCTGGCGGCCACCGCCGCGCTGACCGCGGACTACGGCGCCCACCCGACCTTCGCCGACCCCACGGCGCCGTTGCCGGACGGCGACCGGTTCGCCGGCCTGACCGACATCTTTGCGCTCGGGGACGGCGCCGCGACGGTGCTGCAGGTCGCGCTCGCCGCCGACCTCGACGCGAACGTCGCCCTCGCCTTCGATCTTCTGTCCGCCCGGGTCGCCGTCGGTTGGCCCTCCGTGGGCGTTGCCCTCGAGCTCGCGGGCCTGGCCACCGCGGCTGCGAGCACTGCTCTCGTTTTGCACGAACAGGGCCCGCTGCGCCGCCACGGTCTGGTCGAGGTCCGCGGCGAGGGTGCTTGGCTCGGCCGCTCGGTGCGCGTCCCCGACCGCGTTCGGTTCCACGTGCTGGGCGCCGACGCCCGGCAGCCGAGCGTGGACGACCTGACGGTCACGGCCGTGCCGTTCGCCGGCCCGGCGGCCGACACCGTCGCCCGAGCGATCGACGCCGGCGCCGGACTGGTGTGGCTGCGATCCCCGTTCGGCACGGCCGGCGTCGCCACGGCCGCGGCCGCGTTCGCAGCTCTCGACGTCGGTTGGCTGGTGATCGACGCGCACCGGATCGGCCGGCCGTCCCAGCTGGGTGAGGTCCTGACCGCGGCCGTCCTCGAAGCGGCACTACGCGGCGTCGGTCTCGTCGTCGCCGGCGCCGACGACCTGTTCGGTGAGGACGCCACACCGCGGTTCGCCGCCCTGCAGGCCGCGGCCGTCCCGGTCATCGCCGTCGGCACCCGCTGGTGGCCGGCCGGCGTGCTGGGGACGATCCCGCCCTCGGCCGACGCGCCGCTGCTCACGGCGGCCGACCGCCGCCGGCTGTGGACGGAGGTGCTCGGGGAGGCGCCGGTCGACGAGCCCGGGCACCCGTCCCTGTCGAGCCTGCGCCTCACGCCCGAGGAGATCGTAGCGACGGAGGGTTACGCCCGCGCGATGGCGGTGGCGCGGGACGTCCCGCTCGACACCCGGTTCCTGCGCGACGCGGCGCGGACCATCGGTGCCGGTGCGGGTGCGGGCGATCAGGGGGTCGCCCGGCCGAGCCCGAGCCGCACCGGCTTCGACGACCTGCTGATGCCCGAGTACGCGGTCGCCGAATTGCGGCGGTTGGTGCGCTGGGGTTCGCACCGCGACGAGGTGCTCACCCGGGGCGCCGTGCACGGCAAGGGTGGCAAGGGCGTCGGCATCGCCGCGCTGTTCACCGGCGGCCCCGGCACCGGCAAGAGCCTGGCCGCCCACGTGGTGGCCGACGAGCTCAACCTCGATCTGTTGCAGGTCGACCTCTCGAGCGTCATCGACAAGTACATCGGGGAGACGGAGAAGAACCTCGAACGCATCTTCCGCGAGGCCGAACGGCGCGACGTCGTGCTGTTCTTCGACGAGGCGGACGCCCTGTTCGGCAGCCGGTCGCAAGTGACCGACTCGCGCGACCGCTACGCCAACCAGGAAGTGTCGTACCTGCTGCAGCGCATGGAGCAGTTCGACGGCATCACGGTGCTGGCCACCAACCTCCGGGGCAACCTGGACCAGGCCTTCGCGCGCCGCATGCAGGTGGTGGTCCACTTCCCCGACCCGGACCCGCCCACCCGGCGGCGGCTCTGGTTGCGGCACCTGGACGAGGCCGGCGGGATCGATGCGGACGATCCGCCGGATCTCGACCACCTCGCGGCGACCCACGAGCTCAGTGGCGGCGACATCCGCAACGTCGTGCTCGCGGCTGCGTATGACGCGGTGTGCGATGGCCGGCCGATCAACGCCGGCCACGTCCGCGCCGCGACGGCGCGCGAGTTGCAGAAGCTCGGCCGGCGAGTGCCTCAGGAGTAGCCCGTCCGACTCTGGTCGGAGATCGCAACCCGCGCGTATGCTTCGCAGCCAATTCGCCGTTCGGCCGAGGAGGTGCGGTGCCGGAACACAAGCACCGACGCCAGCACGACCACACCGCACCTGAATCACTGACCGCGCCCGTGGCGCTCGAGCCGGTGCCCGCGCTCGAGCCGGCCGCGCCGGTCGTCGGCCGCGCGTTCGCCGGCGCCACTGACGTCCTGGGGGGGTCGCCCGTCCTCGACGACACGGCCGCCGCGCTGCGGCGGCGTCGCGGCCAGGGCCACGCCCTGCCGGCCGATGTCGCGACCCGCTTCGGTGAGCAGTTCGGCGCCGACTTCAGCGGCGTGCGGGTGCACACCGACACCGAGGCGAGCCACATCGCCCGCTCGGTGCAGGCGACTGCGTTCACCCACGGCAGCGACATCTACTTCGGTTCGGGCGCGTATGCACCGGCCAGCGACTCGGGCCAGCACCTGCTCGC
>Ga0136846_1208920_pt1 | contig 15641 bp, 21 predicted proteins | sample HopSoiMetagenom2_FD_96841 | JGI IMG/M metagenome (GOLD analysis project Ga0136846, IMG submission 96841) | Grasslands soil microbial communities from Hopland, California, USA - 2 Assembly 2016 (version 4) | ecosystem: Environmental > Terrestrial > Soil > Grasslands | place: USA: Hopland... | reverse complement strand
TTCGAGGCGGCGTCGAGGTCGTTGGCGTTGAGGTCGGGCATCTTGCGCTCGGCGATCTGGCGGACCTGGTCCATCGAGATCGTGCCCACCTTGTTGACGTGGGGCTCACCGGACCCCTTGCGGATTCCGATCGCCTCCTTGATCAGCACGGCCGCCGGAGGGGACTTGGTGATGAAGGTGAAGGAGCGGTCCTCGTAGACGGTGATTTCGACCGGGATGATCGTTCCGCCTTCGGACTGAGTCTGCGAGTTGAACGCCTTGCAGAACTCCATGATGTTGACGCCGTGCTGACCCAGCGCTGGGCCCACCGGCGGAGCCGGGTTGGCCGAGCCAGCCGAGATCTGCAGCTTGATCTGTGTGAGGACTTTTTTCGCCATCGGGATCGGAGAGGGTAGCGGTCGCCCGGCTAAATCTTCTTCACCTGGTCATAGCCGACCTCGACCGGCGTCTCGCGACCGAAGATCGAGACCAGAACCTTGAGTTTGGCGGCGTCCTCGTTGATCTCGGCGATCTCGCCCGAGAAGTCGGAGAGCGGGCCGGAGACCACCTTGACCGACTCGCCGATCGAGAACTGGGCCTGGGTGCGCGGCCGCTCCGCCGTCTCGCGGTGCAGCAGCCTGTCGACCTCTGGTTTTGAGAGCGGCACCGGCTTGTTTCGCGAGCCGACGAATCCGGTCACGCCGGGGGTGTTCTTGACCAGACCCCAGGCGTCATCGGTCATCTCCATGTTGACCAGGACGTAACCGGGCATGGTGCGCTTCTCTTTCGGTTCTTTCTGACCGTCTTTACCCAGTTCCATCACCTGCTCGGTGGGGACGACGACCTGGCGCACATTGCGGTTCTGACTCATCGTCTGAACCCGGTGCTCGAGGTTGTGCTTGACCTTGTTCTCGTGCCCGGAGTAGGTGTTGATCACGTACCAGCGATACATGCTTTAAGTGCCTTTGTTCGAGGATCCTGAATGAATTTGAGGTCGCCGATGCTCGGCTTTGTCAAGTATCGAGCATCGGCTCACAGGATCCGCTTGACCAGGAAGCTGAAGAGAGCGTCGAGCGCGCCAAGGTAGGTGGCGGCGACGGCTACGAAGATGATTGTGACGGCAGTCGCCTGGACCAGGGTGTCGCGGTCGGGCCACTGGACCTTCTTGAGCTCTGCCCAGCAGGAGACCAGGAAGCCGATCACCCCGCCCCGCTGGCGTTGCGCTGAAGCTTGCTTCTGCTTCTTGGCGAGCTGCTCGCTCTCGCGGCGCTTCTGCTCGGCGCGCTGGCGCTTCTCGCTCTCCTTCAGGGCCTTGGCCTCGGCGCGGCGCTCAGATCGGGAGGAAGTCTTCGGCGCGTCGGGCGTTTCCAGGGCAGCTTCCGGCGCACCGACGGCCATGCCGGCCTCCACTGCCTCAACCTCGGCGACCTCGCCGGAGACCGGGACCTGGGTGTCGTGCTGGGCACGCGACTGCGCGCCGCGCTCTTCACCGGCGCGCTTGAGTTCCTTTTCCTCGCGAGCCCGACGCTCGGCCTTGCGCTGTGCGCGCGTCTTCGCCATCGGAGCTAGCGCGTCTCCTTGTGCGCCGTGTGGTGTCCGCACCAGTGGCAAAACTTGCGCAGCTCGATGCGATCCGGCGAGTTTCGCCTGGACTTGTTTGTCTGATAGTTGCGCCGCTTGCAGTCTTCGCAAGCCAGCGTCACCGCAATGCGGACATCTCCGCGAGCCATGTGATCCCTCGATTACTTACGCGCCGTTACAAGGAAAAACCCCGGGCCGAGGCACGAGGCTGACTCGAAGAATAGCGCTCGGCGAGCGGCGGCGACGCGCCCTCCACGCCCTGGACCGCTGGCAATGAGCGAGCCTCGAAAGGAAATGCTTATTGTTCGGGCATGGCGGAGGAAAAACGCTTCTGGCACGTCTTGGTGTCTCCGACGAGCGCCAAGCGCAAGGACGGATCAAAGGGCGCGGCCGTCGTCGACAAGAACCGGGAATGGGTCGAGCAGCGCGTGCTTGATCGGCGCCGACGCGGGGAACCAATCGCTCTCGGAGGGCGGACCTTTGAGTGGTCGGAGATCGAGCGGCTTCGAATCACAGTCTCCGATCAGCCGACGGCGACGATCATCGAGCAGCTGAAGGCCGAGGACGCCAGCTCGCCAGTGGCCGTGATCGGGGGTTCGAGCTACCCATGGAGAGCCGCGGCCAGGGCGTCCGACATCACGGACGATTTGATCGAGGGGCCCCCCGGCACCGTCGCCGAAACCGGCCCTGCTCCTCAGCGCGTCAGCTCGAAAAACGTGATGGTCGTGCATGGACGTGAACTCAAGTCGCAACGCGCAATGTTCGATTTCCTGCGCGCGCTGGGCCTTCAACCGCTGGAATGGGGGAAGTTGATCGAAGGCACGGGCAAGGCGTCGCCTTACCTCGGTGAGGTTCTCGAGAAGGCCTTTGAGCAAGCTGCGGCGGTCATCGTTCTCTTCACGCCTGATGACGAAGCCCGCCTACGTGAGGCCTTCCAGGGAGTCGGCGATGAGGAGTTCGAGCGAAAGCTGACCCCCCAGGCACGCCCAAACGTCCTCTTTGAGGCCGGCATGGCTTTCGGAATCCACCCAGAGCGGACGATCTTGGTGGAAGTCGGCGCCCTTCGTCCGTTCAGCGATATCTACGGCCGACACGTCATCCGGCTCAACGGCACGGAGACGCCACTGCGTGAAATCGCCCAGCGCTTGAAAACCGCCGGGTGCGAAGTCGACGATTCCGGTGGCGACTGGGCCGCGCCGGATCGCTTTCCCGCGCCGTAGGCGAGGTCGAGTTTCAGGCTGTCGCCAGGGAGCCTCGGGCACTTAGCCGCATCGCCTCGATGGAAGGCCGCTTTGCGATACAACGAAATGCGCCCGGAGAAAATCAACTCTCGACCTCCGGCTTGAAAGGCTGAGGGTTGGCCGCATAAAGAGCGGGCTTGCGGCGGTGATGTGACAGATATGCGACTCGGCCCGGCGACGTACTTACGACGAAATGATCTGCACAACCTCTGGAGCTACATAGAGGCGAGCGTTTCTGACAAGACGAACGGGGGCGGGCTCCAAAATACCTAGCGACACGAGGGTGTTGATTGTATTCTGAGCGCCCTGGCCCGACAGGCCAAGGCGCTTGACAACCCAGGGCCGATCGACGTAAGGGCGACCAACTAGATCGGCGGCCAGTCGCTCGGCAGAGCCTCGCTTGTTCGCATCTTGCACTCGACGGCGCAACTGCTTCTGCAGGGCGACCAGGCCCTCGACTTTCTGCTGAGAGTCGAGGGCTGATGCAGCAACACCCTCAGCAAAGAAGCTGACCCACCGATCCCAGTCCCCATTGCAGCTGAGGCGCATGAGTTCCTCTTGATAGAGGTCGCGGCGTTTCTCAAACCACGGAGAGACCACGAGGAGCGGCTCTCGGATGACCGCACCGCGCAGCAGCTGAACGATCACCAGTAGGCGACCGAGCCTCCCGTTCCCGTCGGAGTGGGGATGGAGCGACTCAAACTGATAGTGACCAAGCGCCGCAAGGACGACTGTCGGCAGTTCAGGAGGCGAAGCGATCCATGCGAGCAACTCCTCGACGCCACCGCGCAACTGGTCTCCCGGGGGCGGGGGCACGAATCGCGCCTCATCAAACCCGGCGCCACGGGCGCCGATGACAACGATTCGGTCGCGGAGCCCCCCGGCATCGGATAGCTCGCCGGCAGTGTCGCGGACGAGTGTCTTCTGCAAATCACCCAACATGCCGATCGTGAGTGCGCGATCTTCAGGCCAAGAGAAGGCGAGCTCAGCCATCCGCTCAAAGTTGAGGACCTCAACCAGCTCAGCGGAGAGCTGCTGCCGATCGTCGTCCTCCGCCGCGAGAACGTCGGCGAATGGAGCGTACGTCCCCTCCAGCGCGCTCGTACTCTGCGCCTCACGGCGCAGGGTGGGTCGACGAAGGAGCGAGGGCTCGGGAATACGCCGTGCCGCGCCGTCGAGTCGAGCCAGCGCTGCGGTCGCCGAGTTAACGACGTTCCAGGTCTTCGTTGAAAGCACGATCTCTCGGGGCAACGGATCGGGCAGGAAAGCTTCGCCCTCGACCATCTCGTGAGTAACTGGATCCGGTCCAAGAATGGGGATTAGGCTGCCGATGGGGCTTTGCTCAAGAGTGGCCGTATCCACAGACGCAATTATATCGTCTAAAACTTGCGTCTAGCTACGGACGACGCAAGTTGTCTTGTACTCGCATAAGAATTCCCTGGAAATGAGCCGGTAGCGAGCGAGCGAGGGCCAGCAGAGCACCGGGTAGATCCGGCTTTTCGCTCATCCGGCGAGGACGCGGCCCTGCGATAGGGCTGCGTGGACGAGGCCGCCACGCACTTCCCGCCAACGAACGGCATAGTCGCGACTGACCACGACCACATCTGCCGGCATGCGCAAATCGCGCAGGGTCCGGTGCAGGCGCACCGACTCCTCGGCCTCGTTGGCGACTTTGGGCTCAACGACAAAGAAATCGACATCGCTATGTGGGTGGGCATCTCCGCGGGCATGGGAGCCAAAAAGGACCACCTGCGCATTGGGGGCAGCGGCAGCCAAGCGGCGCCCTGCCTCCGCAATCAGCGCCTCATCAATCACCCTCATTGTCGAATGGTAGTCGTCGCCATGGATCGAGCCCGGCACCGCTATTGGTCGGCCTCCCGGGCTCCCGATGCCGCCTGACCTCGTTCGGCGATGCAAGTTCTTGTCTGCAACGATGATTCCATGCCGAAGCTCGTATCGCTGAAGAACACATGCATCGCGTGTCCATCCCAGTGGGAGGGAACCCTTGAGGACGGCCGAACAATCTATGCGCGCTATCGCCACGGCGAACTGAGCGTGGGCATCGGCAAAGACATCAATGAGGCGGTCCGAAACGGAATGTCCGATCAAGCCCTCTATACAAACGACATCGGCAACGGACTCGATGGATTCATGGACTTCCAGGAACTGAAGGCCCAGCTGCATGGGCTGCTGGAGTTCCCTACCGACCTAGCCGAGCACGATAGCCGGCCGAAACTGCGATCCCGAAATGCCGGGAAAGCTGCTCGCGCTGCTCGACGTACGATTCGTTGATGAACGTGCGCGCCATGCGCCCCGATGAGATCGACGCCGCGGTCAGCGTGTGGCGCGAGCCAACGTCGCCCGCGGTGCTCCGCACGGGCCTGAGCGCACCGCTCGAATCCGCGCGAAACTCTCGGCCCCAGACGCAGTGCCGTTCGTCGCGTTTCGCCCAGAGATCGTTGGCATGGCGCTCGCCGAGCCCGGAAGGTTCGATGACGGCGCAGGAGACCTCGATCCGACGCTCCTGCACATCTCGATGGTTTTCGTTCGTCCCGCTGCACAGCGCAAAGGAGTCGGACTTCCTCTTGTCATACATGTCCTCGACGTCGCACGTTCGAGCGGCTACAGACGAGTGGGCGTTTGGACGACGCAGGAGAACAGCGCGGCTCGCAAACTTTACGAGCGAGCTGGGATGACCCCCACTGGCAAGACCACTCCTCTCCGGTCCAGCGTGGCGCTCCAGTACGAATGCCTGGTAGAAGAGTCACGGCGCCGCGACCTTGGTGTCGATGACGTTGCTGACCTTTGGGCCGAGGTCACGCCGGCACCCGAGAACGAGAGTCTCGAGCTTGCCGAAGACGAGCTCCGAGCGATGCGTAGAGAGAGACACACCAAGGAGGGTCAAAGCTAATCGTGCGAAGGCTTCTGCGACGAGTCTTCCTTCTACTTGGCGCCTATGTAGCTCTCTTGGCGGCCGTCGTTTTCACAGGCTTCCTGGGAAGCGCAATTGGGATTTGGGCGCGATCCTCTGGGGCGTCGGAGTCATCAGCGGCATCGTCATCTATGGACGCCAACGCCTACATCGATCCCGCAGCCAATCGTTCTTGAAAGCCAGTCTCCGTCGGATTGAAAGGCTGAGGGGCTGCCGCATGGCGAGCGGACTAGCGCCGATTATGTGACCGAGATGCGACTTGTCCGGTGCGGTCGTTTCGACCGAAGGTGACGTGGACTGAAACCAGGCTATTCGTTCAACCCGCTCGCAACTTGCTCAAGTACTGCCTCCAGACCCTCCCGCTTGGTGAGATCGAGGGGAGCGACCTGATGACTTTGACCCTTCAGATTCAACGACGCCTCAGTAGCGCCCCGCAATGCCTCTGCGGGATCGCGTGATCCACTCGCGTTCTCGTAGTGCACTCGGTCGAACTCGCCAACAAATATGGCCACCCATTGATTGGCTTGCTTGCTTTCAGTCTCACGGCGGATAACGAGAATCTGGACGACCTGCGTGCCCGGCGCCACAGCGAAGGCCTCCTTCACCGTGGCTAGGACATTGCTTCCCAACGCCCGCAGGTAGAGGTCGTTGGTCTCGGTCTTTGTCCGCTTCTTCAGCGTGGCGCGACCGGTGGGCGTACGAGCAGGCTTTCGCTCGGGGATGATCGCCTCAGGCGAAGGGAATTCCATCACCACTGTTACGTGCTCGCCCTCGCAGTCGATCGGTGCTGCCGGCGCCTCGTTGTCGGCAAAAGCTTGCTCAAGCGCTGCAATGGTTACCGCAGGGTCATTGCGCCTCAGGCACTCCCACTCCTCATCGAGCCTGGCCTGCTCCGATTTACGCTCGGCTTCGCGCCGCTCGCTCTCTGCCGCCATCGCCAAAGTCAGCTCGTCAGCCACCTGAGCGCGAGCCTGACCAAGTCGTTCCCAGAGATCGTCGAGGCGGTTTTGCTCGACCCCTTGGGCCTCTAAACGGCGCTCGGTCTCAGTCACGGCCGCCTTCTCGGACTCCTGATCAGCGGTCGCGGCGGCGTCGATCCGGTCTCGAACCCCCCAGATCGGGATGCCGGCACGACGCAGGCGGCGGTGCTCTCGCATCAGTGCGTAGCGATCGACTGGCTCGGGCGCTGCTGCGAGAGGGGGCTGCTCACCCCCGCCGGTTGAAACAACAAGCTCCGAAATCCCAGCTTTCTCTTCGAGATCGGCCCTGATCGGATCGGGATCAACGTCGTCGGGAGGCGGCAACTCCACGCGGGCCGCAGCCGGAAATATCTGAGCGTGCGCAGAGACCAGCTTGCGTTCGATCGCGGCAAGCCTTTCCTGGTCGGCCTGGTGCTCGGCCTCACGCAGTTCACGTTCTCGCGCCCTCATCGAGGCCTTGGTCGGGCCACGACTGGCAGGGCCTACCGCAGCCGAACGGGTGCTCTTGCGTCCCCCACCGAGGTGCGAGTGCGCAGAGAGAGGACCAACGCCAGTGGACACGCCAACGCCGCGCGAACCGACGTGGACGCGGGCGGCACGCGGGCCGACACCGGCGCTGATGCCGCGACTGGAGGCGCGGACGCGAACTCCCGGAGCGACCTTGAAGCTCATTCCCATAATCAGGACTCGCAGCCAATCCCGTCGCCGTCGGCATCAAGGCCGTCGACGTCCGTACCGATCACTTCAACAGGGCCGCTGACTTCGTCGCAGTCGACGTCATATCCGGTATCGGGAACGCAGCCGGTGTAGTTGGGGTCGCAACCACCGCCGAGTTCTTCTTCTTCAAATTCTTCTTCTTCTGCGGCGATCAACGCCCGCTCTTCTTCTCGTTCGAGTCTGCGAGCTTCGCGCCTTTCGGAGACCTCGATTCGCCGGGCGAAGCGGTGCGCGTCACCCTCGGCAGCGATGAGCTGATTCTGCGCGGAGGAAAGCCCGTCGCGGGCGCGTCGTAGTGCCACCCGTGCAGCGCCCCGCTGAATGGTGAGACCTTCGGCACGATGCGTCAGTGCATCTGCTTCCGCTTCGGCCTTGGCGAGTTCGCGCTTAGCTAGCGGGGCCACCGCCCCGCTAGCTGTTCGCTCCAGAGCTGCGCTCACTCCAGTCGGCTGCGGACCGTCCGAGAGGAGCACCCCGGCGAAGAAAATCAGGCAGAGCACACCAGACAATGCGGCAAGGGTCCTGATGAATGGGGCGGGCAGACGCTCACGCCCAAGCAACGCCCGCTCCCGACCTGCCTGCACTTGCGCGGAATGCCTGGCCAGCACGAAAGCCACGGCGAACAATGGGCCGAGCACGAACAAGAGAACGCCGAGCACTCCAATCACCCCATCAACCCCGGACAAGGCCGCGCCGACCAACAAGATGACGAAGCCTGCTCCCGCACAGAGGGCGACTGCCTGACTGCGTCGCTGTGCGACGAGCCAGGCGACTGCGGCACTCGCCCGGAACCAACCCCATCCGAGAATTAGCACTACAGCCACCGCAGCGGCCAAGGCAAGACCAACACCAGTCTGGACTGCATCGTCGTGGTCTTCGACTTCGCGGTGATTGTCGCCTTCGATTGCTGCAATCCGTTCCCTGGCAACTCGACGGCGCGCAGAAGTCGCTGCTTCGCGTGTGTGCACTTCACCTTGAGCAGCTTGGGCCGCCTTCCGAGCCGGAACAGCTCGTGCGGAAGCCGCCTGGTAGCGAGCGACGGCGGGGCCAAGTTCCTCCTGGGCCGTGGAGATTTCGCTTTCGGCACTAGCCGCTCTCACTTCAGCTTCGGCAAGAGAAATGCTCAGATCGGCACAGAACGCACCACTCGGTGCGACCAAAGCACCAAGCATCGCGATCGATGCGACCACCACACGCCGCCACTGCCTCCCCCGTCTCACCGCAGCCGCTCCGTCGTACCCGCGTACCCCAAACCGACGGAGGACCGCGCTAAGAAAGTCTCGCTTGACATACCCCGATACAACTTCCTCGATTGGCCGGAACTTTCAGTACGGATGGCGACGGGCACCTGGCATCGCCAGCCACCGAGCACCCGAGCTACAAGCCAAATCGAAAGAAAGCGTCGCCGACATATACGACATGATCAGCCCCGCATGGCAGACGACTGGACACTCAGCGCGCAAGATGTCAAGGACGGCGAGTGGTTCCAATGGAACCTCCAAGTCAGAGAGGAACGACCCGACCTTGCTACCGCGGTCTCCGATTTTGAGGCTTACTCAAGCAACGCGGCCGCAGCAAAAGAGGGGACGGATTGGTTTCGAGACTGCTCAGCCGAACTAACGGCTTGCGTGACTCGCATCCTGGTCGCCCAAGGCCATGTAGCCGCGTTCTATGCGCTGAGTTCAGGCGAGGCGGTCATCACTTCCGAGAAGCACCAAGAACAGATGGGCGGAGGCAATGCGCGGTTTGGCTCCTCACATGTCGAGTGGATCGCCCGAGATCGCAGAGCTCCAGCAGGAGCAGGCGACAAGGCGCTGCGGCACGCGATCTACATTGCGATACTGGTCGCCGATCTCCAAGGCAACGCCATCTTGACGCTAGATCCTTTTGACTTAGAGACCCAGGCGATGTGGCGCCAAAAGGGCTTGCGGAACTCACAGACCAAGGACAAGGACGGCGAGCTCAAGCGTCTTTATCTGCCGATTACGGGGCCCTACATGGGACCCTTTGATCGAGGACTGGACTAGACGCGAGAGCTAACGGTCGGATGAAGGGGCAAGCGAATGATCCTTGCCGTTCTTCCGAAGATCATCGCCGTACTTTCTTGCATCCCTCACAAGGTCACTGACCTTGGAATCTTTCCGCGCGTCAGTGAAATCAGCGCCGTCAATCCGCGTTGATACTCGAATGTCAGTGGAAAGGGCCATCGTCTAACTCCTATCGGATAGCGGGTCAGAACCCATTAGTCCGTAGGGGGAAGTTACAGGACCTATACCCGGAATACCACCACCGATTGCGAAATCCTGCCCATCCCGGCTAGACTCGATCACCGGAGGCCCCGGAGGGGCGACCCGTGTTAACACGGGTCGTGATCGAGTCTAGCCGGGATGTCAAGGGCTTGGAAACAAAAACGCTGTTTTGCAGGTATTTTTGGATTCTCCGTTGAAGCGCCTCGCTAGGTTACATGCAGCAAACTCTGAGCTTCCTAGAGCCTCTTTACCCGATCACTTCTCGCACCGCCCCAAAGCTCTGTCCCACCCCATGCGTATACCGCGCAAGCATCGTCTCGACGCGGTGACCGGCGATCTCGGCCAGGTCCGCGTCGTTGATGCCAGCCGCTCGCATGTGCGTCACGTAGCCGTGGCGGCACTCATGCGGGCGCATATCTAGGCCAGAGGCTGCCTGGGCCGGTTTCCAAACGTCGCGGTAGAAATTGCGCTCGCGCCACATGCGGCCGGTTGGAGTCGTGAAGAGGAGATCGCAGTCCTTCTCGTTTAGCTGGATTTGCGCTTCGATCATCCAGGCGAGGGTCGCTGGGACCGGCACGGTCCTCCCCGCGTCGTGCTCGCCGTGGTCGGTCTTGGTGCCTTCGAGGATCATGCCCTCGTGGGCGGTCCTTCTGACCTTCAGCGTCTCGCCGTCGAAGTCCTCGCGTCTGAGCGGCAGGACCTCCCCCAGCCTCATGCCGGTGTCGGTGAAGACGCGGACCATCGCCTCGTAGCGGCCGGCGGCTTTGGCGAAGGCGTGCATCTGCTCGAAGCTGAAGACACGGATCGGCCGGCGCTTCTTCTTGGCTCGTGGATCGTTGGCTCTGACCCGAACTCCCTTGAACGGGTTGAGGTCGGCCACTTCGTCGGTGATCGCGTCCTCGGCCATCGCCGAGAGCGAGCGGAGGATGCCGACGACTCCGGTTGTAGCTCGGCCTTGGACCCGCAGCATGTGGTCGACCAGGGCGAGAGCATGCCTTCGGCGCAGCTCGCGCATTGGCCATTGCTTGAGCGGGATGCCCTCTACCTCGAGCTCGAGGACGCGGCTGATCCGGTGCTCGTTGGTCTCGTTGGTGCGTTCTGAGCGCGGGTGCTGGGTGGTCCAGGTGGCGAAGTACTCGCCCAAGGTGTCGGGGCGGTCTGAGAGCCCGTAGGCCTCGTCGATCGCCTGCTGGGCTTCGCGCTTGAGCAGGAAGGTTCCCTTCCCACGATTCCAGCGGGGCTTGGCTATTCGGTATTTGCCGTCGCTGCCGGTGTATCTCGCGACCCAGACGATCTCGCCGGAGGGATTGCGGCGTTTGATTGGCGACTCTCGCCGCGTCACGCCGGCTCGTCCCTTCTCTGGGCGAGGAAGGCGTCTACGTCTGCCGGGTCGATCCGACGGGAGGCTCCAAGCTTGTAGGAGGGCAGCTCGCCGCGCCTGATCCAGTTGCGGATCGTGCGGTCGGAGACGGCTAGATAGGTGGCGAGGGTGCGCTCGGTGAAGAAGGTGATTGGCGGGGCATTTCTCTCCATGCCCCCTTGGTGCCGGAAGAGCCTTCGCTTGATCCACTTCTTCGGCAAAAGACCGAAGGTCAAGGCTCCTGCCGGGCCTCCATACAGGCGGCCTCCGCACGGCGAAGCCGTGCCACAATCGGCCGCCGGAGGCACGGCCGGAGTCGCTAGCGCGATCACGCCAGAGCCTTCCTGACGTTTGGGATCACCAAACTGCGGCCCAGGCACGAATCGAAGGGATTCGTAGTGTGTCGGCGGTTGGGTGGTTGCTGTTTGAGTTCTTCCTTGGCCTGCTTTCTTGGGTCCTTCTCCTTGCTTCTCTTGGCTTTCGGTTTTGGCTCCGTTCTTCGTTGGCTTGCTTCTTGTCTTGGCTTCTTGCCTTGGGTCTTGGGGTCTCTTTTTGTTGCTGGCTTCATTTGTTGGTCTCATCCGGCAGGCGGAAGCCGCCGCGCGTGAACTCGCCCGGCTGCCAGTCGATGCCGTCGAGCAGGCTGGACGTGGGCACTCCCAGCGCGCCAGCGAGCTTCGCGAGGGTGTCGATGCGGGGGACGCGACCGCCGCGCTCCAGCAGGCCGATCTCGGTGCGGTGCAAAGAGGCACCGAAGCTCAGCTCCTCCTGCGTGATGCCAGCGCGCTCGCGCTGACGGGCGAGGTTGGCGCCGAAGCGAGTGGCGACCACGTTCATCGGGCCACTCCTCCCCCGAGCTGTGCCAGGAGACCGTGCAGGGCCTCGTGCTCCTCCATGACGCGGCTGTACTCGTTGGCGCGATCGACGATCCCAGCGAGGTCCGCGACCAGATCTCGGATGTCTCGGTCGGGGACGATCACCTGCGCGTCCAGCGCCGCGAGAAGGCACCTGTAGACGGCCTCCTCGCGTTCCAGGCGCTTCGGGTCTAGCTGGTCGGGGAATTCCTCCAGCTCGTCTTTGACACCGGCTCGCGCCTTCTCAAAGGTGCTTCGCAGGAAGCCGACCTGATCGGCGGGGAGTTCGAGGGCGACGGCCGCGCCGCTACCCGTAGGGTTCTGATCAGCCATGAGGAGGATGTGCTCCTTGTGGTCAGGCCCTCGGTGGCGTTACCGCGCCGCCGGGGGCCGCTTTGTCGAATGCCAGCGAGCGTAGCACTTTGTCGGGAGGTACCGACAAAGTGGCTATTTCTTGAGGACTTCCCCCACTCGCGACCAGTGCAGATCGGCCGCCTCACCGATTTCCCGCAATGTCAGTCCGGCCTTGCGCGCCCGCTCAAAGCTTTCGCGCCGGGCCTGGCGTGCCGCCTCGGCCTTGGTCTGGGCACCCTCGAATTTGGCCTGGGCACGGCGTACATCTGAAAGAGCCTTCTGCCGTGCCTGGTCTGCCATTCGCAGCGGAGCCTATTGGGCCGTCGCGACGCCGCCGAAATGAGACAGGAATGAGACTAAGACCGCCAGGAACGGCCCGGAACGCCGGGGAGACGCGAGGAACGGCGATTCGAGAGAAGCCGACGCAATTGGCTCTGCACCGGGCATAGAACGGCATCGCGGGGAAAGCAACGAAATGCGCCCGGAGAGAATCGAACTCTCGACCTCCGGCTTGAAAGACCGGCGCTCTTTGGGCCTCGTTAAAAGCCCGTTGACCACTGAGCTACGGGCGCTCACGCATCCCTGCGTGATCAGATTATGCCGGTCTCAGAGTCCGAACGTCTTGGCGATGATGTTGCGCTGGATCTCCGAGGTTCCACCGTAGATCGTGGAGACCAGGGAGGTGCGGACGAGTCGCTCCATGTCGTACTCGGAGGCGTAGCCGTAGCCACCCATCATCTGCATGCCCTCGAGCGCCGCGCGCTTGGTCACCTCGGTGACGAAGAGCTTCACCATCGATGCCTCGCGGGGCAGCATCCGGTCGGGATCCTCGTCGGTCAGGCTGGCTACCCAGCGGGTCATCAGACGAGCCGCCTCGATGTCGGTCGCCATGTCGGCGATGCGGTGCTGGAGAGCTTGGAAGGAGCCGATCGGGCGGCCGAACTGCTCGCGTTCCTTGACGTAGACGATGAGATCGTCGAAGACGCGCTGAGCGATGCCGAGCATCGTCGCGGCGAGGATCAGCCGCTCGACGTTGAGCCCAGCCATCAGCTGCGTCCAAGCCTCGTCGACCTGGCCGAGGACGGCGTCGGCGGGCGCCTCGACGTCGGTGAAGTAGAGGTGGTTGGTGTCGCGGCCTCCCATCGTGTCGATTGGGACGACCTCGAGGCCCTCGGCATCGCGTGGGACCCAGATCATCGTCATCCCCTCGTGCTTGGAGGCCGAGCGAGTGGTGCGGCAGACAACCAGGACGTGGTCGGCGATGTGGGCGTTGGAGCAGAAGACCTTCTGGCCGTTGAGCACGTAGCCGCCGTCGACGCTCTCGGCGAAGGTGGAGAGGGCGCCGACGTCAGAGCCGGCCTCGGGCTCGGTCATCGCGATCGCCTCGACCGCGCCGGCAGCGATGCCGCCGAGGATCTCCTCCTTCTGCTCCTCGGTGCCGAAGCGCTTGGTCGCGCCGGCGACGATAAGGGTCGTGGCGTAGCCGCCGATCGGGGCCAGCGCACGCGAGGTCTCCTCCATAAAGATGCAGGCATCGAGCATGGTGCCGCCGGAGCCGCCGTACTCCTCCGGAATCGTCACCCCGAGCCAGCCCAGCTCGGCCATCTCCTTGTAGATCGTCTCGTTGTGGTGCTCGGTATAGCCCTCGGTGAGACGCTCGCGCTGATCCGGCGTGCCGCACTCGTGATCGCAGTAGCGGCGGATCGCGTCGACGAAGTCCTCCTGCTCGTCGGAAAGGGCGAAATCCACGAAGCGGCAGCCTAACGGTCAAAGCTCCTTAGAGATGCGACGTAAGCGCGTAAAGCAGCATGCTGGCAATGATTCCGCCACCGACCTGCAGGATCATCCGCTGCATCGAGTCGAAGCGGGCGTTCATTTCAGACCTGAGGGAGGCAAACTCTTCCTTGGTCTCGGATCGCAGCGAGGCAAATTCGATCTTCGCTTCGGATCGCAAGGAGGCGAATTCGGTCTTTGTCTCGGACCGCTGCGATGCGAAAACGGTTCTGGTCTCGGACCGCTGCACGCGTAGACCGGCTTCGACTCGCTTGAAACCGTCGTCGGATCGCTGGCTGAGATCGTCAAGCCGCTCGTCGGTCCAGCTTTCCCTCATCGCCTCCATGGTCCCACGGTAGCGGACAAGAAGTTGCACAGCGAGGGGTAAATGCAACGAATGTGCAACGAGTTTGCCTTGCCAAGAGACCCGCGCCGAGGTCCGGAGAAGCCCAGGACGAGACTCGAACTCGTGACCCCTTCCTTACCATGGAAGTGCTCTACCAACTGAGCTACCTGGGCAGATGACGGCTTTGACAGGCCGCAACTACGCGAGCAGCGATCTTAGTGGTTTGACGTCGAAATATTCAGCTGTCGAGGCCGGGATCGGATCGATCGGCAGCTTGCCGTTGACCTGCTCGAGAGCTTCGAGGTCGAGTCGATCCTGGCCGCGATTGGCGAGACGCTTGAAGCCGACGCTGCGCAGGCCGCCCCGCATGATGTCGATCACGCCGTGGCGACTGTCGACCCTGAAATGATTGGCATTCTCGATGTCCCCGGCGGCCAAGACCTTGCCGTCACTGAAGTGCTCTTCGCGATTGATGCGCGCCCACTCGGCCTCGTTGCCGGGCGCCAGGTCTTGCGGGCGTCCACTAGCCATAGCCGAATGGGGTAGGGCCAATGGGTGGCCGCCCGCGCCCGCAAAGGCACTGCGACGGCCGATTCCCAGAGGCTGAGCAGCCGGACCTAGCTGAACTTCGAGGGTTCGACTCGGCAGTATTTGAATTCGAAGGCGATGACCTGGTTGTTGGCCTGATTGGCGGTGTGGGAGAGGCGGATCTGCATCGCCGTGGCGCCGTTCTTGTCACCGGCCTTGAGCTTCTTGGCAATCTGCTTGAAAAAGCCTTCCTCTTCTTCGATGTACTTCAGCCACTTGGCGAGGTGGGGCATGTCTGCAGCCGGCTGGGGAACGGCCTTGAGCTTCGGGATCGCTTTGTGGAGCGCGCTGGCCGCCTTGGTGAACTGGGTCGCCGCCAGCTTGAGCTTGCCCGCCTTGACGTTGGCGCGAACGTTCTTGAGGATCCGTTCGTTGGCCTGCACGTTGGTCTTGCAGATCGGTTCAACGGCTTCCTTGTAGCTTTCGCGCGTCACTTCGACCGCCTGGGCAAACGGCACCGCCATCAATGCAAAGGCCAGTACGAATGCGCTCAACGCGCAAAAGCTCTTCTTCCCCACCGGATACCTCCCTTTCGTTCCATGTTCCCGAGCATCTCATCTTCCCAAACACACGCGGGTGCCCAGGGACTCGGCACTTTAAAGGACCCGCCTTTCCTTCATCCTCGCCGCCGGCCCTTCCCTTGCGTCCCCTGAGCCACGCCCCCCTCAAACCCCCGCCGTTCCGTCA
>Ga0136846_1227453_pt1 | contig 15643 bp, 13 predicted proteins | sample HopSoiMetagenom2_FD_96841 | JGI IMG/M metagenome (GOLD analysis project Ga0136846, IMG submission 96841) | Grasslands soil microbial communities from Hopland, California, USA - 2 Assembly 2016 (version 4) | ecosystem: Environmental > Terrestrial > Soil > Grasslands | place: USA: Hopland... | reverse complement strand
TCCGAGGTGTACGTGTTCACGCCGCGCGGCGACGTGATGTCGCTGCCGACGGGATCGTCACCGGTCGACTTCGCGTACGCGATCCACACCGAGGTCGGGCACCGCTGTATCGGCGCCCGCGTGAACGGCCGCCTCGTGCCACTGGAGAGCACCCTCGAGAACGGCGACGTCGTCGAGGTCTTCACGTCGAAGGCGCAGGGCGCGGGTCCCTCGCGCGACTGGCTGACGTTCGTCAAGAGCCCGCGCGCGCGGAACAAGATCAAGCACTGGTTCTCGAAGGAGCGCCGCGACGAGGCGATCGAGCACGGTAAGGACGCGATCGCCAAGCAGCTGCGCAAGGAGGGCCTGCCGCTGCAGCGGTTGCTGTCCCACGAGACGCTGACCGCGGTTGCCAACTCACTGCGCTACCCGGACGTCACCGGTCTGTACGCCGCGGTCGGCGAGCAGCATGTCAGCGCGCAGGCCGTCGTACGCCGTCTCATCGAGACCTATGGCGGCGAGGAAGGCGCGGCCGAGGATCTCGCCGAGGGCCTGCGGCTGCCGCAGACCCGCGAGCGGCGGAAGCGTACGGCTCGCGGCGATGCCGGTGTCATCGTCAAGGGCGCGACAGATGTGCTGTCGAAGCTAGCCCGGTGCTGCACGCCGGTCCCGGGTGACGAGATCATCGGCTGGGTCACGCGCGGCGCCGGCGTCTCGGTGCACCGCGCCGACTGCGCCAACGTCGAGAACCTGAAGACCCAGCCCGAGCGCATCGTCGAGGTCGAATGGGCGCCGACGGCTCAGTCCGTCTTCCTGGTCGCCATCCAGGTCGAGGCGCTGGACCGGGCGCGGCTGCTGTCGGACATCACCCGGGTGTTGTCCGACTACCACGTCAACATTCTGTCGGCGGCGCTCACCACCACGCGCGACCGGATCGCCAAGTCGCGCTTCACCTTCGAGATGGGCGACCCCACCCACCTCGGTCACGTGCTCAAGGCCGTCCGCTCGGTCGAGGGCGTCTTCGACGTCTACCGCGTCACCCAGTAGCCGCTCCCTGGCGGCTGCTGGTGACGTGCTGGTGAGTTGCCGGTGAGTTGCTGGTGACGCTCACCGATCGGGGACGTCGCCGCGGTGCCCGACCTCCCAGGTCTCTGCTTCGTGCAGCGCCTGTCCAGTCGATTCCCCGACCAGCTCAGTGGCCTCGAAGACACTGACCGGTCCGGAGACGTCCACCCGGTCGGTACGCCGCAGGAGCTCGGCAAGACCGTGATCGACGCCGCTCAGGTACAGCCGGCCACCCGCCGCATCCAGGGCCGCGGCGTAGTCGGCCACCACCTTGACGAACGTCGCACCGACCGCGGTCCGGCCACGCAGCCGGAGTACGACGGCGGGTGCCTCGGCGCCGGCCGGGTCGGGCAGATGGGCGCTCAGGGTCCGGGCCCCCGCGTAGAGCAGGCTCCCGTACACGTCGAGCACCGTCGTCCGATGACTCGGCAGCCGCTCCGGTGCCGGGTGCTCGGTCCACCGTCCTTCGCCCGCGGGTTTCAGTTCGACGACCTTGAGGTCCATCACCCCCTGGTTGAGCTGCAGCAACAGCGACAGCGTCACGCCGATCCCGACGGCGGCGGCGACCGGAAGGAACAAGGTCGCGACGAAGGTCGCGACGACCGCGATCTGTGACGTCGGGCCGGTGCGCAGGATCGTCTTCAGTTCTCCGAGCCTGAGCGAACCGGCGGCCGCGAAGATGAGTACCGCTGCCAGCGTCGGCATGGCGACAACTCCGACCACGCCGGAGAAGGCCACGAGAATCACCAGCATCCACAATCCTGCACAGATCGCTGCCCACCGGGTGCGGGCGCCGACCGCCTGGTTCAGAGCCGTCTGGCCGACTGATCCGCCCACTGGTTGACCGCGGAAGAACCCGGACGCGAGATTGCCCACGCCCTGTGCGATGAAGTCCCGGTTCGAGTTCGAGCTGGTTCCGTCACGGTTGGGTGCGGCCTCGGCGACGCCGCTGCCCTGCACGAGCACGATGGCCGCGACGGCCAGGGCCCCGGTGACCAATGGCAACGAGAGCATGCCGAGGGTCGGCAGGTGCGGCACCGGAACGCCGCGCGGAATCTCTCCGACGTCCTTCACCTGTGCCACCGAATCGGCGCCGGCGATGATCACCACCGCGGTCGGAACGGCGAGTGCCACCAGCGCGCCGACCGGTGCCAGCCGGGTCTGGGACAGGCTGATCAGGATGCCGAGCGCCGCGAGCCCGGTCAGCAGCGACGGGATGTCGATCCGCGACGGATGGAGCAGGACGTCCGCCGCCTTGGCGAGCGCGTATCCACCACTCGCCTCCGCACCGGTGAGGTCGGGAATCTGGCCGAAGAAGATGTTGACCGAGATCCCGGTCAGGAAGCCGATCATGACCGAGTGCGAGACGAACCGCGTGTAACGCCCCAGTTTCGCGATCCCCGCCACGATCATCGCCACACCGGCGATGAGGGTCAGCAGGATCAGGGCCGCCGGCCGGTCCGCGGAGTTCACCCCTGCCAAGGCCGACCCGGCCGCCAGCGCCGACGCCGAGGTCGTCGTGATCACCATCAGTCGCGTGCTCGACGACAGCCCTCCGGCGACCGGGCCGGCGAAGCTGGCATAGAGGCCGTGGATCGGGTTTACGCCGACGAGTACCGCGGTTGCCATCCCGTCCGGCACGCTGCTGATCGCGCCCGGCAGACCGGCGACCACATCCGCGCGGAAATTGCGCCGCTCGGGTCGCACCGACCGTAGCCAGCGAAGTACGGGATGTGCGCTCACAGCGACGTGGCCCATGACCGAGCTCTCCTCATCCCCCGGACTGCTTGTCGAGCCTAGGAGCCGAGACCGGCTGGAGCCTCATCCTGCAAGGACGATGCGACCGGAGGGCGGCGACATCGTCCGCCAAGGGTGAAGCGCATCCATTCACGCGGACCTAGCGTCGATCTCGAGGCGGAGGATGCGATCACGGAGGGGCATCGGTTCGCACCTGACCGCCAGGCTCTCTTGGCGTCATTCTCTGAGGGGTGAATGGCGCCAAGAGCTGAGGTGACCGCGGGGCGCGGGGGCGGAATACGGGATGAGGACCGGGGCAAAGGACTGAGAACGTGAGCGAGTTGAGGCGGTCATCCAACGCAGATGGGTCTGAGCCCGGCACATCGCGCGGCCGGAGCCAAACTGTGCGGTCGTATTGTGTCTACCTGGCCACCACGGTCGGACTCCTCTGTGCGATCGTCAGTTGGGGTCTGGGCGGGGTGGTCATCGGTGCGGTCGTTGTCGCGACGGCGACGGCTGTCCTCACCTCGTCCGTATGGGGAGCCGACGGACGGAGCGCGGTACCCAAAATCGTTCGGGTCACCGTCGCGAGCGGGCTGATGACACCGGCCGCCGTCGGTCTGATCGGCGTGTTCAAGTTCGCCGGCGTCTTGATGGTGCTGATCCTCGCGGTGACCACACCCGCTCTCGTGTCGCGCATCAAATCGCGGCGCCGGACCACGGAAGATCCTCCCGTCGCCCGGCTGGAGTCGGCGACACCTCGAGTGCCCTCGACGTCGCCCGGCAACGGACCTGCCGTCGAGCCGGCGCGCGAGCTGGATGCTCTCGACGACGAGGCATTGTGCTGGGCATGGCGCCGGAGCTTCCGCTTGCTGGAGGCTGCTCGATCGGCGGCGGAACGCCTGTCGCTCGTCGAAGAGCGGCAGCGGTACCTCGACGAGCTCAACCGGCGCTCGCCGGAGGGCCTTGCGGCCTGGCTCGCCTCCGGCGCCCGAGCATCCGGCAACCCGCTGCCGTACGTCTATGACGCCCGGCGCCGAGCCAGCTGAGTCGAGCAACGGCGGCACGCCCGACCCACCGGCCGCGTTGAGGTCTCCGCGAGATCCGGACGACGCAGTACGCCGTACTCGACAGCGCCCGGCGTCAGATCCCGACGCTCACCGGGAAGGTGGCGATCCAGGCGATGGCGCTGACGAGAACCAGGCAGCCGATCCCAGCCAGAAGCCAGCGCAGCCGGCGGCCGGCGATCTTGGTGCTCATACCAGCGAAGAACAGCACCACGGCGTACAGAACGACCGTGAGCACGTAGTTACTGGCGATCTGGAGGTCACGGACCACCTCGGCCGCGGCGGTCCCGGCGGCCGTGTCCAGGCGTTCCGCCTCGTGCCGCGACGCCAGCTGGTACTGGGGCATGGCGAAGGGCGTCGGCGGCGCCTCCGGGTTCGTGGCCGGACGGGTCGCCATCCAGGCGGTGAACGCAGGCCGGAACTCCGGACGGAAGCGTGCGGCGTAGAAGTTGGCGACCTCGACCTCGCCTCTGCGATCCGCGTCCGCCCAGGCGATGAACGTGGCGACATCCACCTGGCTCTGGGACTGGGAAAGGCCCTGCGCCCGGGCGGCGTCGATCCTGATCGCGTTCGTGCGGCCGGCCGCCTTGGCCTGCTCACCGTTCCACCGGGTGGCCTGATAGCTGCTCCACGAGGTCCCGAGGGCAGCCGCCACCAGCAGGATGGTGACGAGCACCTCGTGCCGGATGCGGCCGCGCTCGGGCCGCTCCTCAGGGCCGGTTGCCACGTTCGTCACACGGAGGTGTCACGTCGAGGCCGACCAGTTTCAGCTGAGCCTCCATCGCGCTGACGGTGCGCACCATCGCCGTCGGCTGCAGCCTGCCCACCCCGGCGCCGTGCGGATGATCGAAGAAGACGAGCAGGAACAGCAACAGCGTGATGACCACCGTCACGCTGCCCATCAGGACTCCCTGCGTCACCGCGCCTTCGGCCCGGTCGGCGAAGAACAACAGATACACGAAGATGACCAGCGAGATCACACCCAGGACCAGCCACAAGGGCGTCGGGATGATCCCCTCCGCCCCGTGCACCCTGTCGATGCGCGCCTGCTCGCGCTGGGCTGTCTGATCCATCCACCGGTCGTAGGCGGACTGCTCGGTCGGCGTCGCCGGGTTGACGGCCGAGATGGTCAGGTACATCTGCACACCCCACGGATTGACGGAGTTCCCGAGTGTGCCGGTGTCCAGGGCGTCCCACTCGGGCCCGGCCACGGAACGCGCGTAGCAGATCAGTTCGCCGGTCAGGGCCGTCGCCGTCTTGGGCGGCAGGAACTGGGCAGTCTGAAGTTGCTGCTGCACGATGGTCGCTTCGGTCTCGGCACCGGATCGCGACTGGTCGTACGAGCTGAAGGACAAGAAGATGATGAAACCGAGAAGCACCGAGAACCCGGTGGCGAGCACACCGAAGACGCCCGAGGCGCGGTCACCGTCACGGAAGTAGCTGCCCTCCGGCGCCCGCCTGCGCACGAGGAGCATTGCCGTGACGGTGAGCGCGGTCGCGAGGACCGTGACCACAGCGGCCCAGACGAGGTTCATCGGACCTTGCCTGGCGCCGCTGTCACGGCCGGCTACTTCGCAGTTCCGGGTACGGCTCCGGCCGGCGCGATGGGGCCGGGGGCGACCGGTGCGCGGCCGGCGCCGACCAGGACCTGCACGACGGCCAGTAATCCGAGCACGAGTGCGAGCGACCAGAACAGGCGCGACAGCGAGACGTCATTGCCCCAGAGCAGTACGACGACGCCCAGCAGGCCCACGGCAGCGCGCAACCATCGGGCGTTGGTCGCGACCCATCGGCCCGCACCGCCGACCGGGCCGTCGGCCATGGCTCCGCCGATGTTTTCCAGTCCGACGGTGACGCCGCCACGGACCGCACTGCCGTACTTGTTGGGTCCGGCGAACCATCCGACCGCCACGAGGATCAAGCCCAGCCAGAAGAACACCTGCCGGCCGCGTTCGAGGTAGGACAGCAGTGTGTCGTAGAACACCGTGCTCGCCGGACCGAACGTCGTACCGGCCAGTGCGTCGATGAACAACTGCCGTCCGACGGACAGTGCGAGCGCCAGCAGTAGCGCGTTCGCCGCCAGCACAGCCCCGATGATCACCGTCATCCGCGGTCGCCGGCGCGCAAGCACCAGAGCGACCAGATAGAGCCCTGCCACCAGCACGATCAGCCACTGGGCCAGCGGGTTCGCAAACGCATAGATCGTTCGGAGTTGCTTCAGCTGCGGCGCTTCCAGCAGGACGATCTGCTTGTCGACGTTGGGGATGGGCACCCGCTGCACGATCGTGAGTCCGCGGTCGACCAGGCGTTGTTTGACCTGATCGATGACGTCGGAGACGTCGAGGACGACCTGGTCTCCCTGCAGCGAGATGGCGCCGGATCGATCACCCTTCAGCACGCGCTGGAGTGACTGCTGAAGCCTGGTGTTGGCAGCGGTCCAGAGATCGGCGAACTGGTCCGAGGCGATGAACTCCCGCACCTGGCGGTCGACCAGACTGTTGATCGCGCCACTCAGCGGCCCGACCAGTCGTTGCAGCCGGGGCCGGTCGGTGATGACACCGGCGAACACGTCGTTGAGGAGTGCCTCGATGTCGACCTGCTTGTCGATCGCGTCGGTGACCTTCGTCGCGATGGCGTCCTGAACCTCCGGCGAGTTGATCAGCGGACCGACGGTGTTCACGTAGCGGGTCGTGTCGTTCAGCGTGCGCTGTCCCCAGTACGCGATCGCCGCCGGCGTCGTCAGCAACGCCGCCAGGACCAAGCAGATGACCACCGCGGCCGAACGCCCCCTGGATGGTCGGTTCGCCACGGCCGCTTCGGCCGGCACGCTGCGTTCCGGACCACCGGACAGTGTCGGGTTTGCGTCGGACATGCCGCGCCTCCTCGTCTGTCGGCTAGGGCATCGATCGTCTCTGCCGCAGCCACGAGTCGCCTCACCCCGCGAGGATGAACCCGCCTCAGCCGACCTCAGCCGACCGCTGGGGTTACGCCTGGACGCTGCCCGGATAGCCGGTTACCTGGCGGCGCTGGGTCCAGCTGCCACCCCAATGCATGACATCGAGAATGCCGGCGAGGACCACCCAGAACCAGTCGAACCCGTGCAGACCGCCGCCGGTGTACAGGATGACGTACATCAGAGTCGCGAAGGGAAGGAAGATGAGGCCGAGCAGCGGCCAGATCCAGGTGTCGAAGGCGGCGTCCACCAGCTTGGGGCGCGCCACCCACACGATGAACAGTCCCAGGCGCGGAAACAGACCGCCGATCAGGACGAAGAAGCACCCCATGTCATTCCTCCTGCGCAGTTCTGTTCGCTCCCAGAGTCGAACAGCCGACTTGGATCGTTGCGCGACCGCTGATGGTGGGCATCATCCACGCGGGGTGATTGGTCCGTACGACGGCGCGCCTAGGGCGTGTCTCCCTATCCCACGCCTACTGCGCGGCACTCGGCACGGCACCTCGGCGCACGGGCGCAAAGGCCACGATGCTCCGCATCGAGACCTTCGCTCCCGCACGCCGATGCACCGCACCGAGCACCTGCTCGCTACGGCGGGGGATAGGGAGACACGCCCTAGTCCTCCCGGGGTGAGGCAGCCCGGCCGAGCCGCAGGCATCGTGACGGGTGGTACGTCGACTGCGTGTCGTAGCGGTCGCCCGATGAAGAGGAGAGACCCATGGGATCTGACGTCAAGGCGCCCGTCGATCTGTACATCGCTGCCTACCCGGACGAGAACGCCGCCCGCGGCGATTGGGACGCCCTCAAGCAAGCCGCGTCCGATGATGTGATCAAGGTCGACGGGCTCGTCCTGGTCAGCCGCGGGTCGGACGGCAAGATCAACGTCGAGGACGACTTCCACACGGCCCGGAAGGGCGCTGCCTGGGGCGCGGTCGGTGGTGCGGTCATCGGCCTCATCTTCCCGCCCAGCCTGCTGGCCGGCGCAGCGGTCGGTGCGGGCGCGGGCCTGGGCATCGGTGGCCTCAAGTCCCACCGGGAGAAGAAGGCGATCAAGGCCGACGTCGAAGACGTCTTGCCCCTCAACAGCTCAGGAATCGTGGCGCTGTTCGAGGAAACCTGGGTGGAGGACGTCGACAAGGCGCTGTCACATGCCGACAAGGTCACCAAGCACGAGGTCGACCCGGACAGTGCGGCAGAGGTCAAGGACGCCGCCAAGTAGTCGCGGGGGAGAAGCCATGCCGCGCAGTTCCGTACGTCCGTGGGTCCGTGCCGCCCTGATGACGGTTGTCCTGCTCGTCGTACCGATGGCTTGCAGTGACACTTCGAACCAGAGTACGACGAATCCGTCACCGTCCGCGGCGCCGGGTACGTCTCCAACGTCTGCGCCGGCGACGGTCTGTGCGGCCTCGTCGGCGCTCAAGTCTTCGTTGGAAGCTCTCGTGAAGGTGAGGCCGTTGCAGGACGGTCTCACCGCGCTGAACACCGCCATGGCCAACGTCAAGACCAGCTTGGACGCGGCGGTAACTTCGGCATCGGCTGCTCTCGAGCCGGCCGTGGGGAATGTCAAGACGGCGTTCTCCGGGTTGCAAGATGCGGCCAGTGGTCTGAGCTCGGACAACGTCAGGCAGAAAGCGCCGGCAATCAACTCGGCGCTCCGGCAACTCGGCACCGCGGCCTCGTCGTTGGCCACGACACTGACACAAAGCTGTCCGGGCAGTTGAGCGGCGGCGAGGAGGGCCAGGTATGGGTGGCGTGATCGGCGACATCCTTCCGCTCGCGCTGGGTGTCGCCATCAGCCCGATTCCGATCATCGCGGCGATCCTCATGCTGTTGTCGCCGAACGCGAGGACAACCGGCGTCGGGTTCCTCGGCGGCTGGATCGCCGGGGTCGTCATTGCGATCGTGGCATTCACGCTCCTGTCCACAGTCCTGCCCGAGAGCGACTCCGGCGCCTCGCATCCGGTCAAAGGAACGATCAGACTCGTCCTCGGCCTGCTGCTGATCCTCTTGGCCGCGAAACAGTGGCGGGCCCGTCCACGCGGTCAGGCGGCGCCCGCGTTGCCGAAATGGATGTCGGCCATCGACACCATGACACCGGTCAAGGGGTTGGGCCTCGGCGTCGCGCTGTCGGCGCTGAACCCGAAGAACCTCATCATGGCCGCCGGAGCGGGTATCGCGATCGGCGACAGCAACCTCGACAGCAGTCAGACCGTGGTCGTCATCGTGGTCTACACGGTGATCGCCGCGAGTACCGTCGCGGTGCCCGTCATCGGCTACCTGGTGGCCGCCGGCCGAATGGCCGAGCCGCTGGAGTCTCTGCGCGGGTGGCTGGTCAGGGAGAACACGGTCGTCATGGCCATCCTCCTCCTGGTCATCGGTGTCGTCATGATCGGCAAGGGCATCGCCAGCTTCTAGCCGCCCAGCCTCATCCGCGTGGGGTGAGGCGCTGCCGGGGCGGCACGGGTCAGCATCCAGGTAGGACCCGCCGCCGACCCGACGGCGGAGCTGGAATGAGAGGGGATGCCAAAGATGGCTGCGAAAAGTGGCGGGGCGGCGATGGCCGGTTTCGTTGTGTTCGCCGGCGCGCTGCTCATGGTGATCGGACTGATCAACGTCTTCCAGGGATTCGTAGCGCTGTTCTCCGACGAGCACCTGGTGCTGACGCCGACCAAGCTGGTCGTCGTGGACACCACCGGCTGGGGATGGATTCTGCTCATCTCCGGGCTGCTCCTGATGGCCGCCGGCGCAGGCCTGCTCGCAGCGCAGACGTGGGCCAGGATCGTGGCGATCGTGCTGGTCTGCCTACATGCTGTGTTCCAGGTCCTGTCGATCGGTGCGTACCCCGTGTGGTCGCTGCTGATGATCGCGCTGGACGTCGTGGTGCTGTACGCGCTGACCGCTCGGTGGTCCGACGTACGCGAGCGGATCGGCGGGGACGAGACGCGCTGGACCGACCAGGACCAGGTCGAGCTCTCGGCCGCCGAGGAGCGGAGGCCTCCCCTCTGAGTGATGGGGCCACACAACTGACGACAGGGCTCGCGAACGTGGTGGGGCGTGGTGATCACGCCCCACCATTACGTCGTCAGGACTGGTCGGCGAAGACTGTCGCCCAGTCGTTCTTGATGCTGACGACCGTCCAGTCCTGTGCACGGGCCTGCTCGAGCGACGTCTCGGCGCCTGCGGTGTAGCTGAACTCGCGTTCCTCGTCGTCGTGCAGGATCAGCAGGCGCAGTCCGGGACGCGAGGGATGCCCGGCGTACCGGAGCATCGGGATGTCGCCGTTGGAGTTGCCGCCGGCAACGATCGGCCGTCGGCCGGTGCGGCTCCAGATCCGGACGGGTTTCATCGGGCCGTCGTCGAAGACGTCCATCTCCGCCTGGTAGACGACCGATCCGCCGTTGTCGTCATCGCGGTACCGGAGTCCGGCCGACGTACCGATGATGCGCTCGGCCGGAATGCCGTAGATCTCCTCCGTCACCGGTCGCATGAAGTCCCGGTCGCCTCCGGACGCGATGTAGGTGGTGAACGCCGAAGCCTCCAGATAGCGCAACAGTTCGACCATCGGGAGGTAGGTGCAGTCGCGGAGCCGGCGTCCGAGCGTTGGATGGGGTGTCGTCCGGAAGAAGCCATCGGCCCGTTCCGCGTACGCGTCGACACTCATCTCTGCGAACGCCTGGAGGATGCCGCCCATCAGCACGTTCACGTCGCTCTCGTCGCCGTGGTAATGCTTGGTGATCACGTTGCCGAGCCAGGCGTAGTCCCTGTCCCGAGCGGCCTGCCACGGCTGACGGCTCCGAAGGCTCGGGTCCTGTTCGGCCATCTCGGCCAGCCGCTGGAGGATGAATCCGAGCTCGATCGGCATCGGCTTCTCGCACCAGAGCGTGCCGTCGTTGTCGAAGACGGCGACCCGCTCGGCGGGCGGGACGTACTGCGCCCCGCCCTCCTGCACGGTCCGGCCGACGTAGTCCACGATCGCCTGGCGGGTCGCGGTGTCCTTCCAGGAGGACAGCAGCGTTTCCGGCCGCGCAGTTGCTTGTTGATCCGTCGTCACAGTCTTTCTCCTCTTCGCGCATCAGCATCGGGGCAGCTACTGGCTTGGCTCAGGGTGCGTCGAGCCCCGATCGCGAGTCGCCACCCGGGACGGATGAACCGGCGCGGTAAATGCGAAAGGCCTCGTCGAGGGTCGGGAAGACGTTGTCGTCGCCGATCGCGTCCAAGGTCCCGTACATCCGGAGCGTCGTCAGCAGCTGGGTGTCCGGCCGGACGAGCACGAAGCGGGCGTTGTGAGCCTGGCAGTACTGGACGAGGTTGCCCAGGGTCACCCCGGCCGAGTAGTCGACGTCGTCGATGGCGCCGCAGTCCAGCGCCACCCAGCGGACTGGGTCAGGAGCGGCCATGATGATCGACTCGAGGTGGTCGGCGAACCGGTTGGCGTTGGCGTAGAACAGTTCGGCGTCATAGCGGAAGACGATCAGCCCGGGCAGGCTCTGCGTGCCTGGCACTGCCGGCAGATAGGTCGGGTTGCCGGCCTGGTCCTGACCGATGACGAAGTCGCCCGGTTTGTACTGCCGCCGGACGAGGTCGAGCAGCGAGAGCACCACGGCGAGGATGATTCCCTCCTTGACACCGACAGCGAAGACGGTGACCGCGGTGATGAGAGCCACGACGAACTCGTTCTTGCGCCGGTTCCGCAGTCGCTCCAGGCCGGGCAGGTCGACCAGGCTGACGCCGATCAGGAAGACGATTCCGGCGAGCACCGCGGTGGGCATGTCGGTCAGTAGCCCGGTGAAGAACAGCGTGAACAGCAGCGCGACGGCCGACATGGTCACGTTGGCGAGCTGGGTGTGCCCGTTCTGCTCGTCGAGGATCTGCGTCTTGGTCGGGCTGCCGTTGACCACGAAGGTGCCGCTGAGGCCGGCGGCGAGGTTGGCGCCGCTCAGCCCGAGGATGTCCCGGTTGATGTCGGCGGTATCTCCGTGCTTGAACGCAAAACTGCGAGAGGTGGCGGCGCTCTGGGCGACGATGATCACGAAGCAGGCGACGGCGGTTCGCAGTACTCCGGGCACGTCCGACCAGGAGATCCCCGACGGCAGGCCGAGCGGTGGGAATCCCCCCTGCACGTCACCGACCACTGCCACGCCGTGCGCGTGCGCGTTGGTCAGGGCAGAGACGGCGGTCAGCAGTACGACGGCGATGATGGCCCCTGGGACGACCGGGAGGAAACGCTTGAACAGCAGGATGATCACGATCGTGCTCAGCCCGAAGGCGAACGTACCGAGCTCGATCGAGGACAGCGAGGTGATCCAGTGCCACTGCTGTCGGAACCAGCCGTGCTTGCCTTTGGAGATGCCGAGCAGGTCCGGAATCTGCCCGGACAGCACCTGGATGCCGACGCCGGTGAGGAACCCGATCAGTACCGATGAGCTGAGGAAGTCGCCGATGAAGCCCAGCCGCAGCAGTCGCGCCACGATCAGCAGACCGCCGCAGACGAGCGCTGTGAGACTGGCCAGGGCAAGCCAGCCGGGTGATCCGGGGGTGACTCCGGCGATGCCGAGTCCGCTCAGGCCCGCGGCGAGTACGGCGGCGGTCGCCGAGTCCGCGCCCACGACGAGCAGCCGTGAGGAGCCCAGGAGGGCGAAGATCAGGGTGGGAAAGATGATGGTGTAGAGCCCGGTCACAATCGGCGTACCGGCGATGGTCGTGTAGCCCATCACCTCGGGGATCGCCACCGCCGACAGCGTCAGACCGGCGATGAGGTCGCGCGTCAGCCAGGCCCGGCGGTACCCACGCAACGCCGGGGGCATCAGGCCCATGCGGCCTCCCAGGTCAGACCTGCTGGACGGCTTCGATCCGGTTCGAGCTGATGGCTTTGATGAACTCCGCGAAGTCCTGGTCGTTCTGGGCCGCGTAGCGTTCGGAGAAGTCGGTGATCGACTTGTCGAAGGCATCGTCGTCGCCGAGGTAGGCCGCGATGGACACCGGGTCGCCGGATCGTGCGTGGGCACGGGCCAGCGTCCAGCCGCAGGTCCGGCCGTAGAAGGCCAGCTCCGCCGGTGCCATCAGCTCGACAAGTGCTGAGCCCTTCATGTCGCGCAGTTGGCGCCAGTAGTAGTAGCGGTCGGCCTGAACGCCCTTGGACCAGCCCAGGAAGATGTCGCTGCTGGCCTGCATCAGGCGCTGGCCCTGAACCACCCGTTCGCCCGGTTGCTTGAACGCGCTCTTGCGCAAGGTTCCTTCCAGAACCGACCGGGTGGCTTCCTTGACCTGGAGGAACAGCGGATCGCCGCTGTCACGGCCTTGGAGCAGGACGATGAACGCCCGGGTTCCGACGCTGCCGACGCCGACGACCTTCCGGGCCCAGTCGATGATCTCGAAGCGCTCCAGCAGCTGTCGAACGTCGGGCCGGAGGGTGGAACGGTAGTCCCGGAACAGGTCCACGACGATGTCCTCGAGAGCTCCGGGCTCCAAGCCGTAGGTCGTGTGGAGCTCGCGCGCGGGGACGATCACCGGCGGGACGCTGGCGATCCGGTAGCGACCGTCGACCTCTTCGCCCAGCTTGGACAGGGCCTGATCGCTGTTGCGGGTGTGGGTCTTCTGAGCGTTCTTCTCGAAGCGCTTCTGGGCCTGTTTCACCTGCTTCGCGGTCATCCCGCTCATGCCATTCTCGCCGCCGACCCTGCTCTTGCCCTTCTTGGACCCCTTCTCCTTGCCCTTGCCGTTGGCCTGGGCCAGGAAGTTGTCCACCGACTGTTTGATGTCGTCCTCGGCAGTGTGGGCGTACCACACGTCGAGGGTTCTCATGCCGGCGAACTCGGCCATCGTCTCGCGGTAGGAGCGGACGCAGTCCCTGGTGATCACGCGAGCGTCCGACTCCGAGCACCCGTTGTTCTGTGCCGCGACCATGAGACTGGCTGCCAGCCGCTTGACGTCGTACTCGAACGGACCGGGGAGGGTCTCGTCGAAGTCGTTGATGTCGAACACCAGGTTTCGCTCCGGCGAGGCGAAGGCGCCGAAGTTCGACAGGTGAGCATCCCCACACAGCTGGACCTCGAGACCGGCCGTTGGGGTCTCGGCGAGGTCCACGGCCATGATCTTGGCTGCGCCGCGGTAGAACGTGAACGGCGAAGCCATCATCCGGCCGTGCCGGACCGGAACCAGGTCGGCGTCGCGCCGGAGGTTCTGCTCCTCGATGAGTGCCACCGGGTCCGGCCGGTCGCCAGCGGGCCGCCACCCTACGTGACTGTCCGGCGTCGCCCGCGTACGAGCCTCCAGACCGCGTGCATGGCGCTCATCCAGAGTCGGATGCTCAACTTTTGTCGACATGATTGGCCGCCCTTCTCTCCGTCGCCGGCGCGGCTCGTCCGACAAGCCGGGTCCCCACCGTGCAATCCGCGTACGGCGCCGACGATTCAGCAGAATTCGCCTCGCCGCATCACCCCTCAGGGAGGATCAGGCCACCGAGGCCGGTCCGGGGCGGATTCATCCGGAGTGCGTGATGTTTCCACGGCGGAGGCCGGACAGGATGGACTTGGTGTCGGGGCTCGGCGCCGAAGCGGAGACTCTGAGGGCAGGCGGCAGTCGTGAAGCGGAGGGTTGCGGCGCTTGTTGCGCTGGTGGTGGGGGCGGCGACGGTCGTTCTCGGCGTCGTGAACGCCGTGAATCAGTTCCCGCGCGGTCTGGGTGTGCTGGGCTGCGTCGTGATCGCGGCCGCGGCAGCGTGGTATGGCGTACTGCGGAGAGGGTTTGCCCGTACGGCGGGGTTGTACATCGCCGGTGTGGCGCTTCTCGGCGCACTCATCCTTGTTGTCGTGGGAGGGAAGTTCGGCGTCGATCTGCTCGTCCTCGTCGGGCTCCTGATCACTCTGGCGGCCACGCGGGCCAGCTTTACCTCCCACACGGAGCTGCCGGCCGCGACGGCGCCGCAGCGGCCGGTGCTCTTCTACAACCCGAAATCCGGTGGTGGGAAGGCGGAACGCTTCGCCCTCGCCAAGGAAGCGCGCGACCGGGGGATCGAGCCGATCGAGCTGAAGCTCGGGGAGGACCTCGAAGACCTTGTCCGCGGCGCGGTCGCACGGGGGGCCGACGGACTGGCGATGGCCGGCGGGGACGGCTCCCAGGCGATCGTCGCCGCGATCGCCGCCGAGCTCTCGCTGCCCTACGCCTGCATACCGGCCGGTACCCGCAACCACTTCGCGCTCGACCTCGGGGTCGACCGTGACGACGTCGTCGGTGCTCTGGACGCCTTCGTGGACGGCGGCGAGCGACTGGTGGACCTCGCCGAGGTCAACGGCCGCGTCTTCGTCAACAACGTGTCGCTCGGTCTGTACGCCGAGGCCGTCCAGCGCAGCGGTTACCGCGATGCCAAGATCCGGACTCTGCTCGACACCGTGCCGGACGCGCTCGGTGAGGGTGGCAGCCAACTCGACATGCGCTGGAGTGGCCCGGGCGGCCACGATCACCGCGGCGGTGCCGCCGTACTCGTCTCGAACAACCGCTATCGGCTCGGTCGCGCGGTCGGTTCCGGCACCCGTCCGCGCATCGATGACGGACTGCTCGGCATCACCGTGATGGGTGCACCTACGGACGGCGCTCAACGCCGCCCCTCGCGTCCCTGGCGCGAATGGTCGGCTCCGTCCTTCCAGGTCGATGCCGATCGCCCACTACCTGCCGGGGTCGACGGGGAGGCACTCGTCCTCGACGCGCCGCTGCGCTTTGTCATCCGGCCCGGAGTTCTCCGCGTGCGCATCGCGCACCAGCACCCCGGCTCGTCGCCGTCGGCGAGGGCTCCCGAAGGCTTTCGCGACGGCTTGGCCGAGCTGGTGCGCATCGCCCTCGGCCGGGA
>Ga0136846_1235446_pt1 | contig 15645 bp, 7 predicted proteins | sample HopSoiMetagenom2_FD_96841 | JGI IMG/M metagenome (GOLD analysis project Ga0136846, IMG submission 96841) | Grasslands soil microbial communities from Hopland, California, USA - 2 Assembly 2016 (version 4) | ecosystem: Environmental > Terrestrial > Soil > Grasslands | place: USA: Hopland... | reverse complement strand
GGGTAGGGCAGCGCCGGGGCGACCGCACGGGCCAGGGGCGCCACGAACTCCATGATCTCGGCGGGCACGCGGTAGCTCGTGTTCAGCTGGGCGACGCGCCAGTCGCCGTGGTCGGAGAGGAGGGTGCCCAGGCGGTCCCAGTCCACGTACGTGTGGGGCCCGGTGGCCTGGGCGAGGTCGCCGAGTACCGTCATAGAGCCGTTCACCGCGCAGCGGCGGCGCAGGGAGCGGGCCTGCATGGGGGTAAGGTCCTGCGCCTCGTCGACGACGATGTGCCCGTAGCGCCGTGGGGTTTCCCCGGTGATGAGGTACCGGAGTTCCTCGAGGCAGACGCGGTCATCGATGGTCCAGGGGTCGGCGGCGGCGGTAGCCGCCCGGGAGCGGTGCAGGGCGGCCTGCTCCTCATCGGCGAGGATGCCATCGGCGCACCTGCGTAGCAGGTCCGGCGAGTCGTAGAGGCCCCGGAGCGCTTCCCTGGCGCTCGGTGACGGCCAGACACGTTCGATGAGGCGCTCGACTTGGCGGTTGCGTTCCAGGTCGCGGCGGATGGTGTCGTCGCCGCGGCGGCGCGGGGCAACGGCCATGAGTTCCCGCAGAAGGCGGTCGACGACCAGGCTGCGGAAGCGGTCGCGCCGATCACGGTAGGCGCCGTCGCCGCCGCGGGCCTCGTCGAGGAGGGTGAGGAGCTCGGAGCGCGGGATGCGAAGGGTCGTGCTGCCTGCCGTGACGGCGAACGCAGCTTCGTCGCCCACGTAGGAGGGGACGCTGGTGAGTGTGTCGAGGGCCTCGGGACGGCACTCGTTCTCGACCCGCCGCCTCAGGACGACCGCCATACGCTCGTCGGACTTCACCAGCCGCGCCTGCGGGGTGTCGGAACCGAGGATCTCGCCGTCCCACAAGCGGGTCAGCTGCACGGCGTTGACGTCGCGGGTGCCGAGGGTGGGCAGGACCTGACCGACGTAGTCGAGGAACCGCTGGTGAGGGCCGACGACGAGAATGTCCTGGGCCTTGAAGTGGTTGTTGTTGACCAGCCATGTCACGCGGTGCAGGCCGACCGCGGACTTGCCGGTGCCGGGGCCGCCCTGCACGACGAGGATGTCGGAGGGCGAACCGGTGACCAGATCCATCTGGTCGCGGCGGATGGTCTCGACGATGTCCCGCATGCTGCCGCTGCGCGAGCGCTGGAGTTCACGCAGGAGAAAGTCGTCGGGCTGCAGCGGCTTCTGGCGCTGGACACGGGTGATGTCGGCAGGCGTGGGGACGGGCGGGCGCGGTGTTCCGCCCGTCTGGGTGACGGTGGCGGGTGCCGCGGGCTGGGCTTCCGGCTCGGCGTCCACCGTCGGCCGCGGCTGCGGAACGGTGGCGGTGGTGGCGATCTCGTCGAAGTAGTCCTCGACGACATTCTGTACACAGCGCAACTGCCGCCGCAGGAGCACCTCGCCCGGCGCGTCGGGCTGAGCCTCGAACCACTTCCTGGCCAGCGGGCTGGTCCACAGGAGGACCACACGGTCGCTGGTCGCGGGGTCGCTGACGCCGCGTCGTCCCACATACCAGGGCTTGTGCTCGTCCTGTACATCGATGCGGCTGATGACCAGCGATTCACTGCCGAGCCCGTCGTATGCCGCGGCCCGCTCCTCGGCCTCGACCCGGTTGGCGATGCTGTCCTTGCCGCTGGCCGAGGCCGAGGCAACGGACCCCTCGGTCATTTCGGCCAGCCGCGCGGCATAGCAGTCATAGGCGCGGTCAACCGCCTTCTGCTCGACGGCGATGATCTCGTCGCGCGTAACGGTGCCCATGGGCAATCCCCTCCCTTGCAGCACCCGAAGGACGCTGCGACGGGCATACGCCCGCCCCCCGACGGAATAACTATCAGATACCCCCCGATGACAAACAGTCAGAGGGTCAACGTCCCGACCAGCTCGCCGACTTCCGTCCGCCAGGTGCGAACCTGGTCGTGCGTGGGGCCGATCTCGTACTGGTGGTAATGGCATCCCAGGCAGAGGTGCGACCACACGGCGTTGGTGCGGCGAGCGGTCTTTGCTGTGGTGTAGCAGTGGAGGCACAGCATCTTGGCGCGCATCGTGGTGCCTGCGAGCCCCGGCACTGCGGCGTCGAGCACGCGGTCGATGGAGATCTCCAGGGCGGTCCGCAGAGCGAGGGAGGCTCCGCGGTGGCGGCCGGCGGCCGTGGCGCCCGTGCGGGCGGCAAGCAGCTGATCGGCCGTCAGCAGGAGCTCCTCGACCGAGATGGTGGGAGTGCTCATCACACGGTCACCTCCGGCTTGCGCACCTTCTGCGCCATGGTCTCGATGTCGTCCACGAAGCCGTGGGGGTCGGTGATCTGCGCTCCCGCAGCGTGGGCGCCGTCCTGGCACTGCTTGAGGAGGTCCACCGCACGCGGTCCGCAAAGGCTGCGCAGTTTCCCGTAGACGTCGCCGGTCCGCCCGGCGTCGCCGAACAGGGCCAGCGCCGCGACCTTCATGAGCTTGTCGGCGCTGCCGACGGCGGCCTGCAGCGTGTGCTCGGGCGCGCCGGAGCGATGGTGCCGGATCCAGGCGGCCTCAAGGAACGCGTTCTCCAGGGCGATACGGCACAGGCTGGGCAGCACGTGGGTCCGTGCCGCCGTCGGCAGGTCACTGGTACTGGCGATGGCCCGCGCGTCGTCGAGCGCCTGCCGTACCGGGTCGGTCACCGGCTTGACCTTCACCTTGGACGACTCGGCCCGCTCGACCTCGAACACCGTCACGGGCAGATCCTGACTGGTGAACGCCCGCTGGAGCCGGGTGTCGTGGGTGAATACGACGACCTGCCGGTGCTCGCCGAGCTCGTGCAGGACCTGGGCGAGTCCGTTGACCTTGGCGGGGTCCATGGACTGCACGGGGTCGTCGATGACGATGAAGCCGAAGGGGCTGTCGGCGGTGGCGGCCCGGGGCAGGAACAGGGACAGCGCGAGGGAGTGCTGCTCGCCCTGGCTCATGACGCTGAGAGCCGAGGCTTCCTGGCCGTCGACGGAGACGTCCATGACGAGCTTGCGGACATTGGCCTTCTCGCTGCCCTTCAGGCTCACGGCCTTGAGGTCGATGTTGCTCTCCTGGCGGAGCCGCTCCCAGATCCGCTGCGACTGGTCGGCGAAGCCTTCCATGCGCTGTTTCCGCAACTCGGCGGCCAGCGTCTTGATCCAGGTGCTCGCCTTCCTGATGTCCCGCAGCCGAGGCTTGTTCGCCTCCACGGCACGGGCTCTCTCCGCCCAGCCCGCCAGGCGGATGACGAGCCCGCGCCAGCGTTCGTCCCGCTTCTCCAGCTCCCTGACGGCGTTCGCCTTGACCGCGGCGCAGGCATCGGCCAGGGTCGCGGCGGCCTCGTGGGCGCGCCGGGCGAGCTCGTCGGGATCGCTGATCGTCCGGCAGGCGGTCCAGGCGCGCCACGGGTCGGCGAGGGCGCTGGGGATCCGCAGGGGCGTGTGAACGAGGTCCTGCACGGCCCGCGCGGCCGACCGGAGTTCGCTGCGCGCGCCCGCTGCTGCCTCCGCCTCCTGCCGCAGTGCGGCGATCTGGGCGATGGCGTCCGCGGCCCATGCCGCGTCCAGCATTCCGTCGGTCCCACATACGGGGCAGGAGGCCGCGTCGGGGTGACGGTCGTTGTGCGCCACAGCCCGTTCGAGGAGTTCCGCACGCTGCAGGGCGTCCTCGGTGCCGGTGCCGCGCAGGTCCTCGACGTCGGCGAGAGCTCTGCGCAGGCGGTCCACGGTCGTGCGGACCTGCGCCATCTCGGGTCCCCGCACCTCTGCCTCGGCGCGCAGCCGGGCGAGCAGGCCATCGCCCGTGTCGGCGGGCAGACCGGCGATCAGGGCTTCAACGGTCTCGAAGTCGGGCGTTCCCGCCGTGTCGACGGCGACGAGTGCCTGGACCGCGCGGTCGTCGTCCTCCAGCTCGTACAGGGCCTCCTTGAGGCCCGGCAGCTCCGCCTTCGCCACCTTGTCCGCGTCTTCGAGCGCCTTGGCCTCCGGGCGGAGCCGGCCGTCGGCGGCGCTGAGCTGCCCCAGGCCGAGGATGGTGGCGATGGAGTCGTACATCTCGGAGGGCTTGCCACTGATCATGCGGTCGAGATCGACGTACGACAGGAAGGGCCGGAAGTCCCGCAGAGCCTGCTTCCAGTCCACCTGGTCGAGGGGTGCGCGGCCGTGTCCGGGCCGCTTGAGCTCGGCCTGGGAGTCGTCGAAGTCGTCGCCCTCCCAGGTGCGGGTGAGTGTGCTGCGGCCGGTGTCGCCCTCGATGGCGAGCTTGACCTCGATCTCCGGCCTGCCGTCGGTGTCGTGGAGGTTGCGCCAGTTGCTGCTGCGCGTCGCGTGCTGCCCCTGCCAGCGCATGTTCACGCCGGTGAAGGCCGTCTCGATGCCCTCGGCGATGCTGGACTTGCCGGAACCGTTGCGGCCCACGACCAGGTTCACGCCGGGCCGGGGGCTGAGCTTGAGCAAGGCGCGCGGTCCGATGCCGCGGAACCGGGCGACGGCGACCGACTCAAGGTAGATCCGGCCGACCGTGGAGGTCTCACCGGTCTCGCTGTCGCCCAGTGCCTCCTTCAGGAGCGCCTTCACGGGCTCGGTGAGTGCCACCTCGCCCAGGCGGGTCCGCACCAGCTCGGCCACGGGCACGCGCTGGTCGGCGGGGGTCGGCTGAGCGGGGTCGGCGGGGTGGTCCGCGTTCTGCTGGGGCTGTTCCGTGACGGTCATGTGCTGTCTCCCGGGGGCCGGACGCTGGTTCGGAGGATGGGTCGGACACCGGCACTCGGTCGGTGAGGACGAGGCCCCCGGCGTTCGCGTCGGGTGGGCGGCGGGGTTGCTCCGTTGTGCGGTGGTGGCGACTGCGGTCGCGCAGTCCCCGCTTCCACCCGGAAGCAGAACTAGGTAAGCACATCACTGAAAGCATCGTCAAACAGCTTGACGGACTTGACGACCGCTGTAACGTGTTTACTGTTCACTACCGACTGGCCCGAGAGGAGCAGCACCCCACGCCATGCCCCAGCAACCCGCAGCCCAACTGCCCACCTCGGCGCACGTGACCGCCGCCGAGATCTCTCGCGTCGCAGGGGTCACGCGCGCCACCGTCAGCAACTGGCGCCGTCGCCACGACGACTTCCCCGCCCCCAGTGGGGGCACGGAGAGTAGCCCGCTCTACGACCTGACGGCTGTCCAGGCATGGCTGCGTGGGCGCGGGCACACCTCCGCTGCCTCGCCGGCCGAGGAGTTGCGTACGGCGCTGCGTCTGCTCGGGCCCGGCTCGGGTGCGGCGGCGCGGCTGTTCCCGCTGGTGGCGGCCATGTCCCGCCTCACGCCCGGGGAACTGGCCGAACTCGCCACCGCATCCGACGACCAGTTGATCGCCCGCACGGAGAACGCCGCAGCCCAGCTCCCCGCGGCTGTGCCCGAGGCCGAGCCGGTCCGCTACGGCCCGGACGATGCGGGCACGGTCCGCGCCCTGCTGGGTTGCGTCCGTGAGGCCGGAGCGCAGGCCGCCCTCGACGTCCTCGCTGAGCGCGAGCTGGACGAGGGTGCCGCCAGCGGCGTTTACCAGACCCCAGAGGGCCTGGCTCTGCTCATGGCGCGACTCCTGCCCGCCGGCGCGGCCCGTGTCCTCGATCCGGCCTGCGGCAGTGGCACTCTCCTCGCCGCCGCTGCCCGGCAGGGCGCACAGGAGCTGTTCGGGCAGGACACGCTCCCGGTCCAGGCCCAGCGCAGCGCAGTTGGGCTCCTGCTCGCCGCACCCGGGGCCGACGTGGCGATCCGTGTCGGCGACAGCCTGCGCGACGACGCCTTCCCCGAGGTCACGGTCGACGCCGTCCTGTCCAACCCGCCTTTCGGCGACCGCGATTGGGGTCACGACGAGCTGGCGTACGACCCGAGGTGGGCGTACGGGGTCCCGCCGCGCTTCGAATCCGAGCTGGCCTGGGTGCAGCACGCCCTCGCGCATCTGGAGGCCGGCGGCCACGCCGTCATGCTGCTGCCGCCCGCGCTCGCCTTCCGCTCCTCCGGCCGCCGCATCCGCGCCGAGCTCATCCGCAGCGGGGCCCTGCGAGCAGTCATCTCGCTCCCGGCGCGTGCCGCGTATCCGCTCCACATCGGTCTGCAGATCTGGGTGCTCCAGCGCCCAGAGCCGGGCGGCGCGGACCGTACGCCGGTGCTGTTCGTCGACGGCGAGGGCGAGCAGCGGGACGCCACCACGGGAACGCCTGGCGCGACCGTCGCGGCCACGGCCGGCTTCGGCACACGCGGTGGCTCGCGCCCTGGCCGGTCCGGCTCCTCCTCTTCCGCCGCATCCTCTTCCACTTCCTCTGGTTCCACCTTCGACTGGGCGGGGCTGACCGGCAGGGTCCTCACCCAGTGGGCCGCGTTCACCGCAGCCCCCGACACCTACGCCGACGAGCCCGGCGTCGCCCGCGCGGTGCCGCTCGTCGACCTCCTCGACGACGTCGTCGACGTCACCCCGGCCCGTCATGTGCGGGCGACCGCGGCCGACATCGACCCGGCAGCCCTGGCCCGCCGCGTCCACGAACTGCACGAGCAACTGGCCGAGCAGGTCGCCGCCTTGGCAGCCGCCTCCGAGTCCGGCGGCTGGCAGCCGTCCGGGGTGTCAGCCCGCGAGTGGCGTACAGCGACCGTCTCCGACCTTGCGCGCGGCGGGGCCCTGACCGTGCTGCGGGCGGCGACGCCCGGGACGCGAGGCTCCAAGGGTGCCGCCACCCCTGCCTCGGACCGGCCGGTCCTCACCGCCCTGGACATCTCAGCCGGAAACCCGCCGTCCGGCGGCGCCGGTGACGTCCACGCGGATGCCACGCAGCCCGTCGCCGCCGGTGACGTCCTCGTACGCGCCGTCGCGGGCGGCGGCGACGCGGCCGCGATGACCCGGGTCGCGGACGACAGGGACGCCGGAGCCCTGCTCGGTCCGAACGTCCACCTCCTGCGCCCCGACCCGGCCCGCCTCGACCCGTGGTTCCTGGCCGGGTTCCTCGGTGCCGAGGACAACATCGCCTCCGCGTCCACCGGCAGCACCCTCGTACACGTCACACCGGGCCGCCTGCGCGTACCGCTGCTGCCCCTGGAGGAACAGCGGCGCTACGGGGAGGCCTTCCGCCGCGTGTACGAGTTGCGCGCGTCCGTCCGCCGAACCGCCGACCTCGCCGCCGACACCGCGGCCACTCTCACCACCGGCCTCACTGCTGGCGTGCTCCTGCCACCGGACAACCCGGAAGCCCCGGACAGCCGTTCCGCCTGAAAAGTCCTACACGTCCCACCCCGTACGACCACACTGGATCCCTGCCGTCCCCCGCCCGGACGGCGCTCTTCGGAAGGAAGCCGGGACCTCTTGAACAGCAGTAAGCACACGGAGCTGGCGAACCACGCCTGGTCCGTCGCCGATCTCCTGCGCGGCGACTACAAGCAGTCCGACTACGGCAAGGTCATCCTGCCGTTCACCGTGCTGCGCCGCCTGGAATGCGTCCTGGAGCCGACGCGCGACAAGGTCGTCGAGACCGTTGCCAAGTTCGCGGGCCAGGAGATCGACACCGACCACTTCCTGCGCAAGGCCTCGGGCCACTCCTTCTACAACAAGAGCGACCTGACGCTGAAGAAGATCGCGGCCGACCCGCAGAACGCGGCGAAGAACCTGCAGATCTACGTCGGTGCTTTCTCCGACAACGCCCGCGAGGTCCTCGAAAAGTACGAGTTCAACCAGCAGGTGAGGAAGCTGGACAGCGCGAACCTCCTCTACCAGGTCATCGGCAAGTTCACCGACCTCGACCTGCACCCCGACGTCGTGCCCAACCACAACATGGGCTACATCTTCGAGGAGTTGATCCGCCGCTTCGCCGAACAGTCGAACGAGACCGCGGGTGAGCACTTCACCCCGCGCGAGGTCATCAAGCTGATGGTCAACCTGCTGGTGGCTCCGGACGCGGACGCCCTCAGCCTGCCGGGTGTGGTCCGCACCGTCATGGACCCGGCCTGCGGCACGGGCGGCATGCTCAGCGCCGCCGACGACCGCATCAAGGCCCTCAACCCGGACGCGACGGTCGAGGTGTACGGGCAGGAGCTCAACCCCGAGTCCTGGGCGATCTGCCGGTCCGACCTCATGATCAAGGGCCAGGACCCCGAGAACATCCGCTTCGGCAACTCCTTCTCGGACGACGGCCACGCCCGCCGCAGGTTCGACTACCTCCTCGCCAACCCGCCGTTCGGCGTGGAGTGGAAGAAGGTCAAGGAGGAGGTCGAGTACGAGCACATGTCGCTCGGCGACGCCGGCCGCTTCGGCGCGGGCCTGCCGCGCATCAACGACGGCTCGCTGCTCTTCCTCCAGCACATGATCTCGAAGATGAAGCCGGTGGACGTGAACGGCGGGGGCGGCTCCCGCATCGCCATCGTCTTCAACGGCTCCCCGCTCTTCACCGGCGCGGCTGATTCCGGGGAGTCCAAGATCCGCCGCTGGATCCTGGAGAACGACTGGCTGGAGGCGATCGTCGCCCTCCCGGACCAGCTCTTCTACAACACCGGTATCTCCACGTACTTCTGGATCCTCACCAACCGCAAGGACGCCGGCCATAAGGGCAAGGTCGTCCTGCTCGACGCGCGCGACTACTGGCAGAAGATGCCCAAGTCACTTGGCGACAAGCGCAAGCGACTGGGCGACGGGACAAACGGCAGCCCCAACCACATCGGCGACATCACCCGGCTGTACGCGGAGGCCGTCCAGGTCGCTAAGGACCCCGAGCACCCGCTGCAGGGCAAGGTGAAGCTCTTCGCCAACGAGGACTTCGGCTACCAGCGCATCACCGTCGAACGCCCGCTGAAGCTCCGCTTTGAGGTCACGGAGGAGACATTGGCGGCTCTGGCGGAGGCCAAGCCGGTCGCGAGGCTGGAGCGGAGCGAGGAGTTCGTCGCGGCGGTGCGTACGCTGCTCGGCTCGTCCTGGACGACGAAGTCCGAGGCGTTCATCGCGCTCAAGGACGCGGTGGTCGCGGCCGGCCTGACCTGGCCGTCTGGCGCGCCGTTCGCGAAGGTGGCACGGGAGACGATCGGCGTCCGGGACCCGGAGGGTGAGGTCCAGAAGGTCAAGGGTGCACCGGAGCCGGACGCGGACCTGCGGGACTACGAGAACGTTCCGCTGGGCGACGACGTCGAGGACTACCTCAAGCGCGAGGTGCATCCGCACGTTCCGGACGCGTGGATCGACCACACGAAGACGAAGATCGGCTACGAGATCCCGTTCACGCGGCACTTCTACGTGTACAAGCCGCCGAGGCCGTTGGCGAAGATCGACACGGAACTGAAGTCGCTGGAAGCGGAGATTCAGGCACTCCTAGGTGAGGTGACGGAATGACAACGATCCCGTGGCTTGGCCCTGTCCGTTATCCCATCGGAGCGGCTAGATACGCCTTCGACATCACGCTCGGTAAGATGTTTCAGGCATCGCCGTCCGGATCATTCGACGTCGAAGTCCCATACTTTAAATCGGTGTCCGTTCAGTGGAATGGAATCCAGGCCAACCAAGAAATTCGCATGTGGGCAGCACCATCCGAGTTTCGCCAATTGGCCGTTCGTACGGGTGACCTCCTAATCTGTGAAGGCGGGGACGTCGGGCGTGCCGCCATCTACGATGGACCTGACGGCTTCATCTTTGAAAAGTCCGTACACCGGGCGCGGCCAGTCAATGAATCCGACACTCGCTACCTTTGGTACGTCCTGCGCGCTTTGCACGGTAGTGCGTGGCTTGACGTCTTGTGCAATAAGGCTACGATCCGGCATCTAACAGGCGAGAAGCTTGGCGCGTTGGAGATTCCGATGCCCCCTCCGGAGGAGCAGTGCCGCATCGCCGACTTCCTTGACGCCGAGACCGCCCGAATCGATGCTCTCGTTGCTCATCGCCACCGGCAATCTGAGCTTGCGCATGAGAGATTTGGATCGTTCGCTAAATCAGTTACGGGTCGGATAGCGTTGCGGTCCGGCACGCTTCCTGACGACTGGTCCGCGCAGCAGCTGCGTCGAACGATCAAGTCGATCAAGACAGGAACGACACCGTCCAGTGGCGATACCGAGATCTGGGTGGAGCATAATCAAGCTGATGCCGCGCCCTGGTACGGGCCATCCAGCATCGATGGACTCCTTGAATTGACCCCTTCCTCGAAGTACCTACCGCGAAGCGCCATCACGGAGAGAGTCGTCCCACGCTTCCCGAGCGGGAGCGTCTTGGTCATCGGTATCGGTGCAACAGCTGGCAAGGTGGCATATCTAGATCACGAGGGTACCGGGAATCAGCAAATCACTGCTTTGGTCCCGGAAGCGGGTATGGCAGGCCGCTTCCTGGCGTGGCAACTCTGGGCGGCCACAGACGAGCTCAGGGAACTGGCTCCGTATACGACTCTCCCCATCATCAACAATGACTTCCTCAAGAGCTTCCCCCTTGCTGTTCCGCCTGCCGCACATCAAGGAGCCGTTATCAAGCGGCTTGATCTGGCTGCATCGGGGCTTCGTGCGCTGGAGCACGCAGCGCAGCAAGCCACAAGTCTTCTAGCCGAACGCCGCCAAGCCCTCATCACCGCCGCCGTAACCGGCCAGTTCGACGTCTCCACCGCCAGCGGACGCAACGTAACGGACGGAGTGAGCGCGTAGCCATGAGCCCGATCCACACGGAGTCCGCCTTCGGTGACGCCATAGTCGCCGCCATGGTCGAGCGCGGCTGGCGCGAAGCGCGTCCGCAGGACTACCGGGCCGATCTCGGCCTGGACACCAACGAGTTGTTCACCTTCATCGGGGCGACGCAGCCCGACGAGTGGAGCGAGTTGCTCACCGTCTACGGGGGCGACCCGAACGAGGCGCAGCGCGGGTTCGCCAGTCGCCTCGACCAGGCCATCGCCAGCAACGGGCTCCTCGACGTCCTGCGCAACGGCGTCAAGGACCGGGGCGTCCTCCTCCGTGTCGCCTACTTCAAGCCGAACCTCGTCGCTCACGAATCCGTGCTCGACGGCTACCGGGCCAACCGCCTGACCGTCGTCCGTGAACTCCCGTACGCGACGAAGCAGGCCGACTGGGGCAACCGGCTCGACCTCGCCCTCTTCCTCAACGGAATCCCGGTCGCCACGGCCGAGTTGAAGAACCCGCTGACCAAGCAAGGGGTGGAGCACGCCAAGGAGCAGTACCGCACCGACCGCGACCCCACCGAGCTGATCTTCATGCGCCGGGTCGTCGCGAACTTCGCCGTGGACCCGGACCTGGTCTTCGTCGCCACTCAGCTCAAGGGCAAGAACACCCGCTTCCTCCCGTTCAACACCGGCTCCAACGGCCCCGGTCAGCCGGGCGGCGCAGGCAACCCGGCCCCGACCGCCTTCGGCACGTACGCGACCTCGTACCTCTGGGAGCAGGTCTGGCAGCCGGACAACTGGCTGGACCTGCTCCAGCGGTTCGTGCACCTGCACAAGAGCAAGACACCCGGCGGCGGCACGACGAAGACGATGGTCTTCCCCCGGTTCCAGCAGTGGGACGCGGTCAAGAAGCTCACCGCGCACGCCGCAACGCACGGCGCGGGACACGACTACCTGGTCATGGCCTCGGCCGGCTCGGGCAAGTCGAACACCATCGGCTGGCTCGCGCACCGCCTCAGTGACCTGCACACCCCGACCGACGCCAGCGAACTCGACCCCGAGGCTATGGCCAAGGGCCTCAAGCCGGGCGTGCCGGTCTTCGACAAGGTCATCGTCATCACCGACCGCCGCAACCTGGACGCCCAACTCCGGGAAACTGTCGGCAATTTCGAGCAGACCGCAGGCCTCGTCGTGAAGATCGACGAGAAGCACGGGGCGAAGGGCGAGCAGCTCGCCAAGGCACTCTCCCGCGACACCGGGAAGATCGTCACCGTCACCCTGCACTCCTTCCCGGCGCTGCTGGACTACCTTCAGCGCAACCCGACCGAGATCCAGGGCAGCCACTTCGCGATCATCGTGGACGAGGCGCACTCCTCGCAGTCCGGCGACGCAGCCACCGCCGTACGGTCCGCTCTGCGCGACCTCGGCCTGGACTCCGACTCGGACGAGGCGGGCGCGACCACGGTCAAGGCCCCGGCCGCCGCCACCCTCGACGCGCAGCTCAAGAAGCGGGCCGAGCAGCGTTCCCGCGCCGCGAACCTCTCCTACTTCGCGTTCACCGCCACGCCGAAGGCCAAGACCCTCGAACTCTTCGGCACACTCCAGGACATCGACGGCAAGGCGACCTACCGGCCCTTCCACACGTACTCCATGCGGCAGGCGATCGAGGAGGGCTTCATCCTCGATCCGCTGCGCAACTACGTCACGTACAACACGTACTGGAAGCTGGTGAACCAGAACCCCGACGAGCGAGAGGTCGACCCGTCTAAGGCGAACGGCCTACTCGCCCGGTACGCGCTGACCCATGACTCGACCGTCGCCCAGCACGCCCAGGTGATCGTGGAGCACTTCGTGACGCACAGCCGGGGCCGTCTCGGCGGGCGGGCCAAGTCGATGGTCGTCACCGCCTCGCGGCAGTCCGCCGTACAGATGGCGCGCGCCATCAAGAGCTACATCAAGGACCGCGACTACGACACCAAGTATCCCGACCTGGGTGTCCTCGTCGCCTTCTCCGGCTCGCTCACCGTCGACGGCGAGGAGACCACCGAGCCGAAGGAGAACGGCGGGCTGTCGGAGAGCGCGCTGCCGAAGGCGTTCGCGTACACGCGTGCCGACGACAAGGCCGCCCGAGCTGGCGGTGCCGGTCAGCGCGAGTACAGGATCCTGGTCGTGGCGGAGAAGTACCAGACCGGGTTCGACCAGCCGCTGCTGACGACGATGTACGTCAACAAGACGCTGACCGGCATCTCCGCCGTCCAGACCCTGTCCCGGCTGAACCGGACCGCCGAGCGCAAGAACCAGGCCGACCTGGCGGTCCTGGACTTCGTCAACGACGCCGACGACATACAGGACTCCTTCCGCCCGTACTTCGAGGAGGCGATGACCCTCCCCTCCGACCCCAACCTGCTCTACACCGCGCAGAGCCGGGTCATGCGGGCGCCGATCCTGTCCGGGCAGGAGATGGACGAGTTCGCCGCCGCGTACTTCGCCGCCAAGGAGAAGGCGGCGGGCTCACAGTCCAAGTGGGAGAAGCTGCACGCCGAGCTGTACCGGCTGCTTTCCCCCGCCGTCGCCCGCTTCACGCCCCTGCTGGAGAGCGAGGACGAGGACGACCAGGAGACGGCGGAGGGCTTCCGCGCCGACCTCAACGACTACGTCAGGAAGTACGGCTTCCTCGCGCAGATCGTCCCCTACCGGGACGCCGAGCTGGAGCGGCTGCACCTCTACGGCCGCTACCTCCTCAACCGGCTGCCGCGCCGCGCGGACGGCGGCGTGGACATAGGCGAGGTCGACCTCAGCCATATGCGGGTGGAGAAGACCGGCGAGTACGACGTCTCCCTCACCGCCGAGGGGCCGACGACGATGCAGGGCTTCGGCGACGGCTCGGGCGGCGCGAAGGAGGCGGAGAAGTCGCTGCTCTCGCAGTTGATCGACAAGTTCAACGAACGCTTCGGCACCGAGTTCACCGAGCAGGACGTCATCCGCCCGTTCGAGGAGGCCAAGGCCGACCCGAAGGTGCGGGCGGCGGCCGTCGTCAACGACGAGGACAACTTCGGCCTCGTCTTCGACAACGTCTTCGCGGACAAGATGGCCGACCACATCGACACCATCGCGGGTATGGGCCGCCAGTACTTCGGCCCCGACAAGGGCTTCAAGTCCAGCCTGGACCGCAGCGCCCGCAAGGCCGCGTGGCGGATGATCCGCCGCGAGGAGGGCCTGGACGACGACGTCTGATGCGTACGCCCCGGCTGGACGTGCTGGCCGGGGCACCCTGTTGGAGCGGCGCAACGCTCCTCGGCAATGCGGCAATGCGGCAATGCGGCAATGGAAGTTGTCCTCTTCGTGAGGTGCAACGGATCTGGGGGGAAACATTGAACGACGCGGCAGGCGAACTCGAAGAGTCCCGGCTCCAGAAAGCCGTCGAGACGATCGTCATCACACCGGAAGCGGCCGCCAAGCTCGTGGACGGCTACCGCGCGACTTTCGAGACCAAGTTCAAGCGGGAGCCCGAGAGCCTGGAGGACAAGCGCCGGGTCGCGGCCAAGATAATTGGCCGGTATTCCAAACTTTCGGCAGCCGCCGGGGCGGTCACCGCAGCCCCGAGCGTGATTCCAGGGATCGGGACGGCGGTGGCGGTATTGGGCGGCGGTGCCACTGATGTTGCCATAGCACTCAAGCTCCAGGTCGACATGTGCATGTGCTTGGTCGAGGTGTACGAGGCCGAGCTGAGCAGTGAGGACAAGAAGCACCTCGCCTTCACGATCGCGCTGGCCGGTTCGGCGGAGTCGATGGCAGCAAAGGGTGGCAAGGCTGCGGTCCAGAAGATCGCCGAGAAGTTGGTCTACCAGTACCTGAGAGGGCCCGCACTGGTCACGATCAAGCAGTTGTTCAAACGGGTCTCCATCACCTTCACCCAGAAGGCGATGGCCAAGGCGATACCGGCCGGCGTAGGCGTCGCTTTCAGTAGCTCAACCAACTACGTCCTGACGACGGTGGTGGGCAGGGTCGCCGTCGCAGTCCTGGCCAAAGACGTGAAGTAGCAGCGCTGCGTCGGGACCTCGACCAGGTGGGAGCGCGACCGCTGGACGCCAGATCGACGCAGCGGTCACACTTGACCCCTGACCGTGACTGCTCATCACGCACACCGGGGGCAAGGTGCCGCAGGAAGCGATCTCCGACCGTTACGAACTCCTTGAGGAGCTCAGCCACGGCGGCATGGGCGACGTGTGGCGCGGCTACGACGCCGTGCTCGACCGGCCCGTCGCCGTGAAGCTCATCCGGCAGGCGTCGGTCACCTCCCCGCAGCTGGCCGAGGAGTTCGCCAAGCGCTTCCGCCGCGAGGCCCGCATCACCGCGCGCATCCAGCACCCCGGCGTGCCGCAGGTTTACGACGCGGTTCTCGACGCGTCGTACGAGCGGCTGTTCCTGGTGATGGAGCTCGTCGACGGCGTACCGCTGTCCGCCTACCTCGATCCGGGCCGGCCGCTGCCGGTCAGCTGGGCGGCCGCCGTCGCCGCGCAGGTCGCGACCGTGCTGTCGTACGCGCACGACGTGCCGGTCATCCACCGGGACCTCAAGCCGGGCAACATCCTCGTCGCACGCGACGGCACCGTGAAGGTCCTCGACTTCGGCATCGCGGCGATCCTGCGCACCGACGTCACCAAGCTGACCGCCACCGGCAGCCCCATCGGCACCCACCAGTACATGTCACCCGAGCAGGTCCGCGGCGGACGCATCACCCCGCAGACCGATCTCTACGCGCTCGGCTGTGTACTGTACGAACTCCTCAGCGGGCGCCTTGTGTTCGAGGCGGAGAGCGAGTACCTGCTGATGTACCAGCACGTCAACGCCGCCCCCACCCCGCTGCGACAGCTGCGGCCCGACGTCCCCGAGGCGCTGGAGGAGCTGGTCCTGCACCTGTTGCGCAAGGCGCCCGAGGCGCGGCCCGCCGACACGCAGGAGGTGTACGCGCGGCTGCTGCCGTTCCTGCCGCCGCCAGGCCAGGAGCCTGGCACGGCCG
>Ga0136846_1233287_pt1 | contig 15645 bp, 10 predicted proteins | sample HopSoiMetagenom2_FD_96841 | JGI IMG/M metagenome (GOLD analysis project Ga0136846, IMG submission 96841) | Grasslands soil microbial communities from Hopland, California, USA - 2 Assembly 2016 (version 4) | ecosystem: Environmental > Terrestrial > Soil > Grasslands | place: USA: Hopland... | reverse complement strand
TGTTGGTTCAGGTAAGCGCCCACCCGGCTAACATTCTCGAGAAGTTGCTCTTCCTCAAGAACTGTCAGGTATTCAAGTGCGACGCGGCAAGCCAGTGGGCCTCCGCCGAAGGTTGTGCCATGTTGGCCTGCCGAAATTGCGGACGCGAATCTCTCAGACGCCAGAAACGCTCCTAGCGGCAGACCAGCGGCCAGCGGTTTCGCAATAGCCACTATATCGGGAGTAACCCCAAACGATTGGAACGCGAATGTGGTACCGGTTCGCCCAAGCCCGCACTGAATTTCGTCGAAGATGAGAGCTGCTTGGTGGCGATCTGCTACCGCGCGACACTCCCGCAAGAATTCTGGTGAACACTCATGAATGCCACCTTCACCGAAGATCGGCTCCAGAACTATGGCCGCAGTATTAGCGTCGACAGCGGCGCGCAGCGCCGTCGCATCATCACGCGGGACAAACTTCACGTCCTCAAGCAGGGGTTCGAAGCCCTTCCTGTATTTGTCCTGGCCAGTTAGCGACATGGCTCCAAACGTTCGCCCATGGTAGGAACCTTCTAACGCCACCAAGTGACACTTCGATTCTCCCCCTACTCGATGTCCAGCAAGACGGGCGAGTTTAATAGCACCTTCAATCGCTTCCGTGCCACTGTTGGAGAAGAAAGCTCTGTGAAGTCCAGACAAACTGCATAGCTTCTCGGCCAACCTGCCTTGATATTCGTTGTAGTAGAGATTGGATACGTGAATCAGCTTGGCGGCCTGCTCGCGAATAATCTTCACAATCCTCGGATGAGCATGTCCCAGCGCGTTAACGCCTAGCCCAGCTACAAAGTCCAGGTAACGTCGGCCCTCGTGGTCGTACACGAAGACACCCTTCCCCCTGGTTAATAGAAGCGGGTAGCGATTATAGGTTTGCAGCAGGAAGCGACGTTCGCGCTCGGCGATCTCTTCAAGTGTATGCATAGGGGCTGAATCGATTCTAGAACGCTCGGTGGCGCAAGGGAGCGGGTTCTTGCCGCCGCTCCTGAGCTTTTGCCCGTAGAAGTAGAAATACGAAAATACACATCCACCTTCCAAAAAACATAGTCTTAGCATTTATAATTGGATATCGAAGCCGAAGTGCAGCTAGCACAGTAGCTTAGCCAGTGTGGCGGTCGGTATGGACATGGCACCAGAGTTGCTTAACTCAAACCAGGTAGCGACGCGACCACTCCGGACCGTACCGCCACCGTACCGGCCCATGAACAAGGAATTTCAAATTACGTTCACTGCAGTTTTGCTGGTCCTTGTGACCGCGGCTGCGGCGACTTTCGCCTGGATCAACTTCCAAAAGGAAAGCGAGTTCCAGGTCCCATCCGATGGCATTTGGTGGGTCGAAAAACATAGCAAACTCGTGGCGGATCACGTCGACGAGGACGGCCCAGGGGCCAAGGCGGGAGTTAAAGTTGGCGATGAACTGGCGGCGGTAAACCAAGCGGGCGTCAGGAGAATTCCTGAGCTTGTAAGGCAACAATATCGCACAGGCGTTTATTCAAAAGCCACCTACTCCCTGGTCCGCAACTCCATTCCGGTCGACACCAAATTAGTGCTGGTTCCGGCCGAACGTTCGCTGAATCCGGGCCTGCGCTTAATCGGCCTTATCTATCTCGGGATCGGGCTCTACGTATTGCTCCGGCGATGGACCGCGCCGAAATCAACCCACTTCTACCTCTTCTGCCTGGTCTCGTTCGTTTTCTATTCGTTCAAGTACACGGGCAAGCTTAACGAATTTGACTGGATCATTTACTGGGGCAACGTGGTCGCATGGCTGCTGCAACCCGCCCTCTTCCTGCATTTCGTTCTTACCTTCCCTGAGAAGCACGAGATCATGCGCAAGCACGGGTGGATCGCTTCCCTCGTGTACGTACCCGGTTCACTGCTGCTGGTATTACACGTGGCCAGTCTTCGGGTCATGGTAGCTACCGAGCGCCTGCGGTGGAATCTGGACCGCCTCCAGATGCTTTACCTGGCCGCCTACTTCGTCCTGGCAACCTGGATTCTATGGCGCGGATACCTGCGCACGACCAAGCCTGTCCTGCGGCAGCAACTCAAGTGGGTAAGTCGAGGGACGATCCTGGCGATTGCTCCTTTCAGCCTGTTCTATGTCGTCCCATTTCTCTGGGGAGCGGTCCCGAATCCGCTGATGCGCGTTTCGGTGTTGTCGCTGGTTTTTCTGCCGCTGACATTCGGCTACGCCATATTCCGGTATCGACTGATGGATGTGGACCTGATCTTCAAGCGCGGCGTGGTCTACACCCTCGCTGCCGCTTCGATCGCCGCAATGTATTTCGCTGTGGTTGCCGGAGTGGCCGAAGTTGTACATCTGCGGATTCCCAGCAGTGGTCCGATAGGTCTCGTACTCGCGGTCGTCGTGACCGCTGTGTTGTTCGATCCACTTCGGAAATGGATTCAGGACCGCATTGATCGGTACTTCTATCGCACGCGTTACGATTTCCGCAAGACGCTCATTGAGTTTGGACGTGATCTGAGCGCGGAGACCGACCTCGACAAGATGCTGGGATCGGTGGTCGATCGACTTTCACGAACCCTGCTGGTCGATCGTATGGCGATTTTCCTGGCTAGCGGCGATAACGAATCTTCGACTTTCGTTCTCGCTAACTCCTTCGGTATGGCGCATACAGGAGGACTGGATCTCAGCTTTCTAAGCACGCCTCGACCCGAAATGGAGGCCGGTCACCTGTTCTTCGACAATACTCACCAGGTGCCAAGAGAGAGTCCCAGTGCCCAGGAAGCGATCGCGCGTCTGGACTTGAACTACTACATTCCATGCAGGGCGCAACAGAAACCCATCGCATTTCTCGGCTTCGGCAAGACCGCCGAAGGTGATTTTCTTTCCAGCGAAGATGTGGAATTGGTTGAGACTTTGGCTGGCTATATTGGCATCGCTATCCAGAACGCGCGCTTGTATGCCTCGTTGGAAGAGAAGGTCTCCGAATACGAGCGTCTCAAGGACTTCAACGAAAATATCGTCGAGTCGATCAGCGTGGGCGTGATGGCAGTGGACCTCGCCGATCGCATTGAGTCCTGGAACTCGCAGATGGAAGTCATGTACGCGCTGCCTCGCTGGCAGGCGCTAACTCGCCCCCTAAGTGAAGTTTTTCCAGCTGCGTTCGTGGAAGAGTTTTATCGCGTCCGGCAGACCCCCGGCATTCACAATTTGTACAAGTTCCGCCTGGGGACACCGACGGGCGAGACGCGGGTTGTCAACGTGGCGATAGCGCCACTAGTGACGCGAAAGTTCAATGTCATCGGCAGGTTGATCATTGTGGACGACATCACCGAACGAGTTGAGTTGGAATCGCAACTTTCGCAATCCGACAAACTCTCGTCCATCGGACTGCTCGCGGCGGGCGTCGCGCACGAAGTGAATACTCCTCTGGCGGTGATCTCTTCTTACGCACAGATGCTTTCCAAGCAACTCCAGGGCGACCCGACGCGCACTGCTTTGCTGGAGAAGATCACTCGTTCCACATTCCGTGCTTCGGAAATCGTAAATAACCTGCTGAACTTCTCCAGAACCAGCGGCACTGAGTTCACTGAGGTCGATGTAAACAAGATTGTGTCGGATACGCTGGCGCTGCTGGAGCACCAGTTTAAGACTTCTAAGATTAAAGTTCAGGACGAGCTTACCGACCACCTTCCGCTCATTCAGGGGAATGCCGGCAAGCTGCAACAAGTTTTTCTGAATTTGTTTTTGAACGCTAAGGATGCGATGCCCAGCGGTGGGAATCTGCGAGTTGCCACTTCCAATGGTAATGGCGTCAGTATCGTCATTGCAGATACTGGAAGCGGCATCGCGCAAGAGCATATCAGGCGCATCTACGATCCGTTTTTCACTACCAAGACAACGCCGCGGGATGGCCAGAACCGGGGGACAGGCCTCGGTTTGAGTGTCACCTACGGCATCATCCAGGAGCACGCGGGGAAGATCAGAGTGGAGAGCCAGCCGGGCGAAGGCACTACGTTTTATCTGGATTTCCCGCTTACGAGGAAAGCCGTCAATGTCTGAACTTGCCGTAGTTCCACGCCGCAGTTTTGGAGAGGTCTCGTTCTCTTCGGTTGGATCCGTTCTGATCATCGACGATGAGGCCGAAATACGCGAATCCTTACGCACCTTGCTTGAACTGGAAGGCTATGAGGTCGACGTAGCTGGGAGTGCGGATGAAGGAGCGTCCCGTCTGGGCGAGCGCGCTTTTGACCTCGTTCTCCTGGATCTCGCCTTGCCCGATCGCAACGGACTCGATCTGCTCGCTGATCTGCGGGCGCAGGAACCGCAGCAGGCAGTCATCATGATCACCGCCTACGGCACCGTCGAAAATGCCGTTCGCGCCATCCAGTCCGGCGCGGCAAACTTCATTCAGAAACCTTGGGACAACGAGAAATTACTGGCCGACGTTCGTGCTGCCGTTGCGCGCCACCGTGCGGAAGAAGAGAACGTCCAACTCAAACGCGCCCTCAAACAGCGCTACAACTTCGAAAACATCGTGGGCAAGAGTGAGCCCATGCTGAAGATCTTCGATCTGGTCGCCCAGGTCGCCAGCAGCCGCTCCACTGTGCTGCTGCAGGGCGAGAGTGGAACCGGCAAAGAGCTCATTGCCAAAGCTATCCATCTCAACTCCACTCGTCGCGACAGACCTTTTGTCCCGGTTAACACTGGCTCTATGCCTCCAGACTTGCTCGAATCCACACTATTCGGGCACGTAAAGGGTGCATTCACCAGCGCAATCGCTTCCAAGAAAGGCCTGTTCGAAGTCGCTGACCGCGGCACTCTCTTCTTGGATGAGATTGGAAACATGAGCATGGATACGCAGAGCAAGATTCTGCGTGTGCTGCAAGACCGCAAGTTCATGCATTTGGGAGGAGTGCAGGAGATTCAAGTCGACGTTCGTATCATCGCCGCCACTAACGTCGACCTCAAACAACTCGTGCACGAGGGCAGGTTCCGCGAGGATTTGTACTACCGCCTCAATGTTATCGCCATCGACTTGCCGGCGTTACGCCAGCGCAAAGAGGATATCCCCATCCTTGTAGATCACTTCCTCCGAAAATACTCTGAGGAGAACGAACGGCCTTTGCGGCGGATCAACACCGAAGCACTGCGTCCGCTGGTGAGCTACTCATGGCCGGGCAACGTTCGTGAGCTCGAAAACGTTATTGAACGTGCTGTCGTGCTGTCTTCCGGAGTGGAGATCGGCCCCGAGCTATTACCCGATCAGGTCGTAGATCGTAATCCGGTGTTCCCCATCCTTGAACAACGCGCCGACGCTTCCCTGTTCGACATCGTTGAGGAGTGCGAGCGCCGCATAATCACCGACATGCTGGAAAAGTGCAATGGCAACCAGACCGAGACCGCTGAACGGTTCAAGGTTCCATTGTCCACACTGAACCAGAAAATCAAGCGACTCAATATCGAGATCAAGAGAAAAGGGAGAGAATAGGCCGGCCGCCACTCTCCCCTTTCGTTCCGCCAAGACTCACCGCATCCTCGTCCCATACCAAGTTAGGAAATGAGAGCTGCGCACCTAAAGCTGAAACGTGCGATTAGCTCTGCTATATTGCCGATAGGACCGGTCTGGATCTCGCAAACAACCGCGCCGGCATCGAACGCATGGAACTGATCTCGCCCGCAGACTTTGCCAAAGACAAGGTGCTGGCTATTCAGGACTATGCGCTCCTGGCGAGTCGTTCCGTTGGAAACCTTTTCCGCACTCCTCGCTACCTGGCAGACACGATTCAACAGGCTGATCTGATAGGCGTGGGTTCTCTGCCCGTTGTCGTCTTAACCGGTTTCTTCACCGGCCTGGTTCTGGCTTTGCAATCCTCCAACACATTGCAGCGGTTTGGTTCGCTTTCGCTTATTGGACAACTGGTTTCCACCTCTATGGTGCGTGAACTGGGCCCCGTGTTGACCAGCCTCATGGTTGCCGGGCGGAACTCATCGGGAATGGCGAGCGAACTCGGATCCATGGTCGTAACCGAGCAGATCGACGCCATGCGCGCCCTGGGTACGGATCCGCTCAAGAAACTGGTTACCCCGCGCGTCATCGCAACCGTTTTCATGCTGTTCTTCTTGACCATAATTTCCGATCTGGTCGGCTTATCCGGGGGAGCATTCATCGCGCAGTTCCTGCTCGGCCTTGACGCACACCAGTATTGGAGCAATGCCTACCAGACTCTGGTATTCGAGGATGTGTTCATGGGCTTGATGAAGCCCGTGATCTTCGGGTTCATCATCGCGACCGTCGGATGCTATTACGGATTGTCGGCGAAAGGAGGCACCCAGGGCGTGGGCCGCGCTACTACCCAAGCCGTGGTTGCCGCCTCCGTCCTGATCCTTGTTTTGGACGCGCTCGTCACCCGCCTATTGATGGTAGTGATGGCATACCGGTAGATAATGTCGCTTCCCCCCTCCATTTCGATTGCGCCGGCCAGTGCCACAGCACAGCGGATGAATGAAGCCGTCGTTTTCGACGATGTGGCCATCGGCTTCGAAGACAAGCAGGTTCTGAATGGGGTCTCTTTCCAGCTGCCTAAAGGCGAAACCAAGGCTGTTTTCGGAGCAGCTGGCTCAGGCAAGAGCACGTTGCTGAAGCTGGCGCTGGGGCTATTGAAACCCGATCGTGGACAAATCTACACGCTGGGTCACGACATTGTGCACATGAAGGAAGAGGACCTGTTCGCGCTCAGAAGCAGGGTCGGCATTGTCTTTCAAGAGAGCGCCTTGTTCGATTCCTTAACCGTGCGTGAGAACGTAGCATTCCGGCTCTATGAGGAAGGAGATGTTCCCGAGTCTCAGATCGAAGAGCGCGTGCGGGAAGTCTTACGCTTTGTGGAACTCGAGCACACGTTGGACAAGTTTCCGGCGGAATTATCCGGTGGAATGCGCCGCCGCGTCGCCATTGCGCGCGCCGTCATCACGCAACCTGAAGTACTTTTGTATGATTCGCCAACCGGCGGCTTAGACCCGGTTACGTCCACAACCATTATCGAGTTGATCGTAAAGCAAAGAGATGTCTACAAGACCAGTGCGCTGCTCGTGACTCATCGCCTGCAGGACGCTTTCACCATGGCCACGCACTACTTTGACCGGCAGAGCAACCGCATGAAGCCTTTGCCCAAAGGACAGCGCGGCGAGGTTAGGCTAACTTTCTTGATCCTGCGCGATGGAAAGGTAATCTTTGACGGCGACGCGCACGAGCTAAAAGAGACGAAGGACGAGTATATCCGGGAATTTATCGCGTAAGCTCAATGTCAGGAGCTGGCTTTGGCTGCTTGCTCCTGCATCATCTTCCGCCGAGCCGCAACACGGTTTTCGAACCATTGCAGTCGATCACGGCCAAGCTTGCTGCGTGTAATCACTTTCTCCACATTCCCCAAAAACTCGGGATTCTTCATGTTTTCGCGCATGTCGCTCAGGAACGGCTTGACCTTTGCGAAGGCAAAGAACATTTCGCCACTGAAGCTTAACTCCAGAAACATCGATTCGTTCAGGGTACCGTGCACCACCAGCATAGCCGCCATTTCCCAATACCCGACAACCTGGCGCATCCAGTGATTTTCCTGCGCCTTCGGATTCATCGCCAGCTTCATAAGATCGTCTGCGCTCTCTGGCCAGAAGTCGGCGAACCACCAACTTCTCGCCTTGCGCATCTCCGCTTCGCGGCGCAAATCGTACAGTTTGAGAATGAGTTCGGCGTCGGCAGCGGTAGGCTTATTTGGCATGAGGCTGATCCTCGGGAGGCGGAATTACGGGCACGGTTTCGGCAGGACGCTCGTAATCGCACTCCTTGTTCGGACAGGCGATCACTGGCCCAGATTTCAATGTCTTCTCTACCAGATATTCACTTCCGCAGGAAGGACACTTCTCTGCGATGGGTTTATTGGCAGAGGTGAACTTGCACTTCGGATAATTTGAGCAACCGAAGAATGTATTGCCCTTTCTTCGGGCTTTCTTTTCGACGACTTCCCCGTCCTCGCACAACGGGCATTTCACACCAATGAAGTTTTGCTTCACGTACTTGCAATCGGGGTAACCACTGCAAGATGTGAACTCGCCATAGCGGCCATGCCGAATAACCATATTCCGGTTGCACTTCGGACACAACTCTTCCAGTGGAATATCCGGCACCTTGCGACCCTGGTCCAGACGCCGCGTCGTCTTGCAATCCGGATAACCCGTGCAGGCCATGAACTGCCCGAATCGGCCACGTTTCAGGACCATGACTCGCCCGCAATTCTCGCAGTACTCTTCCTGCGAGGTCTCCTGCACGTCAGCCGAATCCAGATCGGGCAGATTGATCGGATTCTCTTTGGTGAATGTGCAGCTATTCGGATCATCCTTGTCGTAAGAACTGCAAGCGTAGAAGGAGCCGTGCTTGCCCCACTTGATGATTAACGGAGAACCGCAGCGTTCGCACTTCTCGTCCGTAGGCTTCTCCATACGCTTGATGTTTTCCATGTGCTTCTCAGCGTATTTGAGATCCTTGGCGAAGCGCTTGTAGAACTCCGACATGGCGTCGGTCCACTTCTCCTTGCCTTCTTCGATCTCGTCGAGTTCTTCCTCGAGCCGCGCAGTGTATTGCACGTCGAAGATGTCGCGGAAATTCTCAACCAGCAGGTCCGTCACGACGAGGCCAATCTCCGTCGGCGCAAATTTGCCGCCCAGCTTCTGAACGTACTGGCGCTCCTGAATTGTGCTCAGAATCGCGGAGTAGGTGGAAGGACGCCCAATGCCGCGCTCTTCCAGTTCCTTCACCAGCGATGCTTCGTTGTATCGAGGCGGAGGCTCGGTGAAGTGCTGCTCGGGCTTCAATTCTCTCAGCGTAAGCTTCTGGCCTGCCTCGAGCGGAGGCAGCTTGTGCTTCAGTTCTTCTGCTTCTTCGTCCTTACCTTCGTGGGACTCTTCATAAACTTTGAGGAAACCGTCAAACTTCAGAACAGAACCGGTGACCCGGAACCAGTAACTCTCGTTTCCTGACTTGGCGTCTATGTCGACCGTAGTCTGGTCGAAGACGGCAGGATTGATCTGTGAGGCAACGAAGCGTTGCCAGATCAGCTTGTAAACCTTGTACTCATCTTCTTTTAAATACTGCTTTATCTGCTCAGGATGGCGAATCGCCGAGGTGGGCCTAATAGCTTCGTGCGCTTCCTGGGCTCCCTTCTTCGATTTGAACGTGTTCGGCGTTTCCGGCAGATAATTCGGACCGTACTCCTTGCCCACATACTCGCGGACTTCCGCAAGCGCGTCGTTAGACACGCGCGTGGAATCCGTACGCATATAGGTAATCAGGCCGACCAGTCCCTCATCGCCCAGTTCCACACCTTCGTATAGGCGTTGCGCGATCATCATCGTGCGCTTCACGCTAAAGCGGAGTTTGCGCGAAGAATCCTGCTGCAGCTTGCTGGTGGTGAATGGCGGAGCAGCGTTGCGGCGACGCTCCTTCTTGTCGACGGTACGAACAACCCAGTCAGCGCTTTCGAGCGCCCCACGGATCTTCTCAGCTTCCTCACCGTTGGGAACTTCGATCCTCTCCTCGCCCTTGCCTTGAAAGCGGGCGTCGAAAGCTGGAGGCTTCGTAGCGGCTAAATGGGCATCGATGGTCCAGTATTCCTTCTTCTCGAACGCTTTGATCTCGCGCTCACGTTCGACAATCAATCGCAGCGCTACGGTCTGAACGCGTCCAGCGGAGAGTCCGCGACGAACCTTGTCCCACAGCAGCGGGGAGACCTGGTATCCAACCAGGCGGTCAAGCACGCGGCGTGCCTGTTGAGCATCGACCAGGTTGCGATCGATCTGCCGGGGATGCTCGAACGCTTCTCGAACGGCGCGCTGCGTGATCTCATTGAACGTGACCCGCTGAATACGCAGCCCGTCTTCACCAGCTTTCTTCTTCTTTGCCTTCTTCTTGCCGCTTCCGTTGCCTGACAGCTCTTCCTCAAGGTGCGCAGCGATAGCTTCGCCTTCCCGGTCCGGGTCAGGCGCGAGATAAATCGCATCCGCCGCATCTGCCAGCTTCTTCAGCTTGATCAGAACCTTTTCTTTTCCGGGGATGACGATGTATTCGGTATCGAATTCATTTTCGATGTCGACGCCCAGCGTGCTCTTGGGCAGATCCTTCACGTGCCCAAGCGAAGCCTCCACGGTGAAGCCCTTGCCCAGATACTTCTGTATGGTCTTCGCCTTGGCTGGCGATTCGACGATGACTAAACCTTTTTGCAAATTTCCCTCTATATCTTGTTAATCGTTTTCGAAGCTAGCACGAATGGGAGGACGGCAACAAGCCGACGGCTAGAATGACTTGACGAAGTTCTTTCCTGGTAACTGTTTCACTTTGCCCGAAAGCTCCAGCTCAAAAAGAGCGGCAAATATCTCAGACGATGAGACTTCCGGTTCCAACTGCTCGATGATTTCGTCGATGTGGGTGGCTTCATCCGCCTTCAGAACGGCGAATATCTTTTTCTCGTACGGTCCCAGTTCGCTGTCTTCCCCAAATAATGATGCGGTTGCCCCCGGCTTCGATTCATCGCCAGCCGGGGCCAGGGCCAGACGAACGTCCTGCGGCAACTCTTCCCAGACATCGTCCCACGTAGCAACCAGCTTCGCTCCCTGCTTAATCAAGGTGTTTGGACCCCAGGAATTCTTGGTCGTTACATTACCCGGAACGGCATAGACATCGCGGCCTTGTTCCAGGGCACAGCGCGCGGTAATACGTGTGCCGCTGTATTCAGCCGCCTCCACCACCAGCACTCCAATCGAGAGGCCACTGATGATGCGATTGCGTATGGGAAAATTTTGCGGCGCGGCAAAAGTACCCATGCAAAACTCCGAAATCAGCGCGCCTCCCCCGGCAAGAATCTGATCGGCGAGACGGCTGTTATCCTTTGGATAAATGACATCCACTCCAGTTCCGAATACTGCGACGGTTTTTCCCTTCGCCGCCAGAGCGCCACGATGGCCGGCCGTGTCTACCCCGCGCGCCATTCCGCTAAAGATGACCAGGGCTCGCCGAGCCAGGTCGCAGGCCAGACGCTCCGCCATGCCGTTGCCGTAGGGGGTCGGATGCCGCGTTCCGATCACGGCAATTCCTGGTTGCGACAGCAGATCTATGGGTCCGCGAACGTACAAAAGGAGTGGAGGATCGTAGATCTCGCGCAACCGCGCAGGATAATTGGGATCATCGCGTGCCACAATCCCCACCCCGGCCGCTGTGACCTTGACGCTCCCTTCAATCGCAAACTCAAGGGACTTCCCTGTACCCAGCGCCTGGGCTGAGACGGCTTGAATCCCGGTAGCCTCCAGTTCGGTGAGAGACGCACGGAAAACGCTCTCGATCGTGCCAAAGTGCTCAACCAATCGGCGGGCGCGAGTAGGACCTAAGCCTTCGGTCAGCGCCAAAGCCAGCCAGAGCGACTGATGGTCGCTCGCAATTTGCGCAGCATGCTGCGCCATCTCGTTCCTCATCAGGCCGGACTCTGACAGGAGGTCGAATCACTGTCAAGGTTGGGGCGCACAGGGCTTTGTTAAAATTGCAAGTCCTCCATGCGTCGCTTACGTATCTCGGCTATTTCCTACCTGAACACGGCACCATTGATGTGGGATTTCGAGAACACCCCTGTAGGCTCCCAATTTGAGATTTCCTACACAATCCCATCCGACTGCGCCCGGTCGCTAGAGACTGGCTCGGCGGATATCGGCATAATTCCCGCTGCGGCCTACACCCGCATTCCCGAGCTGGTTATTCTGCCTGACGTAGCCATTGCCGCTTTGCGTGCAGTACGTTCCATTCTGCTCGTCAGCAAGGTTCCGATCGAGCACATCCGCTCGGTTGCTCTTGACACCTCGTCCATGGCTTCCGTGGCCCTGACAAAGATCATCTTGGATCGCTGGTACGGCGGGCACTGTCGATTCACGACGATGGAGCCAGTCGTCGAGGAGATGCTCGCCACTCACGACGCGGGACTATTGATCGGCGACCCAGCGTTGCGAGTAGATCCCGCCAAGTACCACACTTATGATCTTGCGGAAGAGTGGATCCGGCGCACGGGAAAACCGTTCGTATTTGCCTTCTGGGCGGTACGCAAAGATGCTCTCCAGAATACGGATCTGGACCTCGCGCGCATATTCCAGGAATCTCGCAATCATGGTTTGCGACCGGACAGTCTCGCACGCATTGCCCAGGAGTGGGGACCGCGTATCGGACTCACGCACGCAGCAGTCAACTCATATCTGCTCGAGAACATCCATTATTATCTCGATCCCGCTTGCCTCGAGGGTTTGGCTCTCTTCTACAGCTACGGCCACGAGTGCGGTGTCCTACCAAAACCACCTGAGTTGCAGTTCTTCGATGCTGGTAAACCAGTTATTCGCTAAGTTATTAGGCGGCCCGCCCATCCCATTGGACACAAACTGCCTCTAACACCTCCTATGCAGCCAAACCTGCTCGGGTTCCTCGCCAGTGGCGGACTGAAGTGGCTCCTGCGGCTCGGCGGGCCGGGTCTCATCTTAATCGGATTGGCCGACAACTCCGTGGTCCCTTTGCCCGGCAGCATGGACGTGCTCACTATCATCCTGGCGGCCAGCCATAGGGAACTCTGGTTCTACTACGCGATCATGGCGACCGTTGGGGCTGTCCTGGGCGGCTATCTCACGTACCGGATAGGCAGCAAAGGGGGAAAGGAAACTCTGGAACAAAAGTTTCCCAAAAACAAAATCGACAAGGTGTATCGAAAATTTGAGAAGGGTGGCTTCTGGGCCGTCGCTGTCCCGGCCATGCTTCCTCCGCCAATACCCATCGTTCCGTTTTTAGTTGCTGCAGGAGCAATGCAATACTCGCGCAAGAAATTCATCGCCGCGCTGGCAACCGGCCGCGGTCTGCGCTTCACCATCGTTGCCTTCGTTGCCGCCCACTATGGCTCACAAATATTTCGCTTCTTCTCCCGCTATTACAGGCCGGCTTTGTACACCGTGATCGTTCTTGCTGTTGCTGGAGGGCTGACCGGCCTCTTCTTTTATCTGCGATATCGGCGCAATCAACGCAGGGAAGTCTCCGAACAGAGAATGGCCGAAAAAACCTCCCCCGCTCGTCGTAAAACGGCCTAAGAACAAGGGTTTGGACGATCTCCCTGCCTCTCCGCTAGAATTGACATGGGTTCTGTGATTCAGCATGTCCCTCACTAAGCAGCAGGCAATCGAGATGTTCCAGTCCGACGACCTGATTGGCATCGGCATGGAAGCTGACACGGTCCGGCGGAATCTGCACCCGGACGGAGTCGTCACCTACATCATCGATCGCAACATTAATTACACAAACTACTGCACTGAGTACTGCACCTTCTGTGCCTTCTATCGCCCACTTAAGGGACCAAAAGCCAAAGAGGGGTACATCCTCGATTTCCAGACTATTTACGACAAGATTCATGAGACCGTCGAGCTTGGCGGGACGGGCGTACTGATGCAAGGCGGCCTGCATCCAGACCTCAAGATTGATTGGCACGAGCAGATGCTGCGTGGTATCAAGCAGCGTTTTCCGAAAATCCATCTCCATTGCTATTCAGCCTCCGAAGTAATCGCCATCGCGGAATACAGCCGACTCTCAATCCGCGACACCATCTTGCGTTTACGCGATTCGGGGCTGGATTCCATTCCGGGTGGGGGTGCCGAGATTTTGGATGACGAAGTCCGCTACAAGATCGCCCGTCTGAAGTGCCTCACCAACGATTGGCTCGAGGTGCATCGCACCGCGCACCAGATCGGAATGCGGACCACCGCCACAATGATGTTCGGGGTAGGCGAAACTTACGAGCATCGGGTTAATCACTTCCAGCGGCTCTATGAGTTACAGGAAGAGACCGGCGGATTCACCGCCTTCATTCCCTGGAGTTTTCAACCTGCGAATACCGCGATCGGGGGCCGCCATTGGGACGAGGCTACCGCCGTCGAGTACTTGAAGACGCTCGCCATTGCGCGCCTGTATCTCTCGAATTTCTTGAACGTGCAGTCGAGTTGGGTTACGCAAGGCTTGAAAGTTTGTCAGCTTGGACTGCGCTTTGGCGGCAACGATGTGGGTTCTGTGATGCTGGAAGAGAACGTGGTCCGTGCCGCTGGCGTAACCAACTGCACTACCGAAGAAGAATTGCGCCGAATCATTCGTGATGCAGGTTTTCGTCCTGCGCAGCGCGACACGTTGTATCGGACCTATTTCCTGAATTAGCCCAAATTGCTCGCACCTATGATGAAGTCGGCCCTGGCAACCTTGCTCCTGGTTCTTGCCGGCGTGGGCTCGATAGCTCAGAGTGACTCAACCGCTCCTGAGCGTCCTCATAAAGACACCTCCTCAATCGAGGGCACGGTGGTCAAAGATCCCGGCGATCAACCACTCAAAAAGGCGATAGTGGAAGCCATTCCAGAAGAGGAGGGCGGCGCCAACTACACTGCGGCGTCCGACTCAGAGGGGCACTTCATAATCAGCAACGTGCAGCCGGGACGCTACCGGATATTTGCGGAGCGGACAGGTTTTATCGAGGTCGACCCAAGCGGCCACCGCCTGGCAGGTACCGCTATCTCGATCGCAGCAGGACAGAGTACTAGGGGTTTGCAGCTTCGGATGCTAAGCGCCGCGATCGTAACCGGGCGCGTTGTGGATGAAGATGGCGATCCCATGGCCAACGTCGACATCTCCGTCCTTCGCTATGGATACAGTTACGGACGTCGCGAGTTGGAGCAGGAAAGATCGGAGCGGACCAATGATGTTGGCGAATTTCGCATCGCAGGGTTGCTATCCGGGCGCTACGTTCTATCCGCCAGTCCTTCCCCCGATTTCTCGTCAGTCACGCCTTTCAAACGTTCTGCTCCGGAAACCGATAAAACCGAAACAGGCTACGTGACAACCTACTATCCCGGTACTAATGACCTCAGTCAGGCGGTGCCGCTGGAACTCCATCCCGGAGATGAAGTCCCCGTCGACTTCACCCTGGTGCCGACACGCACCTTTCGAGTGCGAGGCTCAGTTGTGAATTCCGGGTCCTCACGCTCCAGCGACGCCCTCGGCCAGGGCGTTGTAATGCTGCACCCGCAGAACTTCAGCAGCGAAGTGTTCAGTGCAGCCGAGGTCGACCAGAATGGAAAATTCGAGATCCGCGGCGTAGCTCCCGGGTCTTATACCATGACGCTAATGCGAAATGATGGTGAAACGGCCCAGGTGAGCCATCAGGAACTCGTGGTCGCAAACTCCGACGTCACTGGTGTACGACTCGTCCCCGTGCAAGGTAGCCAAATACGAGGTCAGCTCCGAATCGAAAATGCACCTCGCCTCGATCTGACGACCTTAGTGGTTCTCCTTCGGCCCGCGAACGGATCTTCGAACCCCGTTGCTGGCTCTGAACAGGGACGACTTAAGCCGGATGGAAGCTTTGAGCTGAATAACGTTTCGCCTGGGAGGTACACGGTCAGTGTATCGGGCGGTACTCGCGCTATGCGCGATTACTTCCTGAAAAAAGTAATTGCTGGCGGGCGCGACGTCAGCGACTCTGACATGATTGTCCCCGGAAGCACCACTGTTTCGATGAGCCTGATTCTTAGCCCTGCAGCAGCCTC
>Ga0136846_1216324_pt1 | contig 15652 bp, 15 predicted proteins | sample HopSoiMetagenom2_FD_96841 | JGI IMG/M metagenome (GOLD analysis project Ga0136846, IMG submission 96841) | Grasslands soil microbial communities from Hopland, California, USA - 2 Assembly 2016 (version 4) | ecosystem: Environmental > Terrestrial > Soil > Grasslands | place: USA: Hopland... | reverse complement strand
CGCGGGGCTCGGCGCGATCGGACTCAAAGTCGCCGAGTCGGTCGATGCGGGCATTCCAGGCTGCGCGCTCGCGGCGGTCTCCGCACAAAATCTCGCGGGCGCGAGAGAGCGTCTGTCCGGTCTCAAGCATCCGGTGCCGGTCGTCGCGATAGACGCGCTGGAACCGCTCGCGGACATTGTCGTCGAATGCGCGCCTGCGCATCTACTTGCCGAGATCATCGAGCCCTTCCTTCGCGCCGGAAAGAAGGCGATTGTCCTCAGTTGCGGGGCACTCCTGAAACATGACTTGCTCGTGAGTGTCGCGCGGGCTTCTGGAGGCCAGATCATCGTGCCGACGGGTGCCCTGATCGGGCTTGATGCGGTCTCCGCGGCGGCGGAAGGCGACATACGCTCCGTCCACATGATCACGCGCAAGCCCGTCAAAGGACTCGTCGGCGCGCCTTATCTCGTCGAGAACAACATCGATGTCGAATCGATAAAGCAGCCCCTGCTTCTGTTCGAAGGCACGGCGCGAGCGGCGGCCGCGGGGTTTCCCGCCAATCTCAACGTTGCGGTCGCTTTGTCGCTTGCCGGCATTGGGCCCGACAGGACCACGCTGGAAATCTGGGCCGATCCCGCTCTCGAACGCAATATTCATCGGATCGAAGTCGATGCGGATTCGGCGCGCTTCTCGATGGCGATCGAGAATATTCCGTCGGAAAATCCACGCACCGGCCGCATCACTGCGCTGTCGGTGATCTCGTGCCTGCGCAAGATGAACGCGCCGCAACGAGTCGGATCCTGAGTCTTGCGCAGCGTGAAGCGTTGAGGGAGCGAGCTCAATGAAAGACGTGCCCTGGCTCGGTGGGCAGCTGCCGCGGATGCGGCTCGAAGCTCATTACGGCGATCGCGTTATCGAATGTTTCGCCGAGAGGCCGCGCGGTCTCTTCGATCTGTTCGCGGACGCGGTCCGCCGCAATCCTGAGGGTGAGGCGATTGTTTTCGAGGAGCAGCGCATAACTTGGCGCGAGGTCGATCGCAAGGTGACGAGCGTCGTCGCCGCGCTCGCGCAGCGTGGCATCAAACCGGGCGAGCGGATCGGCCTCTTTGTCGGCAACAGGCCGGAATTCGTCATCACGCTTTTTGCGGCGGCGCGCCTCGGCGCGATCAGCGTTCCGCTCGGCATCAGGCAGCAACGCGACGAAATCGCTTATGCCTTAGACGATTGCGGCGCGAGCGCGCTCATCCACGATGCCGATCTCGCCGAACGAATTCCGGCGCCGCATGATCTTCCGAGCCTGCGCCACCGCTTTTCGGTGGGCCCGAATTCCGGCGCCGCATCGTTCGAGCTTTTATCGCAAACGAGAGGCGCAGAGGAGCCTGCCGCCGCCGGTGAAGAAGATACGGCCGTCATTCTCTATACGTCGGGTACGACGGGGCGGCCGAAAGGCGCTATGCTGACCAATCTCAACGTCGTCAATTCGGCTCTGGCATACGAGCACTGCATGGGGCTGCGGCAAAACGAGCGCTGTCTCATGTCGGTGCCCCTTTCGCACGTGACCGGTCTCATCGCCGGCATTGCCGCAAGTGCGCGCTGCGCCTGCACGCTGATCATTATACCGAGTTTCCGCGCCGCGGATTTTCTCGCCCTCGCCGCGGCCGAGCGGATGACTTACACAATGATGGTTCCGGCGATGTACAATCTATGCCTGCTGCAGCCTGACTTTGCCGAGCTCGACCTTTCCGCATGGCGCATCGGCAGCTATGGCGGCGCGCCGATGCCGCCGGCGACCATCGCCGCTTTTGCAGAGCGATTGCCGAACCTCCTCCTGATGAACGCTTATGGTGCGACGGAGACGACGTCACCAACGACGATCATGCCGCCGTCTTTCACCGCGACGCATAGTGCAAAGGTCGGATTGCCGATTCCAGGCGCCAAAGTCGCGATCATGGACGACAATGGCTCGGAGCTGCCGGTTGGCGAGGTCGGCGAAATCTGGATCGGCGGCGCGTCGGTCGTGCCTGGCTACTGGAACAATCCTATCGCGACGCAGAAGGAATTTACCGGCGGCTTCTGGCATTCCGGCGATCTCGGCAGCACCGATCCAGACGGCTTCGTCAGCGTGCTCGATCGCAAGAAAGACATGCTCAATCGCGGCGGTCACAAAATCTATACGGCGGAAGTCGAAGCGGTTCTTGCCGCGCACGAAGAGGTCGTCGAAAGCGCGGTCGTCGGCCGGCCGTGTCCCGTGCTCGGCGAGCGCGTTCATGTCTACATCGTGACCCGCAGCGCCGGCACGCTGCCGGCGTCGCTGCGCCGATATCTGGCGGGGCGCCTGTCCGACTATAAAGTTCCGGAGACGATGCACCTCTCGACCGAGCCGCTCCCGCGCAACAGCAACGGCAAAGTGCTCAAACGCGAATTGCGCGAGCGCCTGCTCAGAGAGCTGGCTGCTGAGGATGCCGCACCATAGCGTTAAAAAAGGATGAGCAGCGGGTGATTGCTGCTCATCCCTTCAAACACACGACCGGCTCATGAACGCCGCTCCGCCTGGCCGATTGGGGCTGGGTTGCGGCGATCGCCTGCGCGCTTACGCGTCAGGATAGGTTGTTGGCGACGTTGGTGAACGTGCCCGACAGGTTAGTGCCGACGAGCTTGACGGCGGCGATGATCACCACCGCGATAAGACTGGCCAAGAGACCATACTCTATGGCGGTAGCGCCGGCTTCGTCAGAGATAAAACGCGAGACGAGTATCTTCATAGCTTCCTTCCCTGCGGGGAGACTCGCTGCTTGTAGGCCGAACCTTTGAATCCGCCGTTAAGGGGCCTGACTAAAAGAAAATTAAATTGCCAACTTGGTTTGATGGATTGAGGTCTCTCGCACCCGCCCAGCGCCACAGGTCCTCCCGCTTGTGCCGCCGCGCGCCTACTGACATAAGGCGCTCCGACCACTGGAGCCCCGATGTCCGCCCCCGCAGCCCCATTTCATCAGCGCGTCTTCTCCGGCGTGCAGCCAACGGGAAATTTGCACCTTGGTAACTATCTCGGCGCAATCACGCGGTTCGTGGAGCTCCAGAAGACGCACGAATGCATGTATTGTGTCGTCGATCTACACGCGATCACCGTGCCGCAGGACCCGGAAGAGCTAAAGGCCAGCATCCGGGAGGTCACGGCAGCCTTTATCGCGGCCGGAATCGATCCGGAAAAACACATCGTCTTCAACCAAAGCCAGGTTTCCGAACACGCTGAGCTTGCCTGGGTGTTCAATTGCGTGGCGCGTTTGGGCTGGCTCAATCGGATGACTCAGTTCAAGGAGAAGGCCGGCAAGGACCGCGAAAATGCGTCGGTCGGCCTCTACGCCTATCCCACGCTGATGGCCGCCGACATTCTCGTCTATCGCGCGACGCATGTGCCGGTCGGCGAGGATCAGAAACAGCACCTCGAGCTCTCGCGCGACATCGCGCAAAAATTCAACAACGATTTCGCCGCGAGCATCGACAAACACGGATACGGCAGCGCGTTTTTTCCGTTGCCCGAGCCGCTGATCCAGGGTCCCGCCACCCGCGTCATGAGTTTGCGCGACGGCTCGAAAAAAATGTCGAAATCCGATGCGTCGGATTACTCGCGCATCAACCTCACCGACGACGCGCAGGCGATTGCGCAGAAAATCCGCAAGGCGAAGACCGATCCGGAGCCCCTGCCCTCTGCGGCCGGCGGTCTCGCCGGCCGGCCCGAAGCCGACAATCTCGTCGGCATTTATGCGGCGCTATCGGATAGTTCGCGCGAGGGGGTGCTGCAGGAATTCGGCGGGGGGCAGTTCTCGACCTTCAAGTCGGCGCTGGTCGATCTGGCGGTAGCGAAGCTCGGGCCAGTCGCGGCGGAGATGACGCGCCTCAAAGCCGATCAGACTTACATCGACGGTGTCCTCAAGCGCGGCGCGGACCGCGCGCGAGCCTTGGCGCGTCCCAACATGGATGCGGTGAAGGATATCGTCGGCTTCCTGCGGTAGGGTTCCGCGTCCTTCCGGCTTGCTTTTGCGGGCGAGAACAATCACATCAGCAGCAATCCTTTTTCCTAGGCTGCCCGGAGGCGACAGCATGTTCATCCAGACCGAAGCCACCCCGAACCCGGCGACGCTCAAGTTCATACCGGGCCGGATGGTCGCACCCGAGCACCCGATTGATATCCGTTCCGAGGAGGAGGCGGCACAATCGCCACTCGCCGAGGCGCTTTTCGCTGTCGAGGGTGTCTCCGGCGTGTTCTACGGCTCCGATTTCATCGCGGTGACGCGGCAGTCAGGCGAGTGGGAGCACCTCAAGCCGGCGATCCTTGGCGCCATCATGGAACACTACATGTCCGGCGCGCCGCTTCTGCGCGAAGAAAGCGCCCCGCCGACCGCAAACGCAGGTGATGAGTTCTTCGAACCGGAGGACGCCGATACCGTCGAAACAATCAAGGACCTGATTGAGACGCGGGTGCGCCCGGCGGTGGCGGGTGATGGCGGCGACATCACGTTCAAGGGTTATCGCGACGGGACCGTGTTTCTGACAATGAAGGGCGCCTGCTCAGGCTGCCCATCCTCGACCGCCACTTTGAAACACGGCATCCAAAACTTGCTGCACCACTTCGTGCCGCAAGTCGTCGCCGTCGAGCAGGTCTGAGCAGTCTTACGAAAGCGCGGCTCAGGCGAGCCGAGCCAGCCCGCGATCCCGGCGACGGTCCTGCACGGGCTGGTACGCCATCCGAGCGTGGCCCGCGCAATAAGGGCCGCTGTCTCCGGTTCTTGCTCCGCAGAAGCGGAATTCCGCGGTCGTCGGATCCCCGAGCGGCCAGCGGCACATATGCTCGCGCAGATCGGTGATTGTCACGGGCTCCGAGAGCGGAACGACTACATCCTCTTCCACCCGCTGTCGCGGCAATTCCATCGGCCTTGTTTCATGTGCAAGCGCGGTATTGCCGCGCGTCAGAGACCGCATCTGCAGCATACCAGGCGGCCTTACCGGTTTTGGCGCGCGCGGCCGCGCAGTCGCCGCGTTCGGCGGCTTGACGCGACCCGACATGCCGAGCCGGTGTACCTTGCCGATCACTGCGTTGCGCGTGATCCCATTGCCGAGTTCGCCGGCGATCTGGCTTGCGCTCAATCCGTCCTGCCAAAGCTTGCGCAAGAGTTCGACGCGCTCGTCTGTCCAGGACATGTGGCCTCCTGCAAGTTAGCCTTCGCAATCCGGACGCGTCGTTAAGCCGAATCCGGGACGCGCCGCTGCACCGGGCAAGCCGGTGTCGTTGCACGCCTTCACGCTTTCTGAATTCGCCGCCGCACGAGATGTCGTGGCCGACATCCCAACAATTACCCTATGGGTTGAATCACGCGCAAGAGTCCGTGGCAAGCCGATTTTGTTTTCCCCAGGGGATCGCTGGGGATTGTGGGCGCACGTGCTGTAATCAGGTGACGCATGGCAGGGCGGCCACACATTTGACCAAGCGGGGTCGAGAACCTAAATTGGACCCACAAGAAATGCCGTCCCTTGCGGGCGGCACTTTGATTTTGAAGGCCCGAATGGGGCCTTCAGGCCTCCACCTGGAGCATTCCCTTGGCCTCGGCTCTCCTACCGACCTATGCTCGTGCCGACCTTGCTTTCGAGCGGGGCGACGGCGCGTGGCTGACTTCGACCAAGGGCGAGCGCTATCTCGATTTCGGCGGCGGCATCGCCGTCGCCTCGCTCGGCTACTCGCACCCGCGTCTGGTCGATGCCCTGACCGAGCAGGCCGGCAAAATCTGGCACACGTCAAATCTGTTCCAGATTCCTGACGGCGAGCGCCTCGCCAAGCGGCTTTGCGAGGCGAGCTTCGCCGATTATGTGTTCTTCACGAATTCTGGCGCCGAGGCGCTCGAACTCGCGATCAAGGTCGCGCGCCGCTATCAATATGTGACGGGTCACGCCGAGCGTTTCCAGATCATCGGCTTCGAAGGTGCCTTCCATGGCCGCACGCTGGCCACCCTCGCCGCCGCCGGCACGCCGAAATATCTCGAAGGCTTTGGCCCAAAGGCCGAAGGTTTCGATCAAGTTCCCTACGGCGATCTCGAAGCGCTGAAGCGTGCGATCGGTCCCCACACAGGCGCGATACTTATCGAGCCGATCCAGGGCGAAGGCGGCGTGAAAATGCTGCCGCCGTCTTTCCTCAAGGCGGTGCGCAGGCTTTGCGACGAGCACAAGCTCCTGCTTCTGCTCGACGAAGTGCAGACCGGCATGGGCCGCACGGGCAAGCTCTTTGCTTACGAATGGGCTGACATCGAGCCCGACGTCATGGCGATCGCCAAAGGCATCGGCGGCGGCTTTCCCCTTGGCGCGTGTCTGACGAGCGAAGAGGCCGGACGCGGAATGACGGTCGGGACGCATGGGACGACCTATGGCGGTAACCCGCTTGCCATGGCGGTCGGCAACGCCGTGCTCGACGTAATTCTCGCACCCGGTTTCATCGAGCACATCGCGCAAACCGGATTGCTTGCGCGCCAGCGCCTCGCCGAGTTGAAGGACCAGCATCCGGCAATCATCGAGGACATCCGCGGTGAAGGCCTGATGATCGGCATCAAAACGCGGGTGCCGAATACCGATTTTGTCGCCGCAGCGCGGGCGGAGAAGCTTCTGACCATTCCGGCCGGCGATAATGTCGTGCGCTTGTTGCCGCCGCTGATCGTCAGCGACGAAGAGGTCAGTGAAGCCGTCGCACGCCTGTCGCGCGCGTGCAGCGAGCTCGAGCAGGCGATCCCGCAGCTTGGAGCGGCGGAGTGAGCTCAGCTAACGGACAGAAGCGAGGCCGCGACTTCCTCGATATTTCGGAGACCTCGACAAGCGATCTTCGCCTGATGCTGAGAGAATCCGCTGCAATCAAAGCAGCGCGCGCAGCAAACCGCCGCTTCGCGCCGCGCAGACCGCTTGCCGGCAAAGTGCTGGCGATGATTTTCGACAAACCCTCGACGCGCACGCGCGTGTCCTTCGATCTCGCAATGCGCGAGCTCGGCGGCGACACGCTCGTCTTGACCGGCGGTGAGATGCAACTCGGGCGCGGCGAGACGATCGCCGACACCGCGCGCGTTCTGTCGCGTTTTGTCGATGCCATCATGATCCGCACGCTCAAGCACGAAGAGGTGGTCGAGCTGGCGCGCCACGCCACCGTTCCGGTGATCAATGGGCTGACCAAGAAGTCGCATCCTACGCAAGTGATGGCCGACGTCTTGACCTTCGAGGAACATCGCGGACCGATTCAAGGCCGCAAGATTTCCTGGTGCGGCGACGGCAACAATGTGCTGGCAAGTTGGGTTCACGCAGCCGCTCGCCTCGATTTCGATCTGCGGATCGCAACGCCGCCGGAACTCGCGCCACCGCCTCAGCTCATCAAATGGGCCAGGAACAATAATGCGCGTATCAGCGTGACCAGCGATCCGTTCGAGGCGGTCGACAAGACGGATGCGATCGTCACGGATTGCTGGGTGTCGATGGGCGATCGCGACGAGAAACGGCGCCACAACCTGCTCGCACCTTATCAGGTGAATGCAAACCTGTTGGCGGCAGCAGGACGCGACGCCATTTTCATGCACTGCCTGCCGGCCCATCGCGGCGAGGAAGTCACCGACGAGGTGATGGACGGCGCCCATTCCGTCGTGTTCGACGAGGCGGAGAACCGACTTCACGCGCAGAAGGGCATTCTGTCCTGGTGCTTCGAGGCGCCCGCGAGCTGATGCAGCCGGCGTCTGAACTTCGTGACAGTCGGCTCGTTTCCGATCGCGGCCATGACGATACGGTGCTGCCGTTCGCTGTCGCACCGCTGGATCTGCGCGGCCGCCTCGTGCGCCTCGGTCCGGCGATCGATCACATCCTGTCGCGCCACGATTATCCAAGCACGGTCGCGCGGCTTGCCGGCGAGGCGGCGGCGCTGACCGTGCTGCTCGGCTCGTCGTTGAAGATCGACGGGCGCTTCCAAATGCAGACGCGCACCAACGGGATCGTCGACATGATCGTCGTCGATTTCGATGCACCGGACCGGTTACGCGCTTTCGCCCGTTTTGACCCATCCCGATTGAACGAGGCGATTGCCCGAGGCCGCACAAGCGGAGCCGATCTGCTCGGCCACGGCCATCTCGCTTTCACCATCGAACGCGGCGGCGATCTCGCCCGCTATCAGGGCGTCGTGGCGCTCGAAGGCGAAGGTTTCGAAGAGGCAGCGCATCGCTATTTCCGCCAATCAGAGCAAATCCCAACCTTTGTCCGGCTGGCCGTCGCCGAGAGCGTGACCGGTTCCGGCGCGAGTTGGCGTGCCGGCGGATTGCTCGTGCAATTCCTGCCGGAAGCCCCCGAGCGCCGGCGGCAGGCCGATCTGCATCCGGGCGATGCGCCGGAAGGAACGGCGAAACGCGATGTTACAGTTGAGGATGATGCTTGGACCGAGGGCAAAGCGCTCGCCGGCACGGTCGAGGACCACGAACTCGTCGATCCCACGCTTTCAGGCGAGCGGCTGCTTTATCGCCTGTTTCACGAACGCGGCGTGCGGGTCTTCCAATCGCAGCCGATTCAGGACGTCTGCCGCTGTTCGACCGAACGCGTTGCCTCGATGCTGCGCCAGTTCACGCCGCAGGAGCGCGCCGACATGGTCGGCGACAACGGCAAGATCGGCGTGACATGCGAGTTCTGCTCGACGCACCGCGAGTTCGACCCGGCGGAATTCGACTAGCTTACTTTCCTGACGAAGGGATTGTCTCGCGCGCCTCTGCGTCTGCGCTCTTCTCGGGCCCGCGTAGATGCAGCTTGATGCGTTTCACCCGGCGCGGATCGGCGTCGATAATCTCGTATTCGATGCCGCGCGTGGGATCAGCGATGATCTCGCCGCGAACCGGCACACGGCCGGCGATCGAGGCGATAAGGCCGCCGACCGTGTCGATCTCCTCCGCGATGTCATCTCCCGCAAGCTCGGTGCCGACTGCCTTGGCCACATCTTCAAGGCTTGCGCGCGCGTCGATGACGAATGTGCCGTCGGCAGCGGGCGTAATTTCCGGCTCGTCTTCGAGATCGTGCTCGTCCTCGATATCGCCGACGATCATCTCGACGATGTCTTCGATCGAAACGAGCCCGTCGGTTCCGCCATATTCGTCGATGACAAGCGCCATATGCGTGCGCGTCGCCTGCATCTTCACCAGGAGATCGAGTGCCGGCATTGACGGCGGCGCGAACAATACGGGCCGTACGATGTTCGCCTGCGCCAGCGGCGTCTTGAGGTCGAGCGCCGACGCATAGGTCATTCCGGCCGCCTCATCGGCCTTTCTTTCAGGCGTCGTCTCGGCCTTTCGCTTCAGCGCCACGGCGGCCTCGGCGCTGGCGGCGAGATGGTCCAGGAAGTCGCGGATATGTATCATTCCGCGCGGATCGTCGAGCGTCTCCGCATGCACGGGCAGCCGCGAATGACCTGCGGTGCGGAATAGAGAAAGGACTTCGCGCAGCGTCGTGTCGAGTCCGACGGCGATGATGTCGGCGCGCGGCACCATCACGTCTTCCACTCTGAGCTCGTGCAGATTGAGCACATTCTTGAGCATTGCGCGTTCTTGAGCGGAAAAGTCTTCGCTCGCCGCGGTATCCTCGAGCGCGATCTGGATGTCGTCACGGATGGACGCACCGCCGAGGCCGAACAGCCCGCGCAGACGCTCGAGCAAACTCGGGCGCGGCGTGACATGCGCCTCGCCTAGTACTTCGCGTTCGATCTCGGCTTCGCTCATGATGAAATTGAGAAGTGATCGATCGGCACGGTGCCGGAATAAGGATCGTCGATCCCGAGCTCTGCGAGGATGCGGCGTTCCAAATTCTCCATTTCCTCCGCACCGAATTCGTTCTCGTGATCGAAACCGAGGAGATGAAGCAGGCCGTGAACGAGCATATGGGTCAGATGATCGCGTAGCGATCGGCCGGCTTCGCGCGCCTCCTCCGACACATATTCGAAGGCAACGACGATGTCGCCGATGAGCGGTCCCTGATTGCCTGCGGGGACGGGAAACGACAATACGTTCGTCGCCTTATCCTTGTTGCGCCAGGCGAGATTGAGTGCGCGGATCTCGTCATCATCGCAGAGGAGAATGCTGATCTCCGCGTCCGGATGCACGCGCGCCCCAACTTCCGTGAGCGTCGCGGCGACAACATCCTGTGCCAGGCCCTCGACGTCTCCCGCCGCGAGCCACGCGAGATCGGCAACCTCCACATCCACGATGATCGTCACGGCGAACCTCGCCGTGTGCGCGGTAGTTCGTGCGCTTCCGAATGCCGCGCACGCGCTGCGGCTTCGTAAGCGCCGACGATGCGGCGCACGAGATCGTGGCGCACGACGTCATCCTCGCGGAAAATCACATGGCCAATGCCTTCGACGCGCGACAGAAGCCCAATCCCTTCGCTCAGTCCCGACGTCTGTCCCGGCGGCAAATCGGTTTGCGTCGGATCGCCGGTGACAATCATGCGCGAATTCTCGCCGAGGCGCGTCAAAAACATCTTCATCTGCATCGATGTCGCGTTCTGCGCTTCATCGAGCAGGACGCAAGCATTGCTGAGCGTGCGCCCACGCATGAAAGCGAGCGGCGCGACTTCGATCATGCCGGTCTGCATGCCGCGCTCGACCATGCGGCTGTCCATAAAGTCCTGCAGCGCATCGTAAATGGGACGCAGATACGGATCGACCTTTTCGCGCATGTCGCCGGGCAGGAACCCGAGACGCTCGCCGGCCTCGAGTGCGGGACGCGACAGAACCAGCCGCTCGACCTTTCCCTGCTCGAGCAGGCTCACGGCGTATCCAACGGCGAGCCATGTCTTGCCGGTGCCGGCTGGACCTTCGGCGAACACGAGCTCATGGCTGCGCATCGCCTGCAGATAAGCGTGCTGCGCGGCATTGCGGGCGCGCACAGAGCCGCGTTTGCGCGTCGACAATTGCTCGAACGCGCCCTGCCCGACCGACAGTTCTTCGGGGAAAAGCGAGCCCTGCAGTCGGCTCTCCTGCACGGCGCCGTCGACATCGCCGAGTGTGATCTCATGGCCGGATGCCGCGCGCGAATACAACAGTTCCAGCACGCGACGGGCCTGCTCGCACGCGCCGGTTTCGCCTTTCAGGGTAACGTGGTTGCCATTCGCATGCCCTACGACACCGAGCGCGCGCTCGAGTTTGGCAAGATTCTGGTCGTATTGGCCGAGCACGACCGAGGCCGAGCGATTGTCCTCGAATGTCAGGGTGACTTCGCACGTGTCGGCGTCTTCGCTTGCAGACACAGGTGTGGGCGCCGCGCGAGGCAACGGCTCGGGGCCTTGTCGCGCGGCCGCGCGGTCGGCTGATCTCAAGTCGGACATTCTCCAGCCGAGTGCCCCTGGTTGACGCGCCCGCCTGACAAAGAGTTCGGACCTGCGGCGACGATTTCAACCGGCACGATGTGCCCGATCAACCGCTCGGGCCCATCAAGGTGAATGGCCTGGAGGTGAGGCGTGCGGCCGGCGATCTGGCCATTGTGGCGGCCTTTCTTTTCGATCAGCACATCGACGACGCGTCCGACGCTCGCGGCGTTGAAGGCCTGCCGCTGCTCTTCGAGCTGCAGTTGTAAGCGCGAAAGCCGCTCTTCCTTAACCCCCTCCTCGATCTGATCCTGGCGCTCGGCGCCGGGCGTGCCCGGCCGGCGCGAATATTTGAACGAGAACGCACCGGCATAGCCAACCGCACGAACGAGCGTGAGCGTGGCTTCGAAATCCGCCTCGCTCTCGCCGGGAAAGCCGACGATGAAATCGGACGAGAGCGCGATGTCAGGCCGTGCAGCGCGAACTTTTTCGACGATTTCGAGATAATGCGCGGCGCTGTGCTTGCGGTTCATCGCCGCAAGCACGCGATCCGAGCCGGACTGCACCGGCAAGTGCAGATACGGCATGAGCGCCGGCACATCGCAATGCGCTGATATGAGTTCATCGTCCATGTCGGCGGGATGGCTCGTCGTGTAACGTAAGCGGGCGATATCGGGGACTTCCGCAAGGCGGCGGATCAGCGTGCCGAGCGAACAGGCCCGTCCACGCTCATCTTCGCCGTGATAGGCGTTGACGTTCTGTCCAAGCAGGGTGATCTCGCGCACGCCAGAGCGCGCCAGCTGCTCCGCATCCGCAATGATCTGCGCCACCGGCCGCGAGAATTCGGCGCCGCGCGTGTAGGGCACGACGCAGAAGGTGCAGAACTTGTCGCATCCCTCCTGCACCGTGACAAAAGCTGCAACACCGCGCTGACGGATGCGCCGCTCGGAGGGAGCGGGCAGTTCCGCAAACTTGTCCTCGACGGGAAAAGCCGTATCGGCAACACGCCCGCCGTTTCGCGCGCGCCGCAACAGGTATGGCAGGCGGTGATAACTCTGCGGCCCCACCACAAGATCGACAGCACTTTGCCGGCGCATGATTTCGCGGCCTTCCGCCTGCGCGACGCAGCCGGCGACGCCGATCATCAGGTCGCGGCCGTTCGCGCCGCGCGCCTGCTTCAGCGCACGCAGCCGGCCGAGCTCGGAAAACACCTTCTCCGAGGCACGTTCGCGAATGTGGCAGGTATTGAGGAGGACGAGGTCGGCGGCTTCGGCCGACTCGGCGACGTCGTAGCCTTCCAGCGCCAGGATGTCGCCCATTCGTTCGGCATCGTACACGTTCATCTGACAGCCATATGACTTGATGAACGCGCTGCGCGGTTTGCTCAGTGCCGGTGCCTCTGGTTGCTCCTCACCCCAGATCAGTTCAAGCGACTCGCTCATATGCCCCTTGGGCTAATTCCTCCAAAGCTTTCTACGATGTTTTGAAGGTGATGAGAACCGGCCCTTGGCGCCTAGACCGCCTGCAATTCAGGCATGCGCGAGGCGGGTTGCCGGGTGGCGGCCACGTTTGGAAGCTCGGCGCGTCCGGTCAGGCTGGCCCTAACCAAGCGCCGGACCGCGGCCTCGGTCTCCCGCGCGACGGCTTTGCGGTCGCTGCCTCGGTCGAAACGGATCGGCGCACCGTAGGTGACATCGCAATCGATGCCGCCGCGCGTGACCAGCATCCAGAGGTGCGGAACGAGCGCGGTATCGCCATACCAGGCGACCTCGGAACGGCCGAGGCGCCCAAGCGGCAGGCCGTGGCGGCGGACATAGGCCAACCCGACGGGCGTCACCGTCACTCCCGCTTTCTGCGGCTGGGCGAGCAGGAAGTCGTGCAGAGCGGCAAAATGCGGCGCGTTGAAGCGCTTGAGGCGGCTCCCATCGCCCGTCGTTGCCTCGGCAAAGACCACCACGTCCTCGCCCGCGGCGAGGCGCTCGGAAAGCGCCGCGTTGACTCGCAGGATCGAGCGGCGGCACCGGCGCTCGACGAAAATGGTCCCGGTCAGGCGCGCGATGGCGCCGAAGAGCGGCCAGCCCGCGACCTCGCTCTTGGCGACGAAGCGCAGCGGCGCCTCGCGGCAGCCGAGCACCAGCACATCGGTCCATGACACGTGATTTGGGACAATCATCCGGGGAGAACGCCCGCCCGTGCGGCCGCGAAAGCGTGGCCTAATCCCGAGCAGCCGGCAAGTCAGGCGGCAAAAAAGCAGCGGCAACCGGCGCTGCAGCGGTGAATTGCAGCGGAGCGCCAGCCATTGCAGCGGCGCCGCGAACAGCACGAGGAGGGCGAAGCCGGCGAGGGCGAGAATCCCACGGACATATGTCATGGGCGACTCACGGGAGGGACGAATCAGCGCGGCAACGTCAGCCAAGATCGCATCGCAAAGTCAACGCCGGCGCGGCGGCGGCGCCGGCGTTGCGATAATAGCCCTTGCGCTCGCCGACAGTCTCGAAGCCAAGCCGTTGGTACAGCGCGAGGGCGCTGGCATTCCCGGGCTCGACCTCGAGAAAGACACTGGTGACTCCGGCGGCCGCCAAGCGCGCGAGATGGGCGTTCATCAGGTCTCGGCCGACGCCTTTGCCGCGTTCGGATTTGGCCACGGCGATCGACAGAACCTCCGCCTCGCCGCCGGCGTGTCGCGACAAGGCAAAGCCGATGAGACGCGCGCCCCGGGCGAGCGCCCCATCGCCCACTGTATTGCCGGCAGCGAGCAGGCTCTCGAACTCGGCCACGGACCAGGGATGGGCAAAGGACGTCGCATGCAGCCGTGCGCAATCCTCGGCCGCGGACGGGCCGAGGGGCCGGATGATGACGGGGGCAGATTTGCGCAGAAACGAGAGCATCAGGGCGGCAGACGGGGCGCCTGCTCTTCGTCTTCCTCCACTGCCCGCTCGATCGCCGGCGCTTTCTGCGGCTTGGCGTCGGGCGCCTTGAGATAAAGCGGCCGGGCGGGAGCGCTCGCCGGATCGGCGGCCAGACCAAGCCGCGCCACGTATGCGATGTCCGGGGCGATCCGCTCGCCGACCACTTCGGCCTTGAGCCCCATCGACCAAGCTTCGATCGCCAGCATCGGCGCGCCCGAGCCGGTGATGCGCAGGGGTCCGGCCCCGAGCGCCCGCACCGCATCGCGCACGGGAGAATGGCGTGGCGACAGGATCGTGCGGCCGCCCGAGCCATAGCCGGTGACGTAGACGCTGCCGTGCAGCGCATCGATCGCCGCGACGACGATTGCGGCCTCGCCATCGAGGATGACCGGCGCGGCAAGCGCCGCCAGCGTCGAGACGCCGGCAACGGGAATGCGCCGCGCCATCGCAATGGCGCGGGCGGCAGAGAGGCCGACGCGAATGCCCGTGAATGAGCCCGGCCCGACCGTCACCGCAACGCGATCGAGCACGGCGAAGCCGCCCTCGGCATGCGCGACAACACGCTCCAGCAACGGCAATAACGCCTCCGCATGACCGCGCGCCATTGGCAGCGTCTCGGAGGAGATCGGCTCCGCGGCATCGGAATCGAGTACGCAGGCCGAGCAAGCCGGCAGCGCGGTGTCGATTGCGAGGATTCTCATCGTGGGGTGGGTCTCACCGAAGCAGTTTGTGAGTTTTGGCGTGAGGGATCAACAGGTAGCATAAAGAAGCACCACTCTTCACTGTGAACCTGTCCAAGCGTATAAACGTGTCATGACGGATCTCCTGCACGAAGCGCTCGAAACGCTCCAGCGTCTGCCTCGTGAGCGACAGGATTACATTGCGCGCGCCATCCTCGCACTAGCGGATCATGGCGAACCGGAGGAGATCGATCCCGAGCATCTCCGGCGGTTTTGAAGGACTCGCGCAAACCGAACGCGGCGAATTTGCTTCGGATGAAGCCGTGGAAGCTCTCCTTCGTCGCCTTCGGGAATGAAGCTTCGACTTTCCGCGCGGGCGGCTTCTGATCTTCGCCAAATACTCGATTATCTGGATACTCAGAACCCGCGAGCTGCAAAGAGCGTACGATTCTCAATCCGTCGGGCTTTCGATATCATCACGAGTTTTCCGGCGAATCGGAGTTGCGCAAACACGCGGCATTCGCAAGTACGTCGTCCCGCAATTTCCCTATCTGATCTACTATCAAGAGATTCGGATCCACACAATCCGTCACGCTGCGCGCCGGCCCTTCCTTAGCCCCTGACCAACGTCTCATCCAGGAATAACCCGCGCCGCGCACGGTGCGGATCGGGTCTTTCTCGCGGCCCCGCACCAGCGCCTTGCGCAGGCGGCCGACGTGAACGTCGACGGTGCG
>Ga0136846_1227060_pt1 | contig 15653 bp, 10 predicted proteins | sample HopSoiMetagenom2_FD_96841 | JGI IMG/M metagenome (GOLD analysis project Ga0136846, IMG submission 96841) | Grasslands soil microbial communities from Hopland, California, USA - 2 Assembly 2016 (version 4) | ecosystem: Environmental > Terrestrial > Soil > Grasslands | place: USA: Hopland... | reverse complement strand
GTCTTTGCCATTTACCAGGTCAAGGATATTGTAAATACCTTTTTTTACGCCTGGTAGCGATTGCCAGCCTTTGTCGTCATCGCCGGTTACATTGATCTGCACATCCTGGACGTCGATATTAACCGCATCGTAGGCAGCAGGATCGTCAGTTAACCGAACTTGTAATCTGGATTTCTCTTGCGAATCATTTTTGGAACAGGAATTCAGGGAACAGGTAAACAGTAACCCAAGGAACAGGGTTGAGATAAAATTGGATTTCATAGTGGTGAATTATTTAATTCGTTCGCAATATCACTAAAATTATACCACACACAAAATCATAATATGAAAAAAGCTCCACAAGGGAGCTATAAGTCTCTGTCATTCAAAGGCATTGCAATGCGATAAAATAATTATACACATTTTTTAGCATGTGAATATTGGATTAAAAAACGGGGGCTCTAATATTTATTGAGGGTATTTACAAGAAAAATTGTACCGGACTTTTACTATGCGTAACCTAATATAGTCATATCAGTAACTGCAAAAAGTAATAATTCCTTAACATGGTTGACTTTAATGTCACATCCACAGTTAATCAGAAAGCTTTTTAGGAGTAAGTAGCTGACTGGGCAGGATGCCGAATTCCTTTTTAAAGGCAATGGTGAAGTTGCTCAGGTTGCTATAACCCAGTTCCATGGCTACTTCTTTTACCGAAAATTTACCCGTTAAAAGTTTGTCCTGCGCAGCATGCATGCGGGCCTTTTGAAAGTATTCATAGATGGGGAAACTGTACATGGTTTTAAAATCTTTCTTCAGCTTTGATTCGCTGATGGCGGCAATTTTAGCCAGTTGTTGTATGGAGGGCGGCGTTTGCAAAACATTCTTTGTTAACAACCGTTCAATATGCATTACGCGGGCAATGTCATCATGGGTAAGTGGCAGGCGATAAGCGGGGTTGCTCATTTTTTCGAACAAACTATTGAAGAACCGTTCTATCAGCAGCATCATGCGGTTTTGCAGAATGGTTTTGCGAAGTGGATTGCTTTCTTCAACATGGCAAATGGTTTTCATCCACCGGCGGTACCGGGCATCGAGCGGTTCTATATTAATGCTTTCGGCTTTCAGTGATACATACGATGATAATACTTCATCAACCCGGGCCACATCAAAATACTGCGCCAGCCATTTCTTGCTGAAAACAATATTCACACCTTTGTAGGTGCAGCCTTCCGTTCCTTCATACGACCAGTTATAATGCGAACTGGTAAGGTAAGCAAATGCCTTGCTGGTGTTCTTTTCCCGTAATTTTTCATCGCCAATACAAATGGTAAGTGAATCGGGAATGGTAAGCTCATCAAAGCGAAGGGTGTAAAATTCTTCTGCCGAAGTTCTGGCGTGAATATGCCAGTCCTGATGCCAGGTACAATCTATCAGATACGCATGCAGGCCATTAGGCACATGAACGTGGCGTAAGGTGCCGGCGCCAATGGCTTCGGGAAATAACAAATGGTCGTTTTGCATGGGAACCTTTAACGCAGCACCCATGGCATGCACCAATTGTTCGTAGTTGGTATCACTATATTCAAATTCAAACACAGAGCCTTATTTATTGGTCTGTACACGCACAGATCAAAATGATAATAAAATCTATACCAGTAATAGGCTACGGGGAAACTGTATGTGGAGTCAAAAGGTATTATTCATATTTCAGGGGGTTGCGGCGCAGTGACCAAATGTACCGTTTAATATTCATCCAGAATGCAAGAATAAAATAAATAATGAGGGGAGACCCCATAGTCAGAAAGGATACATAGATAAACCAGGTACGAATGCGGGATGTGGCGATGCCCAATCGTTCGCCAATAGCGGTGCAAACGCCAAATGCCTGCCATTCTATAAATTGTCTGAACCGGTTCATGCCACTAAATTAAAACATTCAGGAAAATTGTGCAAGTATTGAATCCCTATCAACCCATTTTTTAGGTAACTTTGCCAAACTTTTTTATACGTTTGATCACTTCTTAAACGAAAAATCATGGTTTTTGATCTGGACTTAATTAAAAAGGTTTACGCCGCAATGCCCGAAAAGGTAGCTGAAGCGCGTAAACTGGTAGGCCGTCCCCTTACATTAGCAGAAAAGATATTATATTCCCACCTGTTCGTTCCCACAGAAAAAGCACATGAGCGCGGGGTTGATTACGTAGATTTCACGCCCGACCGTGTTGCGATGCAGGATGCAACCGCACAAATGGCATTATTGCAGTTTATGACCTGCGGACGTGCAAAAGTGGCTGTTCCTTCTACAGTGCATTGTGACCACCTGATTCAGGCCAAAACCGGCGCTCAGGAAGATCTGAAAACCGCTAACGAAGTAAATAAAGAAGTATACGAATTTCTGGCTTCTATTTCCAATAAATACGGTATCGGTTTCTGGAAACCCGGAGCTGGTATCATTCACCAGGTAGTACTGGAAAATTACGCCTTCCCCGGCGGTATGATGATCGGTACCGACTCCCATACGCCCAATGCCGGTGGTTTAGGCATGATTGCCATTGGAGTAGGGGGTGCTGACGCCGTTGACGTAATGGCCGGCCTGCCCTGGGAGCTGAAAATGCCCAAATTGATCGGTGTTAAATTAACCGGTAAAATGAGTGGCTGGACCTCTTCCAAAGACGTGATCCTGAAAGTGGCTGGTATTTTAACCGTAAAAGGTGGTACCGGTGCTATTGTGGAATACTTTGGTGAAGGCGCCGACAGCTTAAGCGCTACCGGTAAAGCTACTATCTGTAACATGGGTGCTGAAATTGGCGCTACCTGCTCATTGTTCGCTTATGATGAGAAAATGGCTGCCTACCTGACTGCAACCGGCCGCGAAGAAGTTGCTTACGCCGCCACGCAGATCAAAGAGTACCTGCGTCCTGACGAAGAAATATATACTGATCCTGCTAAATACTACGATCAGGTAATTGAAATAAATCTCGATGAACTGGAGCCTTATGTAAACGGTCCGTTTACGCCAGACCTGGCATGGCCCATTTCTAAATTTGCTGAAGCGGTAAAAGCTAACGACTGGCCAGCCAGACTGGAAGTGGCATTGATCGGTAGCTGTACCAACTCTTCTTACGAAGACATCAGCCGTTCTGCCTCGCTGGCAAAACAGGCTGTTGATAAAAAATTAAAAGCCAAAGCAGAATTCACTATCACGCCAGGTTCTGAAGTAGTTCGTTTTACCATTGAAAAAGATGGTTTCCTCGATACTTTCTACAAAATTGGTGGTGTAGTGCTGGCAAACGCCTGCGGACCTTGTATCGGTCAATGGGCGCGCCACATCGATGATCCAAAACGTAAGAACTCGATCATCACTTCATTCAACCGCAACTTTGCAAAACGTAACGACGGGCTGGCTTCTACCCACGCATTCGTGGCCTCACCCGAGATCGTAACCGCTTTCGCTATTGCCGGTGACTTAACCTTCAACCCGTTAAAAGATAAACTGAAGAACGAAGAAGGTAAAGAAGTAATGCTGGATGAACCTACCGGTGTTGAATTACCACCCAAAGGTTTTTCAGTTGAAGATGCCGGTTATGCTGCACCTGCTGCTGATGGTAGCGGTGTTGTGGTAAAAGTAGCTGATGATTCACAACGTTTACAATTACTGGCGCCATTTGCTGCCTGGGAAGGCACTGACCTGAAAGGGTTGAAACTGCTGATTAAAGCAAAAGGCAAATGTACCACTGACCATATCTCTATGGCTGGTCCATGGTTAAAATTCCGCGGCCACCTCGATAACATCAGTAACAACATGCTGATTGGCGCTGTAAACTTCTTTAACGACGAAACCGATAAAGTTAAGAATGTGCTGACCGGCGAATATGGTCCAGTACCTGCTACCCAACGCGCTTACAAAGCTGCTGGCATAGGTTCAGTAGTGGTAGGTGATGAAAACTATGGCGAAGGCTCAAGCCGTGAGCACGCTGCCATGGAGCCTCGTCACTTAGGCGTTCGTGCTATTGTGGTAAGAAGCTTTGCCCGTATTCACGAAACCAACCTGAAAAAACAGGGTATGCTGGCGCTGACCTTTGCTAATAAAGAAGATTACGATAAAGTACAGGAAGATGATAGCATTGACTTTGTTGGCCTGGCATCATTTGCACCTGGCAAACCATTGACTATGGTATTGAACCATAAAAATGGCAGCAAAGACGAGATAACCCTCAACCACACCTACAATAAACAACAGATCGAGTGGTTTAAAGCAGGTGGTGCGCTGAACGTTATCCGTTCTCAGTTCGCTAAGAAGTAGTAAATACACATTACTTTAATAATAAAGAGCAAAAGAGGGTTATGCCTCCTTTGCTCTTTTTTTATGCCTAAAAATGCTATGCATTACGCCTTTTTTTAATAGGTGTTATTATCTAAAAGTCCAATTACGGGCATGCTTCCAATATCCAGATTGGGATGGTAGGGCGACTTTTGTTGTACCTATCATAAACCAATGAAAAACCAATTAACCGTATTACTAACCCTGGCCTGGGTACTTTGTACAGCAGGTCAATTGAAAGCGCAGGTAAAGGCAGGTTTTACCGCCACTAACGTTGCAGGATGTTCTCCCCTGGTAGTACAGTTCCAGGATGCCTCTACGGGTAACCCTGCCAGTTGGCGCTGGGATCTTGGCAATGGTACTATCTCCTTATTTCAAAATCCTTCCAGTGTTTATTTTGCCCCCGGTACTTATACCGTAAAGCTGGTAGCAAAGAATGCAGCAGGCGCCGATTCCATTGTAAAACAACAATACGTTACCGTATACGATAATCCGGTGGCAGACTTCATGGCCTCCGACTCAATAGGTTGTTTTCCTTTCCCGGTAACGTTTACCGATAAAAGCACGGTTAACGATGGCGTTATCAATAGCTGGCATTGGGATTTTGGCGATGGTAACACATCAACAGATCAGCATCCTTCACATACGTATACAGGTACGGGTAATTATACGGTAACATTAAAAGTTACCAGTAGTAATGGTTGCACAAAAAGCTTTAGTAAATCCCAATACATACAAATAGCTTCCGGCGTGTTGGCCGATTTTGATTTTACCCCGGCAGTCAATAGTTGTAATGCGCCGCTTGAAATAATTTTTAATAATAAATCGATTGAATCAGGTACGGTCAGCTACGTATGGGATTTCGGGGATGGACAAACCTTCACAGACAGAGACCCGCATCATAACTATACGGCGAATGGTTCTTATACCGTTACCCTGAGCGCCGTCAATACATCAGGTTGCTGGGATACGGTGCGTAAAAAGAATTTGATCGTATTAGGGAACACCCAAACGCAATTTACGCTGCCTGCCAGTATATGCGCCGGACAGCCATTCTTCCCCATTAATACTTCCTCACCGGCCCCTGTTCCCGTCCAATGGGATTTTGGCGATGGTAATACGTCAACAGAAGCGAGTCCACAGAAAAGTTATGCCGCAGGCGGTACCTATACCATTAAAATGGTGAACCGGTTTGCCACCTGTGCCGATTCAATTAACAAGCTGATCACTGTACTACCTAAACCGGTGGCCGCCTTCACTACCGACCGTACTTATTCGTGCAGTATTCCGGCGGCGATCCAATTTACCAATACAACGGCTGGCGCTGTAAGTAGTGTATGGGATTTTGGTGACGGCAGCACCAGCGCTGCTGCCAATCCGCAGCACGTGTACAAAGCATTTGGTTTATATACCGTAAAATTAATTGTAACAGGAGCCAATGGTTGTACCGATTCGCTGGTTAAAAATGAATTGATCCAGGTTAAACGGCCGCAGGTACGAATTAAGGACATGCCCCAAAAAGGTTGTTTGCCATTTACTGTGCCATTTGCTGCTGATATCGATGTGCAGGATAATGTAGTTGGTTATCGCTGGGATTTTGGCGATGGCACCAGCTCCACACAAGCTGCGCCAATAAAAACATATACTACAGAAGGGAAATATACCGTAAAGCTGGTGATCATTACTGCCGGTGGTTGTACCGATTCAATTGTAATGCCCGAAGCAATATTAACAGCGCCAAGGCCCAAAGCAGATTTTACCGCCCTGACCCGCGAGGTATGCCGCAGTCAGGCCATTCCGTTTATCAATCAAAGTACGCCGGCTGGTGATGAATGGTTGTGGGAATTTGGCGATGGCGGCGTTTCCACGAGGGAAAATCCCACCTATCAGTTTAATGATACCGGACTCTTTAAAGTAACCCTGATCGTTACGAACAAGGGCTGTTCCGATACCATGATAAAACCAGATTATGTTCGCATCGATCCGCCGGTAGCGCGTTTTAACATGGGGCTGAATTGTACTGATAAATACCAACGAACTTTTACCGATAAATCAATTGCCGCCCAAAGCTGGCATTGGGACTTTGGCGATGGCGCTACCAGCACCAGTCAATCGCCCGCTCACCGGTATACAGCCAAAGGAACTTACCGCGTACGGCTGATCGTTACCCACGATGCGTGCCTGGATAGCCTGTCGCAGATCCTGGTTATTGCCGATGAGCACCCCGATTTTGACGCCAATAAAAAAGAATTGTGTAAGGGTGATGAAGTAGCCTTTACTTTAAAAGAGTATGATCCGGTGTATGTGAGCAGTATGGTATGGCATTTTGGTGATGGCGCCATGAGTGCTGTACCCGGCAATGTTACCCACGTGTATACAGCTTCAGGCTTATACAAGCTATCGCTTGTTTATACTGATGTAAATGGTTGTGTTGATTCAACTGTAAAACAACAATACATCCAGGTGGATGGACCTTCAGCTGCTTTTCAGGCGGTTCAACAAAAGATATGTATTGGAAAGCTCGCTGCGTTCCGCGATCTGTCTGCTACGGATGGCACGCATCCTATTGTAAAATGGGTATGGACGTATGGCGATGGTAAGGAAGAAACGTTGACCGCAGGGCCTTTTAGCCATCTGTATGATAATGGTGGTTCTTATAATGTTTCATTAAGAATTACCGATAGCAAGGGTTGTACTGACGCATCAGGCAATGCCGCCATCATTGTGTCGAACCCCAAAGCAGCGTTTGCCACAATGGATACCAGTTCCTGTCCCGGTAAACCTGTTAATTTCGCCAACACTTCAACCGGCGATAACCTGCAATACACCTGGGATTTTGGCGATGGCAATACAGCGGGTCAGTTATCACCGGTGCATCAATACACGCAGGATGGATTGTATGCCGTTAACCTGTTGATTGCTGACCCCGTGGGTTGCCGCGATTCAGTAAAGCGGGTTGAATACATAAAGATCACTACGCCCATAGCCGGGTTCACTATGTCAGATTCCATTGGCAGTTGCCCGCCCCTGCAGGTTAGCTTCACCTCTTCAGCAAAAAATTATGTAACCCTCCGCTGGGATTTCGGCGACGGGTCTACTTCAACGCTCGAAAACCCGGTTCACTTTTATAATATTCCCGGCGTGTTTATGGCTACCCAAACTATTGTGTCACCGGGTGGTTGTGTGGCTACGTTGTCGAGAAAGATAGTGGTGAAAGGACCAACCGGCACATTCAATTATGCGCCCATCACAGGTTGCGTGCCGCTTACTGTTCAGTTCATTGGCGCCGGAAATGGCGTTAAATCGTTCATCTGGGATTTTAATGATGGCAATACCACCGCATCAACAACCGGAACCATGCAGTACGACTATGCCCTGGCAGGAAAGTTTGTTCCGCGTATGATCCTGGTCGACAGCAATGGCTGCCAGGTACCGATCCTTGGTAAGGATACCATCAATGCCATTGGTGTTACCGCCAAAGAAACCATGGATACTTACCAGGTTTGTAACAGTGGGTATATACAGTTCACCGATAAATCTGTGGCCAATGACTATATAGCTTCTCACCTGTGGGATTTTGGCGATGGTACCTTCAGCACCCAGCCCAATCCGAAACATTATTTCAACAGGGCGCCGGCTACGTTTACCGTATTGCATATGGTCACCACTGCCAATGGTTGTAAAGATGTGGCCCACCTGGTTGATACCATAAAAGTATATGCAACCCCCACGGTAAAAATAACCGGCGATAAAGAAGCCTGTGTGCCCGGTCAGCTTGCATTCAATGCCCAGGTTACCGGAGATGGCAATAATCTGAAAAAGCACTGGGTGTTTGGTAACGGCCAAACTACAGATAATGCAACGGCTGTTACGCAGACTTATACCGCTGCCGGTGCTTACCAGGTACAGTTGCAAACGGTTTACCAGGATTTCTGTTTTGATACGGCCCGCTACGATGTAAACAGCTGGCCGCTGCCCAATACATTTGCCGGGAAAGATACTTTTGTCTGCCGCGGTACTCCTGCACAATTATCTGCTTCAGGGGCCTTACACTATACCTGGAGTGCCACACCGGATATCTCCTGTACGCAATGCGCCAGTCCACTGATAAACCCGGTTGATAACAGCAGCTATGTGGTAACTGGTGTATCTGATCACGGATGCGTAAAAAGCGACACGGTGAATGTGCGCGTACGCCAGCCCTTTACCATGCAGGTACAACCAAATGATACCATTTGTGCCGGTGAACAGATAAAACTGGGTGCTTCAGGCGCCGATCAATATGAATGGACGGTGAGCGCAGGGTTAGACAATGCAAGAAGTGCGTCACCAAAAGCGTCCCCCAACCATACCACTACATACACCGTCGTTGGCCGCGATAATGATCATTGCTTTGCCGATACGGGCAATGTTCAGATCACCGTATTCCCTATCCCGACTGTATTTGCCGGACAGGATACTACCGTGAACACCGGCGCCACTATTCAGTTGGCGGCCACCTGTTCAAAGGATGTAACTACGTATAACTGGACGCCATCAACCGGTCTCAGTTGCACCAATTGTGCTTCGCCACGCGTTGATGTAAAAGGCACCGTTACCTACCGCCTTACAGCAACCAACCAGGGCGGGTGCGTGGCATCTGACGACGTAACTATTACTTCTGTTTGTAATGGCGATAACTATTTCATCCCAAATACTTTTTCACCCAATGGTGATGGCATGAACGATGTGTTTTATGTGCGCGGGAAAGGTATAAACCTGGTACACTCCTTACGCATATTCAACCGGTGGGGACAAACTGTATTTGAAAAGCACGATTTTATGGCCAATGATCAGAATGCAGGCTGGGATGGAAAGATCAATGGCAAAATTGCCGACATGGATGTGTATGTGTATATCGTAGAGTTGTATTGTGACAATGCGAATATTGTTCCGTATAAAGGAAACGTAGCTTTAATTAGATAGTTAGAAAGTTGACCAGTTAACCAGTTGATCAGTTAGCGAGTTAACAAGTTTTTGATCCAATAATAATCCATCAATATCCAAACTATGAAAAACCTATTCAAAACAATTATGGCAAGCCTGGCATTAGTGGCTGCCGTAGTTACCACGCAAGCCCAGGACCTTCACTTATCACAATTTTTTGAAGCGCCGTTGCTGCGCAATCCTTCCCTGGCGGGCATCTTTACGGGCGACATCAGGGTACAGGGTGTATACCGTGATCAATGGAACAGTTTTACCAAAGCCTATCGCACTGGTTCATTGAATGCGGAGGTTAAATTGCCGGTCGCAAACAATGATTTTATTACTACCGGCATACAAACGTTGTTTGACAAGGCAGGTACTGTTGGCCTTACTACCACACAGGTACTGCCGGCGGTGAATTATCATAAATCATTAAGCAATGATAAAGTAGAATATTTATCATTGGGTTTTATGGGTGGGTTAATACACAAGAGCCTTGATATAACTAAAATGACCACCAACAACCAATACAATGGTGGCTATAACCCAACGGGCACTACCGGTGAAACCTTTGCCGTGCCCAATTTCAGTACCTGGGATGCATCGGTGGGCATGAGCTATAACACGTCATTCGGCATGAATGGTGCAAACAGCCTGTTCGTAGGCGCTGCGTATCATCATTTGAATAAACCAAAAAACTCTTTCTACCGCGATGCTACTACCCAGCTAAATCCCAAGTACGTTTTTTCAGCCGGTGTTAAATGGGTGATCGATGATTATTCTTATTTCACCATGCAGGCAGATCATTCGCAACAGGGAACACAGAAAGAAATGGTAGCCGGTGGCATGTATTCTATTAACCCGGGTCAGTTTGTTGATGACGCCAATGTTATATTGAGTTTTGGTGGTTACCTCCGGTGGAAAGACGCCTTTATTCCCGTTGTAAAAGTTGATATGCGTTCGCTGTCGGTAGGGTTGAGTTATGATGTAAACGCATCGCAATTAAGAACAGCCAGCCAAAGCAGGGGTGGGTTTGAATTGTCCTTATCATATATTGGATTTTTTGATCGCAACAATTCCGCGCGGGATCAGGTGATGTGTCCGAGGTTTTAGACCCAGGCATTCACGTAAGCTCCAAAATTATACAAGTGGTAATTATTAAAACGGTGTTTGGCTGTACATTACATGTTGAGTTTTTGCAGCACTTATAAATATAAAACATCACGCCAATGACCCGCTTTGCTATTACAACACTGTTGCTGATCGCTGTTTGTATCAATGTATTTTCTGAACCTCCTCAAAAGAAAGCCAGGAAAGGGCAATCAATTGCTGTTATAGCCTATTATTCTGGGCCGGCAGAACAGGTGGATAGTTTTGCCGTTGAAAAGCTGACCCATATCATTTTCAGTTTTTGTCATTTAAAAGGGAATCAGCTGGTTGTTGACAATGCGCGGGATAGTTTACGCATTCAAAAGCTGGTGTCATTAAAAAGCAGGAATCCCCAATTAAAGGTCTTGTTGTCCCTGGGCGGATGGGGTGGCTGCGAAACCTGCTCCCAGGTATTCAGTGATGAAAATGGGCGGGCTGAATTTTCCAGATCTGTAAAGAACCTGCTCGATTATTTCAATGCCGATGGAATTGATCTGGATTGGGAATATCCTGCTATCTCTGGCTTTCCCGGTCACCGGTTTGTGCCCGAAGATAAACCCAATTTCACGCAACTGGTGATGCAGTTGCGCAAGGCTATTGGTAAAAAGCATGAGATCAGTTTTGCCGCCGGCGGTTTTTCTACCTACCTCGAACAATCCATAGAATGGAAAAAAGTGATGAAGGTGTGTGACCGGGTAAACTTAATGACCTATGACCTCATCAATGGCTTTAGCACCGTTACCGGCCATCATACGCCCTTGTATTCTACTCCTCAACAAAAAGAGTCTACCGATAATGTTATTCACTACCTAGATTCTATCGGTGTTCCCCGCAAGAAACTGGTAATTGGAGCCGCCTTCTATGCCCGCGTTTTTGAAAATGTAGACAGTGTAAATAATGGCTTGTACCAGCCGGGTAAATTCAATCGCGGGGTACCGTTTAAAGCATTCCCCAAACTGTTGTCAGCAGACAGTGGGTTTGTATACCATTGGGACCCTGTTGCCAATGCGCCCTGGATGTATAATGCTGCACAAAAACTATTTGTTACGTACGACGATACCAGATCTATGCAGCTGAAAACTGCTTATGCAAAGGAGAAAAAACTCAATGGGATTATGTTTTGGCAATTAGGGGAAGATACCTTTAGTGGTGGGTTACTCGATACTATTTATGCTGAGAAGATAAAATAGGGTTGTTAGTTTTTGAGTTTGTTAGTTTTTAAGTTAATACAAACTAAAAAACTATGAACTAATAACTCGTTTTCCTAACTCAATCACTTCACAATCCCTCATATTCTTATCATCGATGACAAACCTAATTAAGGTTCTAACCTTGTGCCAGCCCTGGTTGCCCGCTGCACCGGGGTTCATATGCAGGCATTGCAGTTTATCGTCGAACATCACTTTCAGAATATGAGAGTGCCCGCAAATAAACAGTTGCGGCGGGTTGGCGGTCAATTCTTTTTTTACTTCGGTATTGTATTTGGGCGGATAGCCGCCAATGTGGATCATGTATACATTCACGCCTTCGCAGGTAAAGCGTAATTTCTCCGGGTACACCGAGCGAATATCCTGGCCGTCGATATTGCCGTAAACCCCTTTTAAAGGTTTAAAATCCGCCAGTTTATTAGCCAGGGCGATATTTCCAAAATCACCGGCATGCCAGATCTCGTCGCAGTTGTCGAAGTGTTTGAAAACTGCGTCATCAAGAAAACCATGTGTATCAGCTATCAGTCCTATTCGCTTCATAGTAATTTACTATAGGGGCAAGGTACCGGTTTTACAGCCGGTAACCCGCTTCGTCCTCAGCCAGTTTTTTTATGGTTTCCAGGGTTTCGGCCCAGTTCTTTTCGGCATGGGCGAACATCATCTGGGAAGCAAAGTTAGTTTGTGTCAATTGCAACGAAATGCCTTTTTCTTCGGGCGTAATGGTGAACGTAATATCTGAATAGTTCTCCGGACTGTCCTCAGTAGCTGAAAATACGCTCCAGTAGTTATAAGACAGGATTTTTCCCACTTCAAACTGCAGCAGGGCGCCTTTGTCTTTTACTTCTTTATCCTTATAAACGAACGTAAAGGCGATGGGGCTGCCAACTTTCCAGTCGGTGATCATTTGCACGCCCAGCCATTGTTCAATCCACTGGTTTTCGGTTAAAACGCTCCATACTTTTTCCGGGGTAGCCTCAATTTGTCTTTCTTTGGTAAGGATTAAGCTTTTTTTCATCTGAATTTATTTAGGATTTCGTCTGAGTCATTTTTGAATTCGGGCCGCAAATTACCGGTTTTTCCCTTTTATGCCCCAAATTTCAAAATTGCGTTTTCCACGAGGTATCATTAACTTTATGTGAACGATTACTGCCATGCCATTCTTTCGCAATTTTACCTATTGGATCGATAAGCGGAGCTGGAAATATGTATTTCTGCTCAAAACCCTCGAGCTTTCCCTGTAAACCTCTACCCCGCGCTCTATTATTCCATATGCATTTTGGTAAGAAAATGCAATTCAATTTGCATTTTCTTCAATATTCCATTTTAACCCGCCTTTGCTAAAGCTTGCGCCTCCGCTAAAGCTTCAGCGACACGCGGACGGCGGGCAAGCATTTACTAATTTTCAAATTTCACATTGATATGCCATATTATTATAAATTAGGGAACATTCCGCATAAGCGCCATACCCAATTCCGCAAACCGGATGGCTCCCTGTACGCAGAACAGTTGTTTTCGACCGAAGGGTTCTCCAATGATTATTCGTTGTTGTACCATTGCCATCCGCCCACCGCTATAATAAAGACAGAGCCTTCCTACGAAGTGGCGCCCAAAGTGGCAGAGGAAAAAATGCTGCGACATCGCAGTTTTGAAGGTTTTAAAATAAAACCGGCCATCGATTATTTGCAAAGCCGTACCCCCGTGCTGGTGAATAATGATTGCCACATTGTACTGGCGGCGCCCCAGGCCGGCATGCAGGATTATTTTTTCAAGAATGCCGATGCCGATGAAATGATCTTCATACATGAAGGCGAGGGCGTGCTGCGCACCATGTATGGCGAATTGCCATTCAGTTATGGTGATTACCTGGTTGTTCCCCGCGGCACCATTTACCAGGTGCAATTCAAGGATACCAACAACCGCCTGTTCATCGTGGAATCGTTCAGTCCCATCCGGTTCCCCAAAAAGTACCTGAGCAAGTATGGACAGTTACTGGAACACTCGCCTTATTGCGAACGGGATATTCGTCCGCCGCAAAACCTGCCCACTTTTGATCAGAAAGGTGATTTTTTGATCCGCACCAAAAAGCGGGGCATGATGTATAACCTGCATTATGGCCATCACCCATTTGATATCGTAGGGTGGGATGGGTATTGTTATCCGTTTGCTTTTAGCATTCATGATTTTGAACCCATCACCGGCCGGGTGCACCAGCCACCGCCCGTGCATCAAACATTTGAAGCCAATAATTTTGTGGTCTGTTCATTTTGTCCACGCCTGTTCGATTATCACCCGAATTCCATCCCGGCGCCATATAACCACAGTAATATAGACAGTGATGAAGTGTTGTATTATGTAGATGGTGATTTTATGAGCCGGAAGAATGTAACGCGTGGCATGATAACGCTGCATCCAGCTGGAATTCCGCATGGCCCGCATCCAGGTACTGTGGAAAAAAGTATTGGCGCGAAGGAAACAAAAGAGCTGGCCGTGATGGTTGATACTTTTCATCCGCTGCAACTGACCCATGAAGCATTGGGTATTGAAAATTCTGATTATACGATGAGTTGGGCGGAGTAACCCCCAACCCCCTAAAGGGGGAGAAGAAATGAAAAATGAAGGCTCCCGGTTATCTGGGGGCCTTTCTTTTTTACAATATTTTTTTTGCCTACACGTCTGCCGAAATATCCAGGGCGGCATTTTTTTAAGAAAAAGCTTGGTGCTATCGAGTTTTAGGTATTAACTTTGTGTTTAACCAAATGGTTAAACCGCGTGATTAAAGAGAATAAAAACGACAAAAGCACCGAGCAAAAGATCCTGGAAGCAGCCAAGCAGGTTTTTATGGAAAAGGGGATCGATGGCGCCCGGATGCAGGATATTGCCGATAAAGCGGGCATTAACAAGGCTTTATTGCATTATTATTTCCGCAGCAAAGAGAAGTTGTTCGAAATGATCTTTATGGAAGAGGCCCGGAAGTTTTTGCCCAAAGTAACCTCCATTATGGTGTCTGAACTGACCTTGTTCGAGAAGGTGGAGAAGTTCGTAGGCGAGTACATCGATACTTTGTTACAGAACCCTTTATTACCCATATTTATCCTGAATGAAATAAACAGGAATCCCAAAGAAGCTATTAAAAAGATCTTCGGCAATCAACGGCCTCCGATCGATAAAGTAGATGAGCTTATTGCAAAGTTGGTGAAGAAAGGGGAGATAAAGCCCATAAAGGGCTATGAATTAATGGTGAACATGGTATCGCTGTGCATTTTTCCATTTCTGGCCCGGCCCATGGTACAATGGGTGACCAAGACAACAGATGAAGAGTTTTTAAAGTTGATGGAATTGCGCAAAAAGACCGTTGTAAAGTTTGTATTAGATTCAATTAAGAAATAAATTTTTTTGTCATGCTATTAACTAAATGGTTAAACCTAACGATTAAACACTGTTTAAACCTTACGGTGCTGTTGTTGGCCATTGGGGTGCAGGCGCAGGATAATAACCGGCTTACGCTGGAGCAGGCGTACGACCTGGCGCGGCAGAATTATCCGGTCATCAAACAAAAAGACCTGGTGCGCAAAACAGCTTCATTAACGATTGAAAATTTAAATAAGGGTTTTTTGCCGCAGTTGACTATCTCAGGCCAGGCTACTTATCAATCGGATGTTACCAGTGTACCCATCAGTGTGCCGGGTATTAAGATCGATCCCCCAGGTAAAGACCAGTACAAGGTACAGGCCGAGTTGAGTCAGCTGTTGTATGATGGTGGTACCACTAACGCACAGATAAATGTGCAGAACGCCAATGCGCAGGTAGAAGATCAGAAAGCAGAAGTTGAATTATATAAAGTGAAGGACCGGATTAATCAGTTGTACCTGGGTATTTTGCTGGTTGATGAACAGGTGAAACAGGTTGATTTTGTAAAGAACGATATTCAGCTGGGTATTAAAAGGGTGGAAGCGCAGGTTAAGAACGGGACCGCTTTTCGTTCAAGCCAGCTTACCCTGGAAGCCGAGTTAATGAAGAATGATCAACGG
>Ga0136846_1238066_pt1 | contig 15658 bp, 14 predicted proteins | sample HopSoiMetagenom2_FD_96841 | JGI IMG/M metagenome (GOLD analysis project Ga0136846, IMG submission 96841) | Grasslands soil microbial communities from Hopland, California, USA - 2 Assembly 2016 (version 4) | ecosystem: Environmental > Terrestrial > Soil > Grasslands | place: USA: Hopland... | reverse complement strand
GGGGTGCCGACCGTGGACCAGGTGATGGCCGAGGAACGCGCGACAGCTTTCACCAAACGCAGCATCAAGATGCGCGCAAAGCTCTCCGGGCTGAAGTTGATCACTTCGATGATGGACCTGACCACGCTAGAAGGCAAAGATACTCCCGGCAAGGTCGCTTATTTGTGCCGCAAAGCGTTGCAGCCGGCCGAAGCAAAATACAATGTACCATCATGCGGGGCGGTATGCGTCTATCCCAACATGGTGCGTTACGCGCGGCGCTTTCTGGGCGCCGATTCGACAGTGCATGTCGCCTCTGTGGCGACGGGTTTTCCCAGCGGTCTTTATCCTCTCCGGACCAAATTGGAGGAGGTAAGGCGCGCTGCAGGCGAGGGAGCGGACGAGATTGACATGGTCATCGCGCGCGACGCGTTTCTTTCGGGTGACCATGCAAAGGTGTTCGACGAAATCGCCGCCACCAAAGAAGCCTGCGGCACAGCGCATTTGAAAGTCATTCTGGAGACGGGTGAATTGGTGACTTACGACAATGTGCGCCTGGCCAGCCGCATCGCGATGGACGCCGGCGCGGACTTCATCAAAACCAGCACCGGAAAGGTTCAGCCGGCGGCAACAATGCCGGTCACGCTCGTAATGTTGGAGGCGATTCGGGATTACTTTTTTGAAACCGGGATTCGCATCGGGATGAAACCCGCGGGCGGCATTCGCACTTCCAAGCAAGCACTGGCTTACCTGGTGATGCTGAAAGAAACGCTCGGCGATGATTGGCTGACGCCCGACCTTTTCCGTTTCGGCGCCAGCACGCTGCTCAATGACGTGCTGATGCAGATCGCTAAACTGGCGGATGGACGTTATCAGGCCGCGGATTATTTTTCATTACCGTAAATACGCATGGGCGTTGCCAGGCAAAATTCAGTGGGGTTGGAATCGGAATTCATCTCTGATCTGGTCGAGCGGCTGGTAACAGCGCTTTGCCCTCAGAAAATCGTGTTGTTTGGGAGCCGTGCGCGCGGAGACCACCGGCCCGATAGTGATGTTGATATCTTGATCATAAAGAACTCAGAGCTTCCCCGATATAAAAGGGCGGTGGCTGCCCATGCCGCACTCTCAGGGCTGCCTGTTCCGGCGGACATGGAACTTCTCGTATATACGCCGCAGGAAGTGAAAGAGTGGAGCACCGCACCGGCCGCGTTCGTTACGACCGCTTTGCGCGAAGGAAAAGTGCTGTATGAAGAGTGACTGGCATACTGCGCAAGGGTGGCTAAAGAAAGCCGAAAGCGACTTGGCAGCCGCGGAGCTGTGTCTCAAGGCGGCGCAATCGCTCGACACTGCGTGTTTCCATTGTCAGCAGGGGGCAGAAAAATCGTTGAAGGCATGGCTAATAGCCAATTCGATCTCCTTCCCCTTTACTCACGACTTAACGCGGCTTCTGACATTGTGCGTAGCGAAGGATCCAGCCTTCCAGGCGTTTAGTGGGGATGCATTAAACTTAAATCCTTTCGCTGTCGAAATGCGATATGACGCGGAATTCTGGCCCACTGTTGAAGAGACCAAGGCTGCTGTTCAAGCTACTCGAAAGATCATGGAATTCGTCGCTGCAAAATTTCCCAACCCTGCTGCAGGCAAGAACTAACATGCGTGCCAAACAAAAATCTTTAGCGAAGCGCTCGGCCAAAACGGCCAAACCCTCCGGCCTCGCCAAATTCAACGGCGGGGCTCAGCCGAAGCGGCCGATTGTTCCACTGAAAGAACGACGGCTGAATTTCGGCAGCCGATGGGATTACGCGCCGGCACCCGAGACTTTCGAGTATATCAAAGTTGCTCCACGCCAGCAGCTTTACATCGATGGTAAATTTGTAGCGCCAATTACTGGCAAATACTTCGACAGCCTGAATCCGGCCACGGAAGAAAAACTGACCGAAATTGCGCTCGCGGGCGAACAGGATGTGGACATCGCTGTCCAGGCCGCCCGACGCACCTATGAAAACGTTTGGAGCAAATTGTCCGGGCGCGAACGCGGAAAGTTTCTTTATCGGGTCGCCCGCATCATCCAGGAAAAGGCCCGCGAATTGGCGGTGCTGGAAACCATGGATGGCGGCAAGCCGATCAAGGAGACGCGCGACGTGGACCTGCCGCTGGTGGCGGCGCATTTCTTTTATCACGCAGGCTGGACCGACAAGTTGCAGTATGCGTTTCCGGGGCGCACGCCGGAATCACTGGGAGTGGTGGGCCAAATCATTCCCTGGAATTTTCCGCTGTTGATGGCAGCGTGGAAAATCGCTCCAGCGCTGGCGTGCGGCAACACGGTCGTGATCAAGCCGTCGGAAACGACGAGCGTCAGCATCATGAAGCTGGCGGAGATTTTTCAGGAGGCGGGCCTGCCGCCGGGCGTGGTCAACATCGTCACTGGCGCGGGCGAGACGGGCGCAGCACTGGTGCGCCATCCGGACATCAACAAGATCGCCTTCACCGGTTCAACGGAAGTCGGAAAACTCATCGCCAAATCCGTCGCCGGCACACCGAAGAGGTTGACGCTCGAATTGGGCGGCAAAGCCGCGAACATTCTCTTTGAAGACGCGCCGCTCGACCAGGCGATCGAAGGCGTCATCGCCGGCATCTATTTCAATCAGGGACATGTTTGTTGCGCCGGTTCGCGATTGCTCGTTCAGGAAAGCATCTATTCGAACGTCATTAGCAAACTGCGCGATCGCATCAAAACTTTGCGCGTCGGCAATCCGCTGGACAAGAACACCGACATCGGCGCGATCAATAACAAGCCGCAACTGGAAAAGATCCGCCAACTGGTGCAATGCGGCGTGGCGGAAGGCGCTGAGCTGGTTCAATCGCAATGCCACCTGCCGGCGCGCGGATACTGGTTCCCGCCGAGTTTTCTAACCGGTGTCACGGCGTCGCATCGCGTCGCGCAGGAGGAAATCTTCGGGCCGGTGCTGGCGGTGATGACTTTTCGCACGCCCGAGGAGGCGTTCGAACGCGCGAACAACACGCCCTATGGCTTAAGCGCCGGAGTGTGGACTGACAAAGGCAGCAAGATTTTCAAAATGGTCAATAAGCTGCGCGCCGGTGTCGTTTGGGCAAATACTTTCAACAAATTCGACCCCAGTAGTCCCTTCGGCGGCTACAAGGAAAGCGGTTTCGGACGCGAAGGCGGGGTGCAGGGGCTGGGGGCTTATTTGAAATTCGATTGAGCGCTGAGGAGATTCGCTGCGCGGTGCAACTGGCCCTGGCCGAAGACCTCGGCAGTGGCGATGTTACTACCTTGGCAACCGTTCCGGCAGATGCAAGTGCCAGTGCTGCGATGCGCGCGCGCGAACCGCTAGTAGTCGCCGGGCTTTCCCTCGCTGAAGCCGCGTTCCGGGAACTCTCGCCGAACGCGGAGATCAAACGCTCGGCTCAGGACGGCTCGCGCATGAAAACGGGGGAAACTTTGCTGCACGTTACGGGGCCAGCACGCGCGCTGCTCAGCGCGGAACGCGTCGCGCTCAATTTTGCCCAGCGGCTCTCAGGCGTTGCGACGCTGACTGCGCGATTCGTTGAAGCGGTTCAGGGAACAGCCGCGCAGATCCTCGACACGCGCAAGACGACTCCGGGCTGGCGGCAAATGGAAAAATATGCTGTCGCTTGCGGCGGGGGAAAGAATCATCGTATCGGTCTTTACGACATGGTTTTGATCAAAGACAACCACTTGGCGGCGCTGCGAAACGCAAGGCCGAACGCGATCGCCGCCGCAGTGCAAGGCGCGCGCGCGGCTTATCCCAAACTCAAAGTGGAAGTCGAAGCCGATACCCTCGAACAGGTCGGCCAGGCTTTGGAGGCCGGCGCTGACATGATCCTGCTCGATAATATGTCCCTCGAAGAATTGCGCGCCGCCGTCCGGCAATGCCAAGGCCGGGCGCAAACGGAAGCCAGCGGCGGCGTCAACTTGCAGACGGTCCGCGCCATCGCCGAAACCGGCGTGGACTTCATTTCTTCGGGAGCGTTGACGCACTCCGCTCGCGCGGTTGACATCGGACTCGATTTCGAATCATGAGCCGCGATGCCGAATTGTTGAAGGCGCTGCGGGCCGCGGGCGAGGACGCGATTTCCGGCGCTGATTTGTCCAAAAAACTTGGCATTTCCCGTTCGCTGATAACGGCCGGCATCGAGCAATTGCGTTCGGAGGGCTATGAAATCTCAGCGAGCCCCCATCTGGGGTATCGTCTGGCAGGCGAGCCGGATGTTCTGCATGCGGATGATTTGTTGTCGCGCCTCGGCGATGTCAAAGTAATCGGGCGCGACATCCAGGTTTTTCAGGAGACGACGTCCACCAACGACGTAGTCGAAAAAATGGCGCGCGACGGCGTCAAGGAAGGCGCGGTTGTATTTGCCGAGTCCCAAACTCGCGGTCGCGGCCGGTTGGGCCGCAAGTGGAGTTCGCCCAAAGGGAAAGGCCTCTGGTTTTCCGTTTTGTTGCGGCCGGCATTACAACCGCGGGAGTTGACGCAAATCACCGTCGCATCGGCGGCGGCCGTGCGAGCCGCCATTGAAATGCAAACCGGTTTGGTTGCTGAAATAAAGTGGCCGAATGACATCCTGCTGGGCGGCCGTAAAACAGCCGGCATACTGGTAGAGCTCCAGGCCGAACTGGATCGCGTTCGCTATCTCATCCTGGGTATCGGTGTGGATGTGAATTTGAGCGCTGCGGATTTTCCCGCCGAATTGCGCAAAACGGCTACCTCGCTGAGCATTGCCCTCGGCAAACCGGTTCACCGCGCCTCGCTCGCCGCAGAAATTCTACGGGCGCTGGACCACAATTATTCGCGGCTCCGCGCTGGTGAATTTGCCGCCATCGCGGAAGAGTGGGAGAAACACTGTTGCACCTTAGGGCGGCAGGTGAGCATCCACGCCGGCACCCGCGAAATCCGTGGCCGGGCCGAATCGCTGGGCGAAGAAGGCGCGTTGCTGGTGCGCACCGAGCACGGCCACCTGGAACGTGTGACCGGGGGCGACGTGACACTGGAAAAATAGACCGGGCTCGTGATACTGCTTTTTGACATTGGAAATACGCACACCCATTTAGGGCTGGCGAATCGCCAGCGCGTGGTCAAGCAAGCGAATATTTTGACTCGCGATTGGCGGCGCGGAAGCGCCGAAAAGCAGGTGCGAAAATTCGTGGGCAGAAAAAAACTGGAGGGGGCCGCCGTCTGCAGTGTTGTTCCGGCAGCGACGCCATACGTTCGGAAATTTGTTCGGCAAAACTGGAACCTTACTTGCCTCGAACTCACTGCAAAGACCTTGCGTGGAGTCGGAATCGATTATCCCAAACCGAAGACGGTCGGTGCCGATCGTTTGGCGAATGCGGCTGCGGCATTCGAGCGTTTCGGAGCGCCCGTGGTGGTCGTGGATTTCGGCACCGCCGTAACTTTTGACGTCGCGAACGCGCGGGGAAATTACGTCGGCGGAATTATCGCTCCCGGTCTGGCTGCCATGACTGATTACCTCCATGAGAAGACAGCGTTGCTGCCGCGCATTCGCATTCGCGAAGTCAAAGGCGCCGTGGGCAAAAGCACGGAGCACGCGATGTTGATCGGGGCGGTGCACGGCTACCGGGGGCTCATTCGCGGCCTGTTGGTCGAGCTGAAGCAACAACTCAAAACCCCGCATCTGCCGGTGGTGGCGACCGGAGGTTATGGGAAGCTCATAGCCGCGGGCCTGCCCGAAATCAACGAGGTGGATGAGTTGCTGACATTGCAGGGTTTGCGCCTCGTTTGGATTGCGCATCAAAAGACGGCGCTTTAGCTTGGTGGCGCGATTATTCCGCCTCGTTAAAAGTGAACCGTATCATTGAACGTTTCGAGCAACTGAAGCGCTTTCAACAAAAGGGCTTCATTGTCTATGTCGGCGCGGGCGACCCAAACCTCGACGCCACGCGCCAGCTCGCTGTCGCTTTTGACAAATTGGGAGTGGACGTCCTCGAACTCGGTGTCCCGTTCAGTGATCCATTAGCCGATGGTTTGGTCAATCAACTCGCCGCGCAACGCGGACTCGAATCCGGCACAACTCCGCCAAAGGTGCTGGAAACGGTCGCGGCCATCAGGCGCGAAGCGCATGTCCCGATCGTCCTCTACATTTATTTCAACCTCATTCACCGTTGCGGCCTGGAGAAATTCATTCAGGATGCCGCGCGCGCCGGAGTGGATGGTTTGCTCGTGCTGGACCTCCCTCCCGAGGAAAGCGAAAATTACGAAGCGCTGATGGAAAGGGCGGGTCTGTGCAACATCTATCTGGTCGCGCCGACGACTCCGGACAGCCGCATCGCTCTGATCGCGAAACGAGCCCGCGGGTTCATTTATTACGTTTCGCGTGAAGGAGTCACCGGCATGCAAACGAAAGTGGCCGATACCATTTCGCAAATGACGGCCAGGATTAGACAACACACGAATCTTCCCGTGGCCGTGGGCTTCGGCATCTCGACGCCGGACCAAGCCAGGCTCGTTGCCCAAAGCGCCGAAGCGGTGGTGGTAGGCAGCGCAATCGTGAATCAGATAGCGCAACACGCAAACGACAAAGCTTTGACGGCCAAAGTCAGCGATTTTGTTAAGTCATTGCTCGAAGGGGTCAAAAAGCCATGAAAACAAAACCAAACACAGCCGATAGATTTGTCATCATCATGGCCGGGGGCAAGGGCGAGCGGTTTTGGCCGGTTAGCCGCGAGAAAACGCCCAAGCAACTGATCACGCTGTTGGGCGCGCGTTCGTTCTTGCAACAGGCGGTGGAACGAGTCCTTCCGGTCGTGCCGCTAAAAAACATTCTGATCATTACCAACGATGCGCAGGCCGCCGAAGTGCGCAAGCAGCTGCCGAATTTACCGAAAGAGAACGTCATCTCCGAACCAATTGGACGCGACACTACGGCCGCAGTCACGTTGGGCGCGGCGATTGTCGGCGCGCGTTCGACTACCGGTGTCATGGCCGTGTTGCCGGCCGATCACGTCATTGATGAAGAAAAAAAGTTTCAGCAAGTTTTGACCGACGCCTTCGATCTCGCCGGTCGCGGGCAGGCGATCATCACCATCGGCATCAAGCCCACGGAACCGGCAACGGGCTACGGTTACATTCGCGTGGGCGAGCCGCTGCCACCGCCGCAAGGCGTGAAAGCTTATAAAACTGCCTTCTTCCGCGCCGAAGAATTCGTCGAGAAACCTCAATTCGAGAAAGCGCTCGAATATCTCAACAGCGGCCAATATCGCTGGAATGCCGGCATGTTCATTTGGTCATTCGTAACCATCACCGAAGGCTTGCAAAAGCATCAGCCGGAGATGTACGAAGCCTGCCAACGCTGGTTCAAAGTTGCGGGAAATCCTGCCAAGCTAAACAAAGTGCTGGCGAAGGAGTACCCGGATTTCAAAAAAATCTCGATAGACTTCGCCCTCATGGAGCACGCCCACAACGTCATCGTGGCCGATGGTGCATTCATATGGGATGACCTCGGCTCCTGGACCGCTCTCGGCCGGCACCTGAAATCCGACCCCGAAGGCAATTGCGTCGTCGCTGATTTCATTCACGTGGATGGCGCGCGCAACATCATTTACGACGCGCGCTCGAAGGACCGAAGAACGCCGATTGCCGTCGTGGGCCTACGGGATTCCATCCTGGTGCAAACCGATGACGCCACGCTGCTCGCCCACAAAAGCCAGGCGCAAAAGGTCAAAGAGTTGGTGAAACGCCTGGCCGAAGATCCAAAACTGAAAAAGTTGGTCTAGCTCCATTTTGGAGTGCGCTGGCAAAGCGCAGCGGCGACGGCGCTTTAAATTCTTTGAGCCTAACAGAGTCGCAGACACCCGAACCCTATCCAAAGCGAGGGCGCGGACTCAAGGCTGAATCGCGCGATAGAACATCACATCATTCGTCGCAGAGCTGTCGGTGAAATTAATGACTCCCGTCGGATTGGGAACCGTCGATAGCAGAGTCCAGGCAGAAAAGTCGGGCGACGAATAAATTTTGACATTCTTGCCGGTGAGGCCGCGCAGGATTAGCCCGAATTGGTTTGGTGAAACGAAATCTTCGCCCGTGAACTCAGGAGCGCGCACGAGCCCGGAACTCCCTGCGGCCGCAATCGCGCTGATTTCGGAGCCGTTGAGCGCCCGATTGAAGATCATCAATTCATCCAGGCTGCCCAGCATGTAGTCCACGAACCGGGCTCCCGAATTTACAAAGCCAGCCCCCATATACGCGCGCGGGCAAGGGATATTCGTGGCGATCGTGCCATACAGGGCACCATTTACGTAGAGTTGCATCTGGGTGCCGCTGGCGACGAATGCCAAATGTGTCCAAGTGTTCTGCGGTACGCTGTATCCAAAGTTGTAATCCCCGACGCCGAAAATCGTGAACCCAACCTGACGGGTAAGATTGTATTGCTCGAGCTTCAATTCATTTACTCCGTCCCCAGTAAGAGCCGCACCGGTCCCCGGCGCATTCTGGCGGTTCACCCACATGCTGGCAGTCCAGGGGACCGGAATGCTCGCCGCGCCGGTGGATAGATAGCCGCTTGAACCATCAAAGTGGAAGGCGCGGCCCTGTTTTCCTGCCGAATAGGAAAATCCGTTGTGCGGCGTGGCATTGTAGGGCCCAAAGATATTGAGTGGGTTTGCATCCGCCGGCCACCAATCCACCATGTTCGCAGGGGCAATAATTGCCCCAGATGCATTGGTCTGCGGGGCACGCACGGACAAAAAAGCGGTGGTGCTCAAAACGTTCGCGTAGGAGTTGCTGACACTTACTGAGTAGCCGCCCGCGTTGGTCCATTGGATGTTGCTCAGCGCGTAATTCGAAGAGGTCGCCCCGGGGATGATGACGCCGTTGAAATGCCACTGAAAACTGAGCGGCTGTTGACCCGAAGCGCGTACGGAAAAAATCGCGTTTGAGCTCAGTGCCACGAGGATATTCGTTGGATTCGTGGTTATAGCCGGAGCGTTGGTGCCACCAATGACGAACATCTGGACAAAACTCGTGAGGTTTCCGTTGAACACATCCGCATCGCCGCCAGACCAATTCGTGTCGGCATATTGCCAGATATTCCATGTAGGCCAGGGATAAGTATCGCTCGGTCCGCCGCCCTGAATGTTCGGATTTGTTGGGTACGCGGCTATCCATGACGGCCAATTCGTCACTGCCGTCGTCAATCCCGAGTAGGTCGTGGAGGGGCGGGAATACCACGTGCCAGTATAAACGACCGGCTTCAACCCTGGCACGCCCGCTGTGCGCGCATAATTGGAAATGGTATTGCACCATTGGTTCACCCAGGCGGACATGGTAGCCGCGCTGAGCTGATTGGTGACTTTCGGATCTTCCCAATCCAGCATTGGAACGCAGTAAGAACCGCCATATTTGACATAGTTGCTTGCGACGCTCCAGAAGTATGCAGCCTCGGAGTCTGCGCTACTTGCGCCCGTAATGTTTGGATTAGCGTTGGGCCGGGCAAAATGATAAGCACCGATATAAATCCCAACACCTTTTGCGCCGTTCTCCTGCGAAACGAAGTAGGGATTCACATAACCCGTTCCCTCGGTTGCCTTGGACCAGGCAAAAGCAACGCCAGCGTTCCTTACCGTCGTCCAGTTGATGTTCGTTTGATAGCCCGATACATCCGTGCCCAAAGGTCGTTGTGCAAGGAGGGTTTTCGGAGCCGACAAAAGGGACAGCGCAACCAGGGCAGTTGAACAAAATTTGAAGGAACGCAGAGGCAAGTTCATTAGCAATAAGGTCGCAGTTCCACCAATCGGCGATGCCTTGCCCATCTGACCCACCCGTGTGGAACTCGAGTCCATGGTAAGTCAAGTTACATGAGAAGGCAAGTGCGGTGTGATTGATCGATCGCGCCAGGGGCTTTCCAGGTCCCGTGCGCAAAAGCGGCCATTGCCCGCGAACGAGCATTGCTCATTGCTGTCCGAACAGCATGCCGTTCCTGCGCACATCCATCGAGTCCTCCATCCACCTACGACCGATAAATCCAAACCCCGCTGGCCGCGGAACTTTTGGGTCCCCAGCGGGGGTTTCCAGATGCGTTCTGCCCGCACACCTCGGGGAGTCGGATTTCACCCGAACCTGGCCTTAAACAAGATTGCGAGAACCGCTTTACATCAAGCGAAGGTTTTGATTCAATGACTGGCAATTGGGCAGGGCGAGGCCCCGTTGTGCCCCCGTCTCGAGTGAATCCAAAAGTGAGCGCGACAAAAGAGCGAATCAAAATTTTGATTGCGGACGACCACCCGGTCGTTCGCAAAGGTCTGCAATCCTGTCTGACCAAGTTGGACCGTTTGAAGGTCGTCGGCGAAGCAACCGACGGAGAACAGGCGATGCAAAAGGCATTGGAACTGGCCCCCGACGTCGTGCTGATGGACATTTCGATGCCGCGCCGCAACGGCCTTTCCGTCACCGAAGCGCTGCGCAAAGAAGCGCCCAAAATCAAAATCCTTATCCTCTCAGTTCACAGCAATAAGGAATACATTTTCCGCATTATTCAGGCCGGGGCGCATGGTTACGTGTCGAAAGAATCCTCCCCGGAACAGTTGCTGCACGCGATTGTTTCGGTTTATGACGGACAAACCTTCTTTAGCCCCGAAATCGCCCAGGCTGCCTTGAGCCAGCTCGTCAGCAATGGCGGCAAAACGGAGCCCTTCACCCAGCTTACCAGCCGTGAGCGGGAGGTGCTCGTCCTGATTGCCGAAGGCCAGAGCAATAAAGAAATCGCCAACCGCCTCGGCATTGGCGTGCGCACGATCGAAACCCATCGCGAGCGCATCATGCGCCGCCTGGACATTCATTCGGTCGCTGGCCTGACAAAATTTGCCATCGCGAATGGCCTCGTGTCGCTCGAAGGCGGCACCCAGAGATAAAAATTTTAGACATCGGTTCCGAGCCGTGTAGCTGTTCCGCTTCCCCCAGTTCGGCCGCCGTGTGTTGCAGTCGTTTCGGCTTTTTTGCCGATTTCCCGGCATTGGGAATACTAATGCCGGGCCGATTGCAACCAGGCAAGTTTCTGCTATCTTATCGTTTTTAATGAGCAAGCTGCTGTTGGTAGATGACGAAGCGGACGTGCAATATTCGTTTCAGCGAATCTTCGATTCGCCCGAAATCGAATTGAGCACCGCTTCGAGTGGTGAGGAAGGCTTGCTAGCCATTCCCAAATTCAAACCCGACCTCGTCATCATGGACGTGCGCATGGGCGGCTTGAGCGGACTCGAAACGCTGCGGCGTATTCGTCAGATAGATTCCAAGCTGCCCGTGATCCTGATGACCGCCTACGGCACGACTCAGACCGCCATCGAAGCAATGAAGCTGGGCGCATTCGATTATTTGCTCAAGCCTTTCGATGTCCCGAAACTGAAGGAGCTCGTCACCAACGCCCTCAAGGCCGCGCGCGACATGCGCCAGGTCGTCTCGTACGAGCCTTTGCTCGAAACCGAGGATTACGAAATGGGTATCGTCGGCCGGACCGAACCCATGCAGCAGGTTTTTAAGCTCATCGGCCAGCTCGCCGCCTCGGACGCAACGGCCCTGATAACCGGCGAAAGCGGCACCGGCAAAGAACTCGTCGCGCGAGCTATTTATCATCATAGCAATCGCAGCCAGCAGGCATTCCTGGCCGTCAACTGCGCCGCCATCCCCGAGCAACTGCTTGAAAGCGAATTGTTCGGCCATGAACGCGGCGCCATCACCGGCGCGGCCAATCAGCGCCTCGGCTAATTCGAGCAATGCAATAAAGGCACCATCTTTCTCGACGAGATCGGTGACATGACACCGCCCACCCAAACTAAGATTCTGCGTGTCCTGCAATCGGGTTCCTTCGAGCGCGTCGGCGGCAACCAACCCATCAAAGTGGATGTTCGTGTCATCGCCGCGACCAACAAACCCCTCGAGCAAGCCGTCGCCGCCCGCCAATTCCGCGAGGACCTCTTTTACCGCCTCAATGTCGTCCGCCTCCACATCGCCCCGTTGCGTGAAAGGCGCGACGACATCCGGTTGCTCGTGAACTATTTCCTGAAAAAATTTGCCAAAGAAGGTGAAGGCAAGCCGCGCTCCATCGCGCCGTCCGCCTTGAAAGCACTGGAAAAATATCATTGGCCCGGCAACGTCCGCGAACTCGAAAACATCATCCGCCGCGCCCTGGTTGTCGCCAAAGGTGAAGCGATTTTGACCGCTGATCTGCCGGTAGAAGTGACTGGGCAAGGCCTGGGCGCGACTGCCACCACGACTTTGCCCGTCACCGGCGCGGATGCTGGAGCCACCGAACTCTCCGCTCTCGCGCGGCTGCTGTTTCAATGGGCCCGCCGCGAGCCGAAGCTCAAAGTCATACCAGCTGTCGAACGCGAACTCGTCATCCAGGCGCTGAAAGAAACCAGTGGCAACCAGGTGCACGCCGCCAAGCTGCTCGGCATCACGCGTGCCACCCTGCGCAAGCGCGTCGAAAAGTTTGGGATTCAGCGCGAGCTAAGCATCAAGTAAGCTTCCGGCAGCTCCATGAGTGCCCCGAGCTTATTGCTGCTCATACCTGCGTACAACGAAGAGCACCGGATTGAACCGGTGCTGCGCGACTACGCTCAATACTTTCAGAAGAATTACTCCGGCAAATTTCAGCTTGTCGTCATCCTCAACGGCTGCCGGGACAACACCCTCGGCGTTGTCCAGCGCGTCGCCGCCGATTTTCCAGCCATCAGCGCGCTCGAATTCGCCGCGCCCATCGGCAAAGGCGGCGCGCTCATCGAAGGCCTCAAGCTGGCCCCGCTCGCCGAAGTCATCGGTTATGTGGACGCCGATGGCGCGACTCCGCCGCACGCTTTTCATGAACTCGTCAAACGCATCGGCCAGGCCGATTGCGTCATCGCCTCCCGCTGGCTGCCAGGCGCGGTCCTGCACGTTGAGCAAAGCGGAAAACGCCAATTTGCCAGCCGCGTCTTTCACAAAATCGTCGAGCTGCTCTTCCGTATGCACATCAAAGACACACAATGCGGCGCTAAAGTGATGACCCGCGCGGCCGTCGAAAAAATTCACTCCTCCCTGCGCATTGCCGATATGGCCTTCGACATCAACCTGCTTTATGCGCTGCACCGCGCCGGCTTTCGCATCCTCGAAGTGCCCACTGAATGGACCGATAAGATCGGCTCAAAAGTCACCCTCTTCCGCACCTCGCTGACCATGTTTCTATCGGCCGTTCGTATTCGCGCCATCTATTGGCCTCGCGCTTACGCTGCTCTGCGCCCGTTGCGCCCTTTGGAAACCTGGATTTACAAAAAACTTCGCGCCCCTCAACCCCTGCCCGGCCCTCGACCGAAATCGGATGCTGATCACTGATTAGTTCCGGTCCCGGTTTCGCCGCTTCTCCACGTGAACCATGCGCACACGCCGAGCAGCAACAGATTGAACACTCCCAAAGTTTGCAGCACCGAAACCATGTCACGAACATGACCCGGCTGGTTGATGTAGATCAGAGCGCCCGCATAGGCCACTGCTAAGACTACTATAAATGGAACCACCCGCGTCTGTGAACGAGCCAGCAAATTGTTTACGAGCACATTCGCCAGCGCCAGCGGCACCATTGCCGCGGCATACCAGGGCATGATTCTCGAAGCGACCGGCACCCAATCCGGACCGAACATCAGCTTGATGACAAATGGCCCCAGCACGGACAGTCCAATCGCGCCGCAAACAGCCAGGACTCCGGTGCCTAGCAGGACGACTCCCATCACGTCCGTTTTCTGGGATTTGACACTGCTGTGGACGATGCGCGGAAACATCACGGCAGCGAGCGGACCCACCAGCCAAATCAATGCGCGCGACAACGTGCCGACGCTGAAGTAATACCCCGTTTCCTTCGGAAAATAATGCTTCACGAACATGGTGTCGCCGGTGAAAAGAAATTGGACGAAGAAAAAGCCAACCATCAATGGAAACGCCTGCCGCAACAATTCACGATTGTTAATGGGCAGTGGATCGAGCTTCCAGATATCCCGGCTTTGCCAAATGCCAACCAGGCCTCCGGCAGCAAATCCCGCCAACACACCGCCCAGCATTCCCACCGCGCCGCCTTTCAACGCCAGCACCACCAGCGCCGCGGCGACAACACGCGCGACGCCATTCACCAGCATCGCCCAGCCCAGCCACATGAAATTTTGAACTCCCTGCAAAACCCCCATGAAAATCGGCACCCACAACGAAAGCAACACCACGACCATGGTCATCCACAACCCGGAAGCGTCACTGACACCCCATGCCTTGAGAATCGGGCCCTTCAGTACCACGGCGATCACGACACAGGCCAGCCACAGGCCAGTCAGCACCAGCCAAAAAGTTCGAATGATCCCCGAAAGTTGCCGTTGCTGGCCAATCGCCACCGCTTTAGCAGTTTGCTGGGCAAAAACCATTTGCAGCGGAATGCTGGGCACGCACGTCGCCACCGCCATGTACACGCCAAACAATCCGTATTCTGTCGGGCCGGTTTTCTTGCCCAAAAGATGAACGCCCCACATCAGCATGCCGCCAGTGATGTTGGCGATCATCAGCCATCCGCTTTGGCGGAAAAACGAAGCTCTTTCAGCGGCCTCGCTTGAAGCGGCGTTTGCCGTGTTCTCTGCTAACATAGGTCTTGGACTAAAAGGAAGGGTTTCGGTTCAAGGAAGCGACCGCAAGAAGCGCAGCAACAGGCCGACTGCGCCCTCCAGCGATTTGCGCGAGATCCATTCATCGGCCGTATGCGCCTGCGCGATGTCTCCGGGCCCGAAGACGACGCTCGGAATGCCCCCTCCGGCCAGGACCGACGCATCGCAGAAATAATGAACACCGGCTGGTTTGGTTTGGCCACTGCCTCGCAGGAATTGTTGGACCAGCGGCAGCTTCGCATCGGTTTCCATCGGCAAGCAAGGCGCCAGCTTGCTGTCAGCGCAGTCGGCGTGCAGCCCATGCGCGCGCAACAAAGTTTGGATTTCACGGCGCACTCCGGTTTCCGTCTCGCCTGGTAAAGTGCGCCGGTCCACCAGGATCCAGCACCGATCGGGCACGATGTTCGCTTGCGTGCCGCCTGAAATCGCTCCAACGCTAATCGTCGCCCGGCCCAGCAAGCGGTGGCTTCGTTTGGAAATTTGCTTTGCGTATTTGGTCTGCAGCAGGTCCACGACTTTGGCCATTTCATGCACTGCATTGACGCCCAGTTCCGGTCGCGCGCCATGAGCCGCTTTGCCACGCGTCAGCAGCTTCAGCCACAAACTGCCCTTGTGTGCGGTGATGACTTCGAGTCGCGTCGGCTCGCCCACGATTGCCAGTTCAGCTTTCAAACGGCTTGCGGCCAAAGCCCGGGAACCACTCTGGGCGTCTTCTTCATCCACCAGGCCGGCGAAAACGATCTCCGTTTCCGAGGGCCGTTGCTTGCTTTCAGCCAACTCAAGCAGCGCCTGAGTCATCGCTGCCACTGACCCTTTAGTATCGCACGCGCCACGTCCATAGATGCGGTCTCCCTTTCTCTGCGGAGTGAATTGAGCGACCGCCCCGTTGACTGTGTCCATATGCGGAGCCAGCAAAATGCGCCGTTTGGCTTTTCCCTTCGGCGCAAGCCGCGCGAGCAAGTTCGCGCGCTCCGGCAATACCTGCTGGTACTCAAGTTCCAATCCTGAGCG
>Ga0136846_1235113_pt1 | contig 15659 bp, 15 predicted proteins | sample HopSoiMetagenom2_FD_96841 | JGI IMG/M metagenome (GOLD analysis project Ga0136846, IMG submission 96841) | Grasslands soil microbial communities from Hopland, California, USA - 2 Assembly 2016 (version 4) | ecosystem: Environmental > Terrestrial > Soil > Grasslands | place: USA: Hopland... | reverse complement strand
GGGCGGCCCTGTCGGGCGAGGCGTCCGACATCGCGAAGACCGACAAGGCGATGCTGGAGCTGTTCCCGGAGAACGAGTCGCTGCACCGCTGGATCAAGATGGCCGGGGAGCGCGTCCACTTCCAGGGGCTGCCGGCCCGGATCTGCTGGCTCGGCTACGGCGAGCGGGACAAGGCGGGCGAGCGCTTCAACGACATGGTGGCGAGCGGAGAGCTGGCCGCGCCGCTGGCGATCGGCCGCGACCACCTGGACTGCGGCTCCGTCGCGTCTCCCTACCGGGAGACCGAGGCCATGCTCGACGGCTCCGACGCGATCGCCGACTGGCCGCTGCTGAACGCGATGGTCAACGTGGCGTCCGGGGCGTCGTGGGTCTCCATCCACCACGGCGGCGGTGTCGGCATGGGCCGGTCCATCCACGCCGGGCAGGTGACGGTGGCCGACGGCACCAAGCTGGCGGGCGAGAAGATCCGCCGGGTGCTGACCAACGACCCCGGGATGGGTGTCATCCGGCACGTCGACGCCGGGTACGACATCGCGGACTCGGTCGCGGACGAGCAGGGTGTGCGGGTGCCCATGCGCGAGGGTGGCGACGCGTGAGGGATCTTTCTGACGGGCGGGGCGGCGACGCTTCGGCGGGGGCGGATGGTTCGTCTCCGGCCGCGGGTTCGGCTGCGCCCAGCCGTTCTCCACTGCGGAACGACTGCCCACAGCCGGGTGGGCTGCAGGCGGGCGGTCCGCAGGCCGGCGTGCCGCAGTCGGGCGGCCCACTGCCCGGCGGGTCGCAGCTTGGGGCACCGCAGGCCGGCGCCTCGCAGCCTGGTGGCCCTCAGGCCGGCGCCCCACTGCCCGGCGGGGCGGCTGGTGGGTCCTTTCTTGAGATGTGGCGGGAGCTTGCGCCCATTGGGCGGCATCCTGAGTCCCGCGGGTATCGGCGGTTTGCCTGGACCGGGGTTGATCTCGAGTGCCGGGCCTGGTTCAAGGAGCAGGCCGAGGGGCGAGGGCTTGTCTACGAGGTCGACCGGAACGGGAACCAGTGGGCCTGGCTCGGGGATCCCGGTGCCGGGGACGCCGTTGTCACCGGGTCGCATCTTGACTCCGTGCCCGATGGCGGGGCCTTCGACGGGCCCCTCGGCGTCGTCTCCTCCTTTGCCGCCCTCGATGAACTCCGGGGCCGGGGTGTGCGGTTCACCAAGCCGCTGGCCATCGTCAACTTCGGGGACGAGGAAGGCGCCCGGTTCGGGCTGGCCTGTGTCGGGTCACGGCTCACCGCCGGTGCCGTCACCGTCGAGCAGGCCCGGCTGCTGACCGACGCGGACGGCGTCACCCTGCCGCGGGCCATGGAAGCCGCCGGGTACGACCCCGACGCCATCGGGCCGGACCCCGAGCGGCTCGCCCGCATCGGTGCCTTCGTCGAGCTGCACGTCGAGCAGGGGCGGGCACTCGACCTGAGCGGCGACCGCGTCGGCATCGCCAGTGCCATCTGGCCGCACGGCCGGTGGCGGTTCGACTTCCGGGGCGAGGCCAACCACGCCGGCACGACACGACTCGTCGACCGATGTGACCCCATGCTGTCCTACGCCGAGACGGTCCTCGCCGCCCGGCGCGAGGCGCAGCTCGCCGGTGCTGTCGCCACCTTCGGGAAGATCAGCGTCGAGCCCAACGGCGTCAACGCCATCCCCTCCCTCGTACGCGGCTGGCTCGACTCCCGCGCCGCCGACCAGCACGCCCTCGACACCGTCGTCTCCGGCGTGGAGAAGGCGGCCCGCGAGTACGCCGAGGCGCACGGCGTCGATCTCGACGTCGTCCGGGAGTCGTTCACCCCCGTCGTCGAGTTCGACCACGCCCTGCGCGACGAACTCGCCCGACTGCTGGGCCGGGACGGAAAGGACACCGCTCTGACCGTCCCCGTCCTGGGCACCGGTGCCGGACACGACGCCGGGATCCTCTCCGGGAGCATCCCGACCGCCATGCTGTTCGTGCGCAACCCCACGGGCGTCTCGCACTCCCCGGCGGAGTACGCCGCCGAGGACGACTGCGTGGCCGGGGTGACCGCACTCGCCGACGTACTGGAAGGGCTGGCCTGCACGTGACGCACCCTCATCAGCAGTCGCATCAGCAATCGCGCCAGCAGCCGCATGCGCAGCGCGTCTACTGGCTGGAGCACGCCTGGCTCGACACCCACGTCGAGCCGGGCGTCGCCCTGGACGTCAAGGACGGCCGTATCGCCGCCCTCCGGACCGGGATCGACGCCCCGCCCCCCGGCGCCGAGATCCTGCGCGGGCTCACCCTGCCCGGTCTCGCCAACGCCCACAGCCACGCCTTCCACCGCGCCCTGCGCGGCACCGTCCAGGTCGGCTCCGGGACCTTCTGGACCTGGCGCGAGGTCATGTACTCCTTCGCCGACAAGCTGACCCCGGACAGCTACCACGCCCTCGCCCGTGCCGTGTACGCCGAGATGGCCCTCGCCGGTGTCACCTCGGTCGGCGAGTTCCACTACGTCCACCACACCCCGGACGGCACCCCCTACGCCGATCCGAACGCGATGGGCGAGGCCCTCGTCGAGGCCGCCGCCGACGCCGGGATCCGCGTCACCCTCCTCGACACCGCCTACCTCTCCGCAGGCTTCGGCCAGGCCCCCAACCATCACCAGCTCCGCTTCTCCGACGGCACCGCCGACGCCTGGGCGGAACGCTGTTCAGTTCTCAAGGACCGGGATCACGCGCGGATCGGCGCCGCCATCCACTCCGTACGGGCCGTGCCCGCCGGCCAGTTGGCGACCGTGGCCCGCTGGGCCGAGGAGCGGCGGGCCCCCCTCCATGTGCACCTGTCCGAGCAGACGGCGGAGAACGACGCCTGTCGGGCGGCCCACGGACGCACCCCCACCCGCCTGCTCGCCGACCACGGGGTCCTCGGCCCCCGCACCACCGGCGTCCACAGCACCCATCTCACCGACGACGACATCGCGCTCCTCGGCGGCAGCGGCACCGGCACCTGTATGTGCCCCACCACCGAACGCGACCTCGCCGACGGCATCGGCCCCGCCGTCGCCCTCCAGCGCGCGGGCTCACCGCTCTCGCTCGGCTCCGATAGCCACGCCGTCATCGACCTGCTCGAAGAGGCGCGCGCCATGGAGCTGAACGAGCGGCTGCGCACCCGCACCCGGGGTCACTGGACCGCGGCGGCCCTGCTCCGGGCAGCCTCCGCCGACGGCCACGCGGCCCTCGGCTGGGACGACGCCGGCATCCTTGAGGCGGGTGCGCTCGCCGACTTCACGACGATCGCGCTCGACTCGGTCAGAACTGCGGGGCCGGTGCCTCGGCTGGGAGCGGAGACCGCGGTATTCGCAGCGTCGGCAGCGGATGTGCGTCATACGGTCGTGGGCGGCCGGCACGTCGTGCGCGACGGGGCGCACACCCTCGTACCCGATGTGCCGCAGGCGATTGCGGCCGCTGTCGAAGCCCTGCGCGGCTGACCCCCGTACGCACCCCGGCCCGCATCCCTGTTCGCAGGCCCGCCACCCACGAGGACGCCATGAACAGCACCAGCACGCCGAGCAGTCCGAGCAGCCCGAACCGGACGAAGAGTGCTATCGGCAGCACGACTGACACCACCACCGGCACGACGACTGTCATCACGAACATCGGCAGCCTGGTCACCAACGACCCCTCTCTGGGCGACGGATCTCCTCTGGGACTGATCCTGGACGCGGCCGTCGTCATAGAGGGCGACCGCGTCGTCTGGACCGGTGAATCCAGCAAAGCACCCACCACTGACAATCGAGTCGACGCCGGTGGCCGGGCCGTCCTGCCGGGCTTCGTCGACTCCCACTCCCACCTCGTCTTCGCGGGCGACCGGACCCAGGAGTTCAACGCCCGGATGTCCGGGCGCGGCTACACGGCCGGCGGCATCCGCACGACCGTAGCCGCCACCCGCGCCGCCACGGACGAGGAACTGGAGGCCAACCTCACCCGTTACCTCCGCGAGGCACTCCACCAGGGCACGACGACCTTCGAAACCAAGTCGGGCTACGGCCTGACCGTCGAGGACGAGGCCCGCGCCCTGCGGATCGCCGCCGCCCACACCGACGAGGTCACCTACCTCGGCGCCCACATCGTGTCCCCGGACTACGCCGACGACCCGGCCGCCTATGTCGCCCTGGTCACCGGCGAGATGCTCGACGCCTGTGCCCCGTACGCCCGTTGGGTCGACGTCTTCTGCGAGAAGGGCGCCTTCGACGGCGACCAGGCGCGCGCGATCCTCACGGCGGGGAAGGCGAAGGGGCTGCATCCGCGCGTCCACGCCAACCAGCTCTCGTACGGCCCCGGCGTCCAGTTGGCCGTCGAGCTCGACGCCGCCAGCGCCGACCACTGCACGCACCTCACCGACGCCGACGTGGACGCCCTGGCGAACAGCCGTACGGTCGCGACCCTGCTGCCCGGCGCCGAGTTCTCCACCCGCGCCCAGTGGCCTGACGCCCGCCGTCTCCTCGACGCGGGCGTCACGGTCGCGCTCTCCACGGACTGCAACCCGGGGTCCTCCTTCACCTCCTCCGTGCCCTTCTGTGTCGCGCTGGCGGTACGGGACATGGGCATGACCCCGGACGAGGCGGTCTGGTCGGCCACGGCAGGGGGCGCACGGGCGCTGCGCCGCACCGACGTCGGCCGCCTCACGCCCGGGGCGTACGCCGACCTGACGCTCCTGGACGCGCCGAGCCATGTACACCTGGCCTACCGGCCGGGCGTTCCGCTGGTCAGCGGGGTGTGGTGGCGGGGCGTGCGGGTCGTCTGAACCGGCGGCCGACCGCTCAGGCGGCGCCCGCCCGCCACCGCTGCCCCGATCCGCCCGTCAGCGGTTCGAGGCTCAGGCCGCCGTCGCCGTCCGGAGCGAGGCCCGTCGCGATGGCGATGGCCGGGCGGATCACACCGTCGGAGTCCACGGTGAAGCGCAGGTTGTCGCCGTTGTCGTCGTCGTTCACCGACGAGCACTCCCAGATGCCCACCCTCCTGTCCACATCACCCCGGCTGTCCAGGCACAGGTCGCTGTCGGCGACCGAGCGCAGCAGTGCCAAGTCCGCGTCGACACGCCAGCGTTGGGTGGCCGAGGAGGCGGAGCAGGGCGCCGTCACGACGTCCGTGCCCCTCTCCAGCACGCCGCCCCGGATGTCCAGGCAGCGTCCCGAGGCGACGTTCACCACCTGGGAGGCCGAGGCTCCCGGCGCCCGGAACACGGGCGGGGGCGGGGGCAGGGGTTTGGGCGTGGGTTTGGCCGTGCGGGTCGGCTTCGGAGCCGGGGGCCGAGTGGTCGGCGGCCGTGACGTCGGCGACGGGGAAGGGAACGGGGACGGGGAAGGTGACGGGGACCCGGCGGCCGTCGGCGACGCGGGGGCCGCAGCCTCGGAGCGGCTCGGGGCCGAGGTGACCGGGCGGGAGCCCGCCGGGGAGCGCTGCCCCGGTGAGCCGTCGCCCGGCGACAGCAGCACGATCAGCAGCGGGACGAGCGTCACGCCCAGCACCGCCGACGCCAGCACGAACCGCCGACGGGACGGCCGCGGCGGAGCCCCCGGCCAACTGGCCTCCGGGGCAGGGGCGTTGGTGCGCGTGACCGTCGGCGCGTCCCTCACGTACGCCGGGCCGCTCCATGGCAGCAGGCCGTCCCCCAGGGTCGTGCGCGGGCCGTCGCGCAGGGCGGAGAGCTCCTGGTAGGCCACCGAGCAGTGCGGGCAGATGACCATGTGGGAGTTCAGGTCCGTGCTGTGGCGGGGGTTGACGGGGCGCACCGACTGCTCGATCAGTCGGCGGAAGTCCTGGCAGCGCGGGTCGGCGGAGGCGAGCAGCCGGGAGCGCAGACAGGCCTGGGCCAGGGCCTGGAGTGCCGAGTCCAGTTCGTGCGCCACGTCTTCGCGCGTCAGGCCGAGGAGCGTGGCGGTCCGTTCCTCGGACTCGCGCTCCACGATGCCGTACCAGATGAGGCCCTGCGCGCGGGACGGCAGCGACTGGAACGGGCCCAGCAAGGGCGGGGCCGGCATCCGGACGGCTCCGCTCCCGGCGGCGAGTGAGTTCAGGACGAGGAGAAGACTCGGGTCGAGGCCCGCCGCACGTTCGTCCGCCGCCCAGCCGGCCGCCAGGTCGGCCGTCAGCAGCAGGAGTTGGTGGCGCCACGGGACGCTCGGCTCGGCGCCGTGGGCCGCGTCACGGGCCGCCGCCGTGAACACCTCGGCCGCCAACTGCCCTGCCGTGGCGTCGCTCGTCGCGCACAGGCGGGCGTAGGCGAGGACGGACGCCTGGTGGCGGGCCCGGAGTTCCCGCAACGCCGGGTACGCGGTGGGGGAGTTGGTGCGCAGCAACTCGGTGAGGTGTGCGTCGGGGGCGTCCGTGCATGCCCCGTACATCTCGCTGTCGTCGTACACCCCGCTGTGGTCGGTGCCCTGGGACATCGGTCCGCCTCCTCACACCCCCGGCCCGTCCCCGTTCTGACGTACCGGCCAGTGTGAGGGCGGTGTCGGTGACGCAGGGGGCCTTTGGGAAAAGAGAGGGGAGGGGTTTCCGTAGGTAACCGGAAACCCCTCCCGAACGGACGCCGTTGCCGGACGCCTCAGCCATCACCCCTCGGGCATCAGCCCTCACCTCTCAGGCGTCAGCCCTCGACCATCAGGCCCTTGCGCAGTCGCTGCAGGGTTCGCGACAGCAGTCGTGACACATGCATCTGCGAGATGCCCAGCTCCTCGCCGATCTCCGACTGGGTCAGGTTGGCGACGAACCGCAGGGCGAGGATCTGCCGGTCCCGGGGCGCGAGTTCGGCGATCAGTGGCTTCAACGACTCGATGTACTCGATGCCTTCGATGCCGTGGTCCTCGTACCCGATGCGGTCCGCGAGCGCGCCCTCGGAGTCGTCCTCCTCGGGCTGGGCGTCAAGTGAGCTGGCGGTGTAGGCGTTCGAGGCCGCCATGCCCTCCACGACCTCGTCCTTGGAGAGGTCGAGACGTTCGGCCAGCTCGCCCACGGTGGGGGCGCGGTCGAGCTCCTGGGCCAGTTCGTCGCCCGCCCGGGCCAGGTCGAGCCGGAGCTCCTGGAGCCGGCGCGGTACCCGGACGGACCACGACGTGTCGCGGAAGAAGCGTTTGATCTCGCCGACGATGGTTGGCATGGCGAAGGTCGGGAACTCGACGCCACGGCTCAGTTCGAAGCGGTCGATCGCCTTGATCAGGCCGATGGTGCCGACCTGGATGATGTCCTCCATGGGTTCGCTGCGCGAACGGAAGCGGGAGGCGGCGAACTTGACCAGCGCGAGGTTGAGCTCGACGAGGGTGTTGCGGACGTAGGCGTGCTCGTGCGTGCCTTCTTCGAGGGACTCGAGGCGCGCGAAGAGGGTTTTCGACAGGGCCCGGGCGTCGACCGCCCCCACCTCGTCGTACGGCGGGATCTCGGGGAGCCCTTCCAGGGGGTCCGGAACGCGCGGGCCCGGGACATGCTGGTGCAGCGGGGAGTCCGTGTGTTCCGGAGGGGGTGTCGACGGCGCCGTCTGGGTATGCGATGCGTCGAGCCGGGGTGACATGGGGTCCTCCATGGTTCTCGGCATGAGGCTGCCGAAGCCGGGGTGTGCGGTGCGGTGTGCGGCGCCTCCAATGCCGGCCGTGTCGGGTGCGTGTCTCGGGCCGGCTCGCTGACGGGAACTGGCTCCCTACTAGCCCTACCCGTTCTCACGAGCCCGCCGCAAGTGCGTTCACCCCCGTTATGTCCATATATAGGCGTTAGTTCAGGTGTCGGAGAGTGTGAGGAAGGCGTAGTGTTCGTGGACGTCAGTCGGGTGCCTACGGGCGCCGGAAATGCAGCCACGACCTCGGGAGAGAGACGGCATGGATCGCGGGACGGTCGGCAGCGCACAGTCTGGCCGGCTTCTGGTCGAGGTGCGGAACGAGGGCAACAGTGCCGTCGTGACGCCGGCGGGTGAGCTGGATCACCACACCGCCGACCTGTTGCGTGAACCGCTCGAGGCCTGCCTCGCGAAGGGGCTCGCACGGCTGGTCATCGACTGCACGCGCCTGGAGTTCTGTGACTCCACCGGCCTCAACGTGCTGCTCGGTGCCCGGCTGAAGGCGGAAGCGGCGGGCGGCGGGGTGCATCTCGCCGGCATGCAGCCGGTGGTCGCGCGAGTGTTCGAGATCACGGGTGCGGACGCCGTTTTCACCGTGCACGACTCTCTCGCGGACGCCTTGGCCGACGACCCGCCCAAGGCCGGTGGGTCCGCTGGGGCCGCAGGGTCTCCTGAATCGTCCTAGTTTTCCCGGCCGAGTCTCCTCGGTCGGCCGACCGGGCTGTTGAGCGCGCTCTTTTTGGGGGTGTTGTGTCGGTTCTGCCGGGCAGGAGACATCCTGAATACGCATGCAAGGACGTGCGTGGGGAGCAGTGTTGAATGACGACCGTGTACGTGAACTGGTGAATCGGTGAGGTGAAGCGCTGATGAGCACCACCCGGCCCGACTCGCCGGGCTCCCCGGAGTCCGCCGAGTCCAGCGGCGCTTCCGGGGGTCGGCAGACCCGCAGCCTGAGTTTCGCGGGCGAGAGCGGCGTCGTTCCGCTCGCCCGTGACTTCGCCCGGCAGGCGCTGTACGCCTGGGGCTGGCTGCCCGCCGATTCCGCGGACCAGCGGGCGGCCGCCGAAGACGTACTGCTCGTCGTTTCCGAACTCGTCACCAACGCCTGCCTGCACGCCGAGGGCCCGGACGAGATGTGGATCACCTGCGACAACAAGGTGATCCGCGTCGAGGTCTCGGACCGGGGTACGGGCCAGCCGGCCCCACGCACTCCGCACCGGGCCGGGCGCCCCGGCGGTCACGGCATGTTCATCGTGCAGCGGCTGTGCCTGGACTGGGGCGTCGTACGGATCCCCGGCGTCGCGGGCAAGAGGGTGTGGGCGGAGCTGGGCGCTCCGGCGTAGCGGTTCCCGCCGTCGTGGCGTGGGAGCACCGCCCGGAATCCCGGCGGGATCGCGCCGATCCGGTGTGTGCTGTGTCTTCCAACTGTTGGTCCCCGGGCGTACCTTGACGGCCGATCCGCGATCTGATGTGCCGTCAGAAACGCCGCCAGGACCGTCAGGAATGGGGGACGACGATGTCGTACCACCGGACATGCCGCCGAACGCACCCGAAACGAAGCGCCGCCCTGGCCTCCGTCGCGGCCCTGGCCGGATCGGCGGTGCTGATGGCGGCCCCTGCGGCCCGCGCCGAGATCGTGGACGTCAACTACCGGTGCGACACGCCGATCGGCGTCAAGAGCGCCCTCTCGTCCATCGACATCAAGGCGGTGGAGAGCGGCGGCTCCTACCAGGTCACCATGTCCTGGCAGAAGGGTGTCTCGTCCAGCCCGGTGGAGCTGGGCAAGGGCGCGATGAGCCCGAGTGCCACGATCAAAACAGGTGGCGTGGACAGCGGCACGCTCAACGTCAGCGGGCCCGCGAACGAGGCCGCGCTCCCCGCCAACACCCCCATAAAGATCAATGACTTGAGCGGTACGTACAAGCCGTCCAAGAACGGCAAGGTCACCTTCACCGCCGGTGTGCTGACGATCAAGGCCGCCGGTACGACCACCACGTGCACGCCCACCAACAACCCGAAGCCGTCCCTGACGCTCGACGTCACGGGAGCCCCGGGCGGCGGTGACACCGGCGGCAGCGGCGGCAGGGATCCCGCCCCCGACCTTCCGCAGACCGGCCCCGAGGACTCCGTGATCGCGCTGGGCACGCTCGGCGGCACCGTACTGCTCGCGGGCGCGGCGGGCGCGCTGTGGCTGACCCGCAGGAACCAGCCGGGAGGCCGGCCGGGGGTGCTACGACGGCAGCCGACGGCCCGCCGCTGAGGACCGAGCCCGGTACGAGACCCGTACGACATCCGGGAGCCGCCGATGCGCGCACTCAGCCCCAGCCTCAGCCCCTGCCTCCTCGGCCTCGCCGGCCTTGTCGCGCTGCTGGCCACGGGGACGCCGGCCATGGCCGACGAGGGCTGGTCCGTCGCGCCCCTGGGCCGCGGCCGGCCGTACTTCTACGCGGAGGGCACCCCGGGGACGGTTCCCCAGGACACGCTGTCCGTCCGCAACCCGACGACCCGGACCCTCAACGTGCGCCTGACCGGCAGCAGTTGGCTCACCCTGGCCGCCCCCGGGATCGATGTCCCCGCCCGCACCCGCGCCGACGTGCCCTTCACGGTACGTGTCCCGGACGGCACGCCTCCCGGCGACCGCACCGCCACGATCAGCGTCCGCGCCTCGGACCGGACCGCGACGGTGCGCGTCCGGCTCCGGATCGGGGGACCCCGACTGCCGGCGCTGACCGTCGAGCACGTGAGGGTACGCGGTGACCGCATCGCGTACGAGCTGGTCAACCGCGGTACCACCGACCTGACCCCGACGCTCGCCGTCCACGCCGACGGCCTCCTGGGCCCCCTCCTCGACCGGGCGCCCCGCCCCCTCCCCGTACGCCTGCCCCCGGGCCGGCGCCTGGCCCTCACCGAACCCTGGCCGAAGCGCCCGGCGTTCGACGCGGTCGACGTACGTCTGACGGTCACGGCGGCGGACGGGACGGTACGCGACGAGGCGGGCGCGTCGGTGCGGTTCGTGCCGTGGGGCGGGGTGGCGGGCGTCGCGGGAGTGCTGTCGGCGGGCGGGGCCCTCGTGGGCGTACGACGGCTGAGGCGCCGTAAGCGCGACGAACCGCCGTGCGAGCGCGCGGATTTGGTGACGGAGACGGACAGGCTGACGGGGGCGATGACGTGATGCGGCGGATTCCCGCACTGGTCGCGGCGCTGGTGATCGCCCTCCTGACGCTGCCCGTCGGCGCCGTGGCGGCGGCCGGCGCGCCGACCGTCAAGGTGTCCGCGTCCGAGGCGGGGACCGGCGGTTCGGTCGTCGTGACGGGGGCCGGATGGCAGCCGAAGGTGCTGCTGATGATGTTGATCTGTGGCAGGGCGGAGCCGTCCCGGGGAGTGATCGGCGGCACCAACTCCTGTGCCAACGCGGACGCGAGAGCCGTCACCACGGATGCGAACGGTGGCTTCAGCAAGAGCCTGCCGGTGGTCGGGCCGCCGGTGCCGTGTCCCTGTGTGGTGCATGTGGCGACGGTGACGGGAGCCTCGCAGGCGGCCGCCGACGCGGTGTTCACGGTGGCGGGTCACCCGGTCGAACCCCTGCCCAGGCAGGTCGGGGCGGGCCGTCTGTCGGTCCTCACGGACCCGCGGCTCCACGGTTCGAGCGGGGTGCTGACCTGGTTCGGTGCGCCGCCCGCGCGGACCCTCACGATCACCGTCGGCAACCTCGGGTTGGCTCCCGTCAAGGACCCCGTGTTCCAGATCGGCACCGCCCACGGGGTGTTCGCCCCGCAGTGGGAGGAGCAGCAGTGGCGCGGCTCGATCCGGCCGGGCGCGAAGGCGCGCGTCGAGTTGCCGGTAGCCCTGGCGGGCGGCGCGCACGGCGACTACACGGTCTCGGTCAGGTACGGCGGCAAGGTGCTCGTGGAGCAGCCGTGGGGCGTGGGCCGGCCGTGGGGCGTGACCCTGTTCTGGGTCCTGGCCGGGATCGTCGTACCGGCGGCGGTGTTCCGCGTCGGCATGGCGGTGGTGGACCGGACCCGGCCGCGCGGACCGGGCGGGCAGCCGTCGGGGGCGCCTCGTGGCGGGGGGCGGCGGATGCCCGACCTGACGCTGCGCATGCCCAGGTTCGGCACGCGGGAGACCCGCGACCAGCCCCCGTCGGCGCCCGCTTCCGCGACCCTGCCGTGGTTCACCCCGGACGCCGATCCGGGCGCGACCACGACCGCGACAACGACCACGGTCACCGTCACGGATCCCGACCCGGGACCCCCGGATACGGGCGCGGGCACTCCGACGACCGACACGACGAAGACGAAGGGGAACACGTGAGAACGCAACGGAGACGGAGCGGGAGTGCGGCAGGGGCCCTGTTGCTGGTCGGCGGAGCGGGCGGTGTCCTGCTGGGCCTGGCCGCGGCGGGGCCCGCCCAGGCGGCCGAGGTGTCGTACGCGACCAAGTGCGTGCCCCCGGCGGCCTCCGGCCTGGAACCCGTCAACGGCACGACCAAGGTGCAGATCAGCGCGCCCGCGACGGCGAAGGTGGGTGACGAGGTGGACGTGGTCTGGAAGTTCACGCAGGCCGCGTCGAAGAACCCCGACCTGATCGACCTGCCCGCCAACTCGGCCCAGCCGAGCGGGGTGTTGAAGGCGGCCGGCGCGCAGAGCGCCGACATCGCGATGGTGGGCCCGCGCCAGAACCCGGCGATCCCCAAGGGCGGGGCGATGGTCCTGTCCGACATGAAGGGCAAGGTGAGACTGACGACGGCGGGAGACGTGACGCTCACGCCGGACGCGTACACGATCAACGCCTTCGGGACGGACACGAAGTGCGCGCCGACGGAGCCGGTCCAGGCGTCGGTGACGATCAAGGTGACGGCGGGCGGCGGCGGTTCGCAGACACCGACACCCACCCCGACGGCGACGGACACCCCGCCCCCGAGCCCCACACCCACCCCGACGGACACCGCGAGCCCGACACCGACACCGAAACCGTCACCGACGGCCAAGCCGAGCGACGACGGCCGAACGGACTTCCAGGGCAAGGAAGTCCGGATCCCGTACAAGTGCCAGACGCCCCTCGGCGAGAAGAACGTGACCAACCCCATCCGGATCGACGCCAAGAAGAACGGCGGTAGTTACGACCTCACCGTCCACACCAGGGGTTCGGTGATGAACAGCCCCGCCGACCTCCCGGCGAACTCGGTGAAGCCGTCCATGGAGGTCGTCATCGGCGGCTCCGACAAGGGCACCGTCCATGTCGAGGGCCCGGCCAACACGGCGCCGATCAAGACCGGCGACGCGATGACGATCTCCGACATGAAGGGCACCTACAAGCCGGGCGCGACCGGTGAATCGACCCTGTCACCCGGCGTGTTGACGGTGTCGGCCCTCGGCACGACGACCACCTGCACACCGTCTCCGACCGCGGTCTCCCTGACCCTGAACACAGAGGAACAGGCCGGCGGAGCCTCGGGCGGCGGCTCGTCGACCACCACCTCCGGCGGTACGTCGACCGGCGGCGGCCTCGCGAACACCGGCGCCGAGAACGACGGCGCCCTCAAGGCGCTGGGGCTGGTGGCCGGAACGGTGATCCTGTCGGGCGTGGCGGTGTTCACGTTCATGCCGGGGCGCCGGCGCGTGCGCTGAGGCGCTGACGCGCCGAACGACGGCATCGGGACCCCGCTCCGGAACGTTTCCCCCGGGCGGGGTCCCGCGCTGTCCCGCGCTGCTCACGTGCGGTGGGCGTCCAGCAGATGGGCCTTCAGCAGTACGTTCGCGTCGCTGACCGCGCTGTAGTCGAAGGCGGCCCGCACGGCGCTCCGGTGGGCGGCGAGTTCCCCACAGGCCGCGCAGCCGTCCGTCGGCGTGGGCGGGCGGTACTCCTCGTCGGCGCGGGAGAGCCGGACCGGTCGGCGCGCCGTCACGACGCACACCCCCGTCCGTGACCTTCGTGCTCCCTCAACTCCCGCTCACAGTCGCCGGCTTCGTCCGTACGGCCGGCCGCCCGCGCCGCGTCCCGCTGGACGGCCAGCGCCTCGCACACATCACAGGGCGGCGCCTCCGCCCGGGCGGGGACCGTCGTCACGACGACCACCGTGCGAGCGCCGCCTCCAGCGTGCGCAGAACCTCGGGGGTCGGCGCCGCCCAGGCGCCGGACGGGTTCCACGAGGGGGTGCGGGCGGCGCGAGCGGTGAGGGTGGGGTTGCGACGGGGGAGGCGGGGGAGGGGGGGCGTCGTCATGGGGTCACTCCTCGGGTGGAGGTTCCGGCGAATGCCTGTGCTGCGTGCGGTCGCCGAATTACTGTGCGTGTTCAGGTACGACGAGCATGCCGGGTCGGTGGGGCGGAAACGTCGTGGACAGGGCCGTATGCCCACGTTCGGCGGGGCTTATTTCCCCTACGTCTACAGCCACCCACAGTTACCGCAGGAGGGGAACGAGATGTCGCGACGACGCACCGTGACGAGCCTCAGCCGGCAGCCGCGTGCCCGGTTCGCCGAGGAGCTGAAGGCGCTGCGGGAGGCGAACGGGGACAGCCTGCGGCAGCTGGGCGAGCGGGTGGGCTGGGACTTCTCGCTGTTCGGCAAGATGGAGAACGGCCACACGCTGGGCAGCGCCGAGGTGGTGCGGGCACTCGACCAGTACTTCGGTACGGGCAAGCTCCTGGTGACGTTGTGGGAACTGGCGCTGGCGGACAAGAGCGAGTTCAAGGAGCAGTACCGCGCGTACATGGAGTTCGAGGCGGAGGCGCTCAGCCTGTGGCACTTCGGTCTGAGCAGCGTCCCCGGTGTGCTGCAGACGCGGGGGTACGCGACCGAGGTGCTCGCGGCGGGCGGCAACCGGGGCGACGCGCTGACCTGGCAGGTCGAGGCGCGCGTCAACCGCGGGGTGCTGCTGGTGGCCGAGGACGCGCCGCGGTTCCGCACGATCCTGTACGAGGCGGTGCTGCGGCTGATGCTGCGTGACCGGGCGGCGTGGGTGGAGCAGATGGAGCACCTCGTGGCCATGTCCGAGCGTCCGAACGTGACGGTCCAGGTACTGCCGTTCAGCGCGGGGCCGTTCGGACTGATGAGCGGCACCGTGATGTTCCTGCAGCTCGCGGAAGGTCGCGCCGTGGCCTACACGGAGAACGACCTCCACGGTGAAGTCATCGAGGACGGAAGCCAGATCGAGCGTCTGCAGGCTGCCTACGATGCGATGCGCGACCGGGCGCTGTCCCCCGCCGAATCGCGGAAGTTCATCGAGGAGTTGCTGGAGGGAGCGCGATGCGATCCATAGACGCGATGCGATCCATGGACCTGAGCGCGGGCACATGGCGCAAGAGCAGCTACAGCAACACCGATGGCGGCGAGTGCGTAGAGGTCTGCGCCCCCGTCCGGGCGCCCGCCGTTCCCGTCCGCGACTCCAAGACGCCGAACGCCCCCGCCCTCGTCCTGCGGGCCGCCGCCTGGTCCTCCTTCGTCACCGCCGTCCGCCGAGACGAACTCCCGGCCTGCTGACCCCTTCACCATACGACAGGTGAAAGTCGCAAATAGAAGGACTTGAGACCTGAATCGCAGGCGACGAGCAGTTTTAAGCCACTCGTTCCAAGGTAAGAGGCGGGATCTCATTGCAATGGCGCAGGTTCGGGTGGCGGAGTACGGCGGGCCTCGTCCGCGCTGTCCCGAGTGCCCTCGTCCTGGCGTCCCAAGGTAAGAATCAAGAACGCCTGGTCACACCACAGGCGGTGTCCGGGGCGGTTTACCATCAGGTCATGACTCGTGTACTGCTCGCCGAGGACGACGCGTCCATCTCGGAACCGCTGGCCCGCGCACTGCGCAGGGAAGGTTACGAGGTCGAGGTGCGCGAGGACGGACCGACCGCGCTCGACGCAGGTATCCAGGGCGGTATCGACCTGGTCGTGCTCGACCTCGGACTGCCCGGCATGGACGGCCTCGAAGTGGCCCGCCGGCTGCGCGCCGAGGGCCTGACCGTGCCGATCCTCATCCTGACCGCGCGCGCCGACGAGGTGGACACCGTCGTCGGCCTCGACGCGGGCGCCGACGACTACGTCACCAAGCCCTTCCGGCTCGCCGAACTGCTCGCCCG
>Ga0136846_1232877_pt1 | contig 15659 bp, 15 predicted proteins | sample HopSoiMetagenom2_FD_96841 | JGI IMG/M metagenome (GOLD analysis project Ga0136846, IMG submission 96841) | Grasslands soil microbial communities from Hopland, California, USA - 2 Assembly 2016 (version 4) | ecosystem: Environmental > Terrestrial > Soil > Grasslands | place: USA: Hopland... | reverse complement strand
TCTTCCGTAACCTGCACGTTACCTTGTACCCGTGCCATATTCACAATGGCCAGAGGGCCAACACCTCTAACCGCATAGGGCTCTCCGCAATTCCGTGCGGCATCGAGAATCTCAAGGAAGGTTTTCAATATGTGGCAGACCCTGGACAACCCCAAGAACCAGAATCCGAACTCACAGCCGGCTTCCAATTCCAACGCGAATTCCAGTTCGCTAGCAACGCAGCTTCGCACGACCGCAGAGCAGGCTACTATCGGCCGTTCGCTGGTCATCAAGGGCGAAGTGAGCGGCTCCGAACCTCTTTACATCGACGGCCGTGTTGAGGGCAGCATCAATCTTACCGACAACCGGGTGACCATCGGACGGAACGGATCTGTTGCCGCCAACATCAATGCCAAGGAAGTGGTGGTGATGGGAAAGCTTCACGGCAACGTCACGGTCAGCGACCGCGTTGACATCCGTGCAGAAGGTGCTCTGACCGGTGATGTGGTAGCGCACCGCCTGAGCATTGAAGATGGCGCGTTCTTCAACGGCAGCGTCGATCTAAAAAAGTCCGAACACAAGATCAACGCTGACGCCGCCAAGGCTCAGAAGTTTGAGCCCGCACACAGCTCTTCTCAGCCGCAGGCGATGACTGCCAGCGCTGGCAAAGCCTAACTACTTTTGTTTCTTGGGATCTTCCGGTCTCAGTTCCAGCGCCGCCGAGTTCATGCAGTAGCGAAGGCCGGTCGGCGCTGGACCGTCTTCAAACACATGCCCGAGATGGGCTCCGCAACGGGCGCAACGCGCCTCCGTGCGGACCATTCCGTAGCTGCTGTCGGTGTGCTCCTCAACCTTTTCGTGATCGACGGGCTGCCAAAAACTTGGCCAGCCGGTGCCTGAATCGAACTTGGAATCAGATTTGAAAAGCTCCTCACCGCAGCCAACGCAGACGTAGACTCCCCTGTCCTTGGTCTTCCAGTACTTGCCCATGAAAGCTGGTTCGGTGCCCGCCTGGCGCGTTATGCGGTACTGCTCCGGTGTGAGCTGTTCACGCCATTCCTCGTCCGTCTTCATGATCTTTTCAGCCATGCTGATTGGATGCGCACGCACCCCGAAAGTCACACTGGCTTTAACGAATCCTGACGTCCCGGACCGTGCCGGGTCATCTGGACAAGCCATTGCAAGCGTTTATACACTGTTATCTCGCTCCATCCACGACAACATCTCCTATGCGACTCGTTACCTTCGAAACCTCTGCCAAGCAGTTACGAATCGGCGCGATTTCCGCCGATGGTCGCGTCATCGACCTGAACTCGGCCTGTGCGCTGTACTTGCGCGATGTGGAAAGTGAAAGCGCCTTTTATCGCTTGGCCGATGCTCTGGTCCCCCCTGAAATGCGGCAACTATTTGAGGGTGGCGATACGAGCCTTGAAGCCGCCCATAAGGCCCTCGATTACGCCTTACATCAGGATGCGGATGCCAGGGGCGCCCGAGGCGAGCCTTTGTTCTATGACGCGGCGGCAATTCACCTGAGGGCCCCGATTAACCCCAAAAAGTTCTTTCACACTGCTGGGAATTTTCGCGAACATCACGAAGAAGCTACAAAGGCCGGCTTTTCGCATCCGGTGATGCCCTGGATCGTCTTTTTCCAGAATGTGGATGCCATCGTCGGGCATGACGAGCCGGTGGTCTATCCGGAGCACTTGACCCAGGAACTCGACTACGAATTGGAACTGGCTGTGGTGCTGAAAAAAGGCGGAAAACATTTCACGCCAGAGGAGGCCGCACAGCATATTGGCGGCTATGTGATCTTCAACGACATTACGGCACGCGACATTCAGCGGCGGGAGATGAAATCGGGTGTATTCAGCTTCTGCAAAGGGATCGACACGTTCTGTCCGCTGGGCCCGTGGATCGTAACCGCGGATGAAATTGCCGACCCGCATAATCTCGCCATGGAATTGCGCGTGAACGGAGAGTCACGCCAGCGGTCGCACTCCGGCAAAATGTCGGTCAAGATCCCGGAGATTTTGTCTCACTACTCGCCCATGGGATACAGCGCCGGCGATGTCGTTTCCACCGGCACTGTGTCGGGCGTAGCTGCCTTCAGCGGCGATCCAAAAGCGTGGTACTTGAAGCCCGGCGATGTGATGGAATGCGAGATAGAAAACATCGGAATTCTGCGTAACCAGGTAATCTCGTGGGAGGACGCATACGGGCAAAAACCGATCGCCATGGCCACGCAAGAGGCGGTTAAATAGCCATGGCTGACAAATCCAAGATATGGGTGAGCGAACTCAATGCGCGGCCGGAAATCCGCGCAGAGTTCCCTCGTTCCACGGTGCGCTTTTACGATACAACTCTGCGTGATGGTGAGCAAACCGTAGGCGTTATTCTTTCCCCGCAACAAAAGCTGGAAATCGCACGCAAGCTCGATGAATTGGGCGTGAGTCGCATTGAGGCGGGGTTCCCCCGGGTATCACCCGAGGATGCTGAGGCGATCCAACTCATGTCGAAGGCGAATCTCAAGTCGGAACTCTGGGGCTTCTCCCGCGCCGTGAAAGGCGATGTTGAGGAACTGGTTCGCCTCGGGTTGCAAGCTTCCATAATCGAGGCGCCCACCAGCGACATCAAATTGAGGGCTTATGGAATTTCACGGGATGAGGTTCTGCGGCGAATCAGTGAAGCGGTTTCCTTCGCCACCACGAACAGCATCAAGGTCGCCTATTTCGCGGTGGACGGGACTCGCACGGACCTGGACTTCTTGAAGAAGGTTTACCTGACCGCCCTTGGGGCAGGGGCAAAAGAAATCGTGGTCGTCGACACGATCGGCGCTTGCGGCCCTGAAGCTGCGGGCTATCTTGTCCGGCAAGTGCGCGAATGGGTTGGCGCTGATGTTCCTCTCCATTGGCATGGGCACAACGACTTCGGCATGGCGACGGCATGCGCGGTGGCAGCCGTTCGCGCCGGAGCGACGTGGATACAAGGTACGATCAACGGCATGGGTGAGCGCGCCGGTAACGCTGACATCGGCGAGATCGCGCTTGCGCTCCAGTGCTTGTATGACGTGTCAGTCGCGCTCAATCTAACTAAGGTTCGCGAGGTTTCAGAAGCGGTTTGCAAACAGGCGGGCTACACGCTTGAGGCGTGGAAACCGGTCGTGGGCGAAAACCTCTTTATGCGCGAGAGTGGCGCGGTTGCCAGCCAGTTCCACATTCCCGAGGCGATAGAGCCTTACTCGTCGGAACTGGTGAACGCCAAGCGCAGCATTGTGCTCGGCAAAAAGAGCGGCCTCGACAGCATTGACCTTAAGGGCAAAGAGCTCGGAATTCCAATATCTGCCGAGCAGCGGGCGCCCGTCCTGGCTGCGGTGAAAAAGCGAGCCATTGCCAAACGCCAACTGGTAAGCGACCAGGAATTCCTGGAGATTGTGCGTGAGTTAACTGACCGGGTACCCGCAACACCTAACGTTTGAATTGCGGCAGCACGGCTTCCCCAAAGAGTTTCGCTTGCCCCGTTCGATCGTCGCCCCAGATTTCCAGCATAATGTGAGTACAGCCTGCATCCCGGTACTCCTGGATGCGCTGCGCGCATTCGTCCGGAGTTCCGGCAATTGGGCACACCTTGCGCAGGATCTCATCCGTAACCGCTTTGGCTGCTGCTGTTCGGCCGCCTTTCTCCATGGCATCAGCAACCGGGCGCAGATCATCAAAGGTCAATTCCGCACAATCCAGCAGAACATCCGCTGAGCCTTTAATATTTTGCACCTTGTTGGCCAGATACATGGCCGCCTGCTCCCGCGCACCTTCTTTGCCCTTTTCCGATTCGCGACCTATGCTGCCGACGATTACACAGCCCAGCGCAAGCGTCGAGGAATCACGCCCACTTTTAGCGGCGCCCTCCAACATGTTTTTCCGGGAATATCGGACGAAAGCCGGGGTCGTGATGCTTGCGGTGAGCAGGCCCTCACTGATTGAGCCCGCCATCTTCTGCATGACGGGCCCGGTCCCGGCAACGTAGATGGGAGGAACGCCGCGCGCCGTATGCGCATCCTGCTTGAGTGCAGGAACAGAGGCCGCAAAGACTTTGCCCTGATACTCGAAAGCCTCTCCCTTGAGTACGCCCTTGATTACTTCAATACTTTCCCGCATCACCGTGGCAGGACCAACCTTCTCGCCGTCACCCTGGCCAATTTCTTTCATGAAAATCTTGGAAGCTCCCAGGCCTAGCAGAAACCGGTCAGCCGCCAAGTCCTGCATCACTCGCGCCTCCATCGCAATCTGTACCGGGTGCCGCGTGTATGGAGAAATGATCCCCCAGCCCAACTGAATTCGGCGCGTTTGCTGCGCGATGATCGCGAGGATGGCGGTTGACGATCGTGCTTCAAAGGAGTGCTTTCGCCACCACGGATATGCTTCCGCGATCCAGAAGGCGTCGAATCCCGCCTGTTCGCATGCTTTGGCCATGGCAACAGTTTCCTGCACAGGCTCCATGCTGAGTTGCAGTACGCCGATGTTAAAGGGCACGGTCATGTTTTATTTGGCTCCAGGTCTACTCAGTGTCGGATCTTGGATTTAAGTGTTTGGTTTGGCACGCTAACGATCCAGATACACTGCGCCAAAGAAGATGTACCTTGCTAATCTGGATCCTTCCAGGAATGTTCCAAGCCTTTAATCAGTTCCCAAAGGGCTTTGTTGAGTGGCGTCGGGACGCGTTCCTTTTCTCCCCACTTCACAATCGCACCATTCATGAAGTCCACTTCAGTCTGACGCTTGGCCAAGACGTCTTGCAGCATACTGGCACGATGCTTGCCGGGCGCGCCCGCCCCTTTTTGGACCAATGCCCGAGGGTCGCCATGCAAATGAATTCCAAGCTTTCTCGCCACGGATTCGCCCTCGGCAATCAGATCTTCGAATAACCGGCCAGTTGGCTCAAAACGAGTTGCCGCCCCGTGATGCAGGAGCGTCAGCGCCCCCACCGGATTGGTCGAAGCATTGAAGATAAGTTTCGTCCATTGGGCGCCCCGAGCATCCTCCAGAGGGATGGTGTTCATGCCGGAGCGGGTCATAAACCCAGCCAATTCTTCCACCTTGCTCATCGAGGTTCCGGTCGGCTCAAAGGGGCCGATCCAAGTGTCACCCTTGATGTCATAACCTACGTGGCCAGGAGCGATCGCGTGACCCGCGGGGAAGGTGGTGCCCCGAATTACACACTTCACATGCTCGGCGATGATTTCCTCGTTTCCCACGCCGTTCTGGACGGAGCAGACCGCACTGTTCTCGTCGAAGATCCTTGCGGCATGGGTGATAGCGTTGCGGGTATGAATCGCTTTAGTCGCAACGATGCCGTAGTCGCAGCGCGGAATCTCGGACGCATCGCTGCTTGCATTCATTCGCGCAGTAAACTCCGCGGCTCCCGATAAGCGGAGTCCCTTTTCACGGATCGTATCGGTATGTTCTTTCCACACGTCGTACGCCCAGATTTCTGCCTCACCTGCTTTAGCTAGGTGTGCGGCAAACAGACTGCCGACTGCGCCGCATCCGATCACGCAGATTCTCATGAATCAGCTCACTTAATCGATTCTCAGCGCGCTACGACCGTGCGCGACTCTTGTCCCGAAAAGAACTGCCAGGGTACATCCGCCAGGCATTCGCCTTCCCTCTTTCCAATTCGGTACGTGTCCTGTGTATAGAGACAAACTCTTCCGTCCTGATCGACAACTTGCGGGTGAAGAGAAAAAATCATGTTCTCTTCGAGCGGAATCTCGCTCTTCGCTCCGATTGCCGGATGCTCGATCATGGTGGTCCCGATGGAATGACCCGAGAGATGCCCTAATTTAAATCCATGTTGAGCGAAGGTATCGGCGATAACGCGATGCACATTGCTGGCCAGTTCTCCAGAGCGCATCAACTTGCGCGCTTCGTCCAGAGCATGCGGATAAGCGTCGGCCATTCGTTGCGTGATCGGGTTGAGCTTGCCGCGGAGCAATGGCCGTGAAAACTCCACCCAATAACCGCCAGCTCCAGTAATTTCCAGCGAATACAGCATCAGGTCGTCGTTTCCAACCCTGCGCAGCCCCGGCACTTTGAAATGTGCTTCCGCACCGCCGTCGCTACCGGAAAGCACGATATTCATCATTCTCGGGCCGGCACCCCTGGCAAAAAATCTTTCTACTGCAGGCGCCATGATTTCGGCTTCTGTTTTTCCGGGTTCGTAGTTGTCGACCAGAGCCCAAAACCCCTCGATGATGATATCCATAGCATCCCGCACTTCAGCGAGTTCTTCATCGCTCTTAACCGCGCGGGCCATATCGAACTGAAAATCGAACGGGACTAGTTCCAATGAGCTTTGTGCCAACTCGCGATAGTCCCGTACGGCCATAACGAAGTTCATTCCATAAACGCCGACCCGCTTCCAGTTCTTTTCTTCGGCACGCTGGCGAATCCATTGTCCCGGCACATCCGGCCAAACCTGCTCCTTCACCCACGGCTTGGCTTTGTCCCCAATCCATCGCGCCTCTCGCGGGAAAACCAGCGTTGGCTCACCTTCCAGGGGAATCACAACATAAACGTAGCGGTGGACGATCTCGAACCCCGACATGTAGAAGACCGCCCCTTCAAAACCGGCGTATTGATTGCCGCAGACAATCAGCGCGTCCAGTGCTTCCTTCTGCATGGACGCGCGCACGTTCGTGAAACGTCGATTGATCTCTTTTGGACTCGGCAAGCTTGACCTCGGAGGGCAGCAGCCCTTGTCTTACGAGACAACCCCGCACAACTCCGCTGCGGTTAATGCATAAATCTTCGTTATATCGACCAGGGTGTTGATCGAGACCTTTTCGCCTTCTTTGTCGCGTGGCCCGCTCGATGGACCATAATTGACTGTTTCTACTCCGTACCGAGTGAGCACACTGGCGTCGGAGCACCACGTCACGACTTCACGCTCTGGGAGCGCTCCCAAAATCCGCTCATGATTGGCGTCGATCGTGCGAATTAGTTCGTGATCCTCGCGAATCTTGGCGCCTGGAACGGAGACATAGGTTTCAAATTCAAGCCCCCACTCCGGATGTTGCTTCTGTAACCCCAAAAATAACTGCTGGATCTCGCGGCGAGCTTCATTCATTGCAATCGTCGGAGGCACGCGAACGTCCAGGAATAAATCGGTTTTCTCGGGAGTTCTACTGGCACGCCAGGCGTGGCCGCCGCGGATTCCACCCAGGTTCACAATCGCTTTCTTACCTCCATAGGACGCCTTTTTTTCCCAAGTCTCTATCCACTTCATGACAGGGTGCATAAGTTCGTACATGCGCCGGATGGAATTCATCTCCTCGCGCCCTTCGCAGAATGCCGTGTGCACGTAAATTCCAGTGCAGGAAATGCGCACCCACATGGATCCGAAGTGCTCGAGCACCACATGCATGTCTGTGGGCTCCCCCAAAATGCACATGTCGGGCAGAATGCCATGGTTGACGAGATAATGCGTGCCGAAGCCGTAGCCTCGATACTCTTTGCCCTTGAAATCACCCCACTGCGTCTTCTCAATCTCACCTGCTACTGCGGCAAGGATAAAATCGCCTTTCAGTCTCACCCCGGCACGTATCAGCGCCTTCAAGGCATGGGTGTAGCAGACCAGCGCCCCTTTCATGTTGTAAATACCCAGACCGTAGATCATCCCGTTCTTTACAATCGCGCGCGGCTTATAGCCGATGCCGGTGAGAAAATCTTCTTCGCCCGTGTTGGACGTGTCCATGTGGCCGTTGAACATCAGGTTCTTGCCGCCACCTGTACCTATCCAGCGCCCGACCACGTTGGCGCGGCCTTCTTCGACTTCCTGCCAAGCGACGTCGATGCCAAGGGCCTGCAGCACGCCTCGCATGTATTCCGCGATAGCCAGTTCATGTCCCGTAGGACTCGGAATATTAACGACATCGCAACTCATGGCCACGATCTCTTCTTCGTGGACCTGGGCGAGAATCCTGTCCACCAACTTAGGATCCAGCGAACTGGCCGTCTTTGCTTTGGTCGCTTCCAACCTCTCTCCTTAATGGCGCGTTGCGAGCCGGAAATCATCCGGGTAGCTGCACAGCTTTTCGTTTCCGTCCTCGGTTATCAAGAAATCGTCCTCGAGCCGAAGCCCGCCTCCACCCGGCCAGTAGATGCCCGGCTCAATGGCTAAAACCATTCCTTTTTTCATGGTGCCAGTTCCTGCCTGGTGCGCATACGGTGGCTCGTGGGCGCGCGCGCCGACACCATGGCAGATGGGATGTGAAGGTTGTCCGGGGTAACCTCCCTCCGTAATCCGAGCGCGAATCAGGCGGTCTAGTTCCGGAAAGCTGGCCCCGTCGCGCGAGTACGACGTGCCTTCGTTGAACACCCGCAGAAGAAGTTCGAGTAGTTTGTGATACTCGGGCGTCAACTCGCCTGGGCAGGCATTTTTCGTCAGATCGGTCCAGTAGCCGTCGACGCAAACCCAAATCTCAAAGAGAGTGGGCTCGTTCTTCTGGATGGGTCGATCACCGGTTGCAGTAAAGGTAGCAATTCCCTTCCCTGACCAGACCAGCGTGAAGGCTCGCGCCATCTCCACTTTGCCCTTGTAGCCTACTCCCAAACCATGCACGAAGGCTTCATACATACCTCCAACTTCGCTCTCCTTCATGCCTACACGCATGTTCTCGCGGGTGTGCTCCATGGCGAGAGCGGCTAATTCGTTCGCTAAACGCATGCGCTCAATTTCCTGGGAGGTCTTAATTGCACGCGCTTCGTTGAGAAGCGGCGTCGCATCCACCACCTGGCCCGTGAGCTTGCGGAAAGCCTCGAAGTAATTCTGCGTTGGTGTAGTTGGTTCCCCAACCATGCGATCCGCACTCTGCGTGCCCATGTTCAACTCAATGGCAATCTTCTCTGTCAGGTGCTGCGCCCTGAGTACTTCCAGTGCAATGTCCAACGCCCGGTACTGTGGTGGACGGGGATCGCGCTCGTCATAGCTCTTGAAGAGCTGGATGTCTTTCGCCCAGGAATTTCTCTGGGCATCCGCCAGCTGCGGCTCAATCGCGATCAGGGTTGGTTCGCCATCGCGCGGGAACACCAGTGCGTCGTATCCCTTCATGCACCAGTAATTGGTTAGATAAACAATATTGTCGGGAGCCCGAACGACGAGCGCGCTAAGGTCCTGATCGCGCATGAGAGAACGCACGCGGTTCAACTTGGCTTCGTCCATCGGCCAGGGCATCTGTTAGTGCCCTCCTTCATGAGCGACTACAGCCCTATTTTCGTCGGAGAAAGACCACGACGCTTCCTTCGCTTTGATCAGTCTGTACATTGCGGTGTGCAGAGGCGCCGGCACTCCCACCCGCGCCGCTTGCTTCGCAATCGCACCACTCAAGAACTCGATTTCCGTGGAAAGCTGGTGACGCACGTCGTAGAGCATTGAGGGGGGATGATTGGTCATCGCGCCAATCCTGTTCATTTCCCATGGATCTTCATAAAGAGTTACTCCAGCAGCTGCGGCGACCCGCTTCCCTTCCTCAATCAGCTCGTGCAGCAGGTGGCCAACGTCAGAAAAGTGCTCCTCGTGTGCGAAATGTGGCGAGTGTGGCAATCCAGTCAGGGCTGAGACGCTGTTGACTGACGCGTTGAAAATCACTTTCGACCACTGGGCTGGCCGCGCATCTTGCAACGCTTCTGCTTTGAGTGCACCGGCGATGATCAAATCTGCCGCCTCTTTTACCATCGAATACGGCGTGCGGGTCGGCTCGAACGGCCCTAGCCACGTCGCAGTATGGAGCTCGTACTGGACGTGTGTTTCACTATGGCGCGTGCCGCTCATGAACGTGGTGCCGCGAATGACGAATCCGCGAGTGTGCTCCGCAATGATCTCTTCGCTGCCCATTCCGTTCTGAGCAGACACGATGGCACCGTTGTCGAAGTGACTTCCCACTTGGGAAATCGCAGACTCAACCTGCGTCGCTTTGGTAGCAACAATCGCCAGATCGCAATCGGGAAGCTCACTGGGATCAGTTGTAGCCCTGAGATTAGCGATAAATTCGTGCGTACCCGTCACTCGCAGCCCATCGCGGTTCAGAGCGCGAGCGTGCTCCTCGCGCCGCACAAACGCCCAGACTTCTGAGACGCGGGCTAAGTGTGCGGCGTAAAGGCTGCCGATGGCGCCGCACCCGACTATGCACACACGTTTCATGAATTCGGTCTTTAGTCGTTGGTCCTTGCTCGTTCGCCAATTGCTTACTAATCGTGGTGACGCAACCTTGGTATCCGGTCAGACTCTGCGCTCCACTCTCACCAACTGCCCAAGCTGCGAGCCCTGTTTCGCCACGAGGGCCCGAAACAGCGAATCCGGATTGTTAAACGACTGCTCTATAAAAATGCCTTCGCCGAAGAGCGCATCCTGCAGGGCTGCTGAGATGGTGTGGATCGGCGCAGCACCCCCTTCGCCCATTCCCTTGGCGCCGCTGTAACTGTGTGGTGATGGCGTAGAAATGTGTCCGTATTTAAGTTTCGGCATGTTTACCGCGGTGATGGGAAGGTAGTCGCTGAAAGTGCTGGTCAGCATATTGCCGACTTCGTCGTAAACACAATTTTCCATGAGCGCTGCTCCAATCCCATGCGCCGTCGCACCGTAAACCTGGCCCTCGACGATGGGCGGATTGATCACGGTTCCGCAATCATCAATGGCCACATAATCGAGAATTTTTGGAATGTAAGTCTCGCGATTGACTTCGACCACGGCTATGTGAAGCTGAGAAGCGTACGTCATCGTGAGATTGCCGTATTTCTTCTGCGTATCGGGAACCTTGAAAGGCGCACGCCACACGTATCGGCAATTCAGGGTGACATCATGCATCTCGGGCACAAGTACGGCGCTATTCACGTTTACGATATTCGCCAGGCCCCAGTAGTTGATCGATTTTCCCGAGGTCTTGGCGCGAAGCTCCGGTCCTTCCGCGCCAGTTCCAAATTCGATGTCATCTTCGTTTGTTTCCAGAACAAAGGCGGCTAGTCGCCTCATCTCGGCTTTCAATTTCTGAGCGGCGCCGTGAACGGCTGACAACCCTGAAACGGCAAACTGACTCGCGTACGTTCCCGAAAACCCGGTGTGAACGTTGCGCTCGGTATCGAAACCGGTGCGCACGGTGATCAAATCTGGAGAAATATTCAGAACATCGGCCACGACCTGCGCAGCAGTGGTCTCGTGACCTTGCCCTTGTGGACATGATCCCACCGCGACGACCACCTCGCCGTAAATGTCTAGCTTGCAGTTTGCTCCCTGTGAGTTGCCCGAAAAAGGCGCGTGCGGATTGATAATTTGCGACTGCCCAAAGTTGTTGGTGCCGGAATCAAGAGTAGTACCGATGCCGATACCAATCCACCTGCCCTGGTTGCGACCCTCGTCTTGCTTCTTCTTCCATTCGTCCCAGCCAATCAGATCCTTGGCCAGCGCGAGCATCTTTGGATAATCGCCTGAGTCGTAGACACAACCGTTGGGAGTGGTATAGGGAAATTCTTCACGTCGAATATAGTTGCGCAATCGCATCTCGTCGGCTGGTATGCCGAGTTCGTGGGCGCAGACATCGACGACGCGCTCGAGAAACCACAAGTGCTGCATACGCGAATACCCGCGGTTCGGTCCAACAGGGCACTTGTTGGTCACCGCCTGTGTGAAGTCGATGCGCGCGTTTTTAAAACGGTAGACGCCCGGATATACCTGCGACCAGATTACGCAGCCGAGGGGCTCGTATCGTGGGTACGCACCGCAATCGTCAATATGTCTTGATGAGATTCCGATAATGACGCCGTCTTTATCCAGCGCAACTCGGGTATCGCGGAAGGTGCGCTCGTTCCCATGAGCGCTCGAGGTCATGTGCTCGGAGCGGGTCTCCACCCATTTAATCGGACGTCCACCTGCCTTCTTAGAAGCTAACGCACAAACCGCCATTTGCGGATAGGACGTGATCTTGATGCCAAAACTGCCGCCGATATCTGCCGTCTGCACGCGAATGCGATCGATATGCACGTTCAAGTGCGCGGAAAGAAACTGAATCGCAAAGGACGGAAAGGAATTGTTGCAAGAAAAATAGATGCGATCGTCTTTGGGGTCCCATTGCGCGATAACCACGTTGTTCTCGAGTGGAGTCGAGGAAAAGCGATGGAAGTGCAGATGCTTAATATTCACGACGTAAGCCGCGTCGCGAAGTGCCTGCTCGACATCTCCGTATTCGAAAACTCCGTTCCAGACTTTGTTGGTACCGGCACTTTGGTGCAGGATGCTCTCATCGTTAAGAGCCTGCTCGGCATCGATCACCGGCTCCAGGGCTTCGTACTCGACCTGCACGAGCTCCGCAGCATCGTCCGCAATCGCTGGCGATTCCGCGACTACGGCCGCCACAGGTTCTCCCTGATAGTGAGCCTTCTCCACCGCGAGAGGGAAATCTCGAATCTTAGCCGCCGGGTCAGGGCCGATTTCGATAAAGGGTTGGGTGAGTGGTTCGATCTCCTTTCCCGTCAGAGTGCAGATGACGCCAGGTAAAGCCTCAGCGGCTGAGACATCCACGCTCAACAGTCGGGCATGCGCATACGGCGACCGCACGAAGCGCAGGTAAAGCATCTCGCGCATTTTTATGTCATCAGCGAACCTCCCCCGACCCCGTAGAAGCCGGTCTTCCTCCTTGCGCGGCAGCGGCTTTCCTACCCAATTCTGATTGGCGTTATCTGAACTCAATCTCTCACCTTCGTTATTTCAATGCGGCTTGCAGGCCGTCGATCAGCTTCTGCACGTTCTTTTTGCCCAGCGGTTCCAGTAGGCCGCCAGCTACTGAGGTCAAACGTCCGAAAATCTGCGCCTCTCCTTGCCAGGCCACATTCGTGCCATTCGCATTAGGAGCAAGATCAAACCCCGCGACGAGCGAGACGTTTCCGCCGGCAACACTGCCCTGCCCCTTGTACTGGGCGCGCGATGGGCGCTCTGCTTGCGTGAGTTCCATCTTCACGTCAGCTGTCCCTTTGATGTAGGAAACCCCCACGTTGACCTTCACCGTGAAGTGCGTGGGATCCTGCACCGACATACCTTTGAACTCCGGCAATAGAGGAGCAAACTTATTCGGATCCGTAAGAAATTCGTAAACCTGCTCCGGAGTTTTTTGCACCTCGAAATTACCGGAGAACTTGATCGCCATTACCTAGATCCCTTTCGCGCTCTCGGCCGCAGCTTGAATCGCTTTGAAGATGTTCTGATACCCTGTGCAACGGCACGTATTACCGGCAATTGCTTTTCGAATGTCTTTTTCGTTCGGTTGCGAGTTTTCGGAAAGCAACTGATAGGCAGACATCATGAAGCCCGGGGTGCAATACCCACACTGCAGGCCATAGCAGTCGCCGAATGCTTTCTGGATCGGATGCAACTTTCCGTCTTTTTCCAGGCCCTCGACGGTGAGCAACTCGGCTCCGTCAGCCTGCACCGCAAAAACGGTACATGACTTGACAGCCGCTCCGTTCATCAGGACCGTGCAGGCACCACAGTAAGTCGTGTCGCATCCCACGTGCGTTCCGGTGAGATCAAGATTCTCGCGAATAAGCTCAACGAGAAGAGTTCGTGGCTCGACGGCAACCGAGCGTGTTGTCCCATTAACCTTCAGCGTGATGGGAACTTTCTCGATCTGCCCTTCTGCAACTCTCTTGGATCGCAAAGACCTCTTCGGCTTAGTCGCATTTTCAAGCATAAATGTGTCCTGCGGCTACCTGCTCTCCCCGCGCGCGACGTGCTGCAATTTCGATCGCGTCTTTCAAAAGTGAGCCGACCAGCTTGCGTTTGTACTCCGCCGACCCACGCATGTCCGGCTGAGGATCTGCGGCTAGCTGCGCCGCTTCCGCCGCACGAGCTATAGTCGACGCGTTGAGCGGCTGCCCTTGCAGAGCCGCCTCGGCGTCCCTTGGCCGGATCGGAACCAGACCGACGCATCCGAGAGCAATGGAAGCATCCTTGCAGATATCGCCTTCCATGGTGAGTTGCACCGCGGCGCTGGCGGTAGGATAAACGGGGGCTGCACGCTTGAAAGCTAGATACGCTCCACCGCTACGCTTGGCTGGAAGCTTTATTCTGACTTCAGTCACGATCTCATCCTGTTCAAGAGTAGTGGTGTAGGCATCCGCGATGAATTGATCCAGCGGAATCTCTCTCTTGCCATTTTTTCCAACGCAGCTAATGGTCGTAGACAAAGTCGAGAGCACTACGGCCCAATCGCCGCTCGGATCTGCCTCCGCGACCGATCCGCCGATTGTTCCCCGGTTGCGTACCTGGACATCGGCGATGCCGGCAGCGCAGTCGTGAATGATGGGGATCTTCGCGGCGACGGCGGAGTGTTCAATCTCGGCGTGGCGGGTTAAGGCACCCACACAGAGGCTGCCCTTGCTTTCCTTTATATAGGAGGCGCCTGGAACGAAATTTAGATCCACCAGATACTTGGGATTGGCGAAACGCAGCTTCATGAGTGGAATAAGACTCTGTCCACCCGCAAGCAGTTTGGCATCATCTCCTAGCTGCGAAAGGATGGTGGCCGCTTCTTTTAGCGATCTCGCGCGCTCATAGTGAAAAGGACGTGGATACATACTCGAACCTTTAATTATTGCCACCGGAACGTCCCGGCTGAATCAACAAACAACAGTGACGCTACGAACTCTGCCGCAGAAAACCTATGGCACAGGCTGCCAAGGCGCCGGTAACCAGCGCTGAACCAGCAACCGCGAGTCCCGACGCGAATCTTCCGCCGTGAGTTGCGGTCTGCACGATCACGCCGAACGGAAACAGGATTGACCCCGAAAGCAGCGCCAGAGCAATCCATCGACGCCATTGCTCGGAGAATCCCACTCTCTCGAAAGCTGCACCCAGCACAATCATCAGCATAGCTAAGCCGATCCAGTGAGAATGAACATCCACCTGACGGACATAGTTGTACTTTGTCCAGCCGTAGGCGTCGATCGCGGCTCGCGCTTCGGGCAGCCGCCGCTGAGCTGTTTGGACAAACCCATCGGCCAGCGCTCCTCCCATGCGATCAAGCGTTTGATGCTCGATGAAAACGGCATAGTGCAGACCGTACAGCATTCCAAAAGCGGCTAGCGCGATTCCGCCACATATCAACATTTTCGCAGATCGCGTCATCGGACACCTTGCACCACGCCAGCATCTCCACTTCCACTGTAGCGCAGTACTCCCGCCAGCATGCCAGCCAGAGCGACTATGACCAGGAGACCGCCAAAGTCAGCAATTCCGCCCGCAACTAACCCGAATTTCAGTTCGCCCAGCACAAAGATCGGGAGCGTCAGCGATCCTGCAAGAAGAATAATGACCCAGCGACGCTTCCATCGTTCGCTAAGAAGAATATAGGGCTGCACGAACGAAAGCAGCATGGCCAACACCCCAAATTCAATGATGTGCGAATGCGCCGCAATCGAAACGGCTCTCGCGGCAGCCAATCCGCCATATTGGTTCACCGCCTGGGAAATACCAATATCGTCGCGATCAGCCGCTGAATTTGCCAGTGAATGCAGAATGCGGGTCTCTTGCGCCTCATGCGGGTACAGGTCGAAAGCGGCGTACCAGGACCCGTACAGAAAGCCCAAGAGTACAAGAACGGTTCCACCACCTAACAAAGCGCGTCTACTCCAACTGTTCTC
>Ga0136846_1214430_pt1 | contig 15659 bp, 12 predicted proteins | sample HopSoiMetagenom2_FD_96841 | JGI IMG/M metagenome (GOLD analysis project Ga0136846, IMG submission 96841) | Grasslands soil microbial communities from Hopland, California, USA - 2 Assembly 2016 (version 4) | ecosystem: Environmental > Terrestrial > Soil > Grasslands | place: USA: Hopland... | reverse complement strand
GAGCGCACCGTGGCCGATTACCCGCCGGAGCGCGCCGAGCAGATCACCGGCGTGCCCGCCGAACTGATCCGGCGGGTGGCCCGGGCCTGGGGCGAGACCCGCGCGGGCGTCATCTTCTGGGGCACGGGAATCTCCCAGCACACCACCGGCACCGACAACGCCCGCTGTCTGATCGCGCTGTGCGCGATCACCGGGAATGTCGGCAAGCCGGGCGCGGGCCTGCACCCGCTGCGCGGGCAGAACAACGTGCAGGGGGCCTCGGACATGGGCCTGATCCCGATGTTCTACCCGGACTACGCCAAGGCCGACGACCCCGGCGTGAAGGCCAGGTTCGAGCAGGCCTGGGGCGCGGTCGACCTGGATCCGGTGAAGGGCCTGACCGTTACCGAGATCATCAGCTCGGCGCTCAAGGGCGGCGTCCGCGGCATGTACATGCTGGGCGAGAACCCCTTCCTGTCCGACCCGAACATCAACAAGGTGCGCAAGGCCCTGTCCAAGCTGGACTTCCTCGTGGTGCAGGACATCTTCCTCACCGAGACCGCCGAGTTCGCCGACGTGATCCTGCCCGCCTCCTCCTACCTGGAGAAGGACGGCACCTACACCAACACCGACCGCCGCGTCCAACTCGGCCGCAAGGTGCTGGACACGCCCGGCCAGGCCCGGGTCGACTGGGAGGTCGTGCAGGACGTCGCCAACCGGATCGGCCTCGGCTGGCACTACGAGACGTCACGGGACATCTTCGAGGAGATGGTCTCGGTCATCCCCAGCTACCAGAACCTCAGCTACGACAACCTCGGCCTGACCGGCAAGCTGTACCCCAACCCGGATCCGGCCCGCAGCGACGGCACCGTGGTGATGTTCACCGAGAAGTTCAAGACCGACGACGGGCTCGCGCACCTGGTACCCGCCGAGTGGCTGCCCGCCCGGGAACTCCCGGACGCGGAGTACCCGTTCGTCCTGAACACGGGCCGGATGCTCGAGCACTGGCACACTGGGTCGATGACCCGCCGGTCCTACGCGCTGGACGCGATCGCCCCGAAGGCGCTGGTGTTCATCCACCCCGATGACGCCGCCGGACTCGGCCTCGAAGACGGCGACCTGGCCCGGGTCAGCTCCCGCCGCGGCGTCATCGAACTCGAGACAAGAGTCTCGCACCGGGAGGCCAGGGGCAACTGCTTCATCCCCTTCCACTTCCGGGAGGCAGCGGCGAACCTGCTGACGATCGACGAGATCGACCCGTTCGGCAAGATCCCCGAGTTCAAGTTCTGCGCAGTACGGATCGAACCAGCGCGGATCGAACCAGCGCGGATCGAGAAGGCCGATGGCTGAGGCCCCGCCTCGTGCCCCCGGCGTCGAGGCGCGCGCGGGCAAGTTTCCCGGCCCGAGCCTGATCCCGGCGCTGAACGCCATCCAGGAGCGGGTCGGCTGGCTGCCCCGCACCGAACTCGTCGCGCTGTCCCGCGACGTGCGCCGGCCGCTGTACGAGATCGAGGGGCTGATCTCGTTCTACCCGCACTTCCGCACCGATCCGCGGGTAAGGGCCGAGCTCCGCGTCTGCCACGACCTGTCCTGCTGGCTGCGCGGCGCCGACGAGCGCATCGCCGCCCTCAAGGAGCGGTACGGCGCCGACGCCGACGTGGAGATCGTCGAGGGGTCGTGCCTAGGCCGCTGCGATACCGCCCCCGCGTGCACCGTCAACGAGGCCCCGGCCCCGATGGACGCGGTCCTGGTAACCGGGCTGGACCATCCCGCTCCACCACGGGCCCGTTCCGGCGCACGCTGGCCGAACGATCCGTATCCCGCTCCGGAGGACCGATACGCGGTGCTTCGCGACGTGCTGGGCGGTCGCCTGGACGTGGCGGACATCATCGCGGCTCTCAAGGACAGCGGGCTGCGCGGCATGGGCGGGGCCGGGTTCCCCACGGGCCGGAAGTGGGACCTGGTCGCGGCCCAGGAAGCCACGCCGAAGTACGTGATCTGCAACGCGGACGAGTCCGAGCCGGGCACGTTCAAGGACCGGGAGATCCTCGCCACCCAGCCGCACCTGGTCCTCGAGGGCATGCTGCTCGGCATGCTGGCGGCCGGCGCCGGGGAGGGCTGGGTCTTCATCCGCCACGAGTACGGCCCGGAAGAGCGGGTCATCCGCCGCGAGATCGAGCACCTGCGGGAGATCGGCCTGGTCGGGCCCGATGCGGGCGGTTCCGGTACCCGGCTGTCAGTCGAGGTGTTCACCTCGCCCGGCGGGTACATCCTCGGCGAGGAGTCGGCCCTCATCGAGTGCATGGAAGGACACCGCGGCGAGCCGCGGAACAAGCCGCCGTTCCCCGGCACCTACGGCCTGCACGGCAAGCCCACGCTGATGAACTCGGTCGAGACGTTCGCCCACGTCCCCGTCATCGCCGCCCGGGGCGCGCGGTGGTGGCAGGCGCAGGGCCGGGGCGACCAGGCCGGCCTGAAGTTCTTCGCCGTCTCCGGTCACGTGGAACGGCCCGGCGTGTACTGCATCCCGATGGGAACCACCGTCCGCGAGCTCCTCGACCTGGCCGGCGGGGTCACGGGCGGGCAGCCGCTCGGCGCGATTCAGCCCGGCGGCGCGTCCTCCAACTTCATGGGGCCGGACCAGCTGGACGTGGCCCTGGACTTCGGCACGCTGCAGGCCGCCGGTTCCATGCTCGGATCCGGTGCGATGGTCGTCATGGCCGAAGGCACCGACCTGCTCGCCGCCGCCGTCAACGTCCTGCGGTTCTTCCGCGATGAGTCGTGCGGTAAGTGCGTGCCGTGCCGGGTCGGGTCGGCGAAGGCGCACGTCATCCTCGACGGGGTGCTCGTCGCGGGCGGCGGCCCGGCCGACGTGGGCAGTGATATCCGTGATCTCGCCGAGGTCATGCGCCGCACCTCGATCTGCGGGCTCGGCCAGGTCGCGCTCGGCCCGGTGATGAGCGTGCTGCGTCTCGCGGAGGCGCAGGGTCTCGCCGAGGACCATGGCTGACACGGCCGCGCGGGAGTTCTTCACTACCCGGACCGTCGCGGAGGCCCTGGCCGCCTTCCGTCCGGGGCGGCGCACCAGGACCGAAAGCGTGCCGCTGCACCTGGCGCTGCGCCGGGTGCCGGGCGAGCCGGTCACCGCGCCGCACCCATTGCCCGGATTCCCGCGCTCCACCGTCGACGGATACGCCGTCCGCGCCGCCGACACCTATGGCGTCTCCGAGGGCCTCCCGGGTTACCTCGACGTCACCGGCGCCGTCAGCATGGGCGCCGAGCCGCAGACAGCGGTGACTCCGGGCCGCGCGATCGCCATGCCGACCGGCGGCGTCATCCCGCCCGGCGCGGACGCGGTCGTGATGATCGAGTACACCGCCGAGGTGATGCCCGGCACCATCGAGGTGGTCCGGCCGGTCGCGCCCGGCGAGGGGATCGTACGGGCCGACGAGGACGCCGGGGCCGGCGACGAGATCATCGGCCGCGGGCGGCCGCTCCGCCCCCAGGACCTGGGAATGCTCGCCGCCGCCGGCGTCACGTCCGTGACGGTGCACGCCAAGCCGGTGGTGACGATCTTCTCCACCGGCGACGAGGTGGTCCCGGCGGGCACGCCGGCGCTGAAACCGGGGCAGGTCCGCGACGCGACGGCCGCGGCGCTGGCCGCGCTGGTCGCGGACGCGGGCGGCGAGCCGGTCTTCGGCGGCATCATGCCCGACGATCCGGGCCCGCTGGAGAAGGCGCTCCGCGCCGCCCTGCCGGCCAGCGACGTGATCGTGATCTCCGCCGGGTCTTCGGTCGGCACCCGGGACGAGACCGCGAACGCCGTCGCCCGCCTCGGCGAGCCTGGCATCTGGTGCCACGGCCTGGCCATCAAGCCCGGCAAGCCCACCTTGCTGGCCGAGTGCGCGGGGGTGCCCGTCATCGGGCTGCCCGGCAACCCGCGTTCCGCCCTCGTGGTGTTCCGGATGGTCGGGGCGCCGGTCGTCCGGCTGGTCGGCGGATGCACGGTGCCGCCGCCGGAACCCTCGACCCGGGCCCGGCTGTCCCGGGATCTCGCGTCGGCAACCGGGCGGCTCGACGTCGTTCAGGTCAGGGTCAGCGACGGTGTGGCGGTGCCGGTGTTCGGCGTGTCGGCGCTGCTGTCGGTCCTGACGACGGCCGACGGCTACATCGTGATTCCAGCCGAGGCCACCGGGCTCGACGCGGGCAGCGAGGTCAACGTGGTCCTGTATGCATGACAGCCCGTTCATCAAGGACGTGCCGGCCGCGCAGGCCCTGGCGGCCTGGCGCGCCGCCCGCCAGGCCGCCGGCTGCCCGGACCGGCTGCCCGCCGTCACCGTGCCCCTCGCCGAGGCCGCCGGACTGGTCACGGCCGTCCCGGTGTGGGCCGTCCGGTCCTCGCCGCCGTTCGACGCGGCCGGGATGGACGGCATCGCCGTCCGCTCCGCCGACACGCTGGGCGCCAGCGAGACCACGCCGGCCTGGCTCGCGCCGGGCGCCTATGACGTCGTGGACACCGGCGATCCGATGCCCGACGGACGCGACGCGGTGGTCATGCGCGAGCACGTGAACTACGACGACGCCGGCCGGGCCGAACTGCGCGCCGCCGTTCCCCCGTACCAGCATGTCCGGTCGATCGGCGAAGACGTCAGCGCGAGCGAACTGCTGCTGCCTGAAGGGCACCGGCTGCGGGCCGTCGACCTGGCCGCCGCGGCCGCGGCCGGGCAGACGCGACTGACGGTCCGGAAGAAACCCCTCGTTTTCGTCCTTCCCACCGGGGACGAGGTACGGCCGATCGGCGCCGAGCTCGGTCCGGGCGAGATACTCGACACGAACTCGCTGATGCTCGCGGAGCAGGCGCGGGAGATCGGCTGCGAGGCGCGGATACTGCCGATCGAACCGGACGACCCGGCCCGGATCGCGGCCGCCGTGAAGGCGGCCGCCGCCGGCTGCGACCTGCTGATCGTGATCGCCGGATCCAGTGCCGGGCGGGATGACTACACGGCGCGGGTGGTGGCGTCCGAAGGCACGCTGGCCGTGCACGGGGTCGCCGTCCGGCCCGGGCACCCGGTCGTGCTGGGGGTGGTCGGGCGGGCGCCGGTCCTCGGGGCACCCGGCTACCCGGTATCGGCGGCACTGACGTTCGACATCTTCGCGGCGCCGCTGCTGGCGGAGCTATCCGGCGCACCGCCACGCCAGCGGCCGCGGGTGGCGGCCCGGCTGGCCCGTAAGCTCGCGTCGCCGCTCGGCATGGACGACTGGGTGCGGGTCCGCCTCGGATCCGTCGGCGGCTCACTGGTGGCGACGCCGCTGCCGCGCGGTGCCGGAGTGCTGACGTCACTGGTCCGCGCCGACGGGCTGCTCGTCGTGCCGGCCGGGGTGGAGGGATACCACGCGGGTTCTTCCGTGCCGGTCGAGCCGCTGCGCGGACCCGACGAGATCGCGCGTACCATCGTGGCGATCGGGTCGCACGACCTGGTGCTCGACCTGGCGTCATCCGCGCTGCGCGCCGACGACCCGCTGGTGACGCTCGCGTCGTCGAACGTCGGGTCACTCGGCGGTCTGGTGGCCCTGCGCGACGGGCTGTGTCACATCGCCGGATCGCACCTGCTCGACCCGGAAACCGGCGAGTACACGCTGCCGTACGTGGACCGGGTGTTCGGCGCGGCCAGCCCCGACGTGGCCATGGTACGGCTGGTGGAGCGGTCCCAGGGCCTGATCGTGGCGGCCGGGAACCCGCTGGGGATCGCCGGGCTGGCTGACGTCGGCCGGCCCGGCGTCCGGTACGTGAACCGGCAGCGCGGCGCCGGGACCCGGGTACTGCTGGACGTCATGCTCGGGCAGCTGCCGATCGCGCCGTCCTCGATCGAGGGATACGCCCGGGAGGAGCCGACGCACCTGGCGGTGGCCGCCGCGATCGCCTCCGGCCGGGCCGACGCGGGGATGGGGATCATGGCGGCCGCCCGCGCCTTCGGGCTGGATTTCGTGCCGCTCGCCGTCGAACCGTACGACCTGGTCGTCGCGCCGGGCGCGATGGAGTCACCGCAACTCGCGCCGCTCTGGTCGCTGCTCCAGTCGGACCGCTTCCAGGCCTCGGTGGAGGAACTCGGCGGCTACTCCACCAAGGAAATGGGCCGCCGCCTGCGATGATGCTTTCCTGTTGCCGGTGACGTAAGTGCTCTGGGCTGCGCCCAGGACATCAGGCTCGCGCGAATACGAGGTGAAGTACCGCCGCCCGTTCGGCACTGAATTTGAGGACCTGGACCTGTGCGCCCGCCGCTAGCTCATGTACACAACTGTCTCGGAACCGGTCATAACTGGCCATTCCCTGCCTCTCGCCCGACACAACTGACCCTGGCGGCTCGGTCGCTTCACTCGTGATACTGGGACATGACGGCCAGTCTGGACAGGGGAGGGGCCAGCTGCCGATGGCGACGGCATTAAGGGAGCGGGATACCGGCCTCCGGCGGGAGGCGCGGTGAGGTTCTTCCGCGCACGCTCACCCGGGAACCCGGCCGGGGAGCGGGACGACCGCGCCTCTCCGGACCCGGTCACCGACCCTGGACTGCCGGTCACCGACCCGCGGCTGCCCGGCCAGCTCATCGCGGCCTTCGCCGGGCCACCCGGGCAGCCGGAGCCGGCCGCCGTCGATACGCTGACCCTGCGCGACGTGACCGCCTATTTCGCCAGCCAGCGCCCCGGGGACCCGCGCGTCAAGGCGGGCGCGCTGCTGTCCGCCCCGCACCCCGACGGACGCCAGGTCGTCCAGGTCTTCCTGGACGCGGCGGACCGGGTGTTCGCCGACGCGTCCGGCGCGCCGTACGGCCGGCGGGTCATCGCCCGCCGCCTCGACGAGGACCTCCTCGATTACCTCGGCGGCGGCAACCTGCTGATCTTCCGGTAGCGGGCGGAATTAACTGGCGAATTTGTTTGTTACCGGCTACAGTCACTTATTGACTGGTGCTCGTTCATGCGGGCCACGGCCCTCAGCGGCCGTAATCTTCAGCTCCGTCGCATCGCCGACGTCGAGCAGAAAAGATTTCTCACCGGAGTCACTCCGGCCTCCTAGCTGGCCTTCTTGCCCGGCTAGATGGGTTTTCCGCATGCGCGAATTCAGCATCCCGTCTCTTCGCTTTCTCTCAGAAGGAGTTTTACCCATGACAGCGATATTGCAAGAATCAGCACCTCCCGACGCCTCGGCGGTCGCGGTATCCGGCCTCGTCGAGCTGGCCGACGGCCATGCGTTCGTACGCACCGCCGGCTACCGGCGCAGCGCCGGTGACGTCTATATCCCGGCCGGGCAGATCCGTCAGTACGGGCTCAGGACGGGGGACTGGGTCGAGGGCGCGGCGCGCCCCGAAGCCGTCCCCGGCAAGAACCGGGCCAAGTACCGGCCGCTAGCCCGGGTGGACACGGTCAACGGGCGGCCGCCCGGCCAGCCCCGCCCGCTCTTCGACGAGCTGACCCCGGTCTACCCCGACGAAAGGCTGCGGCTGGAGGAGGGGAACCCGTCGGCCACGGCCCGGATCATCGACCTGGTCGCCCCGATCGGCAAGGGCCAGCGCGGGCTCATCGTGGCCCCGCCCAAGGCCGGCAAGACCATGATCCTGCAGGCGATCGCCGCCGCCATCGCCAACAGCCACCCCGAGATCAAGCTCATGGTGGTGCTCGTCGGCGAGCGGCCCGAGGAGGTCACCGAGCTGCGCCGCTCGATCCGCGGCGAGGTCGTCTACTCCACCTTCGACCAGGACTCCGAGGATCATATCCGGGTTGCCGAGCTGGCCATCGAGCGCGCCAAGCGCATGGTCGAGGCCGGCGCCGACGTGGTGGTCCTGCTCGATTCCCTCACCCGCCTGGGCCGTGCCTACAACCTGGCCGCCCCGGCCAGCAGCCGGACCCTCGCGGGCGGGGTCGCGGCCTCCGCCCTGCAGCCGCCGCGCCGGTTCCTCGGCGCCGCCCGCAACCTCGAGGAGGGCGGCTCCCTCACCATCATCTCCACCGCGCTGGTGGACAACGGCTCGCGCCTCGACGACGTGCTGTTCGAGGAGTTCAAGGGCACCGGGAACATGGAACTGCGGCTCCGCCGCGAGCTGGCCGAGAAGCGCATTTTCCCGGCCATCGACGCCATGCCCTCCGGCACCCGCCGCGACGAGCTGCTGATGCACCCGGACGAGTACCGGGCCGTCGGCACGCTGCGCCGTGCCCTCGGCGCCCTGGATTCCCAGCAGGCCCTGGAACTGCTGCTGGACAAGACCAGGGACACCGCGTCCAACCCGGAATTCCTCAGCCAGGTCCAGCGGGCCGGCTGAGATCCGTAGCCTTCGCGCCACCGGGCCCGCGTCCCTGGTCTTTGCGCCGCGCGACGTGCAGGACGGCACCCCAGTGCCGCCGCACCGAGTGGTCCCGGCGCAGCGACAGCCGCCGCCTGATCTCGCCGTACAGCCGCTGGCGCTTCCACTCCGCCATGGCGATGTGCCCGGAGAACGTGCTGAGCAGGCCGATGTACTCCTGGGCGGAATAGGCCCGCTCCCAGTCGTACTGGCGAACCCCGGTCACCTCGAACAGCCCGCTGGCCTCGATCCCGGCCCGGTCGTCAGGCAGCTCACCGGCCCGCGGCGACATCCAGCCGGCCGGCATCCCCTCGCCGATCTCGTCGTAGATGTCCTGGATCTCGTCGAAGAACGGGTCGCCCCCGTCCGCGAACACGTGCGTGGCCTCCCAGAAGGCCAGGTGGCCGCCCGGGCGCAGCGCCCGCCAGGCCCGCTCGTAGCGGACGGCGGGATCGATCCAGTGCCAGGCGGTGGCCGCGTACACCAGGCTGGCCGGCTCATCCGGCTGCCACTCCTCGAACTGGCCCTGCACGATCTCCACCTCGAGTCCGGCGAGGTTCTGCCGGGCGACCGCGGCCAGCTCGCCGCCGAGCTCGACGCAGGTGATCCGGAATCCGCGCCGGGCCAGCGGCCTGGTCGCCTTGCCGGTCGCGCACCCGACCTCGACCAGGTGGTCGCCGGGCTTCAGGGCGGCCAGCGTGACGAGATCGTCGAACAGCGCCTCGGGATAATCCGGCCGCACCCGGTCGTACTGTTCGGCGGCCTGGTCGAACGTCCGCCGCAGCTGCTCGCGCTCTTCCTCCGTATGCACCGGGCCAGTATCGCACCGATGATCCCGGGCCGGACCGGGCGTCATAATCGGGTGGAACGTCCCGCCGAAAGGAGATCCATGCCCAGTCAGGAAAGCGCGGCCGGTCACTACCTCGAGCCCGGCGTCATGACGGCGCCGGGAGAATACGGCCCGCTGCTGGCCGGCCTCCCCCGGGGCATCGCGGGCCTGGCCGGGGTCGGTCACGGGCTGCTGATCCACGAGCACATCGCCGGCGCGTACGGGGTCACGCTGACCGACGAGCGCCGGGCCAGCGTGCACCTGCGCCCGGTGGCCGCGCTGCTCGGCCAGCTGATGACCATGGACGGCGGGCCGCTCACCACCGCCCGTGAGCCGGCCGCCCGGCTGACGGGCAACTGCCGTCACTTCACCGTGCTCGCCGTCGCCATGCTGCGCGCGCAGGGCACACCCGCCCGGGCCCGGTGCGGGTTCGGCGGCTACTTCGGCACCGGCACGTTCGAGGACCACTGGGTCTGCGAATACTGGGACGAGGCGGTCGGAGCCTGGAAGCTGGCCGACCCCCAGATCGACGACGTCCAGCTCAAGCTGTTCGACGTCGACTTCGACCTGACCGACGTGCCGCGTGACAAGTTCCTGGTGGCGGGCGACGCGTGGCGGCTGTGCCGTGACGGCGGCGCGGACCCGGCCCGGTTCGGGCTGAGCTTCATGAATGAGGGCGGCTACTGGTGGATCGCCGCCAACCTGCTGCGTGACGTGGCCGCGCTCGCCAACATGGAGATGCTGCCCTGGGACGTGTGGGGTGCCATGCCCGCCCCGGACGAGACCATCGGCGACGACCTCATCGCGCTATTCGACCGGCTGGCCGGGCTCACCCGCGACCCCGACGCTGCGTTCACCGGGCTGGCGGCGGCCTACGCGGGCGATCCCCGGCTGCGCGTCCCCGCCACCGTCTACAACGCCCTCCGCAACCGCCAGGAACCGGTTCTGCCCTAATGTTGTGATGCTATGAGGACCTGGCGGACCGTGGTCATCCGGCGGGTCGAGCATCCCGGCCGGGGGTTCACCCAGGGGCTGATCGAACAGGACGGGACGGTCTGGGAGTCCACCGGGCTGTACGGGACCTCCGCGCTGTCCCGGTACCGGCTCGGTGACGGCCAGGCCGAGCGGCGCACGGCCCTGCCCGCCGCGCTGTTCGGCGAGGGCATCTGCCGCCTGGGCGATGTCATCTGGCAGCTGACCTGGCAGGAACGGGTCGCGCTGCGCTGGGACGCCCGCACCCTGGAGCCGGCCGGCCAGGTGCGGTACAACCGCCAGGGCTGGGGCATCTGCGCCGCCGACGGCTCGGTCGTGACCAGCGACGGCAGCAGCGAACTGGTCTGGCGCGACCCGGAGACCCTGGCGCCGCGTGCGGTGATCCACGTCCGCTGCGACGGCCAGCGGGTGTCCGGCCTGAACGACCTGGCCTGGTCGGCGGGGACGATCTGGGCCAACGTGGCGGGCACGCATTACCTGGCCGGCATCGACCCGGCCAGCGGCGCGGTCACCGATATCGTCAACGCCCGCCCGGCCTCCGAACGGTACGCGGACCCGCAGGCCATCATGAACGGGATCGCGGCGCTGCCCGCGGCCGGAGAATTCCTGCTCACCGGGAAGGGCTGGCGGTCGATCCGGCAGGTCAGGCTGAAGCCGGCCCGGGAGGGGGCCGCCCGGCGCGGCCTGCTAGCCGGGCTCAGCCACTGACGAGGCCGCGTCACCGATGAAGCTGCGTCACTGACGAGGCTGTGTCACTGACGAGGCCGCGGGCCGGCGCGGGGCCGCCCGCAGCACCAGCGGCCGCAGCGGCTTGTCGGTGTAGCCGCCGTCGGCCAGGCCGGCCCGCCGCTCGAACACGTTCTTCGCGCCGGTGTCCCCGGTCAGCACCCAGGACGCGGCCGCCGCCACCAGGTACAACGGCACCATCAGCACCCCGCCGCAGCAGGCGTACTGGGTGGCGTGCCGCGCCTCGTGCCGCAGCAGTTCAGGCGTCAGCCCGTCCATCCGGGTGATGACGACGTTGCCCAGGCAGAACGCGGGCGCGGGCGGCACCGGGAGCCGGTACCCGGTGCCGACGAACAGCCGGTCCGGGCCCCGGGTCACCCGGGCGCCGCCCAAGGCGGCGACGCCCAGCCCGGCCAGCGTCGATCCGTTGGCCAGGTTGACCCGGGCCCGCAGATCGGCGTGGATCAGGACGACTCCGGGTTGTGCCCGTTCTCCGGGTTGTATCCGTTCTCCTGGTTGTGCCCGTTCAGCCCGGGCGGGTCGTCGGCCAGGATCACCCCGGACGCCCACGGTGAGACCGAAGCGGCCACCGGGTCCGACTTCGGCAGGTTCAGCCGGTCCTGGCTGTGCTCACGGTGGGCGCGGGCAGCCGCCAGGTGATAGTCGCTGAGCGAGGCCAGGAAGTTCTCGTCACCGTACGGGGTGCCGTCCACCAGCGGGCCGCGGGTGTGCTCCATGACCGCGACGATGTCCTCGCCGCTCAGCGTCTTGTGCGTCTCCAGCGCGTGGGCCAGGGCCAGGACGTGGTTCCGGTCCTCCTTGAGGATCTCCTCGACGCGGCTGAGCAGCGTATTCAGCTTGTCCTCGATCCGGTCCGCCAGCGCGCGCCTGACCTGGAGCTCGGGATTCTCACCCTTCTTCAGCGCGCCGCCGCCTCGGCCGCCACCCGGCGAGCCGACCTCGAGCCGCCGGGCCGTGGAGTACGAGGACACCGTGGTGCCCATGCCCCAGAAGCCCTCCATGAACGAGGCGACCGCGGTCGCGGACTCCAGGTCCCCGGACACGCCCGAGGAGCTGTCCTGGTCGAAGAACATCCGCTCGCCCGCCAGCGACGCCAGCGACACCAGGATGTCGGTCTCGTACTCGCTGCGCCACCGGGTGAACTGGTCCTCGGGCGGGATGCTGGCCACCATGCCGAGGTAGTCGCTGCCCTTCTCGATGGTGGCGATGTCGATCTCCATGTGCTGCCTGGTCCGGAACGCGACCAGCGCGTGGCAGGCTTCGTGCACGGCGACGGCGTGCCGCTCGCGCTCGATGTACTCGACATCCTCGGGCGGCCCGAGTTCCTTGAGCTGCTTGGCCTTGATCACGTCCGGCCAGGTGATGACGTCCCGGCCGTTCCTGATCGCGGTGATGAGGGACTCGTTGACCAGGTCCTTGATGGTCGCGCCGGTGGCGTACGGCGTGATCGTGGCCAGCTTGTCGATCTGCTCGGCGGTCAGCTCGTGCTGCACCTTGGAGAAGTAGCCCTCGTAGGTGCGGATCCGGCCGGCCTTGGACGGGTAGCCCACCTTGTAGATGCGGTCGATGCGGCCCGGGCGCAGCAGCGCCTCGTCCAGCGCCGACGGCATGTTGGTGGCCATCATGACCAGGATCCGGTACTTGGGCGGCGGCTTCGGCCGCATGCCGAAGACCCGCCGCACGTAGCGGTTGACGAAGCCGCGCGGCTTCTTGAGACCGGAGAGCTCGGTGAGCAGTGCCTGCAGCGTGCCCATGCCGCCACCGCCGCCGCCGTTCATCATCCCGCCGACCATCTGCCGGTTCCGCCGGGTGCCGGGCTCTTCGCTGACCTCGGACGCCATGGCCTCCTTGGTCAGCAGCCAGCGGGTGTCCTCGGACAGGTAGGAGAATCCGTGGCAGCCCGCGGCCGCGAACGGCGCGGGGGTAGCGGTGCCGGGCCCGCCGCCAACGCCGCCCTGGGCCAGCTGCCCGCGGTTGCCCAGCGAGTCGGCCTCGTCGAAGAAGACGATCACGCCGCCGTACCGCAGCGCGAGCTTGCGCAGCTTGCGGAAGAGCGACTTCACCTTGAGGATGCCGACGCCCATGAACATGTTGATGAACGCGCCCGGATCGACGAACACGTAGGGGCGGCCGGTCTCGCCGGCTACCGCCTCCGCCATCAGCGTCTTGCCGGTTCCCGGCGGGCCCCACAGCAGCAGGCCGCCCGGCACGTAACCGCCGCGCTCCTCCACCAGCTCGGGGTTCTCCAGGAAGATGATGTTCTCCTTGACCCGCTGGAGCACGTGGTCCTGGCCCCAGACGTCAGAGAACCGGGTCTTGATGTCGTCGGGATAGTAGACGTCGACCCCGCCGCGGGACATGAACCAGAACAGGGCGACGAACTGGAGCACGACGAACAGGAGCGTGAACGCGATCTGGATCACGAACGGCAGCACGTGCCAGATGAGCTGAGGCGCGCGGAGCAGGGCCAGGATCGGCGTGGTGTGGATGACCTTGCCGGTCACGATGGCGATGATCGCGATCCAGAAGACCCAGGTCAGCACCCGCGAGATGCGGAACCTGGACCAGTCGGAGATCCGCCGGTGAGTGGACCGCTCGAAGCCGCCGAAGAAGGTGTTGACCCAGAAGTTGTGGTAGCCCGCCGAGCGCTCGCTGATGAAGAAGTGGACCTGCCGGAGGAATTCCAGGACGAGCAGTACGAAGACCCACCAGCCGGTACGCACCTCGGTCCGTACCGCGTCCGAGAACCCGACCAGCGGGTTGTTGGCCATGACGGACCAGACCAGCAGCAGCCAGACGATGCCGAGCAGGAGCAGGAACTTGATCCTGTCCCATATCGACATCGGCTTGCGGGTCAGCCGGTCTTCGTCTCTGACCCGTCCGCTGGGCGGCGGGGGCGGCGGAGGTGGCGGAGCCCCCGGTGGTCCTGCGGCGATAATGTCCGGGGGCTGGGACTTATCCATCACGAGCTCCTGATGGTGAACGACGACATCACGTCGTTGATCTCTGACTGGTCGCTGCTGTAGCAACTGGTTGTGCAGTGCAGCACGAGTAGGTAGACGACGGTCTGGTCGGCGTTGGTCAAGGCGACCTCATCGAACGTGTCGGTGACGTTGCCGGTGAAGGTGTAGTTAAAGGTTTCCCGGACCCCGTGCACGCCCTGGCTGAGCGACAGCGTCTGGTCCCGGAGCTGCTTGAAGCTGGTGAGCGGGAACCCGGGGGTGGAGGCCGCGTTCGTCCGCGCGGTCGAGGTGACCGGGAGGAAGAAGTCGCGCAGGGTGTCGTAGGACAGCGAGTTGCTCGCCGTCGAGTTGAGCTGGCCGACCTCGGCGAACACGAACGGCTGCGCGGTGCCGAAGGCCAGGAAATCATTCGCCGTAGGTTTGCGTCCGGCCTCGTAGGCGGTCGTCCAGCCGGCACCGGAGCCCCCAGTGGCGGTCTTCAGCTCGCTGCTAAGCGCGGAATCACTGATCTTGTGCCAGCCGTACGGAACCTTGAAGTACGTGCTGGTGCCGGCGGTCCCGGAGTTGGCTACATAGGTGAATTCCGGTGCCGCGCATCCGGCCAGCGTGACCCCGAGGAGTAGCGCACAACCCCCGACGAGGCCCTGTACGACGCGGTGGGCCTTGCTCGCCAAGAGGTGCGACCTCCACGTAGGGGCATACATTGTGTCAAGTATGACGCCTTCATCCGCAATGGTACAGGTCCGGGGGGGCATGGGAGCCACCCGCGGCCGGGTGCCAGGTGAATGCGGCGCTGTTCCCGGAACGTACCCGCATTGCCCGCGGTTCACCCCCGCCGGATAGAAGTTGTCAGACCGCAAATAACCAGCCTAACGGCGTGGTGCCTGTCTGTGACGATAGCAGCCGGCTAGCGTGCGCGATCATCGCTAGCAGCGGCGATGCGGCGCCCGGCTTACTCTCGCCGATCCATGGCGCGGTCAGCCGATGCTGAGAGAATCCGCAGAAAAACCTAAGGAAAGGGTGCATCGATGACGGCACCGGAAATAGAAATTGAGCAGGAGATCGAGCGGACCCGGGAACACCTCGGCAACACCGTGGAAGAGCTGACCGCCCGGGCGGACGTGCGGGCCAGGGCCCGGGCCAAGGCCACCGAGATGAAGGACCGGGCCACCGAGGCGGCCGCGCAGCTGCGCCAGCGCCACCTGGCCGAGGACCGCCCGGCCCGCGATGGCCGCCATGCCCGGCGCCGCTGGCCGGTCGCGGCCGTCGCCGCGGGCGCCATCGTCGTCGGCTCGGCCCTGGTCCGCCGGCGCCGCCGCAAGGCTTAACCGGCTGAGCTTCCCTGGCCGGGCTCGTCCCGGCCAGGGAAGCTCCATCCACCCTGAGAACCGCCATCCGCAGCCGCCACTCACTCCGCGCAGCGGCATCATTTGTTTCACAGGAAACATCTGTCCCACGCTGGAATTCAGTGGTTGTGGCACCCTACCCTCCCTATTCGGTAGCACGCCACAACCACTGAATCGCGATCCACGCCTGATTCGAGATCGGCGTTCTTGCCGGGACGCAGAAGCGGCGCGGGACGGAGTGAGCCGCTGTTGCCACAGAGTGAGCCGCTACGGTAACTGACCGCTCCGAGCCCGTTCAGGGTTCAGTGCCTTGTGAAAGATTTCACAAGACGTTTCCGCGGAAACGCCGGCGCCCGGGTGGGCAGCCTCGGCGACCAGCGCCCGGGGGCCAGTGCCCAGCGCTCGGGGGCCAGCGCCCGGAGGTCAGCGACCAGCGCCCGGCGGCCGGCGTGCGGCTGCCCTGGGGCCGGCG
>Ga0136846_1227854_pt1 | contig 15660 bp, 20 predicted proteins | sample HopSoiMetagenom2_FD_96841 | JGI IMG/M metagenome (GOLD analysis project Ga0136846, IMG submission 96841) | Grasslands soil microbial communities from Hopland, California, USA - 2 Assembly 2016 (version 4) | ecosystem: Environmental > Terrestrial > Soil > Grasslands | place: USA: Hopland... | reverse complement strand
GAGCTGGACAGCTCGAGCAGGACGGCCTCGCGGGAGTCGAAGTAGTTCAGCACGTTCGACTTCGCCAGGCCGACCCGGCGGCTCAGCTCGTTCAGGCTGAGATCCGCGACCGGCATTTAGGTGAGCATCGCGGCCGCCGTCCGCAGGATCGCCTGGCGGCGCGCGGCCCGCTGCTCCGCGCTGCGTGCGCGCTGGAAGGTCGTCACGTCCACAGTCTACAGACCGGCGGTCTGTTGTTATCGGACCGATGGTCTGTTACTGTCGAGCCATAACAGACCACCAGTCTTTTACGGAGCGATCATCATGTACGACGTCCCCGATCAGCACGGCAAGCTCGTCGTCGTCACCGGCGCCAACAGCGGTACCGGCAAGGAGGCCACCCGGCGACTCGCCGCGGCCGGTGCGCGGGTGATCATGGCAGTCCGCACCCCGGCGAAGGGCGAGGCCGCGAAGGCCGAGATCCTCGCGGCGCACCCGGAGGCCCAGCTGGAGGTGCGCCGGGTCGACCTTGCCGACCTCGCCTCGGTCCGGGAGTTCGCCGAGCAGTTCGCCGCCGACGAGTCGCACCTCGACACGCTGGTGAACAACGCCGGAGTGATGCACCCGCCGTCCCGGATGACCACCAAGGACGGTTTCGAGCTGCAGTTCGGCTCGAACTTCCTCGGCCCGTTCGCGCTCACCGTCCGCCTGCTGCCGCTCGTCCTCGCGGCGCCGGCTCCCCGGATCGTGACCATGGCGAGCGGCGCCGCCACCTTCGGCAAGATCCACTTCGACGATCTCCAGTGGGAACGGCGGTACCGGCCGATGCCGGCGTACGCCCAGTCCAAGCTCGCCGACCTGATGCTGAGCAACCACCTGGCCAGGCTCTCCGGTGACCGCGGCTGGGGTCTGCTCAGCGTCGCCGCTCACCCCGGCTTCACCCGCACCAACCTGCAGGCTGCCGGCGCGAGCCTGGGCCGCGAGCGCCCGTCCCTGCTGAACCGCCTCGGCTACCGCCTCAATCCGCTTCCCACCCAGGGCGTGGAAGTAGGCACCGAGCCACTGCTGTTCGCTACCGCCGACCCGGCCGCCCAGTCCGGTGCGTACTACGGTCCCTCCGGCCGCTTGGGTCTGGTCGGCCCGACCACGCTGGTCCGCGCGCCCAAGGCCGCACTCGACCCGGCAACCAACGCCCGTCTGTGGCTGGTCGCCGAACAGCTCACCGGAGTCGCTTTGCCGACCCACGTCGGGTAGGCGGCGTCGGGAGTAGCAGCGGCCTATTCTGCGCAGATGGGTGCGCAGATGGGTGAGTGGTGGAGTGGCGAGATCTACGAGTCGTACGTAGGTCGCTGGAGCCGCGTTGTCGCGGGTGACTTCATCAACTGGCTCGATCAGCCGCCCGGGTTGCGCTGGCTTGATGTCGGCTGCGGTACGGGCGCCTTGACCGCCGCGATCCTGCGGACCGCGAATCCCGCCTCGGTGCTCGGCGTCGACCCGTCGGAAGGTTTCATCGGCTACGCCCGGCAGTCGGTCGACGATCCCCGGGCCTCGTTCGAGGTCCGGTCGGCGGCCGAGTTGCCGGACGGTCCGTACGACGTGGTCGTGGCCGGACTCGTGCTCAACTTCGTCCCCGAACGCGTCGAGGCCCTCCGCCGGATGCGCGAGATTGGCTCGACCGTCGCCGTCTACGTGTGGGACTACGCGGATGGCATGCAGCTGATGCGGTACTTCTTCGACACGATGCTCGAGCTGCGTCCCCAGGACCGCGACCACGACGAGGGTCGCCGGTTTCCCTTCTGTACGGCGGAAGGCCTGGAGGGACTGTTCCACGACGCCGGGTTCGGCACGGTCCGCACCCGCGAGATCGTCGTACCGACGGTGTTCACGTCGTTCGACGACTACTGGCAGCCGTTCCTTGGTGGGCAAGGGCCCGCACCGGCGTACCTGCGCAGCTTGGACGAACCGAATCAGGACGAGCTGCGGGAGACCGTCCGGGCGCGGCTGCCGATCGAGTCGGACGGTTCGATCAGGCTGACGGCGCGGGCCTGGGCCGCGTTCGGCTGAGGTCCCTCCACACAATCGCGGCGCAGCAGACCGAAGACCAGCGACGCAGGACCAGCCGCTCGGTACGCACGAACAGCCGGCCATCATGTCAAAAGCGCGCCCCCGGCTCCGTCGTAGGAGTGAGAGGAGTGCGCCGATGAAGTTTCTACTGATCCTGCAAGGTGAAGCTGAACCGTGCCTGCACCGCACCGAGTTCGAACGCGCCGCGCGCGATGCCGGCGAGTTGGTCGGAGGGGAGTTGCTTGCGCATCCGCAACAATCCGTGCGGCTCCCCGAGCTGACCGACCAGCCGGCCTTGATCGACGGGTACTACGTGATCGACGTGGAGAGCCGTGAACGAGCGGTCGAGCTCGCGCGTCTGCTTCCCGACGCGCGAGTCCCGGGACGGTCCGTCGAGGTCCGCGCCGTCATGCAGTCGACCGCTGCCGATTTCTAGATCACCGTGAACCACAGGCTCGTGGCCGACGGTGTCTCGGTGACGCTCTTGCGTGCGAGCCGCACCGTTCGGCCGCCGGCATGCTCGAAGAGGCGAGTGCCGTCGCCCAGCATGACCGGGGCGTAGAGAAGCAGGACCTCGTCCAGCTCCCCGGCTTCGATGCACTGCTTGGCGATGTTGGCCCCGATCACGTTGACGTACTGGTCACCGGCTGCCTCCTTGGCCAGCGCGAGCGCCTTCGCGAAGTCGTCGACATACGTGACACCGGGCTCCGGGCTCGCCGGTGGACGGTGGGTGACGACGAACATCGGTCCGCTCCACCCACCGCCGAACGCCTGCCCTTCGCCCGCCTCGCCCTTGTGCGGGTCGTCGCCGTCGTGCGAGCGGCGCCCGATCAGCAACGACCCGATCCGGGGAACCAGCTCGTCGACCTCCGGATTGGGCCCGAGGTACGGGCGCATCCACTGCATGTCCCCGTCCGGTCCGGTGATGAAGCCGTCCACCGACATCGTCACCGAGTACAACACCTTCGCCATACTTCCTCCTGCAGGCTTGTAGGTCTTTGTTGAGACGAACGAGCCGGACAAAACTCATCGCGACGCCGGACCCAGGTAAGCCCGGACAAATCGCTGGTGTGTGGCCGGCGGCGGGGCCATGATGGTTCGCATGTCTGCCAAGGCTGCTGCCGCTCACTGATCGCGTTCGCGCCCGATGACCCTTGGCGCGTCAGATCCTGCCCGTCCCGCGGACGGGCCCCGAGCCGTGCAGTCCTTCAGCCTTGGAGCCAGCGTTTCCATGACCACCCAGTCGTCTGTGCCCTGGGTCGAGATCGCGTGTGACGAGTCCGGGTTCTCCGGAACCAACCTGCTCGACCCAGCCTCGCCCGTGATCACCCATGCCAGTGTCGATCTCACCGTTCCGGCGGCCGCCGACCTGACCGCGGTCCTTCGGTCGCGGCTGAACCGTCGCATCGAGTACAAGTCCAACCAGTTGCTCCGCGCCGAGCAGCGCCCAGCGCTCGAGTGGTTGCTGGCCTCCCTGCGCGGGCATGCGCACGTCCACGTCATCGACAAGACGGCGTACGTCGCCGCGCGCGTACTCGAGCTCTTCACCGAGGAACCGTCGTACGGCGCCGGTACGAGTCTCGGCTCGGACTATTCCGAGGTCGTGCAGGTGCTCCGGCCGCGAACCGGGTTCCTCACGGCGTTCGCGGATCTGACCCGGACGAAGCGCGTCCGGCTGATGGATCATGCTGCTGTGGATCGGTTCTTCGCGACGATGCCGGCCGATGTACCTGCCCTGCGGGCGGTCACCAGAGCCCGGGTCGAGGAGGTGATGCAGCGGCTGATCGACGAGGATCCGGAGATCCCGCCGCCGCTCGAGCCGCTGGTCCCTGCCCTCGCCGAGACGGTGTTGTTCTGGAGCGCCGGGCAGCGGTCGGTGGCCGTCGTCCACGACGAGCAGAGTGCGCTGACGCCTGGCCGGGTGGCGCGGCTGGGGGCGTACCTTGCCGAGAAGGTGCAGCCGGATCCGTTGCGCTCGTTCGTCCAGGTCGACTCCAAGCATGATCCGCGAGTGCAAGTGGCGGACTTCCTGGCCGGCATTGCGCGTCGCCGTACGCCCGACTTGATCGAGTTGCTCGAGCCGTACCTTCACGCGTGCTCGGCGACGAAGTCTTCCCAGCTGTGAGTGCCAACGGTGGCGCCGGTGAGGGTCAGGTTTCCGCCCGCGCGGTAGACCTTGCCGGCCTTGCCGGGGACATGGACCGGCAGCCCGAGCCGATGCTTGCCCTTGGCCCGCAAGTAGTCGTCGGCGAGCTCGGCCAGGCCGTAGACCTTCGGGCCGACCAGATCGGGCACGAGACCCTGGGGCTCACCGAGCGCGAGCTCGACGAGCCGCTCGGCGACATCTCGCGAATCGACCGGCTGGAACCGCACACCACCAGGCTTCGGCAGCACCGGCAGCTTCGCCATCGCCTGCACGGTTTTCCAGGCGAAGTCGTGCAGCTGGGCGACCCGCAGGACGGTCGACGGCACCGACGACTGCAGTACCGCCTGCTCGGCGCCCAACTTGGACTTGAAGTAGGTGAGCGGCAGCTTGTCGACCGCGGTCACCGAGATATGCACCAGATGACCGACGCCGGCCCGCTCGGCCGCGCGGACCAGGTTGCGGGTGCCGACGTCGTCGCCCTTCGGTCCGCCGGCCAGATGCAGTACGACGTCGGCTCCGGCCACGGCGGCGTCGATTCCTTCGTCCTGCAACAGATCGACAGCCACGTACTCGATGCCGTCCCCACCGTCCCCACCGTCGCCGGCATGGCGGCTGAGGACGCGGACCTTGCAGCCGGCTGCCTGGAGCAGCGGCACCACCTGACGGCCTATTGTTCCGGTGCCACCGGTTACCAAGATCGTGCTCATGATCAGTTCTCCTCTCGCTTCTACCCGGCTGACGGAGGGCGGGCGGCGGAGTGTGACCGGATGTGAGCTGGATTACACGAAGGAAAAATGTCGAGGGTCTGCCGGTGCCTCCGACGTTGCGGGTGCCGGGCGCAGTACGGCGTACTGGCTGAGAACGACCTGGAGGTTGTCATGAAGTACGTGGTCCTGATCCACTCCAACCCGCAGCCGTGGGGGCACCCGACGATCGACTTCACCGACGTCGGCCGGGCGATCCCGGCCGACCAGCGGGCGGCGATGGGCAAGGAGTTCGAGGAGATGCTCACCGAGCTGTCCGCGTCCGGGGAGCTGGTGACTGGGCTGGCACTGGACGCGCCGTCGGCGGCGCGGACCTATCGCTGGGAGGGGCGGAAGCCGGTCAGCACGGACGGCCCGTACGCGGAGACGAAGGAGCAGTTGGCCGGGTTCTTCGTGCTGAACTGTGCGACGCGGGAGCGGGCCGAGGAGCTTGCGGCCAAGTTCGCGGGACCGGGAGACGTCATCGAGCTGCGGCCGGAATGGGAGTTCTGAAGCCGAAACCTTTCGGCGCGGACCTTGCGCGGGACGTACCCGATTCGGTGTCCAACGCACAGTAACGAACGATCTGATGCTGTCCGGTGCGACAGAGTGACGTACGACGTATCGCCAGGGCGCGGGATTCCCCTACCCTGAGGGACTTACCGAGAGTCGGGAGGTGCCGTGACCACTGTCTTGCTGATGGGTCCGCCCGGAGCGGGCAAGGGGACGCATGCGGGTCATCTCGCCGGCCATCTGGGCGTCCCGGTCGTCTCGACCGGCGATCTGTTCCGCCGCAACATCGCCGACGGCACCGAACTCGGCCGCACCGCGCGACGTTATCTCGACGCCGGGGAGTACGTGCCGGACGAGGTCACGAACGCCATGGTTCGCGATCGGCTCGACCAGGACGACGCCTGGTCGGGCTTCGTCCTGGACGGGTACCCGCGAACGCTTGCCCAGGCCGAGGTGCTCGACCATGTCCTCGGTGCGCAGGGGCGCTCGCTGGACGCGGTGCTGGTGCTGCAGGTCCAACCGGACGCGCTGGTCAACCGGCTGTTGCGACGCGCCGAGATCGAGCACCGCACGGATGACAACGAAGAAGTCATCAGGCGCCGCTTCGAGGTCTACCACGAGCAGACCGCGCCGCTGCTCGAGCTGTACGCGCGCCGCGGGATCCACTACGAGGTCGACGCCTCCTCGGACATCGACACCGTCCGCGCCCGCGTCTGGCAGGTCGCCGTGGAGCTGAAATCCGCCGCCTGACAAACCTGCCGCCTGCTCAACTCCGCCAGACCGGGGCGATCGATTTGCGGTAGCTGCGGCCGAAGACGCCGGTGATGACCGTGAGGACCGGCTTGGGGACGCTGCCGGTGATGGCGTTCAACTCGTCCGGGGCGGCGCCGTCGAGGGCCCAGGCGAAGAACGTGCCGCCCTGGACCGGACCGACCTTGGCGAACTCACGGCCCATCGCCTTCATCGCCGCGGAGTCCTTGTTCGACAGGTAGATGGGCTCGATCTCGGCCTCCTCGTGGTCGAGGTGTACGACCGTGACCCGTTGCAGCTCCTGCATCGCGCTGAGTGCGGCCGCCGCGTCCGTCGCGCTCGCGGACCTCTGCAGCGCACCCATCGCCGTCCGCGTCGCCGCCAGGGCGGCCGCCATCTTGTCGTGCTCGGCGTCCATCTCCTGAAGCAGGTCGCGAGTCACGCCGACCTGTTCCAACGCCGGCCAGGCGATGTCGTGCTCACCCTCGTGGTGCCGGGTCAGCTGCTCGTCGAAGTTCTGCCAGGCCGCTCCCAGTTGCTCGGCCCGCCGGCGGTCCCCGGCCGGGAACCGCCCCAATGCGTCAATGAAGCGATCCAGATCCCGCCGGAACGCCCCGTGGATCGCCTTGTTCATGCTCATTTCCGCCATAGACCGGAGTGTAGGCCCAAGCGTCCTTGAAGTGTTGGGAAGTCTTGGGAAGTCCTGGGAACAACTGCCGGCCGGCGCAAGTTGGTGCTGAACATGCATGGTGAGTACAAGGTCCCCGGCGGGAAGCTCGTCGTTGCGGACCTGGACGTGATCGACGAGCACGTGCGGAACGCCCAGCTCTCCGGGGACTTCTTTCTCGAGCCGGACGACGCCCTGGAGCGGATCAACGGCGCACTGGCCGGTCTCCCGATCGCGACTCCGGCCGCGCAGATCGCCGCCCGAGTCCGTGCCGTCCTCGGCGACGGCGTGGAGATGCTCGGGTTCTCGCCCGAGGCCGTGGCCGTCGCGGTACGGCGTGCGTTGACCGGGGCAACCGGATGGCGTGATCACAACTGGCAGTTCGTGCACGACGTACCCCGCGACCCCGCGCTGCAGATGGCGCTCGACGAAGTGCTCACCGAGCAGGTCGGATCCGGCGAGCGGCCGCCGACGCTGCGGGTCTGGGAGTGGGCGTCGAACGCCGTGATCATCGGCAGCTTCCAGTCCCTGCGCAACGAGGTGGACCTGGACGGCGCGGCCAAGCACGAGGTCACCGTCGTCCGGCGGATCAGTGGCGGCGGCGCCATGTTCGTCGAGCCGGGCAACACGATCACGTACTCGCTCTACGTTCCGGAGTCACTGGTCTCCGGCCTGTCGTTCATCGAGTCGTACGCATTCCTCGACGACTGGGTGATTGGCGCGCTCAACGATCTCGGCATCGCGGCGACGTACCAGCCGATCAACGACATCACCTCGCCGGCGGGCAAGATCGCGGGAGCGGCGCAGAAGCGGTTCGCCGGCGGCGCCGTCCTCCACCACGTGACGATGGCCTACGACATGGATGCGAACAAGATGCTCGAGGTGCTCCGGATCGGTCGCGAAAAGCTGTCCGACAAGGGAACGACGAGCGCCAACAAGCGCGTCGATCCGTTGCGCAGTCAGACCGGTCTCGAACGCGCCGACGTGATCGAGCGGATGGTCGGCACGTTCCGCAACCGCTACGGACTCGACGGCGGGACGATCGACGACGCCACCGTCGCCCTGGCTCAGGAACGCGTCGCGGCCAAGTTCGGCACCGAGGAGTGGCTCACTCGGGTGCCGTGATCGGTACGGCGTTCCCGCTGACCCGAACGCGGTTGTCGCCGGGCCGCAACTCGACCTGGATCAGGCTGGGGCGGCCCAGGTCGTCGCCCTGGTGCAGCGTGATCGTCGGCCGGTCGAGACCCAGCTCGCGCAGATACGCGCCGAACGCGGCCGCTGCGGCACCGGTCGCCGGGTCCTCGACGACACCGCCGACCGGGAACGGGTCCCGGACATGGAAAGTGGTCGGGTTCTCCCGCCACACGAGCTGCAGGGTCGTGAGGTCGCGCTCGAGCATGTAGGCCAGCAGTCGGTCGAAGTCGTAGTCCAGCTCGGCAAGTCGTTGCCGCGTCGCCGTACTCAGGATCAGGTGGCGGGCGCCGGCGTACGCGATCCGGGACGGGAGCGCCGGGTCCAGCTCGTCCTCGCGCCAGCCGAGGATGTCGAGGACGTCGGTGAGCTCGCCGGCTGGTTCGACGTACGGCTCGACGCTGGTGAGGGTGGCACGCAGTTCGTCGTCGACGGCGACCGGGACGATGCCTGCCGGGGTGGAGAAGACGAGATCGCCGGCGCCGATCCGTTCTGCCAGGGCGACCGCCGTCGCGACCGTCGCGTGGCCGCAGAACGGCACCTCGGCCTTGGGGGAGAAGTACCGTACCGGGCGGGCGCCGGTCGAGTCCGGGCCCTCGGTGAGGAAGGCTGTTTCGGAGTACCCGACGTCGGCCGCGATCTTCTGCATGGTCTGGTCGTCGAGTCCGCGGGCGTCGAGAACCACGCCGGCCGGGTTGCCGCCGGTGGGCTCCGTCGTGAACGCCGCGTAGCGCAGAACGTCCGTCATACCGGCCATCCAATCATCGGTGCGGTTGGGATCCCAGGTCCTCGGGGTTCTAGTGCGTCCAGTCCAGCTGCGCCTCGGGGATCTCCAGCCGGCGCCCGAATTCCAACACTCCGTCGTACATGCGGGTGACGTTACGGCAGGCTGGGGAGATGGAGATCGGCTACGTCATCTTGTACGTCGAGGATCTGGACGCGTCGGTGGAGTTCTACCGCGACGTGGTCGGGCTGGCGTACAAGTTCACGGATGCGGGGTACGCGGAGTTCTCGGCGGGCGGCGTGCGGTTCGCGCTCTACGAGCGGCGGCGCGCCGAGTGGTTGACCGGACGTGCGGTGGCGCCGGGGGCCGGTGGGGAAGTGGTGGTGATGGTGGCGGACGCGGATGCGTGCGGCGCGCGGCTGACCGCCGCCGGTGTGCCAGTGCTGAGTGGGCCGGCGGACCGTCCGTGGGGACATCGGACGGTCCATGTCGCCGACCCGGATGGATTTGTGGTCGAGTTCGCGCAGGAGGTTCCGCGGGCGCGTCAGCGGCGCTAGTGGTTCTCAGCCGCGGTGGTGCCAGGAGCGTCTCGACATGCCGCTGATCAGGAAGACCCAGAAGAAGCCCCACAGCAACCAGGGCGCGGCCAGTGCGATCGAGCTGACCATCAGACCGAGCATCACGAATGGCAGCAGCATCAGAATCGGAGGCGGCGGACCGGGCCGGCGGCGGGACCGAACCGGTTGCGAGCCGTCGGCAAGCTGCAGGTCACGCGAGGTCGGCAGGTCGTCGAACAGCGGCTCGAGCTCACCGGTGTACCGCGCCCGCGTCGCCTGCTCACTCCGCTCCTCGAACTCGGCCTGCGTCAGCCGCCCTGCGACGAAGTGATCACTGAGCAACGAAACAGCCCGGTCCCGCTCGGCATCACCGATCCGCACCGGCTTCCGCGGTACGTCGTCGCGCTCGGTCTCTCGCGGTAGGTCGTCGCGCGAGGAGTCCCGTCGTACGTCGTCGCGCCGGTTCGCGCGCCTTACGCTGTCCCGCGGAGCGTCCCAGTCGCCGTTCATCCACGCGGACGCGCGCCAGTCCGGACGCCGCCAGTCACCGTCCCAGCCGCGACCCCAGCCGTGCGTCTGCCAGTCGCCGCGACCGCCCTGGCGCCGGCGGTTCCGGTCAGAGGACGGCGAGGTCATGACCGGCCCCGCTCGTCGTCCGCACCATCGTTCTCCTCGGCGAGGATGCCGTACAGCTTCCGGCGCAGCTCCGCGACCGCGTCCCGGGCCCGCGCCTGCTGCTCCGGCGTACCGCTTGCGAGGATCTGCCACATCGCCGTCGCCACCTGTCCGAGCAGCGGCTTGAACCCGTTCTCGTCGTCACCGTTCGGAGCGCTCATCGCCTCCCACGGCGCGGTGACCTCGTCCTGGTGTTCGGCGACGTACGCCCGGCCCTCGTCGGTCAGCTGGAAGGTCCGGCGGCCGACCGCCGCGTCCGCGGTCACCAGGCCCTCGTCCTCGAGCTGCTGCAGCGTCGGGTAGATCGAGCCCGGGCTCGGCTTCCACACGCCGCCGCTGCGCTCGGCGATCTCCTGGATGATCTGGTAGCCGTTCATCGGCTGCTCCGCGAGGACGGCCAGGATCGCCGCTCGCACGTCACCGCGCCGGGCCTTCGGCCCGCGCCACCGTGGCGGCGGTCCCCACGGCGGCGCGAACATCTGGCCACCGCCGAACATGCCCCACTGCGGTCCGAATCCCTGGTGCCCGGGGTGCGTGCGCCGGCCGGTCATCGCGGCGCGCAACTCCTCTTTGATGTCGTCGAAGGCTGAACAGTGCCGCGCCAAGTGCTGCCAGGGCCACCCCGCGGCGTACGTCGATCCGGTCATCACGACCACCGTCCCTCACGAAGAGATTGCGATACGTCGACGATATATCGCGAACCATCGCAACCCAAGGGACTCACAGAGCGATGTCGAGGTCGCCGGCAGCCCACGCTTTCGAGGCTAGCGCGGGCGTGTACGGGTCAGTACCAGTTGCGCGGCTGGTCGGGGTACGGCTCCTCGAGCCGCTTGAGCTCTGCCTCGGTCAGCTCGAGCTCCAGCGCCGCAACGGCATCCGTGAGGTGGTGTGGCTTCGTCGCACCCACTATGGGCGCGGAGACGACCGGTCTGGTCAGCAACCAGGCCAGTGCGACCTGTGCCATCGGCACACCACGCTCTGCTGCAACGGCCTCCAGCGCATCGACGCTTTGCTGGTCGCTGTCGCGGGCCAGGGCCCTGGAGACCCGATCGGTGTCCGCACGCAGCGTCTGCGCACCCCACGGCTTGCCGAGCTTGCCTTTGGCCAGTGGTGAGTACGGTATGGAACCAACGCCCTGGTCCGCGCAGAGCGGCAGCAGCTCCCGCTCGTCGTCGCGCCGGATCAGGTTGTACTGGTTCTGCATCGCGACGAACCGCGTCCAACCGCCCTGGTCGGCGGTGTGCTGCAACTTCGCGAACTGCCACGCCCACATCGACGACGCACCGAGATAGCGGACCTTGCCCGCCCGTACGACGTCGTGCAGCGCCTCCATCGTCTCCTCGACCGGCGTCTCCGGATCCCACCGGTGGATCTGGTAGAGGTCGACGTACTCGGTGCCGAGTCTGGTCAGCGAAGCGTCGATCTGCTCCAGGATCGCCTTGCGCGACAGCCCCGATCCGCCCGGGCCGTCGTGCATCTTGCCCCACACCTTGGTCGCGAGTACGACGTCCTCGCGCCGGGTGTACCGCTTGATCGCGCGACCGACGAACTCCTCGGAACTACCACCGCCGTACGTGTTCGCGGTGTCCCAGAAGGTGATCCCGAGCTCCAGCGCCTGCCGGAAGTACGGCTGCGAGCTCTCCTCGTCCAGCGTCCACTGATGGAACTCGTTGCGCTCGCCGAAACTCATGCATCCCAGAGCGAGCCGGCTGACCTTGAGGCCGGTCTGCCCCAACCGCACATACTCCACGTCGACCCCTCTTTCCGTTGGGTTCGACGCTACGAGGACTTCGCCGGTTGTGGGAGGCCCTGTCAGTACCGGGGTCAGGCGGTGAATTCCAGGTCGGCGGCAGTGGCGGTGAGTACGACGGAGTTGCCCTCGACACTGACCTGCTTCAGCGTGGCGCCGTACGGGAGCTTGGGGAGGGTGATCGCGCGGGAGAGCTGATTGCGAACCGTGTTGCGGATGAACGACGGGACGGCGTCGGACAGTTGGTCGACGGCGAGGACGAGACGGCCGTTCTCGACCTGCGGGCGGAGCGTCGCCGCAGCCTCGACCCCACGGACCGACAGCTTCGCGCGGAGTTTGCCGTCGACTGCGTCGAGGCTCAGCCCCTGCACGCCCGTGCTGCGGACGGCGACCTCGGCCAGCTCGGCCGGTGACAGTTGCAGCCGGACTTCGGTGGAGTCGATCGTGACCGCCGTACCGGGTGTACGCGTCAGGAGACCGCGCGGCACGTGCACGCCGTGCAGCTCGACCTTCAGGTCTTCGGCCGGGATCGAGTCGAACGTCGGCTGCTTCATGGTCAGCGTGACCTTCGAGAACCTCTCCCTGGCCAGCTGTGGCAGGAACCCGAACCCGCCGATCTTGACGGACGTGTCGGCCGCGCGGACGTCGTACTGCGCCGCCTCGTTCTCGGCCATCGTCGCCAACTGGTTCTCCGCGACCCACGCGGCGGCCCGATCGACGGCTACCGCCAAGACCCCGAGCACCACCACCGTGACTACGAGCCGTCGCAACCAGCGCCGAGGTCTCCTGGAACTCATCCCTGCCCTTCCGTCGGTCCGCACAGCCTAGAGGTCGTCACGCACCGATCATTTCCCGGAGGGCGTCGTCGGTCGGAGCGGGTTTGATGCCGAAGGCAACTGTTGCGGCGGTGGAGTCGAGCACGAATGGACGCTGCCACTGGTACTGCGTCTCGAGCATCTCGCGTGCGTCGGGGTTGAACAGGCCGGCGAGGCGGAGCGCGATCGCGGGCATCTTGGCGACGCGGGCCGGTGATGCTCCCGCCAACTCGGCGGCGCGGGTGGCGAGGGCGCGGATCGAGACCGGCGCCGGGGTCGGCACGTGCCATGGCCGTCCCCAGGCGCTCCGGTCGGCCGCTACCGCGACCAGGGTCTTCGCGACATCACCGACGTACGTCCAACTGTGCGGCGCGTCCAGGTCGGCCGGCGCGAGGCCACGCTGTCCTTTGATCACCTTCGGCAGCACCATCACGCTGAACGGCGAGACCGCGCCGGCGCCGAGGTAGTCCGACCCCCGCACCTCCGCGGTCCGGATCCGCCCGGCCTCGTGCGCGGCCAGCGCATCAGTCCACAGCTTGGCCCGTACTCGCCCCTTGACCGAGTTGGGCACCAGCGGCGTCTCCTCGGTCATCACTGCGTCCACAGCGCCGTACCCGTAGAGGTTCCCGGTTGTCACCAGTACGGCGCCTGACGTCTCGGCTGCCCGGATCAGCGCTGCTCCCAGCGGAGGCCAATCGGTCGACCAGCGGTGGTAGGCCGGGCCCGCGCACGAGTAGATCGCTGTCGCGCCCTCGACGTACCGCGACAGGACGTCCGCATCACTCGCGTCCGCCGCGACCCGCTCGATCCCTTCGGCATCGGGCCCGCTCCCGGACCGCGTGATCACACGAACCCGTTCTCCCTGACCGGCGAGCAGCCGAGCAGTAGCAGATCCGACCGGACCGGCGCCGACGACGACGTGCACTGAATGCCCCTTCCACCACGATGCGGCGCCCAGTCTTACCTATCCCGCGGGTCGTGAATCTGTGAGTCACCGGCTCGCGGTTGCCGGAGTGGGGTGCGGGTGCCTCGCTTCTGGCGGGTCAGGACTTGTCGTAGTGCGAGGGCGGGAACGGGTGGCGATCGGTCAGCGGGTAGAGCTCGCCCTCCTCTTCCTGGCGTTTGATCTCCGCCTCTTCCTCGCGATACTCCTCGGTGTCGGTCACATCGTCCGGCGCGGGCGCGTCGGTGGCCGGCGGCACGTCGTCGGGGTCGTAATCGTCGACTCCGGCTGCGACCCGCTCCTGCTCGGTCCGGCGAGCGAGCTCGTCGTCGTCCGGTCGCAGTGGCATCCCGCCGTGCTCGCGGCGGTCGTGGTGAATCTCCTCCGACGTTTCGAAGGGTTCGTCAGTCATGCCAACCTCCACTGATCAGATGCCACTGGTGTCTTTCCGAGCGTACTCGCGCCTTCATGGCCCACCTGACTGCGGAGTGCCAGATGACTCCGAAGTACTCGTCAATCGTGCAGTTGGACGCCGGCGACAATCGCGATCGCGATGATCGTGGCCGCAAGCCAGTCGACGGCGAGGCAGAAGGGCGGCCACCACCGGGTGTTTGCGACATAGTGCGTGCGGTGTTGCCAGAGGTCCTTGAACCCGTGGGCGATCAGTCCGAGGACGAGTAGCCACGCCGATCCGGTGATGCCCGCCGCGGCGAGTACGACGAACGCGCCGGCGACGGTGGTCTCGACGGCGATGACGGCCGGTCGCCCGTCGGCGACGGCGAAGCCGATGTAGACCGGCGCGATCAGTACCAACGAGAGGGCGTAGACGGTCGCTGCATCGAGCCACCAGAAGGCAAGCGGCGATGCGGCCTGGATGACGCCCCAAACGAGTCCCCAGGCGAGCGGGACACGCTCGTCGGCGAACGGTCTCGACATCAGCGGGGTGGGGACTGCGAGGTCTGGATCGAGTGATCTGAGCCTGCGGCGGCGATCCGATCCGCGAGGTAGGACGCGTCGGCGCCGACCCAGCCGAGCAGGGCCGAGGTTCTGGTGTGCTGCCACGTGAGGCCGAGCATGTACAGACCGGGCGACGAGGTCACGCCGCGGTTGTGCGGGATGCGTCCCCGCTCGTCCTTCACGCCCGGCACGTCGATCCAGGCGTAGTCCGTCCTGAACCCGGTCGCCCACACGACAGCGTCGTACACGGACGCAGTGCCGTCGGCGAAGGTCACGGTCCGGTCGGTCGCCCCGGTCACGCGGGGACGGATCCGGATGCCATGCCGCTTCGCAAGCCGTCGCGGTCCGCTACCGATCACCTGGTCACGTCCGGCCAGCCGGTTGCCGAGCCGGGATTCGACCGTGATCCGGTCCAGTCCGAGCCCGCTCGCCCACCACCACACGTCGCGGCCTAAAGGCCGCTGAGGGATCGTCGGGATCCGTTGGCCGGCAGCCAGTTCCACGGTACGGGTGGCGCTGAGCTCCAGAGCGATCTGGCAGCCCGAGTTCGCGGCTCCTACAACCAGGACCTTTTCGCCTGCGAGGTCCCGCGGTCGCCGGTACTCCACGCTGTGGATCTGGGTCACCTCCGGGGCGAGGTCGTTCGCGATCGGGGGGATCAACGGCGTATGGAAGGGGCCGGTGGCGACCACCACCTGCCGTGCCTTCCAGGTGTCTTGCCCCGTCGTCACGACGTACCCGTCGTCGCTTCTGGTCAGCGATTCGACGGTTGTGTTCAGCTGCACCGGTAGCCGGAACCGCGCCGCATACGCCTGCAGGAAGTCCGCTACGTCGTCCTTGCCGGGGTAGGTGTCCTTGGCGGCCGGGAAAGGCATCCCAGGCAGGTTGTCGAACTGGGCCGGTGTGAACAGTCGCAGGGAAGCCCATCGTGAGCGCCACGCGTGGCCGAGCTCCGGGCTCGCGTCCACAATCAGGAAGCGCTGCCCACGCTCGGCCAGGTGATAGCCCATCACCAGACCGGCTTGGCCGCCGCCGATCACCAGCACGTCCAGGGCGTCCGTCATGGCGACACCGCCTCGGGACGCCGGGCGACGTTGAAGCTGAACATCATGCCGCTCTCGGTGTGCTCAGCGATATGGCAGTGCGCCATCCACAGCCCGGGATTCGACACGTCCAGGAGGATGTC
>Ga0136846_1211242_pt1 | contig 15660 bp, 11 predicted proteins | sample HopSoiMetagenom2_FD_96841 | JGI IMG/M metagenome (GOLD analysis project Ga0136846, IMG submission 96841) | Grasslands soil microbial communities from Hopland, California, USA - 2 Assembly 2016 (version 4) | ecosystem: Environmental > Terrestrial > Soil > Grasslands | place: USA: Hopland... | reverse complement strand
TCCCGCCAGGACCATGGTGCGCGAGCCGAAGCGGTCGAGCGCCACGCCGACGGGAACCTGGAGCGCCGCGTAGACGGCCAGCTGAAGGACGAGGAAGAGGGAGACGACCGACGCTCCGGCGGAGAACCGCTCCTGGGCCTCCACGGCCGCGACACCGAGTGATGAGCGGTGGAAGACGGCGGCGCCGTAGGCGAACAGTGCGACGGCCCACATCAGATAGGCCCGGGCGGTGGGGCGAACGGTCGGCGGACCATCCACGTCGGTCGGCACGGTCACCTAGGAATCGACACCGGAGCGCCCGAAGACCTTCCGCACGGTGAGGTGAGTTCGCTCACCGCAACGGAACGCGCACTAGAGTTCGGCCGATGCGAAATCTGGTCGACCCCGCCGACGATCCGGGTGTGGACGACGCGCACCGGCGGGGCCGCATCCTCTGGGCGCTGGCCACCTGCATGGCCGACAAGGGCTACCAGTCCACCACCATCGCCGACATAGCCCGTGCGGCGCGGGTGTCGAAGACCGTGGTCTACGCGCACTTCCGCGACAAGGAGCACTGCCTGCTCGAGCTGTACTCACGCGCCACGGACCGGGTGCTCGAGACGGTCCGCGAGGCTCAGACCGCCGCCCAGGCGGCGGGTCTGCCGTGGCGGGACCGCCTGCGCGCGGGCATCGGCGCCTACATGGAGGCGCTCGCCGCCGGACCGGCGGTGGCCTGGGCCGCGCTCGTGGAGGTGCAGGCGGCCGGCCGCTCGGCACTGTCCCTGCGGCGGGATGTGGTCGATCGCTACGTCGACTGGATCAGCGACGTGGCCGCCGACTTCGCCGAACGGCACCCGGACGAGGTGCGCCCCGTTCCGCGGGAACTCGTGCTGGCCGCCGTCGGTGGCATCAACGAGCTCATGCTCGCCCGCGTCGAACGCGGTGAGGCCGAGCGCCTTCCGGAGGACGCCGACATGGCCGCTGCCGTCGTCATCGGGCTGATCGAGCGCCGCGGCTGAGCGTGCGGCCGGTACCTGACTCGCCCGCTCGGGTGAGTTCTGTGCCTCCTCCGGCCCCTCGGAGCGGCCGGAGCTACCGGCGGGTAACGACGTTTCCGTAGGCTTCCCGGCCATGTCCCTGGCGCAGTCGCTCCGGCTCTTCTCCGAGCGACGGCTCGAGCTGCCCGTCGACGAGGACGCGCTCGTCCTCGACGTGGGCAGCGGCGACAAGCCTTCGTGGCGCGCGGACGTCCTCCTCGACCGCTACCTCGGCGACGAGTACGCGGCCCAGCGTTCCGGTCGCGACGGGGCCAGGGTCACCCGGCCGCTGTTCAATGCCGATGCCGCCGCCATGCCCTTCGCCGACGGCGCGTTCGACTACACGATCTGCTCCAACCTGCTGGAGCACGTCGTCGATCCCGGCGGCGTGATCCGGGAGCTCATGCGGGTGTCACGGGCCGGCTACATCGAGGTTCCGGAGGCGTCCAGCGCCAAGATCATCGACTTTCCCAGCCACATCTGGTGGTGCCGGCTCGACGAGGCGACACAGCCGCCGACGCTGGTGCTCACCGCCAAGGACGGCCCCGAGTTCGACCCCGAGATCGCCGGCTACCTCCGGCGGTCCGGCCTCGCCCCCCGGGTCGAGGCCCTGCTCAACAGCCGGTTCGAGCATCGGGTGGTCATGCTGCACTGGTCGGGGACCATCGCGCACCGCGTCGACGGCAAGGTCCCCGCGTCGCTGGTGGCACACGCCATGGCGCAGCCGGGGCACACCAGGAACCTGCAGGCGGCGGTGATCCAGCTGGCGACCGATGCCCTCACCTTCCGGAAGCAGCGCCGGCTGCGCCGCCGACGCCTGCGCTACGACGACCTGGTGCGCCCGGAGTACCGGCACGGGGACGGCGCCCTGCTCGAGCGGCGCGTCTACTCCGACATCCGGTGGACCCCCGACGACGTCCTCAGCCAGACAGCGCCCTGACTCAGAAGGGGTCGTAGGGCGAGTCGTGGCCCAGCAGGCGGGCCACCGGTCGAAGTCTCAACCTCAGCAGGACCTTCAGAGCTACGTTCCTCACCCACCAGGGCATGTCACCGAGGATGCGCAGCCGATCGCGTCCCGTCGGCCGCCCCGTCCGGAAGAGCGCCAGCGACCCGACCCGCCGCTCGTAGCGCAGGTTTCCCGCAGGCAGCACGTGCCGCAGGATGCCGAGGGTCACGCCGATCGAGGAGAAGCAGTCGTGCACCAGCACCGGCGCTCCGTCGGGAAGGTGCACCCGCCACCGGAGATCGTCGGAGAGCGTCCAGTAGTCGTGCTTACCGTCGATGTAGAGAAGGTCGAAGTTCCGCGTCCACGACGTTCGGGCCCTGGTCGAGTACTCCTGCACGAGCTCCACCGCGTCACCGACTCCCGCCGTCGCGACGGAGCGCTCGAAGTCGTCGCGGGTGCGGCTGCCGCCGAACAACCGTCCCTCGACGAAGGGATCGATGGCGACGAGGTGCCCTCCCCGTTCCTGGAGGGCTGCGGCGAGCACGACCGTCGAGCGCCCGCGGTGGCTGCCGATCTCGACGGCCGTCGACCCGGCGGGCAGCGAGCTCGCCTGCTCGTGCAGCAGGGCGGCCTGACCGTCGGTCAGCCAGCCGGGGATGCCGTCGGCGACGGCCCATATGGCGCGGAAGCGTTCATCGGTCGAGGCAGGCACGGATTCGGTCACTGGAAGTCCAATCAGACGAGGAACGGCCATGGGAGCAGGGGGCGACGGGGGGCCCGACGGGCGGTGGGTGCTCATTCGGCCGGCCAGGGAGCACCGGCCACGACGTCACTGATGCAGATTCCGCCGGTGGCCACGTCGGTCACCCGCACGCTGACCTGCCCGTGCCGGCCGGTCACCACGAAGGTGGCGTAGCCGAGCCCGGAGCGAACCGGCACGGCCTGCTCGTATCCGGCCACCTTCAGGTGCACCGTCGCGTCCTGGCCGGTGAGGTAGCCCACGCGGACGACCTGCGCCCCCCGGCGGTCGGGCAGCGCACCCAGCGGGACCCACGCCCCCTCGACGCGCCAGCCGCAGTCCAGAATCGGCCCCGCCTCCTCCAGGCTGTGGTCGATGACGGTGACCGGCCGGAGGTTCGCCAGCCCGTCCACCATCCGCACGTCGGTGCCCGGCTGGTCGAGCTCGTGCTCCCGGCCGACGGCGCGCAGCAACCCCGGGAGGTCGGTGCTGATGCTGACGTTCGTCGGGAGCGGCGTGGAGAGGACGGAGATGCCGGGATTCGCGTCCAGCTCCTGCACCAGCGTGAGCACGTAGTCCCGGGAGTAGCGGTGCTGCAACTGCTCGGCGAGAAGGAAGCTCGACAGCAGGCAGCTGCAGATGAGCACGGCGATGCCCGGCACTACGTGACTCCCCGACCCGGCTGTGCGCGGCACCCACCGCGGGAGGGGCCGGGAACGCGCCGGCCCGCTGAACGCCGCGCAGACGCCGATCGCGATGATCGGGAGCGAGTCGGTGATGTAGCGGGGGTCGCGCACGAGGAGGCCGATGAAGTCGGCCCGACCGATCTGGAGCAGCGCGAGGTCGACGGCGACGTACCCGGTGACGAGCAGCCATCCCTGGAGCGCTCGCGTGCCGCGCAGCCAGACACTGGCGGCGATCACCGTGAGGAGGAGGGCGGCGAAGAAGATCGCTGCGGCGTCCGCGATGCGCGGGAACACCGTGTTCTCGCCGCCGGCGTCGGTCCACGGGCCGCCGAAGAGACCCGGCAGGAGCAGGCGGAAGACCATCTCGCTCGTCGTGCCGGCCACGTCGTGCGTCTGCTGACCCAGCACCGACGACGAGTCGACCACCGACAGGTAGACGTAGGGGTAGAGGACGAGCAGGACGAGGTGCGGCAGCAGCAGCCACCACTGGGCGAGCAGCAGCCGAACCCTCCGGCCGAACGGCGTGCCGGCCCATTCCACCAGGACCAGCACCGCGAGCACGGCCGGGAGGATCAGGACGGCCTTCTCCCAGAACACCAGGCCCACCGCCTGTCCAGCGACCGACAGCGCCCCCCACGTCCAGGACCGCTGCCGAACCGCCCGGATCGAGGCCAGCAGCGTGAACAGCATCGCGATCTGCAGCGGCATCGCCTGCAGCCCCGCGGCCCACCAGGTCGCGACCGGCAGGCCCAGCGGGGTGAACAGATAGCCGGCGAAGGGCAGCAGGATCCACGGTGACCGGCCGAACAGCAGCGTCAGCACGGCCAGCAGCAGGCAGGACGCGGCGATCTGCAGAACCAGGAGGCTGACCGCCGCCGGTACGAAGGACAGGCCGGCGCCTCGCCCGATCAGCCAGTAGAGGAAGTACTGCCCCACCTCCAGGTGGCCGCTGTAGTCCCGCACGAGGAACGCCTGCGACAGACCGAGCCGGCGGGCCAGTTCCATGTGATGGAAGTCGTCCTGCCAGTAGTAGGACGGGAACACGATCCCGGCGCGGACGACGGTCTGGAGCAGGATCAGCAGGGCGCCCCCGAACACCGTGGGGTCCATCCGCAGCCGGATCTCCACCGCTTCGCGGGGATGCCGCTCGTTCATCACGGCCTCCCTCCAGGTGCGCCGTTCCGTGCCGTCCGGAGCCGGACGACCCGTGCCAGGAGGAGCCCGACGCCGAGGGCGGCGGCGCTGTCGGCCCAGGCACCGGGCCGGCCGGAGGACAGTCCGGCCGACGTCGCCACCAGCACGCCGCTCAGGACGATCGCGAGCGCCCCTCCGGGGACGGCGTACCGGCGGATCGGCCCGATGAGACCCGCGGCCCAGCCCACGACGAGCGGGATGCCGCCCAGCAGCAGGCCGCCGACCCCGAGCGTCAGCGCGGCCACTCCGCCGAGGGTGAAGGGTGGGGAGGTCAGGTCGTGCGGAATGCCTCCGCGCCGGGTGCCGGGCCGGCGGCCGGCAACCGAGGCGAGCACGACGAGGACGCCGGCCAGGACCAGCCCGGCGAGGAGCATCCCCCGGTACCAGGTGTCGGGCGCGAATTCCAGGACGACGTCGCCCGCGCGGCCGGCGGGGATGCGGTAGCCCTGCTGCCAGCCGTCCAGGACGACGGGTTCCAGCGGGTCGCCGTCGAGGGTGGCGCGCCACCCCTGGTTGACGTTCTCCGGGATCCGCAGGATCGCCGACGGGCCACTGGACACGCTGATCACCCGTCGGGCGCTCCCCCAGGCCGTGATCCGCATCCGGCCGGCCTCGTCGCGGGCGCTCGGAGCGATGGGCTGCCCTTCGGGATGCAGCACGAGGGACACCGGCTGGAACTGCGGCGTCGGCACCGCCACGAGGCGATGGGCACCGGCGTCGAGGTGGGCCGGACCGTCACAGGTGCGCCAGGTCAGGGGCCGGCCCGCGACGACGTCGTCCAGTGTTCCGGTGACGCTCGTCCGGTACGTGGTGCCGTCGATCCGGACCTCGGGTCCCAGGCCGCAGGCCGCACCGGTGCGGCTCTGCAGTGAGGGCTGGTGCTGCAGCCCCTCCAGCCCGACGATGCGCACCTCCCCCACGCCCAGCGGCAGGTCGGGGTGCCGCGAGGACGCGGGCCGGTAGAAGGTGACCGACAGCCCGCCCGAGGCGCGCAGCGGCTCGAAGAACCCGAAATCGGACAGGTCGACGTCCCGGACGCCGTCCGAGGACTCGATCCGGGCGCGCACCGGCTCGTCGGCCGGAACGCGGGCCGCATCGATCTGCAGGCGGCGAACCGTGCGCTCGCCGCTCCACCGCAGCGTCAGCGTCGCCTGGTCGGCGCCCGGCTCCGCGAGCCAGGGTGTCTCGGCCGTGCCGTCGAAGGCGAACACCGCGGAGACCGAGGGATCCTCGCCGAGGACGGAGCCGGAGGTCGCGGTCGCGGTCGCGTCGTCGACCGGTCCCAGCAGGGCCGCCGCGGCCGCACCGGCCCTGGCCACGACCGTTCCGGACAGCTCCCACGAGCCGTCCTCGGTCATCGTGAGCCGGCGATCGAGACCGTTCCACTCCGTCGTCCGGATCTGCGACGTCTCGCAGTGCGGCCCGTAACCCACGTCGACGCAGGCCCGCCGCGGGGCCTCGTCGGTGAGGACCACCGTGCTCGTGGAACCGATCGGGCGGGGCACGGCAAGGGTCCTGCCGGTCGAGGCGCCCGGCAGCTCCACCTCGGCGATCGCGACGGGGGACGCCTGGTCCGCGTTCGACGCCACGGACACCACCGAGATCCGCACGTGGTGGACCGGGCTCGTCGGGACGGGCACCAGCAGTCGTCCACCCCCGGGAACCCCGTACAGCCGGGAGTCGCCGTCGAAGGAAACGGCGGCCCTCCGCACCGAGGCGGTCCCGGATGCCTTTCCGAACGACACCTGCAGCACGCCCCCGGCGACTGGCCGATCGAGGTCGACCTCGAGCCACTGGCCCTCGGGCGTCTCGAGTGGCGCCGATCGCCAGGACGTCTCGGCGCGGCCGTCGAAGGCCGCGGCCGGGCCGCCGGAGGGAAGGACCGGCCCGAAGACGTCGGGGTAGCCCTGCGCGGAGGAGGCGCGAACGTCGTCCGCCCCCAGGTAGTCGGCCACGGCCCGCGCGACCGTGGGAGCCCCGGGATAGTCGGGCTCGGGGCGGCTCTCCCGGTAGTGCTCCGACCCGGTCAGAACCTGTCCCACCGCGTCGTGGATGCGACCGAACTGCCGTTCCACCCGGCGATAGCCGTCGGTCACCAGATCGCTCGGTCCGGACCCGGACTCGACGATCACCGGGTCGGAGGCGCCCAGCAGACCGGCATCGGAGACGGCCAGCAGGTCCTCCGGTCCCCCGTCGAGGGTTCCGACGTCGCGGGCATCGACGAGCGCGGCGCGGGAGGACGCACCGGCCACGGCGTACACGTCGATCAGGGCCTGATCACCGAAGCCGGTGCGGCCGAAGCCTGCCGCCAGGCGCAGTCCGGGGCTGTTCCGGAGGGCGCGTTCCACCCGGTCCGGCGCGGCCGTCTCCACGATCGCCTGATCCAGATCCCGGCGGAGGACGACGTGCGTGATGCCCGCCCGACGGAGGACGGCGGACAGTCCGAGGCTCCCCTGACCGCTCGCCAGCCGCTGTTCCACCGCGTCGAGGACCCGCGCCGTCTGCCCGGGTATCAGCGGCACCTGGCTGCGGGTGACCCACGGCTGCCCGGCCACCCCCTGGAGCGGCTCGTCGATGGTCCAGCCCCAACTCTGGACGCCGAATCCGGCTCCGGGCACCACCAGCGCCCGACTGTCCGGCCGATGCGCCAGGTACTCGGCCGCCTCGGTCCAGGCCCGAGGCACCTGGGTCCAGCCGGGGGTCCGGAGGCCCCCGGTCAGCAACGGCGTGGCACCGGCCAGCAGAACGGTCACCAGCGCCGCGCCCAGGAGCCTGCGCACCGCCGGAGCGGAACCCGCGAACGAGCGCCGGGCCAGCAGGAGAGGCGCCTGCCGGAACGTCAGCGTGCAGGAGTGCGCGAAGCCCAGCGCCAGCGGCAGCCGGACCAGGGGGTCGACCTTGTGCACGTTGCGCAGGGCGGCGAGCGGCCCGTCGAGCAGCGTGCGCACCGGCTCGTCGACGAACGAACCGACGACCGACGGATTGCCCACCGTCAGGCACAGCAGGCCCAGCACCAGCGACAGGGTGAGCGGCACCCGCAGGGGCATGCGGCGGTGCACCAGGCCCACGAGCCCGAACGCCGTGACGGCGGAGGCGAGCACCGCGAGGAACGCCGACGTCACCAGCTGGTGCGCTCCCGGCCACCACGCCTGGCCGTTCACCTCGTAGAACGCGACCCAGTGGACCGCACCGCGCACGCTGTCGGCCCAGCCGGTCGGGAAGGTGGTCGCCGCGGAGGTCTCGATGAAGTCCAGGAACGGGGGGCTGTAGCGCCCGAGCAGCAGGAGCGGCCCGAACCACCACGCCGAGGCGAGCGCCGCGCCGACCAGCCACCAGCCCAGCAGGCCCCGGCCCTGGCGGCGCCGGATGCCGCTCGTCGCGACGAACAGGGCGATGGGAAGGGCCGCGAGGGTTCCGGTGGCGTTGACCCCGCTCATGAACAGCACCGCGACACCCGACAGCAGGCCCGCGCGCCGGGGGGACGTCGTGCCGCGCCGCGCCAGCACCAGCGGCAGCACCACCCACGGGAGCACGGCCTCCGGGAGGACCTCGCCCGAGAGGACGCCGACCGCCCCCAGCAGCCGTGGTGACAGCGCGTAGCACAGTCCGCCCAGCACGGCGGCGACGTCGGAGATCCCGAGCGCGCGGCAGACGCGCCGGACACCCTCGTAGGCGACCACCAGCAGCAGCGCCGACCACAGCCGCTGAGCGAGCCAGTCCGGGAGCTCGAGGATCTGGGCGCCGAGGAAGAACGGACCCTGTGGGAAGAGGTAACCGTAGGCCTGGTTCTGCAGCTCACCGAGCGAGACCGGGTTCCACAGGTGCAGGGCCCGGCCGAGGAACGCGGCCGGGTCGGCGGTCAGGTCGAACTTCGTGTCGAAGGTCGTCCGCCCGGGCTGCTGCAGCAGCGAACCGAGCACCAGGAGGAGCCAGACGGCGGGGTTCGCCCACCGACGCCTGGCCGGCCGACCGGTCGGAGTGCCGGCGTCCTCCCGGATCGCGTCGCGAATGTTCTCCCCCGGGCGACGCTCCGGGGCCGGCCGGGTGGCCGGCCCCGCCTCGATCAGGAGGCCTGCGACACGGTGGCCGGCTCGGGCTGCGCCGGAACCTCGTGCCGCCCGGGCGAGCGCCGGCCGGTGCGCAGCCGCAGGAACAGCCCGACCGCCACGAGGACGACGCCGAGCACCACCAGAACCAGGGGCAGCGTGCTGCGGACCAGCGTGATCTGGTCGCGGGTGTCGGCGGCGTCGGCGACCTTCGCCGCGACGGCCGCGTCCTCGGGAGCCAGGTCGGCGGAGAGGATGGTGACGCCGGTGGCACCATCCGGCCCGCGGAGCACGATGTCCGGGCTCTCCGTCGCCTTGACGATCATGCCGCTGGTGGGCTCGACGAAGAAGGTGCGGTCGTTGGTGAAGACGACGTCGGCGGTGACGTTGCCGGCCTCCGAGCCACCGGCGAACGAGCTCGGAACTTCCTTGTGGTCGATGACCTGCTCGGGGATGGACTGCTCGAACCGGTAGACCGTCACCCCGTCGAGCTGCTCCTCGCCGACGTACTTCGCCGTGGCAGACGCACCGATGTTGCTGTTCCACACCTCGTAGTCCCGCGGCTCGGTGCCGAGGGGGAACGTGACGGTGAGGCCCTGGATGTCTGCGGGCTCCTTGTTGATCGCTGCGCTGTCGCAGGCCACGGACTCGGCGCTGTGCCGGTCGAGGCAGACCACCATCTCCGTCGGCGGCGTGACGACCTTGTGGTCCTCGTTGGTGATCGTCGTGCCCGACACCCAGACGGCGACGTCGTCGGTCGCCTCGTCGGACCCCGGGTCGCCCTGGACGACGACGTTGGCCTCGACGTACCCCTGCCGCTGCTCCAGCGTCTCCTGGTCGAAGTAGCTGCCGTTCTCGTCCGCGACGGTGGTGGACCCCGTCTGGTCCAGCGGGAGCCGCACCATGGTCGGGTCGAGGAACAACCGAACCGCCAGGGCCGCTCCGAGCAGGACCGCTCCGAAGGCCAGCAAGCCCAGCCCGATGGCACGTCTCCGCATTGACCCAGTTGCCTTTCCTCGACGACACGACGGCTCCGACGGCGTCGCGACGCCGTGACAGTACTGGCGAGTAGCCGGTTCTCCAACCATGTCCGATACGCCTGGGTACCGACCGTATGAATTTGGCAGTACGCGTACGTACCAGCGGGTGACCGCACTCACCCGAATGGCTGAACAGCGGGCCTGGTACGGCTCGTTACCGGGATGGGGACATCCGCCCTGGACACCGCCGGGCGCTCTCGCGGTGCCGCTATTTCTTGCGCAGCACGACGACCAGGTTCCACGACACGACCTCGCGCAGGAGGGGCACCGCGACGACCCACCGCGCCCACCAGGGGTGGTAGCGCGGGAACGTGGCGACCACGTCGGCGTCGGCACAGCGGCGGGCCCACCGCAGGGCGGCGCCGACCGAGACCGGGAACAGCGACTCGCCGAACCGGTTCTTCGGCTCATGCCCGGTCCGCCGGCGGAAGCGGCGCCGCGCACGGGTGCCGCCGAGGTAGTGCCACGGCGCGGTCTCGTGCCCACCCCACGGGGACCACCAGGGCGTGAACGACAGGAACACGGTGCCGCCGGGCCTGGTCACGCGGAGCATCTCGGCAGTCATGCTCCACGGCCGGCGCACGTGCTCCAGGACGTTGGACGAGTAACAGACGTCGACGGCTCCGGTTCGCACGGGCAGCGCTTCCCCGCTCGCCCGCACGGTTCCCTTCGCCGGCGCGCCGCGGGCGACCATCTCTCCCGCGTCCGGCTCCAGGCCGATGTACGTCGCGCCGGCTCCCCGGAAGGCGTCGGCGAAGTAGCCGGGACCACCTCCCACGTCCAGGACGGTCCGGCCGTCCAGCGGCACGTACTCGGCGAGCTGCTCCACCGAGTCCCGCGCCAGCACGCCGTAGAACAGATCGGGCTCGGTCTGCTCCCGGAGAAATGCGCGGAACAGCGTGACGGTGCGCGCCAGCGAAGCGGTGCGTGCCATTCCTGGAGGGCCCTCCTAATCGGTGAAGTGGCTGGTGGAAACCCTGGTACCGACGGGTACTCTCCCGCGGTGCACATGCGATCAACGGCGATCGACGTCCTCTTCGTCAACTGGCGGGACGTCACCCACCCCGAAGGCGGGGGTTCCGAACGCTACGTCCACCGCATGGCCGAAGGGCTGGCGGCCGCCGGCCTGAGCGTCACGCTCTTCTGCGCGGCGCACGGCGAGGCACCGGCCGAGGAGGACGTGAACGGCGTCCGGGTGGTCCGCCGCGGCGGTCGCATGAGCGTGTACCTGCACTCCCTCGCCTACGTGCGGCGGCACCGACCCCGACTGGTCGTCGACGTGCAGAACGGATTGCCGTTCGCGAGCACCCTGGTCACCGGGGCACCGGTCGTGAACCTCGTCCACCACGTGCACCGCGAGCAGTGGCCGATCGTCTTCGGCCGGCTCGGCGGGGCTGTGGGGTGGTGGCTCGAGTCGGTGGTGGCCCCGCGCCTCTACCGACGCTCCCCGTACGTGACCGTCTCCGGCGCGACGGCCGGCGAGCTGGCCGGCCTCGGGGTCGACGCCCGGCGCATCTCGGTCGTGCCCAACGGCATCGACCCGGCGCCGCCGGTCGCCTCCGGGCGGTCGCCGCTGCCACGGCTGGTCGTCCTGGGCCGGCTCGTGCCCCACAAGCGGGTGGAGCACGCCCTGGAGGTGATGGCCCGGCTGCGGCACCGGTGGCCGGAGCTGCGGCTGTCGGTCGTCGGCGACGGCTGGTGGGACGACGAGCTGCGGGCCAGCGCCGAGCGGCTCGGCGTCACCGACGTCGTGGATTTCCACGGCTTCGTCGACGAGCAGGCGAAGCACGAGGAGCTGGCCCGCTCCTGGGTGCACCTGTGCCCGTCGGTCAAGGAAGGCTGGGGCCTCGTCGTCAGCGAAGCGGGGCACCACGGAGTGCCGACCGTGGGTTACCGGTCGGCGGGCGGCCTCAGGGAGTCGGTCCTCGACGGACGCTCCGGCCTCCTCGTCGAGAACCTCGACGAACTGACCGCCGCGGTCGAGCGGCTGCTGGCCGACGAGCCGGGCCGCCGGGCGATGGGGCGCGCGGCAGCGCGCCACGCGGCGGCGTTCACCTGGCCGGCGAGCCTGCGGAGCTTCGCCGGCGTCCTGTCCGCCGCGGTGCGCGAGTCAGCGGTCGCCGTAGACCAGGACGTCGATCGGCTCGCCGCTCTGCTGGAACTGCTGGACGGCGGCGGTGTCGGGGTCGATGGCGGCCGAGACGCCGGCCACCGCGACGGTTCCGACCGCGGCACCACCCGAGCAGGACAGGAGCAGGACGAGCAGGGTCTTCATTCGGGGACTCTCTTCCGTGGAGAACGGCGACGGAGCGTCACCGTAGAGGGCAAGACGGTGATCCACAATGCCGCACCCACGACCGTGAGCAGCGCACAGACGTGAGCGCGCACCACCGCGGTCACCCGAGCGGGGGACGGTTCGGCCCCGGCCGCGGCGCCCGGGACGCGGTAGAGGTCCAGCTCGGTGCCGTCGATGACGTGCGGGAGTTTCTCCACCTCGGCGGGCACCGCTCGGCCCGGGGTACCGCGCTCGACGAGCACCCAGCCGACGCCCAGCTGGGCCAATGCCGCCGGGTCGCCGGCCGCGGCAGCGACGTCCCGGGCACGGAGATCCTCTCCCTCGACGGCCGAGGTGCCGACGACGAGCTCGTCGTCGGCGACGACCGGCCGCGACAGCCAACGCGAGGCCGGGTCAAGCTGCGGCCGGTGATCGTTCCAGGCGAACGCCCGGTACACCCCGAACGGCAGCACCAGCACGTCGCCGGCACCCGCATCGTCGGCCAGCGCCTCGCGGACCTGCGTCCACTCCGCCGGGTACCGGACCGGCTCCAGACGACCCCCGATCCCCCAGACCAGATCGGGGACGGCCAGCAACGGCAGGAGCAGCGCCGCGCCCGCGATCGCGCCGTGCAGTCCGCGGGCGCGGGCCTCGGAACCGAGGCGTCGGGCCCCCAGCCCGGCGCCGACGGCGAGCGGCAGCGCCCACCACGCGACCCACTTCTGGGCGTCCCGCAGCAGTCCGGCGCCGGGGACCGTGCGCACGGCGAACTCGAGGAGGTCGGAGGTGCCGGGCAGCGTCGCGGCCAGGGCCAGGAGGAGGCCTCCGGCGCCGAGAGCCACCAGCCGGTGGCCGGGCCCGCGAAGCTCCTGCCGCGACAGCCAGCCGACGGCGGACAGCGTGACCAGCAGCAGGGTGACGACGGGGAGGAACACCGACGCCCGGCCGGCCGGGACCGCGCCGGCGTTCCAGATGCCGCCGCCGCCCAGCAGGGACAGCACCGGCCCACCCCCGCCCTCCGCGCGTGCGGCGAAGGCCGCGACGCCCGCGGGATCGGAAGCTCCGCCAGACGGGTGGAGAGCTCCGGCGACGATCCACGGCAGGGCCAGCGCCAGGACCGCGCCGACGGCGAGGGGCAACGCGCGGCGTCCCGCCAGGGCCACGACGACCCCACCGGCCAGGACTGCTCCGGTCGGGGTGAGCGCCGCCGGCGCACAGGCCAGCACCAGGGCCGCCAGGCTGCCGGAACTTCCCGCGCGCAGGCGCAGGGCGGCACGGGCGATCCAGGGCAGCGCCGCATAGGCCAGCAGCAGAGTCCAGTGCCCCTCCAGCAGGCGCTCGGCCAGATAGGGGCTCCAGCCGTAGACGAGGCCGGCGACGGGGCCGGCGAGCCCGCGCCGGCCGTCGGGACCGCCCGGGACCAGGCGGGCCGCGCCGAGGACCGCCGCATAGACCAGGAGGAGCAGTACGGCCTTCTGGACCAGTTCGCCCGGTACGACGGCGGTGAGCACGCCCATGACCGCATCGACCGGAACCGCCCGCGGCAGCGCGCCGCCCAGGCCCAGCGCGTCCAGGTCGAGATCCTGGCGCGGCACGAACACCATGTCCCGGAGGAGCACGAAGCCGGGCGCGAGCGCCGGTGCCGTGACGAGCAGGGCGACGACGGCGGCCAGCAAGCGTGCCCGCCAGGGAGCGGGATCCCGGCCCGTCCAGCGGTCGACGTCCGCGGGCCCGGCGGAGGACGCAGGAAGAACACCGACCGGCCGGTCCATGTGCTCCTCCCTGGCTTCCGGTGGCGTGGAGTAGCCGACCGACGACGAAAGAGTAGGGCGTCGCGATGGCCGAGCCACTGATCCTCGGGCACGTGGCGGCCCCGCCGGACCGCACGCCCCCGAGCCGCTTCCTGGGTTCCGCGGCCCTGGTGTCGGCCGCGTTCCTCGGCGTGAACGCCTTCGCGTACGTGTTCACCGTGGGCGCCGCCCGCGTCCTCGCGCCGGCCGCCTACGGCGAGCTCGCCGCGCTTCTCAGCGTGCTGCTCGTCGCGTCGGTGCCGGCGACCGGCGTCCAGACCGCCGCGGCGCTGTTCCTCGGCGGCCGGCCGGACCGGACCGGCACCGTCGCACGACTGCACGCGACGGCGCTGGTCGTGGGCGCGGCGGTCTGCGCGGCCGCGGCGCTGGCGGCCGTGCCCGTGCGGATCCTGCTCCACCTGCCCGGCACCGCCGGGGTGCTCTGGCTGGCCACCATGCTGCTGCCCCACACCCTGCTCCAGGGCTATCAGGGGCTGCTGCAGGGTGCCGGCCGATACGGCCGCCTGACGGTCGTCACCGTCGGCTTCGGCGTGGCCAAGCTCGTCGGCGGTCTAGGCGGCTTGCTCATGGGGGGTTCTGCGACCACGGCATTGGCCGGCATGGCGGTCGGCGCGTCCCTCGGGGCTCTGATCGGATGGATCGGGGCCGGCCGCCCGGGGATCGCCGGTCGGCTGCGTCCTCCGCTGGTGGCCTCGGCCCGCGCCTCCGGTGCCCTCCTCGGCTTCGTCCTCCTCCTGAACCTCGACCTCCTCCTCGCCCGCCACCATCTGCCGGCGTCGGCGACGGGCGAGTACGCCGTCGCCTCGATCGTCACGAAGGTCACCTTCTGGCTGCCCCAGGGCGTCGGCGTGGTCCTCCTCCCCCGGCTGGCCGATGCCGCCGGACGGTCCCGGGCCCTCCCCTCGGCCCTGTGCGCCGTCGCGGGGCTGGGCGCCGTCCTCACGGCCGGCGCCGCGGTGGTGGGCGACGCGACCCTTCCGCTCATCGGCGGCGCGGCCTATGGCGGTGGGGCCCTCGGATCGGTGATCTGGGTGTTCGCCGCCCTCGGCACGCTGCTCGCGCTGGCTCAGCTGCTCCTCTTCTCCGGCATCGCGGCCGCCGACCGGCTGGCGACCGTCGCCGTCTGGTCGGCCGCCGCGGTCGAGACCGTCGTCGTGGAGGTGCTCGCGGCCACCGGCCGGCTGTCGCTCTCCACGCTGGTCGGCACCGCGGCCCTCACCGGCGCCGCCCTCGTGGCCACCGGGCTGGTGCGCCTGCGGCGTCTCCGCGCGCCGGTGGCGACCGCCGCCGGCGGCACCGTCCCGGTGGTGATCACCCGCGCGGGGTGAGCACGACTACTCCGCGTCCGATGAGGGCAGGAGAAGCCATGTCGCCCATCCGCCCCCACGCCGGGAAGCGGACGGCAGCCCAGACCCCGAGACGAGAGGAGCGCCGTCCATGGCGTCCGTCATCCACTACACGATCGCCACCGAAGCCGAGAAGAGCCCCGACTTCCGTCGCGTGCTGTGGACCGGCGAGCACACCCAGCTCGTCATCATGACGATCCCCCCGGGCGGTGAGATCGGCGAGGAGGTTCACGAGGTGGACCAGATCCTCACCTTCGTCAGCGGCACCGGCGAGGCGAAGATCTCCGGGTCGACCAAGCAGGTGGCGCAGGGCGACCTCGTCGTCGTCCCCGCCGGGAAGAAGCACAACTTCCTCAACACCGGACAGAACCCGCTGATCCTGTACACGGTGTACGGGCCTCCGGAGCACGCCGACCAGGCGGTGCAGAAGACGAAGGAGGAGGCCGACCGGCTCGAGGAGGAAGGCAAGGACGAGCCGCCCACCAGCTGATCCCCTCCGCGGACGCGCGCCGGCACCTTGCGGACGCCGGCGCACGTCCGCCACGGTGGGCGGGACGGAGG
>Ga0136846_1208929_pt1 | contig 15663 bp, 16 predicted proteins | sample HopSoiMetagenom2_FD_96841 | JGI IMG/M metagenome (GOLD analysis project Ga0136846, IMG submission 96841) | Grasslands soil microbial communities from Hopland, California, USA - 2 Assembly 2016 (version 4) | ecosystem: Environmental > Terrestrial > Soil > Grasslands | place: USA: Hopland... | reverse complement strand
GATCCCGGCAGGGGTTCCGCTTAACTTTTTGGATGGCGACGGACCTGCTGGCGCCGCGACGTGGACGCCCAAAAAGTACAAAACGCTCCACCCCTACCGGGATCGGCTCTTAGGGGAGGATTTGGTGCTCGAGGCCGGGCGTTTTTTCGCCGTGGCTTTTTTTGCTTTGGCCGCTCGCTTTTTCGCCGGCTTCTTGGTGGCGGGTTTGCCGTCGCGCTTGCCCTGTACCTCGGCGATGCTCTGCTCCAGCGCCGCCATCAGGTCCGGTGCCTTGGTCGCCTCGCGCTCCTCGCCTTCGGGCGCGGCGACCACCTCCTCGCCGGCGGCCTTGCGTTCGATCATCGCCAGCAGCTCCTCGCGGTACTCGTCGCGGTAGGCGCTCGGGTCGAAGCTGCTGGTCAGCGAGTCGATCAGCTGCTCGGCCATCTGCACCTCGCGTTTGGGCACTTTGGGCTTCTCGGAAGGCAGCGCGTCGTCGAGGTCTGACGGCGGTACCACCTCGTCGGCAAAGCGCATCGTCGTCAGGGTCAGGACGCCGTCGCCGGGACGGATCGCCGCCAGATGCTCCTTGTTGCGGAAGACGAAGCGGGCGATCGCCACCTTGCCCGACGCTTCCATCGCCTGGGCCAGCAATGAGTAGGCGCGCTCGGCGCCATCGGCGGGGCCCAGGTAGTAAGGGCTGTCGAAGTAGATCGGATCGATCTCCTCTAGGTCGACGAAGTCCTGGACCTCGATCGCCCGTGTCTTTTTCGGGTCGAGCGAGGCGAGCTCGTCCTTGCTCAGCGGCACGTAGCGGTCTTTGGAGATCTCGAAGGCCTTGATGATGTTCTCGTAGGGGACCTCTTCGTCGGTCCCTTCGGCGACCCGGCGGTGGCGGATGCGGGCGCTGTCGGAGTCGCGGATCTCGCGCAAGGCGATGCCGCGGCGGGCGACCGCGCTGTAGAGCTTCACGGGCACGTTCAGAAGCCCGAAGCTGATCGAACCGCTCCAGATTGCTCTTGCCATCAGCAGATCACCTACCCCGATTCTTCCACCCGATCACCACTGCGGCCAGTCTCGGCCCCGCGACGGGAGCCATCTTGCGCGCAAGGGGGTGTCGGAGTTCGACCACCAATGGAGGGGCTTAGCTCAGGCACGCCTGAATCGGTCACGATGACGCTGTGCTGTTCGAGCTGAGCGAGGTGAGTCTGGCCCGCGGCAACCGCCGCGTCCTCGACTCAGTCAGCGCCGAGGTACCGGCGGGCGCGACGGCGATCGTCGGGCCCTCGGGCGCCGGTAAGTCGACGTTGCTGCGGCTCTTCAACCGGCTCGCCGATCCCGACGCCGGGACGATCTCCTACCGCGACCGTTTGCTCACCGAGTACGACCCCTTGGTTCTGCGACGCGAGGTCTCGCTGGTGCCGCAGCTGCCGGCGCTGCTCGAGGGCACGGTCGAGTCGAACCTGCGCTACGCGGCGGACCTCGCCGACAAGCAGCTGGACAGCGCCCGTTGTCTCGGCTTGGCTGGCCTCGATCCCGATTTCGCCGGGCGCGATGTCGCCAAGCTCTCGGTCGGCGAGCAGCAGCGGGCGATGTTGGCGCGCGCCCTGGCGCAGCAACCCAAGGTGTTGCTCCTCGACGAGCCGACCTCCGCGCTCGACCACGCCGCTCGCGACGCGATCGAGGCGACCCTCGCCGAGCTGCGCCGCGAGCTCGAGATCTCGATAGTCCTGGTCAGCCATGACCCCGAGCAGGCGCGTCGGCTGAGCGACTGGGTGGTCCGGCTCGAAGAGGGCAGGGCGATCGAAGCCGCTCCGGTCGAGGAAGTGCTGTGAGCGATCAAATCGACACGGTGATCGCCGCTTCCAGTCCGTGGCGATTTGGTCGCGAACCCGGAGGCGCTCTATGAGCACCTCGATTCACCTCTCCCCGGGCCAGGTTGCCGCCTCATTGGCCCTGGTCGTGCTCGCCGCCGCGATCTCCTTCTGGCAGCGAGCCGACCTCGAGCGCGACATCGGCATCGCCACGGTGCGCTCGTTCATCCAGCTGACCGCGATCGGCTACGCGATCAAGCTGATCTTCGAAGCCGACACGCTCTGGCTCGTCTTTGGCCTGCTGGCCGTGATGGTCCTCTTTGGCGCCCTTACCGCCCGCGCGCGGGCGAAAAAGGTCCCAGGCGCCTTCTGGCCGTTGCTGATCGCCCTGGCGGTCGCCGGCGTCACGACGCTCGGCCTGGTCGTCGCCCTCGGGGTCTTCGAACCGACCGCCCGCTACCTCGTTCCGGTCGGCGGCATGGTGATCGGCAACGCGATGACCGCCTCAGCGGTGGCGCTCAACCGGCTCGGCGACGAGATGGCGGAATCGCGCGGCAAGATCGAGGCGACGTTGGCGCTTGGCGCAACCGCGCAGGAGGCCGCTGCCCCAACCGTCCGCCGCGCTCTGCGCTCGGGGATGATCGCGCTCATCGACTCAACCAAGACCACCGGCGTGATCTTCTTCCCGGGGACGATGGTCGGCATGCTGCTCGCCGGCGCCAACCCCACCGATGCCGTCCGGCTGCAGCTGATCCTGCTCTACGCCCTGCTCGGCAGCGTCGCGATCGCCGGGCTGGTCGCGACGGGCCTCGCCTACCGCAACTTCTTCACCCCCGCCCAGCAGCTGCGCGAGCCGGGCGCCTGAGGCGGGCGGGGCCGCGTCCTCGGCGCTTGTGTGCGGAGCACACGGCGCTCTTTCATCCTTGCCCCGCTTGTCAGGCGCCCGCATTCGAGGGCGATGGGCAGCACCAGCCCTCGACCCGCGGGTAGGTCGCCCGCCTGGCGTGGCCAGGCGCGAAGACGGCGGCGATGTCGCCGATCGCCCGCAGGCGGGCGCCACCTTCGGTTGGGACGAACAGCCACTGGTCCGCGGCGGGCCAGGCGAGCAGGAGGCGGCGGCCGTCCGGCGACCAGGCAAGTTCGGTGAGATGGCCGGAGACGCTGAAGAGGCGGTGCGGCGGACCGCCGGCCGGGACGATCAGCAGGGCTTCGCTGCGCGGTGGGCCGGGCCCTTGCGAGCGGTCGAGCAGGACCGCGATCGTGCGCCCTCGCGGTGAGAAGGCCGCAGCGCGGACCACGGCCGCGGCCGGAAGGCGAACTCGCCGCCCAGCGCCCAGCCTGAGGCTGCTGGCAAGCTTGCCGATTCGAACGTCCCGAAGCCAGAGGTCACGCCTGGAGATTTCAATGAGCCTGTGGCCGTTCGCGCTCCAGCTCAGTCCGACGACTCCGGGCGAGGCGCCGGCGGCGTCCATCGCCCGCCCAGTGTCGGTTTCGGCGATCACGGTCTGCCGCTGGCCGTTGACGTAGGCCAGCAGGTGGAGGCCGGGGGGGAACCAGGCGGGTGGCACTGCGGCGTTCGCCATTCCGACCTGGGCGTCCCTGGTCCCATCGGCCCTCACGACCCGCAGCGAGTTTCCTGCCCGGTAGGCGATGCGAAAGCCAGAAGGCGACCAGCGCGGATCGTGGACCCGACGGTTCGCCGAGATCGACCAGCGGGGCGTCCCGTCGGGCTCGATCGCGCTCAGCGTCCTCCCCGCCGCGGCGGCGACGAAGAGGCCGTGCGGTGACCACGTTGCCTCCCGATAATCGCCGAGCAGGCGCCGTGAGCCATCCGCCTGCACCGCCCAGGGGCCGCGCTGTGACTGGACGAGCAGGCTGCCGCCGCCGGGGACCTCGGTCAGCGCCGGCTCCGCATGGCGGATACCGGCGGTGAAGACGTCGTCGATCCAGTCTCGTACGGAGGCGCCGGCCGGGCTGAGTAGTAGGGCGGCGAGCAGGGTTGCGGCGGCCAGCGCCACAGCAAGGCGCGGCAGCACCGGCCCGCCGGTGGTCCGCCGTTCCGCGTAGGCCTGCCTGACCAGAGCGAGCCCGCGACCTTCGGCCTCGGCGGCGCCCGGTAGCGGCTCCTCGCGGAGCAGGTCGCGCAGCCGGTCCTCGCTCATCCCTCCACCTCAATCAGGTCACGCAGCTGGTCGAGGCCCCGGCGCAGGCGCGAGTTGACGGTGCCGCGCGGCAGCTCGAGCATCCGCCCGATCTCGCCGGGCGTGTACTCGAGCAGGTGGCGAAGGACGACGACGGCGCGCTGGTCCGGCGGGAGCTGTGCGAGGGCGGGCATCAGCTCTCCACCGATCGCCTCCGGGGGTGCGGCGGCTCCGGAGTGCTTCTCTGGGTCGCCTGCACTGCGCCGCAGCGCTTCGCGGCGCCCCCAGTCGATCGCCCGGTTGATGACGATCCGGTGCAGCCAGGGCCCGAAAGGCCGGCGGCGGTCGAAGCGATCGAGGCGGTCGACGGCGGCCAGGAAGGCATCCTGGGCGATGTCCTCGGCGGCTCCGGCGTCGTGAACGACGAGATAGGCGGCGCGGTGGGCGGCTGGCCAGTGCGCCGCGTAGAGCTCGGCAAGCGCATCCGCGGAGCCGCGCTGCGCCTCCCGGATGAGCCGTCGTTCCTCTCGTGGCGGCGGCTGCCGCACCTTGTCCGGCGCAAGTGCGCCGCTCTCAGCTGCCAACCCTCACCTCTTCCGTGGGACATCTCAATCTTCGCCCACTTTTCGGGCCAGACGCACGAGGCCCCGCTCGAGCCGGTCTTTGAGGTCGGTTTCGAGATGACCGGGCGGCAGCTCGACGACGAAGGAGCTGGTGCCGGGAAAGCGGTGGTTCTGCCAGTTCGGGGCGGTCCCATCGGGCCATGGCAACCGGCGGAACGGGAGGTGGGCGAGGCGGGCGAACGCGTGGGCGCTGGGGGCGCTTTGCCCCCAGGCTCGGACCAAGGGTTGCGGTTGGGAGTGCTGATGGAACCAGATCGTCACCCTCGGTTTGAGCGTGCGAACGATTCGAGCCGCGAGCCGCGTTTCCGGCTCCGAGAACGGTTGCGGGCCTGAGTACTGGGGATCGCCGCGTCTGCCGATCGCTCGCCAGCCGGAGGGGAAGTTGCGGTTGAGGTCGACACCGCGGCCATTGAGACGGGTGGTGGCGGCGAACCCATCGGGGTTGAGGTTTGGAACCAGGAAGATCTCGGAGGCGGGATCGGGGCAGCCGTTGCTGAGTGGCTGGAGCCCACTGGCGGTGCACTCGTCGCCGTGGATGCATCCGAACACGAGCAGCTCGCCCTCGATCGACGGATCGCCGCGCTGCAGAAGGCCGATCGGCCGTCCGCCGACCGATCTGCCGGCTAGGCCCCGGCGCGCGAGCAAGTTGCCGGGGCGGCGCGGAGTCCGGGTGAACGCGAGGAAACCGCCTTTTGGCTCTCGACCAGTGGACTTCCTACTGAAGGCCATGGGCGCCGCTCCTCCGCTTGCGTTCGAAAGAGACCGTCCCACCGCGACCAGGACGAGCCCACAGCTCGCCGCGATTGCCGCCACGAGCAGGGCTCGCCGCCTCATCGTCCCGCCGTCTGCCTTGCCGGACGCCCTTGGCGGTGCCGCCTGCCGATCCAAGCCAGCAGCAACAGCGCCGCGGCGCTCAGGGCAACGATCGGGGGCCATGGGCCGACCCCGCTCGAGGCCGTTGCCACGGGCGCGGGCCGGCCGACCTCGAAGCTCCGCGTGTCCACGTTCAGGAGCGTCCGAGCAGGCTTGGGGCCCAGCCTGCGGCTCAGGACGATGAGCTTGCGCCCGCCCGCGCCCGTCTGCAACTGCAGCAGGAAGTAGAAGCGCCTGCGCAGATCGCCGAGCTGGGGAAGGTCGATGCAGACTGCCCGTCCCGCGACGGTATCGAGGGCGTGGATAAAGGGCTCCTTGCCGTTGCCGTCGTAGAGCGTGTATGCCCAACGTCCGTCTGGGCTCACCGCGCGGCTGATCGGCAGCCCCTCCATGCGTTCCTCCGGCTCGTCTGGGTCGACGATCGGTTCGGGGAGAAGCCGGCCGCCCTTGACGTCATAGGCCCTCACCTCGTAGTGGGTGAGGTAGGACGGCCCGGTGGCCTTTGAGAGGTAATGGATCAGGTAGATCGTCGAGCCATCCGGCGAGATCGCGTCGAAGGCGAAGTGGCCATTCAGGTTCACGTAGGAGATCGCGTGAGCAGGGCGGCGCTGGCCTGGCCTGCGCGGGTGGCGCAGAACGAGTTCGGTGTCGAGCAGCGCGAGGCGCGCCCTCTTCGGTGGGTATTCGGGGATGAACCCGTTCAAGACGAGCGTCCTTCCGTCCGCCGAAAGTCCGCCGCCAGTTCCGTCGTAGGCAACGGCCGGCACGCTGTAGCTCCCTTGCAGGTACCACCAGCGGCCGAGACTTCCGCCACGCCGGTCGAGGCGGGCAACGATTGTGCCCCGGGGTCTGGCATTGGGAGTGATCGAGACATAGCGGTAGGGCGAGCCGGAGACCGTGACTCCCTGCCCCGCCGCGCCCATCTCGATTCCCTTCGCCTGAGCTGGCAAGGCGGCGATGCCATGGCTCAGCACGACGAGCGACACGACCAGCAGCAATCTCTTCACGATCTCTCCTTCTCCGGTTACGCAAGGAGTACGGATGAGGTGCCCGCAGAGGTCCGGGCTACAGACCGCCAATCGAAGTGAGGGCGCTGCGTAGACTCGATCCGGTGAGCCGCCAGCAGCGACTGACACTGGTCGCGACGATCCTTGGTTCGACGGTCGTCTTCCTCGACTCGACCGTGGTCAACGTGGCGCTGCCGGCGATCGCCGATGGGCTCGAGGCGGGACTGGCCGGCCAGCAGTGGGTGGTCGAGGCCTACATGCTCACCCTGGTCGCGCTGCTTCTCGTCGGCGGCTCGCTTGGCGATCAGTTCGGCCGGCGGCGGATGTTCGTCTACGGCCTGATCGCCTTTGGCGCGACCTCGCTGCTCTGCGCGGTCGCCCCCACGGTCGAGTTCCTGATCGCCGCCCGCGCCCTGCAGGGGGTTGCCGGGGCGCTGCTGGTGCCGGGCTCGCTGGCGATCGTCGCCGCGACCTTCGAGGGTGCCGAGCGCGGCAAGGCGGTGGGGACATGGACCGCCTGGACCGGGATCGCCACCGTGATCGGCCCGGCCGGGGGAGGGGCGCTGATCGGGCTGACTTCCTGGCGGGCGATCTTCTGGGTCAACCTGCCGCTGATCGCGGTCACCGTGGCGCTGACCCTGCACTCGGTGAAGGAGAGCAGCGATCCCGACGCCTTCCGCGGCATCGACTGGTCGGGGATCGCGCTCTCGGCTGCGGGTCTCGGCGGTCCCGTCTTTGCGCTGATCGAGCAGCCGACGCGCGGCTGGGGCGACCCGCTGGTCTGGGTTCCCTTCCTCGCCGGCATCGCCTGCTTCGTTCTCTTCGTCGTCCATGAGATGCGAGCTCGCCACCCGATGCTCGACCTCGGCCTGTTCCGAATTCGTAACTTCGCGGTCGCCAACCTGACCACTCTCTCGACCTACGCCGGCTTGATCGGCGGCCTCTTCTTCGTCGGCCTCTTCCTCCAGCAGGTGGCCGGATACTCGCCGCTGGAGGCGGGCCTGGCGACGACGCCGATCTCGCTGATCCTCTTCTTCCTCTCGCCGCGCTGGGGCAAACTGGCTTCCGGGACCGGCCCCCGGTTGCCGATGACGCTCGGCCCAATCGTCGGCGGCCTCGGCCTGCTGCTCTTCCTGCGGGTCGGCTCCAACGCCGACTACGCAACGGACGTGCTGCCGGCGATCCTCGTCTTCGGCCTCGGCCTCTCCGCCACCGTCGCGCCGCTCACGGCGACGGTGCTCGACTCGGTCGAGGAACGCCACGTCGGCATCGCCTCGGGCGTCAACAACGGCATCTCCCGCGTCGCCGGCCTGCTCGCCATCGCCGTGCTCGGCGCCGTGATCTCGGCCTACTTCGGCTCGACACTCGACGGCAACCTCGGCAGCCAGCCGCTTGGCCCGCGGGGGGAGCAGATCGTCTCCGACGCCAAGGCGCAGCCCCTGGCGGTTCCGAAGACCGGCAAGCTGCCACCCGCTCAGGCTGTTCGAGTGAGCACCGCCTCAGCCGACGCCTCGACCTCCGCTTTCCACATGGGCATTGGCATAGCTGGCCTGCTGATGATCGCCGGCGGCGCCGTCTCCGGCTTCGGCATCGAGAACCCGCGCCGCAAAATAGAAGCTCTTCCCAACAGGGGCTCGGCCCAAGCCGGCGAGTGCGGCCACGGAGCAGACGCAGATTGCGCGGTGCCCGAGCTCCGCTCGGAAGCCGCGTCCTCCGGATCCATTTAGCGCCGTGGACGAGACCCCTCTCGACCGGGCGGATACTCAAAGTGCCGGCCTCATTAGGCCGGCACTTGGACGGGCGAGAGGGGCGTCCCTCCTCTGTCCCCCACACGGGCGAGAGGGGTCTCGTCCACGGCGCCTTACTAGGCTCCGGGAGATGAGCGCCCCCATCGTCTTCTCGGGTATCCAACCCACCGGCCGCAAGCACCTGGGCAACTTCATCGGCGCGATTCGCCAGTACGTCGAGGGCCAGGACCGCGGTGAGCCGGCGATCTTCTGCATCGTCGACCTGCACGCGATCTCGGTCGCCTACGACCCCGTCGAGCTGCGCGAGCGGCTCTACGACACGACGGCGATCCTGCTCGCGGCCGGCCTCGACCCGGAACGCTGCATCCTCTTTCGCCAGTCCGACGTGCGCGAGCACACCGAGCTGACCTGGCTGCTCTCCGCCGTTACCTCGCACGGCGACCTCAATCGCATGACCCAGTTCAAGGACAAGTCGGCGAAGCAGCGCGAGCTGGTCTCCGCCGCCCTCTTCTTCTATCCGGTGCTGATGGCCTCCGACGTGCTCGCCTACAGGGCGACCGAGGTGCCCGTCGGCGACGACCAGCGCCAGCACGTCGAGCTGATGCGGGAGATCGCTCGCCGCTTCAACGAGCGCTTCGGGGAGACCCTGATCGTGCCGGAGTACCGCATTCCTGAGGTTGGCGCGCGGATCATGGACCTGCAGGAGCCGGAGCGGAAGATGTCGACCACGGGCGGGACGGAAGCCGGGACGGTCCTGGTTCTCGACGAGCCCGGCGCGATCCGCAAGAAGTTCGGCAGCGCCGTCACCGACTCGGGGCGCGAGGTGCGCCGCGGCGACGACAAGCCAGGGATCACGAATCTGATCGACATCCATGCAGTCGCCCGTGGCATCGATCCGGCCGAGGTGGAGCGCGAGTTCGAGGGCGCCGGCTACGGCGACTTCAAGCCGGCGGTGGCGGAGTCCGTGATCGAGCTGCTCGGGCCTGTTCGCGAGCGCTACGCGGAGCTGCGGCCCGACCAGGCCGCGCTCGAGGCGATCCTCGCCGGCGGGGCCGAGAAGGCCCGCGCGATCGCCGCCGGCACCCTCGCCGAGGTCCGCGGCCGCATGGGCTTCGGGCCGGCCTAGTCGCCATCCCGCCGGGTCGTTACGGTCTCCCTGTGATCGCGGAGCGACCAAGTGTCCATATCCGGTTCCCCACGCCGGGAGCGAAGCGGAACCGGCATTCATGACCGTCGCCGAGCTGGACCTCGACCTCGACGTCTTCGCCGGGCCGTTCGACCTGCTGATGGCGGTCGTCCTGCGCGAGGAGGTCAGCCTGCTCGAGGTCGAGCTGGGCGAGATCGTCGTCGCCTACGTCGAGCACCTCGAGCGCGAGGAGGAGCTGGAGCTCGACGTCGCCACCGAGTTCCTCGTCCTGATCGCCTCGCTGCTGGAGCTGAAGTCGCGCTTGCTGCTGCCCGGGGAAGAGGAGGCGCTGGAGGACGTCAGCCCCGAGGAGGCGGTCGAGGAGCTGGTTGCGCGGCTGCTCGAGTACCGTCGCTACCGCGATGCGGCAGCGACGCTGGAGCGCCGCTTCGAGGCGGCGCGCGGCTACCTGTATCGCTCGGCGCCGCTGCCACCCGACCTGCGCAAGGTCGCGCTCGACGCCGCAACCGCCGTCTATGACCCGGAGCGTCTCGGCGCCGCCCTCGGCGACCTGCTGGCCGTCCCGCCGGAGCTGAACCTGGACCACATCCGCCCGACCGTCTCGCTGGAAAAGCGCCTGCGCGCCTTGCGCGACGCCCTCCGCGGTCGCTCCAGCATCGACTTCGACGAGCAGTTCGGCGGCGAGGACCGGCTGACCCAGGCGGTGACGCTCTTCGCCCTGCTCGACCTCTACCGCAAAGGCGAGGCCACCTGGGAGCAGTCCGAACCGTTCGGGCCGATCGAGATCCGCAAGCGGGAGATGCCGGCGTGAGCGACCTCTCCCGCACGGTCGAAGCGCTGCTCTTCCTCTCGCCGCAGCCGGTCAGCGCCCGCGACCTGGCCGAGGCGACCGAGGCGACCGAGGGCCAGGTCGAGGAGGCGATCGGGCTTTTGCGTGACGACCTTGCCGAGGGCAAGCGCGGCGTCGTCCTTCGCGAGGTCGCCGGCGGCTTCTCGCTCGCCAGCGACCCTGCCAGCGAGGCCGCGGCCCGACGCCTGCTCGCCAAGCCGCGCACTCCACCGCTGACACAAGCTCAAGCTGAGACGCTCGCCATCGTCGCCTACCTGCAGCCGGTCACCCGACCCGAGGTGGCGCGCATCCGCGGCGTCACCTCCGAGTCCGCGGTGCAGACGCTCGCGGAGCGGGGACTCATCGAGGAGTCTGGCCGCTCCCAGTTCGGCGCAGCCATCTTCAAGACGACTGAGCTGTTCGAGCGCCTCTTTGGGCTCTCCGGACTGGAGCAGCTGCCGGATCCGTCGAAGTTCGATCCCACTCCTGAGGACGAGCGTGAGCTGCGTGAGCGCCTGCTCAAGGCCGGGGAACAGAGATCCGAGCCGTGAGGCGGAGGCCCCGTCGGAGCAACGGGTCCGGAAGGGGCCGGGGAGGGTCCCGCCGGAGCAACAGCGGGGAGGCTCCGTCGGGGCCCTCCCCGGCCCCTCCATCGCCGTGAGGCTCGCCAAGTTCCTCGCTCATGGGGGAGTTGCTTCTCGGCGCAAAGCTGAGGTGATCATCGGTAAGGGTCGGGTCACGGTGGGTGGCAAGGTGGTCATCGATCCGGCGCGCGATGTAAGCGATGCCGATGAAGTCCGAGTCGATGGGAGCTTGGTTGGGACTGAGGCGCTGGAGGTTTGGGCGGTCAACAAGCCTGCGGGGGTGGTCTCTACGGCGCGGGAGCCTGGTAGCCGTCCGGCCGTGGTTGGGCTGGTCGATTCGGGGGCGCGGCTCTATCCGGTTGGGCGGCTTGACGTGGATTCGACCGGGTTGCTGCTGCTGACGAATGACGGGGCGCTCGCCAATCGCTTGACTCATCCCCGTTACGGGGTCGCCAAGGCCTACAGGGCCGAATTGCGCCGGCCGCCATCTGACGCCGACCTGCGCAAACTCGCAAGCGGGGTCGAGCTCGAGGATGGGATGACTGCGCCGGCTGAGCTGCGGCGGTTGGGAGAGCGGGAGATCGAGCTGGTTCTGCGCGAGGGACGCAACCGGCAGGTGCGTCGGATGGCCGAAGCGGTCGGCAATCGCGTCGTCTCGCTGCGCCGCGTGCGCTTCGGCTCGATCGAGCTGGGTTCGCTCGCCCAAGGGCAGGCGCGGCGGCTCAGCGAGGTTGAGATCGCTCGGCTCTGGGAAGATTCAGAGCAATGAGCGAGGAGCGACTGTTCGCGGTCCGTGGCGCCGTCCAGGCCGAGGCCAATGAGGCGGAGGCGATCGTCGGGGCGACGGAGATGTTGATGCGGGAGCTGCTCGACCGCAACACCCTCAGTGCCGAGGCGATGGTCAGCTGCCTCTTCACGACCACCGGTGACCTCGACGCCGAGTTCCCGGCCGTCGCCGCGCGCCGACTCGGGCTCGACGCGGTGCCGCTGATCTGCGCCCGCGAGATCGACGTCCCCGGCGCGATGCCGCAGGTGATCCGGGCGATGGTCCACTACTACGCGCCGATAGGTCACAAGCCCGCCCACGTCTATTTAGGAGCGACGCAAGAGTTGCGCGCTGACCTCCACGCCGCCCAGTAGCGGCGTGTGCACGCCTGGCAGCGGCGGACGCTGCGCGCTGCGGCGTCCTCAGTCGGCCAAATAGCGCTGCTATTCGGCCTCCCTGCGTCCTTGCCCCGCTTGGTCTGGGCGCCGCTACCAGGTATCGGGCAAACTCCTTGAGATGAGCGTCACCTTCGCTGAGAAGCTTGCCCGCATGCCGGGCTACCAGGCTGGCGTGCCCACCGGGCAGGCACCTGAGGCAATCGCCTCGGGTGGCATCGCCCAGCTCGCATCCAACGAGTCGCCCTTTCCGCCGTACCCAAAGGTGGTCGAGGCAATCGCCGCCGCCGCCGGCGCGATGAACCGCTACCCCGACCCCGACGCCACCCTGCTTCGGCGCCGCATCGCCGAGCGCTACGAGACCGAGCCCGCCCGGGTCGCCGTCGGCAATGGCTCCTGCGAGATTCTGCTCGCCGCCGCCGAGGCGCTCTGCGAGCCGGGCGCCGAGATCCTCTACTCGTGGCCGGCCTTCTCGATGTATCCGTACCTCCCGGCGCTGACCGGGGCGCGCGAGGTCCGGGTGCCGCTGGGCGAGGGTGACGTCCACGACCTCGACGCGATGGCGGCCGAGGTCACCGCGGCGACCCAGCTCGTCCTCGTCTGCAATCCCAACAACCCGACCGGGACCCACATTCCCGCCACCGAGGTCGCCGCCTTCTGCGAGCGTCTGCCCGGGCACGTAACAGTGATCCTCGACGAGGCCTACGTCGAGTTCCAGACCCACGACGATCCCGACGCGACCGTCGACCTGCTCGCCGATCTGGCCAACCTCGTCGTCCTGCGCACCTTCAGCAAGATCTACGGCCTGGCCGGGCTGCGCGTCGGCTACGCCCTCGGCTCGCCCAAGTTCCGCGCCGCGATCGACGCTGTGCGCCAGCCCTTCAGCGTCAACGCCCTCGCCCAGGCGGCGGGCGCCGAGGCGATCCTGCATCAGGACGACGTCACGCGACGGGTCGAGAGCACGATCGTCGAGCGGATCCGGGTCGAGGACGGACTGAGCGAGCTCGGCATGGCCACCTCCGACACCCACGCCAACTTCTCCTGGATCGACCTCGGCGAGGCCGAGGAGGCCGCCGTCGTCGCCGGCCTGGCCGAGCGCCAGATCGCGGTGCGACCGGGTACTCCGCTCGGCGATCCCGGCCACATCCGCGTCTCCTATGGCACTGCCGAGGAGAACCGCCGCTTCCTCGCCGGCCTCGGCGAAATCCTCGACTAACGCCCTTCTGCCTGCTACAAAGTCAGGGAAGGTGAAGCAATCCACTGACACGACGAGCGTCCCCCGCGCCGCTGGCGCTGCCCTCGTCCCTGTCCGCTTCTCCTATTTCTGGCGATTTAGCTAGGCGTCCGGCCTCGCGGCTCCTGCCGCAATCGATAAGCAACTGGCCGGGCGTCGGACTGACTCGCCTCGTTTCGCTGCGGGCGCTGCGACGAGGAAACCGGAAGTAGGCTTGTAAACGTGGAGGACGGTGAAGGCAAAATGATGATCGGGATGCAGGGCGAGACGCGGGACCGGGTTCGGGACCAGCGGATCGAACGGATCGAGGAGCTGGTTTCGCCGGCGAAGCTGCTCGAGGAACTGCCGCTCGGCGAGGAGCGGGGCAAAGCCGTGGTCTGCGGTCGCGGCGAAGTCGGCAACGTGCTGGATGGAACCGACGACCGGGTGCTGGTGGTGGTCGGGCCCTGCAGCGTTCACGACCCGGCCGCGGCGCTCGACTACGCGGGCCGGCTGGCCGAACTCTCACGCGACCTGAGCCGCGACCTGCTGATCGCGATGCGGGTCTACTTCGAGAAGCCACGCACGACGACCGGCTGGAAGGGCCTGATCAACGACCCGCACCTCGATGACTCCGGCGACGTCAACACCGGCCTGCGCATGGCCCGGCAGTTGCTGCTCGAGGTTCTCGACCTCGGCCTCGCGGTCGGGACTGAGTTCCTCGACCCGATCACCCCCCAGTACATCGCCGATGCCGTTGCCTGGGGCGCGATCGGCGCCCGCACGACCGAGAGCCAGACCCACCGCCAGCTCGGCTCCGGCCTCTCGATGCCGGTCGGCTTCAAGAACCGCACCGACGGCGACGTCCAGGTCGCGGTCGATGCGGTTCGCGCCGCCGCGGCCCCGCACGCCTTCGCCGGGATCGACGACAACGGAGCGCCGGCAATCCTCTACACGACCGGCAACCCCGACGGCCACGTGATCCTGCGCGGCGGCAGGGGCGCGCCCAACCACGACGCCGACGGCATCGGCGAGGCGCTCGCCCGACTGCGCGGCGCCGGCTTGCCGGAGCGGCTCGTGGTCGACGCCTCGCATGACAACAGCGGCAAGGACCCCGCCAGGCAGATGCTTGCCGCCGGTCAGATCGCCGACCAGGTTGCTGACGGCAACGCGGCAATCGTCGGCGTGATGCTGGAGTCCTTCCTGGTTGAGGGGCGCCAGGACCTGGGCCAGCGCTCCGATCTGGTCTACGGCCAGTCGATCACCGATGCCTGTCTGGACTGGGATACGACGGTCTCGGTGCTGGGACAGCTCGGCGACGCGGTGCGGGCGCGGCGCGGCGAATGAGGCTCGCGGTTCTCGGCGTCGGCCTGATCGGCGGCTCGATCGGGCTCGCCGCCCGGCGCCGCCTTGGGGCCGAGGTGATCGGCTTCGATCCCGGCCCCACGACCCTCGCGCGGGCGATCGAAGCGGGAGCGATCGATATCGCCGCCGCCTCGGTTGGCGAGGCCTGCGAGGGCGCAGAGGTCGTCTTCTGCGCCGCCCCCGTCGCCGGCCTTGCCGACTTGACCGCGGCGGTCCTCGAGTCCTGCGGCCCGGATACCGTCGTCAGCGACGTCGGCTCGACCAAGCGCGACATCGTTGCCGCGCTCGGCGCCGACGAGCGCTTCATCGGTGGTCACCCGCTCGCAGGGGCGGAGACCTCCGGCGTCGAGAATGCCCGCGAGGACCTCTTCGAGGGGGCCCGCTGGTACCTGACGCCGAAATCGGAGCGCTCCAGCGGCCTGCTCTACGACCGTCTGCAGCGGACCATCGCCGGGCTGGGCGCGCGGGTCCAGGCGATCGACCCCGAGGCCCACGACCGCCTGATGGCGACGGTCAGCCACCTGCCCCACGTCGTCGCCAACGTCCTCGTCGGCCAGGCCGCCGAGGAGCTGACCCGCGACTCCGAGCGGATGCCCGAGGTCGGGCCGAGCTTTCGCGACACGACCCGCGTCGCCGGCGCCAACCCGGCGATCTGGGGCGACATCTTCGCGAGCAATCGCGAGGCAGTGGCCGAGGCGGTCGACGCGGTTGCGATGCGCCTGCGCGACGCCGCCGAGTTGATCCGCGCGGGCGAGCGCGACGCGGTCGCCGAGTGGCATGCAGGCGCCGCCGCCGACCGCCGCCGCCTGCTCGAGGCCGAGCTCAGCGGCGGGCCGCTTCGCGAGCTGCGCGTCGTCGTGGCCAATCGCCCCGGCACGATCGCCGAGCTCGCCCTTGCCCTCGGCGAGGCCGGGGTCAACATCGAGGACATGGCGCTCTACCCGACCCCCGACATGACCTCTGGCGCCGTCTCGCTCTGGGTCTCCGGCGACGATCAGGCGGCCCGTGCAATGGCCCTCGTGCGGGAGCTCGGGCACACGGTCAGCGCCGTCGCCGACGGCGGCGAGTGACGACGAGGCTGGCCAAAATCCCTCGCGCAGGCTGGATTTCGGACAGACTCTGACGATGACAACCCGCTTCGACCCGACCGGCCCGCTGCGTGGCGCCCTGCGCCCGCCG